>Ga0308414_1000246_pt1 | contig 33882 bp, 26 predicted proteins | sample HotsprSampleOS50_FD_205667 | JGI IMG/M metagenome (GOLD analysis project Ga0308414, IMG submission 205667) | Hot spring phototrophic mat microbial communities from Octopus Spring, Yellowstone National Park, Wyoming, United States - 20090730_OS50 ... | reverse complement strand
GCGCTGAGGGCCTGCACGCGGCCCGCGGCAGCCTGCACCCGTTCGGCCGGCAGGCGGCCGCTGCGCGCCGCCGCCAGCAGCGCGGCGTAGGCCTCCTCTTGATAGGCGCGGGTGTGCGAGAAGAAGATCACGTCGCTGCCGGCCAGCGCCGCCAGCACGGCGGATTCGCCCGCCCCGTAGTAGTCGCGGACAGCGCGCATCTCCAGACAGTCGGTGCACACCAGGCCGTCGTAGCCGATGCGCTCGCGCAGGACGCCCTGCACCACCGCCGGCGCGAGCGTGGCCGGGCGCTGATCGTCGAGCGCGGTGAACGTGACGTGCGCCACCATCACCGTGTCTACACCGGCTGCCACTGCCGCGCGGAACGGCACCAGGTCGTGCTCCCACAGCGCGGCCAGCGGCGCATCCACCCGCGCCATGGCGACGTGCGTGTCCACCGGCGTGTTGCCGTGGCCGGGGAAGTGTTTGGCTGTCGTGGCCACGCCCTGCGCCTGAAAGCCGCGAATCTGCGCGGCGGCCAGCGCGCCTACGCGGGCTGGATCGCCGCCCAGGGTGCGCGTGCCGATTACGGGGTTCTCGCGGTGGGCGATGTCCACCACGGGCGCTAAGTTCCAGTTGATACCCAGGGCGCGCAGCTCGGCGGCTAGGGCGGCGCTCACACGCTCGGCCAGCGCCTCGGAGTCGGCAGCGCCCAGCGCCAGCGCGCCAGGGCTTTCGCTGAAGCCAGCGGCGGCCCGCAGCCGGGCGACGCGCCCGCCCTCCTGGTCAACCGCGATCAGCAGGGGGCGCGCGGCGGCGGCGCGGCAGGCGGCAGTCAGGTCGGCAAGCTGCGCCGGGCTGGCCACGTTGCGGCTGAACAGGATCACGCCGCCGATGCGGCCAGCCGCCAGCCACTCTAAGATGTAATCGGGTGGCGCGAGGCCCTCAAAGCCGGCGAAAAGCATCGCGCCAACGCGCTGTTCCAGGGAATCGGTCATGAAATCACTGCCAGTCTGTTGTTGCCAGCCGCAGGGGTTGGGAAAGGTTTGCGCCAGGTTATACCACATCTATGAGCGCGAAGCCCAACACTTGCCTTGATTGCGGGATGCACCGCCGCGCGCGAGACATAACCGGGAGGCGCAGCAGACCCACAATCCTTAACATGTCTTTGGTAAACTGCGCTGTAAACACAGCGACTGCAAGCTGGAGGCTGTCCATGAAACCGCGCGTCCTCATCCTCTGCACGGCCAACTCCGCCCGCTCACAGATGGCCGAAGGGCTGCTGCGCCACCTGGCCGGCGACCGGCTGGAGGTGTTCAGCGCCGGCTCGAAGCCGTCGGTGGTCAACCCCTACGCGGTGCGCGCCATGGCCGAGCGCGGCATTGACATCAGCGGCCACCGCTCCAAACACCTGAACGAGTTCCTGAACGAGCCGTTCGACTACGTGATCACTGTGTGCGACGCCGCCGCCGAAACCTGCCCGGCCTTCCCGGGCCGCGCCGAACGGGTGCACTGGAGCTTTCCCGATCCGGCGGCTGTCGAGGGCGACGACGCGGCGGTGCTGGCTGCGTTTGCGCAGGTGCGCGACGACCTGGAAAGCACGCTGGGGGCGTGGGTCAGCAGCCTGTAACAGTGCAGAGCCGTTTTCCTAAACGCACAACTTCTGCTACACTTGCAGCAGGTTTACAGGCCTTAACAGAGGCGGCGGGCAGCCGCGCAGCGCGGGCCAGAGAAAGGTTCTGAGAAGATGATTAAGCGGCTGATCGCGACTTTGCTTGTGTGCGTTCTGCTGGTGACTGCAGCCGCGCCGGCGCTGGCGCAGTCACAGCCCGAACCGGTAGCCATCGTCAACACCGGCGCGCTGAACGTGCGCTCCGGCCCCGGCCTGGGCTTCGGCGCGATCGCCACGCTGCCGCAGGGCTTCGGCGTGCGCATGGTGGCCCGCAACACCGAGGGCAACTGGGTGCTCATCGCCCTCACCAATGGCGTGACCGGCTGGGTCAACGTGAACTATCTCTACACCCGCTACCGCGTGCGCGACCTGCCCATCAACGATGCCGCCCCCGCTTCGCCCATCACCCCGACGGCGCGGGTGCGCGGCGTGTTCGCCCTCAACGTCCACACCAATCCAGACCCGGCCGCGCCGGTGATCGCCGTGCTGGGGCTGGATCAGACGGTGGAGCTGACGGGGCGCAACTTTAACAGCACCTGGGCGCAGGTGCGCCTGCCCAACGGCGTCAGCGGCTGGGTGCTGGCCGCCAATGTGGTCGCTTCCGTGCCGGTGCGCAGCCTGGCCCCCGCCGACGGCTCGGTTTACGCGCCGCCGCCGCCCTCAGCGCCGGCTGGCCCGCGCGTGCACGTGGTGCGCCGCGGCGAGACGCTTTCGGCCATCGCCCAGCGCTACGGCGTCAACGTCTTCACCCTAGCGGCAGCCAACGGCATTGTCAACATCAACCGCATCTACGCCGGCCAGCGCCTGGTGATCCCGTAGGCGTTACTCCTCGTGCCGCTGACGCCTGCCCGGCGCGAACGCCTGGCGCTGCTGGCCGTCCTGCTGCTGGCGGCGGCGCTGCGCCTTGGCTGGCCGGGCGTCAACTCCTTTGCTTACGACGAGGCGCAGCTCAGCCTGCTGGCGCTGCAGACAGCGCGCGGCGGGGCTGCAGTGCGCGTGGGGATGCCGTCGTCTGCCGGCGTGCCCAACCTGCCAGCCGCCGCCTGGGTCTACAGCCTGCCCTACGCCCTCTCGCCCGATCCGCTGGTGGCGACGCTGTTCACCGGCGCGCTCAACGTGGCTGTCGTGGCCGGCGTGTGGGCGCTGGCGCGCAGTGCCTGGGGCGGCGGGGCCGGCCTGCTGGCGGCGCTCTACCTGGCCGCCCTGCCATACGGCGCGCTCTACGCCCGCAGCGTGTGGGCGCAGGATTTGCTGCCCGCGCTGGGCCTTTTCTGGGGCTGGTCGGCCTACCGCGCCGCGCTGACGGGCAGCCGTGCCGCGCTGGCAGCGCATATCTTTGCGGCTGGGTTCGCCTTTCAGGTGCACTTTGCCGGCGCGGCGCTGATCCTGCCCACGCTCTACTGCGCCGTGCGCTGGCGCTGGTGGCGGCGGCCGCTGGCGCTGCTGCTGGGCGGGGGGCTGGCGCTGCTGGCGCTGCTGCCCTTCGCCTACGAGGCAGCCTGCTGCCGGCCGGACCTGCTGGCGCAGTTCAGCGGGGTGCTGGGGGGCGGCGCGGTTTTCAGCCTGGACGGCGCGCGCGAGCTGCTGCGGCTGGGTTTGGGCTGGGCCTGGGGCTACCTGCTCCTGGGCGCGCACCAGCCGCCGGACTCGCCGCTGCTGGCGGCGGCAGTGGGGCTAACACTGCTGGCCGGTGTGGTCGGGCTGACGCGGCTGCTGCGCAGCGCGCCGCGTGGCGGGCGCACCCTGGCGGAGATCACCGCCGTTTGGCTGCTGGCCGGGCCGCTGTTCTTTCTGCGCCACAGCACGCCGGTTCACCTGCACTATCACCTGGCGGCGCTGCCGGCGCTGGCCCTGCTGGTGGGGGCGGGAACGCACGCGCTCGGCTCCGGCTGGCGGCGCTGGCTGCCCGTGCTGCCCGCAGGGCTGGCCGCGCTGGCCTGGAGCGCCCAGCTCGCCGGCGGGCTGGCGCTGGCCGGCCAGATCGAGACGCCCAACGGCTTGGGCACGCCGCTGGCCCACACCCGCGCCGCCGCCTACGGCCTGCCGGATGACCGCCCAGCGCTGTTCTTCACCCACGGCGGCGACCCAGCGGTAGACGGCGAGGCGGCTGTCTTCGCGGCGCTGTGGTGGGGGCGCAGCTACCGCGTGTTCCCCGGCGAGTCGCTGCTGGTGCTGCCGGCTGCGCCCGCCTATCTGATGGCGACGCTGGCCCCCTTCCAGGCCTGGGAAGAGCTGGTAGACGGCGGCCTGGCGCAGGACGCAGGGACGTTTCCCCGGCGCGAAGGCGCGCTGCCCTTCGTCTACACCGCCTACGACGGCCGCAGCCTGCCCAGCGGCTTCGCCCTGCTGGACGCGCCGGTGGCGCTGGCCAACGGCGCGCAGTTGGAGGGCTGGAAGGCGCGCATGGTGGGGCCGCGCCTGCGCATCTCGACGCTGTGGCGCGTCCGCGAAACGCCGCCGGCTGGCGTGTACCAGCAGTTCCACCACCTGCGCAGCGCCGCCGCGCTCGACGGCCAGCCGCTGGCCATCGCCGACGTGCCGCTGGCCGCTGACCGCTGGCGGACGGGCGACCGGCTGGTGGTCATGGGCGACTTTTGGGCAGACGCAGGCGGGCCGTTCTGGGTGGACGTGGGCCACTACACGCTGCCGGACGTAGCGCGCATCCCGCGCGCCGACGGCGGCGCGGACGGCCTGATCCGCCTGGGGCCGTTCACCGCCGCGCCGCCGGAATAACCCTCTTCACCAGCCCGGCGGTTGGAGCTTGTCCACGCCCAGCACCTGGCCGGTGCTGGCCGATTCATACGAGCCGAACACCAACCGCACGGTTTTGAGGTTGTCCGCGCCGTTGGTCTCGGCCTGCGTCCCGGTCTGGAACGCCCGCACGAAATCCGCCTGGGCCGGCACGATGCTGGCGTGCACTTGGTCGTAGGCCGGGTCAGCCCAGGGATAGCGCGGCGGCACAAAGCGCCGCGCCAGCGTGCCGGCCTCGGTCGTCTCGCGGATCCATTGGTGCGGGCCAAGCTCCAGAAAGCCGCGGTCGCCCTCAACCTCGATGAACGTCTCCGGGAAACAGTCGTGCTCGCGGCGGGTGGCATAGCTCATTTCGCACACCACGGTCACGCCGTCGCCCATCGTCATCATGACCGTGGCCACGTCCTCGCCCTTGATGTCGGGGTGGATGCGAGTGGTGTGGGCGTAGAGTGTGGTCGCCTCGCCGAACAGGAAGCGCGCCACGTCCAGGATGTGACTGCCCACGTCGGTGAGCATGAACTGCTCCAGGTCCTTGAGGAACGGCTGGTTGTCGAACACCGGGAAGCTGCTGCGGAAATCAATGCGGGCGCGGAACGGCCTGCCGATGCGCCCCTCGTCGAGGATGCGCTTGAACTGGCGGATGGGGTGCTGCCAGCGGAAGTTCTCGTTGATGAACAGCGGCACGCCCGCGTCACGGCAGCCCTTGACCATGCGCTCGGCCTCTTCCAGCGTGGTGGCCATCGGCTTCTGACACACCACCGGCAGGCCGCGCTGCGCCGCCATCAGCGTTTGTTCGGCGTGCAGCTCGACGGCGGTGCAGATGTCCACAAAATCGAGCTGCTCGCTGTCGAGCAGTTCCTCGACCGAGCCGTAGACGCGCGGCACGCCGAACTCGGCGGCCAGCGCTTCGGCCTTGCTGACGGTGCGGTTGTAGAGCGCCACGCACGCCACGCCGCCCGCCTCGATCCAACCGGCAAGCTGGAAGCGCGCCCAGAAGCCGGTCCCCAGCAGGGCAAAACGTAAAGGTTTGGTCATGTTGCAGTCTCCAGTTATCAGCTAAAAGCTGACAGCGATTTCAGATAGGCGATGCTCTCGGCTGCCCAGGCGTCTTCCTTGGCGGCGGTGGCGTCGGGATCGGCCTCTGGCGGCGGCCACTGCTCGAGCACGGCGTTGAACGCGCGCCCGAAGTCGCCGCGCAGGCGGCCCAGCAGCCAGGGCAGGTCGAGCATCCCCTTGCCCGCCGGCGCGCCCTCCACGAGAAAGCCCATGCTATGGCTGGCGCGGCGGACGGTGAACTCCTTGACGTGCAGGTTAACGACGTGCGGCCCTAGCGCCGTCACCACCACGTCCGGCCCCTCCAGCGCGCCGAACGAGTTGACGGTGTCCAAACAGATGCCGACATGCGGGCTGTCAATGGCGCGCACGATGTCCGCCAGCGTCGCTGCCTTGAAGCGGTCGTGGTTTTCGATGGCCAGCGTCACGCCGGCCTGCTCGAATTCTGGCAGCACCCTGCGCGCCAGCTCGACCACTTCCTGCGGGGCCGGGTGATGGTCTTTCGTGTCCACCACCACGCGCAGGATGGGCGAACCGCAGCGCCGCGCGATCTCCAGCCAGCGGCGCAGGTGGTCGGGCTGAACCCCGCGCGTGCCCACCTCGATGCGCATGCCCAGCCGGCCAGCTTCGCCTAACAGCGCGTCGAACGCTGCCGGCGTCAGCGCGTCCAGCGGCAGGTTGTCGGCGTACTGCACCAGCTTCACGCCCAGCTCGGCGCTGCGGCGCAGGAAGGCGGTGTGATCCATGGGCCGCGACGGGAAGGGGTGGCCCGGCACGCCGATAGACCAGGCGTAGGCATACGTGCCGATTCCCAGCAGCGTCATACTGCCACCCCCAGCAGTGCCCGCGCGATAGCGCGCAGCTTGTCTGCCGGGCCAGCGTAGGCCCACAGCGTGAAGGTGTCGGCGCTGGCGCTGCGGCCGGTCCCGCCGCCGATCGCCTGCCCGCTGCACTCCATCTCGCCGAAACCGCCCAGGCCGCCGTCGTCGTTGTAGACGTGCACCGCCTGGCCGGCGCTGCCCGGCTGCTGCGGCGGTTCCTCGACGTACGGCGCGGACGGGTTGACGAAGAAGGCGCGCACCAGCAGATACGGCTGCGGGCCAGCGGGGGCGAAGTAGGCCAGCCGCCCGTGCACGCCCACCGCCTTGTAGCCGGCCTTGAAGCGCTGCGCGCCGGTGATGTCCACGCGGATGTGGTCGCCGTGTACGACGCGGGCGCTGTCGGGCAGGCCGCCGAAGTAATCCAGCACCTCGACGGCTGGCGTCACCGGAATCACGAGCTGGCCGCCGGGGTTAAGCTGGATCAGCACCCAGGTCTCGGCAGGCAGCGGGCTGTCGTCGCGCTCGGTCAGCGTGACGGTGTGCTCATAGCCGGCGAACGCGACGCCGGCGGTCAGCTCGTCATAACGGCTGAGGGCGCGCAGCGGGTCGGCCGCCGGGCGCACCGTGCGCGCCGCCGTGATGCGCTTCTCGCCGCCGCTGGGCAGGCCCTGCGCCGGCAGCGTCATGTCCGCCACCAGCGCCCAGCCGTCGCCGGCAGCCTCCAGCGCGTAGCTGGCGGGGTCAATCGCGGCGGGCAGGTTGTAGCTGGCGTCGAAGGCGAAGCGATCGCCGATGTTGTAGGCGAACTCCGGCGCGATCCACAGGCGCTCGCCGCCCAGGTTCCACGCGCCGGACTCGATCAGCGCGCGCAGGCCGTCGCCGCTGGATAGGGCCGCGCTGATCCAGTTGAGGCTGGGCGCGTCAGCGCTGAGGAACGGGCCAAAGATGCGCCCGCCGCGCCGTGTGACCACGGCCTGCGCCCCGTTCTGCAGCGCCAGCACGCCGTAGGCTTCGCCGCAGGCGTCGAGCGCGGCGCATAACTGCGTAAGCGTAATGTTGTTGTTCATGGTCTTTAGCTGCCACCCATCAGTCTTGAAACCTCACCCTCGGCCCCCTCTCTGCGCGGAGAGGGGGCCGAGGGTGAGATGCGCGCTTTACTGCGGCACGGCCGCTTTCTTGGTGATGTCGGCCACGCTCTGCTTGAGCGCGTCTAGGTTCATGATCTGCTCTTTCCAGTCCGGCTTGAAAATCTTGTCGTAGGCCTTGGCAATAGCCAGCTTAGCGCCGTCGGAGAAGGGGAAGCCGGCCAGGCCGAAGATGATGGCGAACTCGATGCGCACGTGGCCGCTGAGGAACTCCCAGGCGGCTTCGGCAGGAACGCCCATCTTCACGGCTTCGTCGTAGGCTTCTTTGATGGCGGTGATGACCGTGGCGGTGAACGTCTCAGCCAGCGCCGGCTCCATAATCGCCATCTGTTCGACAGTGACGCGGAAGGATTTCATCACGGGCGCGTACATGTCCCTGGCGATCTGCTCGCCCTTGGCGTAGTCCTCCTCCGGGCCGTGGTGCAGCGCGCACACGATATGATGCTTGGCCTTCACGCCGCCGAACCAGTCGGTGCGGGCTTCTTCCGTCACTTCGTCGTTGAACAGCGGCGGGTGGCAGGGGTGGGACACGAAGTAGGTGAGGTCCTCGCGGATGGGCATCACCCCGGCGTAGGCCGCCGCCGGGTCCAGGCCGATCACCATCGTGCCCGGCTTGAGCAGCGGGACGATCTCGTGCGTGATCTTGCCGATGAGCGCGTCTGGCAGCGCCAGGATAACGGCATCGGCCTTGCCCAGCGCCTCGGCCTGCGGGGTGGGCTGCAGGCCGCGCTTGGCCAGGTTGGCGATACCGGCCTCGCTCACCTCAACGTAGTACATCTCGTACTGGGGCATCTTCATCAGGTTGTCGGTGATGCGGCAGCCCATCTTGCCGCCCGCGCCCATGAGTGCGATTTTGGTGGTCATGTGTCCTTTTGTCCTTTGCTTTGCCTGGCTCGATGAGAGCCGGATAATCGAATGTTGGTTTGACTCGCCACCTCACCCCCCTTACCCCTCTCCATGCGACTTCCCCCCCCCAACCCCCTCTCCATGTGGAGAGGGATTTAGGGTGAGGTGAATCAGGGCTACACCTTCCCCTTCAAAATGCTGCCGAAGTAATCCGGCTTGCCCACCTGCCCGGCCTTGAGCGAAATCTCCAGGCCGTCGAAACGGCTCTCGTGCGACCGCGCGCGGCACAGCGGCGAGCCGGGCGCGACCGGTATAATCACCTCCAGCGCATAGATGCCGAGCTGGCGCGAGGCGTGGCCGCAGGTGTCGCCGCCCGCCACCACTGCCCGCGTCAGGCCGGTTTGCTCCAGCAGCGCCCGCAGGATGCGCCCCTGCTGCGCCCCCAGCCGCGCCCCCACGCTGCGCGGGTCCAGCCCCAGCCGCTCCAGGTGGCCGTTGGTGGCGGGGATGGCCGGGTCGTCCGGGCCGTGCGCTGAGAACATCACCACGCTGCGCCCTGCGCCCAGCTCGGCCAGCGCCGCCGCGATAACCGCCTCGCGCGCGCTGTCCGCCGTGTCGGGGTCTACTAGGCGCGGGCCGTCCAGCCGGATGGGAACGAAGCCGTTTTCGATCGCCCAGGTGATCTGGGCCGCCGTCTGCGGCGCGGCGCTGCCGGAGATCACGATGAGCTGGTTCACCGGGCCGGGTGGTTCCGGCGGCGGCGGTTTGTGCGCCAGCCCGATCTGCTGCCAGTGAGCCACCAGCGCATACTCGACGCCGGACGACGCCGCCATGAACACCGGCTGCGCGTTGGCGCGCTGCCAGATCAGCCGCCCGATGGCGCACAGGTGGTTCTGATCCACCGTGTCGAGCATGACGATCTGCGCGCCGTCGCGCACCAGGCCGTCGAAGTAGGCGTCCAGCTCGGCGTCGGGCCAGGCCAGGTGCAGCAGGTCCACCAGCGCGATCGGCCTGGCCGTCTGCCTGCCCAAGTGCAGGCGCAGGTCGGCCTCGTCCATCGGCGTTATCGGGTGTTTGCTCATCGTCGGGTGGCGGTCGAGCCGGTAGGTGGCGTCGCCGACGGTGGCGAACAGGTTGCCGAAGGCCAGGTAGCGCTTGAGGATGGGCGCGCCCACGACCATCGGCACGAACGGCGGGTCGAAAATCTCCCAGCCGATGTCAATCGCGCGGCCGATGCTGCCCACGCGCGGCGAGCTGTCGAACGTGGAGCAGATTTTGTAGTGGAACAGCGGCGCGCCCAGCGCCTTCAGCGCGCTGAACTTGGGCGGCAGCTCCTCGTCCATCTGCTCCGGCGTCATCGAACGGCTGACGCCGGCCACGCCCAGCGCCCGCACATGGGGGAAGTGTTCCTGGATGAAATCCGGTGTCGGCGGGTCCAGGAACAGCACCGTCGGCACGCCGTTAAATGTAAGCGACTCCATCACGTCAGTCGAGCCGGTGAAGTCGTCGCCGTAAAACGTGAGCAAAAGGTCGTTCATCGGTCTGCAAATGTCTCCAATGCCAGCCGCAGCGCGCGGTGGTCGCGCGCGTAAACGTCAAGCGGAATGCCCTGGGCGGCGGCTTCCCACGCCTCGCGGATGCTGGTGACTCCGGCAGCCGGGCCGTCCGGGTGGCCCATCGTGCCGCCGCCGGCCACGAACAGCGCGTCGCTGCTGCCCAGCGCGGCGTAAGTGTCTGGGGCCTGCCCGGCCCACTGGCCAGAGGCGAACACCGGCATAACCGGCCTGCCGCCCAGAAACGGCGAGAGACAGGCTCGCGCCGAGGCGATCACCGATTCGTCGCTCTCGCAGAACTTGTTGCGGATGCCGTTGACGTGGAACTGATCCACGCCCGCCAGCCGGAAGAACTTCTGGAAGGCGGTGTACGCCATGCCCAGCAGCGGGTGACGGCTGTACATACCCCAGCCGCAGCGGTGGCCGTGAATGGCGACCTGGCAGCGGCGGCGCAGGTGCGCCACGCCCGCCGCGCCCACGCTGATCATGTTGACCATGACGCATGTGCCGCCGTGCTGCACCACGGTATCGTGCTGGCGCAGCATGTCGTCAATGTCGCCGCTGATATTGAAGGCGAACATGACCTTTTTGCCGGTTTTCTGGGCGTGGTCGTTGATGACAGCCATCACTGCCTTCACCCGTTCCTCGAAAGGCGAGTACGGCGGGTTGGCGATTTTCTCGTCGTCCTTGATAAAGTCCACGCCCGCGCCCACCAGCTCCCTGACGACGGCGGCGGTTTCGGGCGGCTTGAGGCCCACGCTCGGCTTGATGATCGTGCCGATCACCGGACGGCCGTAGACGCCGGTGAGCTGGCGCGTGCCTTCAACGCCGAACTGCGGGCCGGGGTACTTCTCGGCGAAAGCCGGCGGCAGGTCAAAATCGAGCAGGCGCAGCCCAGAAAACGGCCCCAGCTCGTAGACGTTGCCAGCAAGGGTGGAGATGAGCACCGGCAGGTTGCAGCCCACGTTCTCGAACGGGAACGAGAGCGCGATCTCAGCCCGGCGGTAGGTGTAGGGCGGCGCGCTGCCCTTGGGCGGTTTCGCGCCAGGGAGCGCTGGCGCGTCTACTGGGCCGAGGTCAATCAGGCTTTCGACGCGGCCGCCGTGGTTCTCCAGCAGTTCGGGCGTCTCGCCCGCCACTTTGACGAACGTGCCGGCGGACATCTCGCCCGCCATCACTGCCGCCGCCTTCTCCAGCGGGTGGGCGGTCTCGATGAGGTACTTGGCGGTGATGCGTTCAGCGCTCATGTGGCGGCTCCGTCTATGCGGGCAAGGGCGTAGGGCAGCAGCGTGACCGGCAGGCCGTCGGACGCGGGCCGGGCCTCCTGGCCAGGCGCGGCGCGCCAGGCTTCGGGGTCGCGCATGGCCTGTTCGACGTTGGTCTCGTCCAGCGTCTTGATGGTGACCGGCCCGGCCAGGCCGCGCACAGTGACTGTCTGGGGGCGCGCCGTGAAGTTGGCCAGCAGGACGCGCAGCCGGCCGCCCCTGCGCACGGCGACCCCGTCGGTGGTCAGCGGCGCGCTGGCCGTGACCGCCAACGCCTCGCCGCCGGCGAACTCGCCCAAATCGGCGAACACGTGATACAGCGGGTAGACGCCGCCGGGGAACGACGGGAACTTGGCCGGGACAGGCGGGCCGTCCTCGGTCTCCATTACGCCGCGCCAGCCGGTCGTTTCGTAGTAGGTGAGGGCAGCCGCGCCGCCTTCCGCCAGGTAGCGCACGCTGCCGGCCGTCCAGCCCGCGCCGAACAGCGAGGCCTGGCGCGGGTCCACCTGGGGCGGCAGCTCGCCGGGCGGCGTCTCTGGCTCTGGGCCGGTGGCGTTGGGGTTCCAGCGCATTTTGAACGTGACCGGCGAAACGATCACCGGTTTGCCGCCGCTGAACTGCTGCGCGCTGGTGACGGTGACGGCCTGCGCCGCCAGTGTCTCGACGAGCGAGGCGTTGTCGAAGGCGTGCACCTGCGGGTTGATCGAGTAAACGACGAAGTCGGCGTCATCCGTCGGTGGGCGCTGGCGGTTGAGTTCGGCGAAGAAGGCGTCTGTGCCAGCGCCCACCGGCGTCCCCCCTGCGTAATCGGCGAGGCGCTCGCGGCCCAGGCGCGCCCACGGCGCGCTGGTGGATTTTTCGCTGGCGTGAAAGACGATCCAGCGGGCCACCGGCGCGTTGAGTTCGTCGGCCAGGGCGCGCAGGGCGGCCAGCTCGTCACCGGCCGCGTCGCTAACGTGGGCTGCCACCTCAAGCTGCGCGCCAATGCCGACAGCCTCGGCGGCGGCGCGGCGCAGGGCCGCCTCCCAGCCGGGCGCGCTCAGGCGCAGATCAACGCGCAGGTGGCCCAAGTTCAGCGCTTTGAGCCGGTCCAGCTCGCGCGCGCGCAGCGGCTGGCCGTGGCTGGCCGCGCCCAGGCCCAGCGGCGGCAGCGGCCCGACAGCCTCGCGGCTGACGGTGAACGCCAGCGGGGCGGGGGCGCTCTCGGCGGCCGGGGCCGTGCCGCTCAGGCGCAGCGTGACCGTCTGGACGACTTTCGTCCCCTTCTCCACGGTGACGGGGAAGGGAAGTTCCAGCGGCGTGCAGTAGGTCTTGTATGAGGCGTCCGTCCAGTTGCGCTGGTCCTCCATCTCGAACGTGTCGCCTTCCATCAGCACTTCGGCGGTCACGCCCGGCACGACCTGATGCGCGATGGCGCGCAGGTTCTTGAACGGCTGGTGCGGCGCGATGTGCAGCGGGAATTGGCCTTCTGACTGCTGGCCGTCCACTGTACGGATGGTGCAGGCTTTGCCCGCGCACGACATCGGGTGCAGCACGCAGAAGCCGATCCGGTTGCGGCGAAACGTCGCGCGCGCCTCGCCGTCGAAGTGGAAGGCGACCGTGCCGTCGGCTGCGCCGGTGATCGTGCCGGTCCAGACGAAGTCCACGTCGTTCTGGACATGTTCGCTGCGAAACTGGATGCGGAACGAATCCCGCCCTGCCTCAATCTGTTCGTCGCTCAGGCGGCCGGGGACTGTGCCCCAGTTGTGGTCGCGCACGGCTGCGTAGATCATCAGCAGCACGTCGGCGCTGCCCAGTTTGATACAGCGCAGCGCGCCGTTTTCGTAGGCCAGCGCCAGCGGCCCGGCGCGCAGCGCAGCCGGCTGCGGGGCCGGCTGACCGCTGCCGTCGTAGAGCATCGGGTTCATTGTACTTGGCCTTCGATCTCGATCGGTCGGATAAATCGCCGCTTGAGCTTGGCCAGGTTGGCCTCGCGCAGGCTGTCGAAGAACACGGCGATGAAGATGATGACCGCGCGCACCATCGGCTGGAGATACAGGTTGACGCTGTTGAACACCAGGCCCGCCTGCACCATTTGAATCAGCAGCGCACCGATAACTGTGCCGGCCACGCCGCCCACGCCGCCGAACAGGCTCGTGCCGCCCAGCACCGCCGCCGCGATGGCGTCGAACTCGCGCCCCTCGCCGAAGCTGCGGTCCAGCCGGCCAATCTGGGCGATGAGGATGAAGCCGGCCAGCGCCGCGCAGAAGCCGGAGAACATGTAGACCATCGTGATAACGCGGTCGGTGTTGATGCCGGCTTTCTTGGCCGCCTCGATGTCGTTGCCCACGGCGTACACCTGCCGCCCGATGGGCGTGCGGGTGAGGATGACGTAGGCGATGATAACCACGATGACGAAGGCGATGATGGGCATGGGAATGCCCAGCACGTTTGTCAGGCCGAACTGCGTCATGATCGGCGGGAAGTCAATCTGCTTGGACTCGGTGAGCGCCGTGCCGATGCCGCGCCCCACCACCAGCGTGCCCAACGTCACCATGAAGGGGATGATCTTCAGGCGCACGATGCAGAAGGCGTTGAACGCGCCGTAGATCGTGCCCACAATCAGCGCCACGATCAGCGCCGGCAGCACATCCAGCCCGGCCTGGCGCATCAGCAGGCCGGCGATCACCGACGACAGGTACATGTTCGACCCCACCGACAGGTCAATGCCGGCGGTGAGCAGCACGAACGTCATGCCCACAGCGATGATGCCGGTGAACGACGCCTGCTTGATGATGGTGTTCATCACGCTGTCCGGCTCGAAGAACTTGGGCGACGACAAGCCGAAAACCACAAACACGGCCACAAACAGCACGATTGTCGAGTTGTTGAGCAGAAGCTGCCCGATGCTGCGCCGTCCGTTCATGCCAGCACACCCTCCCCCTCGCGGAAGGCAGCCTGGAGGATGTCCTTCTCGTTGAACTGCTCCCGCGTGAACTCTCCGTAGATTTCGCCGCGGCTCATCACGACGATACGGTCGCACATGCCCATCAGCTCCTCCAATTCTGAAGAGATGAACAGCACGCCGCTGCCGCTGGCCGCCAGTTGGTCAATGATGCTGTAAATTTCGTATTTCGCGCCCACGTCAATGCCGCGCGTCGGCTCGTCCATAATGAAGATCGTCGGCTGCGACAGCAGCCACTTGGCCACCACGACCTTCTGCTGGTTGCCGCCGCTCAGGCTCTTGGCCGGCTGCACGACGATGTTGCCGCTCTTGAGCTGCAGCGCGTTGGCGGCGCTGCTGGCGCTGTCCACCAGCTCGCGCTGGTCAATCAGCATCAGCGCGCGCGCGAACTGCGGCAGCGACACCAACGCGATGTTGTCGGCGATGTTGATGTTCATCAGCAGGCCTTCCTCGCGGCGGTTCTCGGTGACGAAAGCCATGCGGCTGTTGATGCTGCGGCGGGCGGTGGTGCGCTTCAGCGGCGTGCCGTTGATCACGATCTCGCCCGACTCGAACGGATCCAGGCCGAACACCATGCGGGCCAGCTCGGTGCGGCCTGATCCCATCAGGCCGAAAACCCCCAACACCTCGCCCTGGCGCAGTTTCAGGTTGATGTTCTCGACAATGCCCTTGGCCGAAATGCCGCGCAGCTCCAGCAGAACGTCGCGCCCTGGCCGCGATGTGCGCGGCGGGTAGAGCTGCTCGATGCTGCGCCCCACCATCAGCGAGATCATGCGGTTCACGTCGAAGTTGGCCGCCGGCTCATAGGCCACCAGCTCGCCGTCGCGCATGATGGCGATGGTGTCGGCAATGTTGAGCACGTCGGCCAGGATGTGCGAGATGTAAATGAGAGCCTTGCCCTGGTCGCGCAGGCGGCGCATGATCTCGAACAGCTTCTCGGTCTCGCGCGTAGTGAGCGAGGTCGTCGGCTCGTCCAGGATGATGAGCGAAGCGTCCAGGTAGAGCGCCTTGGCGATTTCGACCAACTGGCGCTCGCCGGGCGAGAGGCGATCCACCTGCATGTCGGGCGACAAGTCCAGGCCAACGGCGTCGAGCACCTCGCGGGTGCGGTGGCGCACGGTGGCGCGATCCACGAACTGGAACGGGCCGCGGCCGCGCGTAGGGAAGCCCTCGATGAAGATGTTCTCGGCAATCGTCAAGTTGGTGAACAGGTTGAGTTCCTGGTGGATGAAGGCGATGCGCGCGGCGTTGGCGTCGGCCGGGCTGCGCGGGGCGTAGCGCTGGCCCTGGTAGACCATCTCGCCGCTGTCGGGCTGGACGACGCCGCCGATCAGGTTCATCAGCGTGCTCTTGCCGGCCCCGTTCTGGCCGATCAGCCCCAGGATTTCGCCCCGGCTCACCTTGATGCTGACGTCCTTGACGGCGGCAACGCCGAAAAACGACTTGGTCAGGCCGCGGGTTTCAAGAACAGTGGTCATGCGCGCACCCCCCGGTTAATCAGGCGCGAACGGGTGATGTCAAGCAGGGCGGCCAGCAGAATCACCACGCCCTTAACGGCGTCAATGACGAACGGCGACAGGCGCATGGCGTTGAGGATGTTGAGCAGCAGCACAAAGAAGGCCACGCCGAAGAACGTGCCTTTGACCGAGCCTTTGCCGCCGAACAGACTCGTGCCGCCGATAACCGTCGCGCCGATGATGTCGAGCAGCAGGTTGCTGCCCAGCGACGGCAGGCCGATGCCGAGCCGCGCCGAGTAGAGAATGGCGGCCACCGCCGCGCAGAAGCCGCTGAACATGTAGACCAGCATAACGACGCGGCCGCTGGGCACGCCCGAAACCTGCGACGTGCGGCGGTTAGTCCCGATGGAGAACATCTGCCGGCCGAACACGGTGCGCGTGAGGATGATGTGCGCCGCTACCGCCAGGCCCACCGCGATCACCATCGGGTAGCTGATAAACGGCAGGATTTCCCGCCGGGGGATTTCAGGCGTCAGTTTCGGCCCCAAGTAGACTGAGATGATGTCGCCCGTGCCCAGCCGCGTGAAGTCCTCTGGCAGGCCGGACACATTGCGCGAGGCGGTGAGCCACAGGGCGAAGGCGCTGAAGAAGATCATCGAAACCAGCGTGACCATGAAGGGGGCCATGCGGAAGCGCGTGATGGCGAAGCCGTTCCACAGCCCGATGAGCGCCCCCAGCCCCAGCATAGCCAGCACGCCGAACAGCACCGCGTTGGGGTTGCTGGCCAGGATGCCGCCCTGCTCGTTGATCAGCGTGCCCCACAGCGGGCTTTTATCAAATGTGGGCGCGTCCAGCACCTGGGTGAAGATCAGCGCGCCGACAACGCTGGTGATGGCCATGACTGACCCCTGCGACAGGTCAATGCCGCCGATGATCAGGACGAACGTCTGGCCAACAGCCACGGCCAGCAGCGGCCACATGTTGCTGAACTGGTTGCTGATGTTGCCCGGCGCGGACAGCGTAGGGAAGAACGCCGACGCGCCGACGAAGAACACGAGCGTCAGGTACAGGATGAAGTAATCGGAGAGCAGCACCCGCCGCAGAAAGGCCAGCAGCGGGTTGGCAGCGCGCTGCGACGCCCCGGCCCCGGCCTGCGGCCCAAGCGCGATGTTCACAGCGGCGGGTTGTACGCGGTCATCAATCGTAGACACGGCCTTGCCCCAAATCTAGTCGCACAGACTGTCTGTGAAAGAGACGCCGGCGGCCGCCGGCGTCTCTTTCAGCTCAATCGGATTACTGATCCAGCCAGCCCTCAAAGTAGAGCACACAGCCCCACATCTCTTCCGCCATCCAGGGGAAGTTGGCCGAAGTCAGGGCGAAGCCGGGGTCGAGCAGAACATCGTTGGGCTGGGTGTCGCCCTCTTCGATGGCCTGCAGCAGGCGGTTCATCGTCAGCTCGGCCTCGAAGAACAGGTTCTGCACGCCGGTGGCGTCCACATAGCCCTGCTCGATGAGCATACAGGCGGTGGCGTCGCCGTCCAGCCCTGCCATCAGCACATGGCCAGGCGTGCCGCGGGGCACCCACTTGCCGCGCGGTTCCAGCACCGAGCGGATGGTGGGGAACAGGAAGTCCGACGAGGTGTAGAGGAAGTCCACATCGGGGTTGGCGGTGATGGCCGCTTCCAGGTTGGCCAGGGCCGTGGCCGCGTCCCACTCGCTGGCGACCTCAATCGGGTCCTTGAACATGCCGGGGTAGCGCTCGTTGTAGCGGTTGATGACGTTGAAAAACCCTTCACGGCGGCCGATAGCGTTGGTATCCTGCAGCGCGCCGACGACGATCAGCGGGGTAATCGGCTGCTGCGTGATTTCCCATTGGCGCAGGGCCATCTGCGCAATGTGTTCAACAGCCTGTTCAGTCGCGCTGACGTTGTCGGCCACCACGGTGATGCCGCGGCTGCGGTCGTTGGGCGGGCGGTTGAAGACGGCGATCGGGATGTCGGCTGCCTGCGCCTCGCGGATGATGGTCACGGCGCTGTCGCCGTCCTGCGGGATGATAATGATGCCATCCACGCCCTGGGCAATGCACTCGCGCACCTGCTCAAGCTGGCGGTTCGGGTCCTCGTTGGCGTTGTACTCCAGCACGGTGATGCCCATCTCGCGCAGCGTCTCGGTGATGGCCTTGTGGCCGGCCACCCAGAACTCGGTCTCCAGGTCCTGGAAGCCGAAGCAAATAGTGATGTCGGACTGAGCGCTGGCCACGCTCACGACGCCAGCCAGCAGCGCCAGCGCTAACAGCAGCCCTACGATGCGAATCTTGTTCATGTCTGCAGAACTCCCTTGCGTTTGTTGAACAGAAAAGGTCTTTCGATGTGCGATTTTTCTTAGCGTCGTTTTCAGGCTGCGGCATTCCCCCTTTCACAGGCTTTGTACAACATACATGCCTCACGGGCAGCGGCCCGCTCAGCCAGGGACTGCGCGGCGGTTGTTGTTGTTCTGCATCTGCCGCACAGCGAACTTGCACTCGTCGGCCACGCGGGCGTTGATCTGATGGTTGTGTTCCTTGAGGACTGCCAGGTCGCGGCGGGCATAGGCGTCGTAGATCAGCTCGTGGTCGCGGATGGCGCGGTACTCGTCGTATTCGCCGGCGTCGGCGCGCACGTAGAGCAGCGCGGCGATCTGCGCCACGATCTCCGTCCAGCTGCGGATGAGCAGGGGGTGCTGGCTGCGCTGCACCAGGTGGCGGTGGAAGGCCATGTCAATGCTGCGCACGTTCTTGAAATTGCGCTCAGCGATGGCGGCGTGCTGCAGCGCGATGGAATCGCGCATGTAGTCGTAGTCGTCCTGCGTCAGGCGGTCAATGATCAGCTCGCCGGCGAAGTTCTCCAGCGTCGTGCGCATGGAGAAGATGGCGTCAATATCGGCTTCGGCAAAGCTGCGCACGAAGCAGCCGCGGTTGGGCGCGGAGACGACCAGCCCCTCGCGCTCCAGCAGGATGAGGGCCTCGCGCACCGGCGTGCGGCTGACGCCGAGCTGTTCGGTGAGGGCGGCTTCGACGATGTGATCGCCGGGGCGCAGGCGGCCTTCGATGATGGCGGTGCGGATTTGGTCGGCCACCTGCTCGCGCAGGCTAACGGGGCGGATCTGCGAAAAAACATCCATATTAAGGCAATCGCGTTTCTGTGAAGAAAAAGACGCAATCGTTTTGTGTATTGTATGCAATACACAAAATATTGTCAAGAAATTCGGCGTGCGCGCCCAGGGCAAACGCGTTCTAAGCTAAACCCCCTCACCCCGGCGCTGACGCGCCACCCCTCTCCCACAGTGCCGCTGCGCGGCTGGGGAGCGAGGGGTAAAAAATCCATATAGAGAAGAGGAGGCCCGCGTCAGCAGGGCGGGGGTGAGGTCAGTCTGGCCAATTGGTCATAGGAAGCGCGCTTCAACCGCGTTAAGATCGGCTAAAGCCTTAGAATGCCGATTTAAACACAGGAGCGTGTTAACGATGGAATACCGTTTTCTGGGCCGCACCGGCCTGCGCGTCAGCCCGCTGTGCCTGGGCACGATGAACTTCGGCCCGCACACCACCGAGGCCGACAGCTACGCCATCATGGACAAGGCGCTGGAGCTGGGCATCAACTTCTTCGACACGGCCAACGTCTACGGCTGGAAAAAGGGCGAGGGCGTCACCGAGCAGATCATCGGCCGCTGGTGGGCGCAGGGCGGCGGCCGGCGCGAGAAGGTCGTGATCGCCACCAAAGTCTACGGCGCGATGGGCGACTGGCCCAACGAGAGCAAGCTGAGCGCCCTGCACATCAAGCGCGCCTGCGAGGGCAGCCTCAAACGCATGCAGACCGACTACATTGACCTGTACCAGATGCACCACATTGACCGCGACACGCCGTGGGAGGAAATTTGGCAGGCGATGGAGCAGCTCGTGCGCGAGGGCAAAGTGATCTACGTGGGCAGCAGCAACTTCGCCGGCTGGCACATCGCCAAGGCCAACGAAGCGGCCAAGCAGCGCCATTTCATGGGGCTGGTCAGCGAGCAAAGCCTGTACAACCTGCTGGATCGCATGATCGAACTCGAAGTAATCCCGGCCTGCCAGGATTACGGCCTGGGCCTAATCCCCTGGAGTCCGCTGGCCGGCGGCATTCTGGGCGGCGCGCTGGCCAAAGAGGCGCAGGGCCGCCGCGCCTCCGAGCAGGCGCAGAAGCGCATCGAGAAGCACCGCGCCCAACTGGAGCGCTACGAGGCGTTCTGCGCCGAGATCGGCGAGCAGCCGGCGGACGTGGCGCTGGCGTGGATGCTGCACAACCCGGTCGTGACTGCGCCGATCATCGGGCCGCGCACGCTGGACCAGCTCACCGGCAGCCTGCGCGCGCTGGAGATCAAACTGAGCGACGAGCAGCTCAAAACGCTGGACGATATCTTCCCCGGCCCCGGCGGCCCCGCGCCAGAGGCCTACGCCTGGTAGCCGCGCACACCCTGCCCAACCTCACCCCCGGCCCCCTCTCCAGGCGACCTCGCCCCCGCCAGGGGGTGAGGTTGAACAAGCAGCAGTCGAATGCCCCCTTTGGCCCGGCGGCGGGCTACAATCGGCGCGGTGTCCGTTTACAACAAGCGAAAGAGGCCGGCTGTGTATGACATGGTAGTGATCGGCGGCGGCCCCGCCGGCGTGACGGCGGCGCTGCGCGCCCGCGAGCTGGGGGCCAGCGTGGCGCTGGTCGAGCGCGCGCAGTTGGGCGGCACGTGCACCAACGACGGCTGCGTGCCCACGCGCGCGCTGGCCAAGGCGGCGCGCCTGATGCGCGACAGCGCGCAGTTTGGCCGCTACGGCCTGCTGCTGGACGCGCCGCCGCGCGTGGATTTCGCCGCCGTCATGCGGCGCACTAAAGAGGTGGTGCTGGAGGTGGGCGAGAAGAAGCAGCTTCGCCATCACCTGGAGGCGGTGGGCGTGGACGTGTTCCAGCCGGCAGGCGACACGGCGTTTGCCGACGCCCACACGCTGCGCACCGCGCACATGGGCGATGTGACCGGCGCGCGCTTCGTGCTGTGCGCTGGCGGTCACCCGCGCCCGCTGCCCATTCCCGGCGGCGAGCACGCCGTCACCAGCGCCACCGTGTGGGACTTGGCGACCGCGCCCCGCTCGGTGGCGATCATTGGCGGCGGCGCTACCGGCTGCCAGCTCGCCTCGGTGTTCGAGGACTTCGGCGCGCAGGTGATCATGCTGGACATCGCGCCGCGCATCCTGGTTACCGAGGACGAAGATATCTCACGCGAGATGGCGCGCCAGTTTGCCGGGCGCGGCATCCGCATCGAGACCGGCATCGGCGGCGTGGCGCGAATTGACCGAACCGGAGCGGGCTGCGCGCTGGTCTACACCGGCGTGGACGGCAGCGAGCGCCGTATCGAGGCTGATGTCGTGATTGCCTCTGTCGGCTGGCCGGGCAACGTGGCCGCGCTCGGTCTGGAACGGGCCGGCGTGGAGACGCGCGGCAGCTACGTGGCAGTGGACGACTACCTGCGCACGTCCGCGCCGCACATTTACGCCGCCGGCGACATCACCGGGCGCAGCATGTTGGTGCAGTCCGCCAGCTATCAGGCGCGCATCGCTGTCGAGAACGCGCTGTTGACTTACACCCAGGCGGCGCGCGAGCGGCTCGTCCCGCACGGCGGCTTCACCGACCCAGAGTACGGCGGCGTCGGCCTCACCGAGAGCCAGGCGCGCGCCCATCACGACGTGGTGACGGCCACTGTGCCCTACGCCGATCTCGACCGCGCGGTGATTGACGACCGGCGCGCCGGCTTCTGCAAGCTGGTGGCAGACCGGCGCAGCGGCTTGGTGCTGGGCGCGCATGTCGTGGGGGAGCAGGCGGTTGAGATCGTCTCGACGGTGTCGGCGGGCATGGTCAGCGGCCTGCGCGTGGATCAACTGGCTGACCTAGAGTTCGCCTACCCGACGTTCGTGGCGATCGTTGGGCTGGCGGCGCGCCAGATCGTGCGCGAGACGGGCCGCGTGCCGGTCGTGCCGGAGTGGCGCGAGCTGAAGGCAGTGCGCGGTGCAGAGTGGGAGCGCAGCGGCTAGGCGTGGGCCAGGCGGCCGGCGCTGTTTGCGCGCGCTTGTCCCGCTACTGCGCCAGCTTGTGCTCAGCCAACCAGTCGGCAGAGGCGAACACGTCCTCAATTTCCAGAATCAGGCGCGGATTGACGTTCGTTTCGCGCAGCGCCTTGAAGAAGGCGTACCAGTTGATATTCCCCTTGCCGATGGCCCAGTGGCGGTCGGCCTCGCCATCAACATCCTGCAGGTGGATGTGTTCGAGCACATCCGCTCCTTCGTAAACCCACTGTTCGGGTGTTGGCCCACCCTGTTTCTGCATCACGAGAGCGTGCCCGGTGTCAATGCTCAGTCGAACGTAAGGCGAGCCGAATGAGCGCACCAGGTCGAGCAGGGGCACAACGTGCAGATCGCTGCAAACCTCGAAAACAAAAGCGCACTGCATCTGTTCGGCAGTTGGCAGCAGCGGCGTGAGGACTTTGTGCGCAATGTCAATGATGTACTGGCGCTCGCTGCGCGGCGTAAAGTTGGTGTGCGGGTTGCCAAACCAGATAAACGGACTGTGCAGCACCATGTGCGTCGCGCCCAGTTCAGCGCCAAACTCCAGGCTCTGGCGATGGCGCTTGCTGATGACCTCCAAGATCAGGGGATCGCTGCACGACAGGTCAAGGCCGCTGTAAGCGGCATGGACGCCCAGGCGTCCGCTGTAGCCGTGGCGGTTCAGCAGCGCGCGCGCCTCAGCCGCCGTCGTCTTGAAATCGCCATCCAGCACGCCGTCGTAACACGGGTCTTGAATCTCCAAATCGCGCTGTTTATCCACCAGCCAGTCAATGTAGCGGGGCAGGCTGGCTGCATTGAGGGCTGCGCCCACAACAGGCAGCGATCCATTCATTTCGGCTGTCATAAAAGTCTCCCCTTCAGATTGCTCGCGAGAACGCAGCGGCTCTGTCCGGCGCGCTGCTGCCGTCCAGATGAATATCGTGCGCAGCAGCCAGCAGTGCCTCGGTGTACGGGTGATGCGGCGGGCTGTACACCTCGCTGACTGTCCCTGTTTCGCACACCCGACCAAGGTGCATAACGACCACACGATCCGCGACCGCGCGCACAACGGCCAAATCGTGAGCGATAAAGACGTAGGCAGTGCCGCGCTCGCGCTGCAGCTCTACAAGAAGCTCTAGGACGGCAGCCTGAACCGACACATCGAGCGCTGATGTGATCTCGTCGCACAACACAATGTCAGGGTCTGCCGCGAAAGCCCGGGCGATGGCGACGCGCTGCTTCTCACCGCCGGAGAGCTGCGCTGGATAGCGCGTCAGATAGTCTGCGCCCAGGCGAACCTGTTCCAGCAGCTGTGCGGCGCGCTCGCGGCACGCTCGCGGGCTGAGCCGGAAATACAGGCGCAGCGGCTGAGCCAGGATCTGCCCCACCTGTTGACGTGGATTGAGCGAGGCGTCCGGATTTTGAAAGACGATCTGGATGCGCCGCCGCACATCAAGCGGCCGCGCGTCCGCCTGGCCAGCGAGCGGCGCGCCGCGAAAGCGGATCTGCCCGGCGAACGGCGCGTTCATCCCGATTATCGCGCGCACCACCGTTGACTTTCCGCTGCCGCTCTCCCCGACCAGCGCTACGGTCTCGCCTGTGTGCACGTCGAACGTAATCCCTTCAACAACTGGTTTGGGGCGCACAGCAGCGCCCAGCAGCCGGGCAGCCTCGCCTACCAGCCCTGGCCGGTAATACGTGACAGCGACGTCCAGCACCTCAAGCAGCGGCTGAGTCCGCTCGCCGTTGGGCGCGGCCGCGGGCCGGATTGCCTTCGAAGGCGCAGGCAGATCAACAATCCTAGCGACATGGTGACACCGCGCCATGTGCAGCGTGTTTTCCCGCCTTGATGACGCGAGCGCCGGACGTTCAGACAAGCACAGTTCATCGGCATAGTCGCAGCGCTGCGCGAACGCGCACCCCAGCGCGCCATCGCGGACGACAGGCGGGCGTCCGCCGATGCCGCGCGGGATGACGCTGGCACGGATAGTAGGGATAGCGGCCAGCAGGCCGCGTGTGTAGGGGTGCTGCGGCTGGCCCAGCACCGCCTCGGTAGGCCCATACTCGATGACCTCGCCCGCGTACATCACAGCGATGTGCCGGCACAACCGCGCAATCACGCCGATATCGTGGCTGATACACACCATAGCGACGCCCATCTGGCGCTGTAGATCGGCCAGAAGGGCGAGAAGCGCGACTTGTGTCGTCACGTCCAAACCGGTCGTTGGTTCATCCAGCAGCAGCACCTCCGGCTCGCTGGCCAACGCCATAGCGATTGCCGCGCGCTGCTGCTGGCCGCCAGACAGTTGATGCGGGTAGCGCCGGGCAAGCGCGGCTGGATCAGGCAGGCGCACATGAGCCAGCAGCTCAGTCACGCGCTGGAAGATGGCTTCGCGCGGCATCGAGGTGTGCAGCCGGATTGCTTCGGCAATCTGCGCGCCGATGCGGATGGATGGCGTAAGCGACTGCCCTGCGTTTTGTGGAACAACCGCGATCCGCCCACCGCGGATCTTAGCCAGCGCTGTCTCGTCCAGGTTGAACAGATCGTATCCATCAAAACGGACTGTGCCGCTTATGACCTCGCTTCCCCGACGCAGAAAACCCATCAGCGCAAGCGTGAGCGTGCTTTTGCCACAGCCGCTTTCACCGACAACGCCGATCGTCTCGCCTCGATGAATCGCCAGCGAGACATCGCGCAGCACGTGCAGCCGCTCACCGTGCGCGTTGCGATAGCCGATGCACAGCCTGTCAACCTGAATCAGCGGTGTCATAGCGGCGCGCCCTGCGCACGATCCAATCCCAGCGCTTTCGCGAGGGCGTCGGCAGCGAGATTGATGCCGATGATCAGCGAACTGAGCGCAATCAGCGGGAAAAAGGTCGCCCACGGATAGAGCGAGAACGTGCGCGTGTTGTCGCTAATCATTAAGCCCCAGTCTGGCGTAGGTGGCTGCACGCCAAAGCCGAGAAACGACAGCGAACTGAACCCAAGAAGCATCCATGACCACTGCATTGCGCCTTCAACCAGCAGGATGTCAAGCACATTGGGCAGCAGCTCGCGCCTGATGATGGTGATCGTCCGCTCTCCGCGGACGCGAGCCGCGGTGATGAAATCGCGAGCGACAAAATCGAGTGTTCCCGCGCGCACGATGCGAATGGCAGGCAGGCCGTAGAAAAACGTCAGAACCGCAATCAGCACAGCGTTGTTTTTGCCCAGCACGCTGACAACCAACAGCAGGAACAACAGCCAGGGAATGGCCAGCAAAGCATCAACTAGGCGCATCATCAGCTCATCTACACGGCCGCCGATCAGCCCAAGCGCAATGCCCACTGTCCCGCCCCAGATGATTGCCAGCGCTGAGCTGATCAGCGTAACCCCTAACGCTGTCTGCCCGCCCATCAGAACCCGGCTGAAGACGTCGCGCCCCAACTGATCGGTCCCAAACGGATGTTCCAGCGAAGGTGGCTGAAACGCGCGCGCGGCGCTCTGCAGGGCCGGGTCGTGGGGAATGATCGCTGGCGCGATCAGCGCGATAACCAAGTGAACCAGCACGACTGCAATCCCTATCGTGCCTGAACGGGAGCGCAGCAGCGAGCGCCAGACGCTGCCGGGGGACGGCTCGCTCAGCCTATCCCGCAGCCTGTTCACCAATTGCGCAACATCGTATGTAGTGATATACGCCTCCCCTCACGTCTCCATAAGCTGTGAGTAGGGTGTTATTCAGGCGCGCAGCGCGCGCAGGCGTGGGTTCAACGCGAGCGTGAGCAGATCGGCAGCTAGGTTCAGGGTGATGTAAATCACTGCCAGCAGCAGCGCCAGGCTCTGCACCACGGGATATCGCGGTCAGATATCGCTTTAAGCAGCAGCGTGCCGATGCCTGGATAGTTAAAAATGTTCTCAATGATGGTTGTGCCACCGAGCAGCCAGCCCAATGTCAGCGCAATAATGTTAACAGCCGGCAGCATGGCATTCGGCAGAACGTGGCGCATCACGATTTGATGAGAGGGCACGCCTTTCAGCCGAGCCATCTGCACGTAGTCGCTTTCCAGCACGTCAATCGTGCTGGTTCGCACCAGGCGCAAAATGTGCGCCACCATCACCAGCGTGAGCACGATGATGGGCAGCACTATGTTGGGCAGAAGCTCTGCTACTGGCGCGTTGACCGGGACCAGCGTCACAGCAGGAAACCAGCCGAGCACAATACTGAAGATGAACACGAGCACAGTGGCCGTCACGAAATCCGGCAGCGTCATGGCGAACAGCGCCACAGACGAAACCGTGACGTCAAACGCGCCGTCGCGCTTGAGTGCGGCAATGACACCGAGCACAATCGCAATCGGAATGCCGACCGAGGCGGCTGCCATCCCCAACACGAACGTGTTGCGCAAGCGGCTGCCGATCACCTCAGCAATCGGCCGGTCGCGATTCAGCGATCGGCCTAAATCGCCTTGCAGTAGGCTGCCTGCCCAGTCGCCAAAGCGTTCCAGCGGCGGGCGGTACAGCCCGCGTTCCTGACGGCAGCGTTCCAACCGCGCCTCGTTGTGCACATCCCGGCCGAGAAACGTGGTGCAGACATCGCCAGGCAGCAGCTCAGCAGTGACAAAAACAACAACCGCCACCAGCATTAGGGTGAAAGCTGCCAGAACGATTCGCTGCAGTGCCAGTCTAATCACAGCTGTGGTCGCTTACCAACAAGCCTGAGCAGGGGCGACCGCTGCGGCCGCCCCCCACTACAAGCAGCCTTGCTTAACGATTGACTGTGACAAGATGCCACAATGTGTTGCCGTAACCGAAATCGGGCATGTTTACGGCGCGGTTGATAATCAACACCGAATTGGTGAAGTACGGGATCAAAGTACCGCCCTCTTCCCACAGCATACGCTGCGCCTGGCCGAACAGTTCTTTGCGTTCATCAAAATCGAGCGCTGACCGCGCGCGGTCAAGCAGGTCATCGAAATCGGGGCGATTCCAGTACGTCTCGTTCCAATCTGCGCCGCTGCGCCAGCCTTCATTCAGGATTTGGTCGGCTGGGCGCTCACCCCACGACGTCATGGTGAAGGCCTCGACCATCCACACATCCGACCAGTAGCCGTCGGCAGACGTCATATTGAGGTTGACTGTGATACCGGCCTGGGCAGCCTGCTGTTGATACACCTGGGCCAGGGTTGCCCAGGTCTGTGACAGATTGGAGAAATACAGATCAACGGTAATCCCGTCGGGATAGCCAGCTTCGGCCAGAAGCTGGCGTGCCAGTTCGATATCCTGCGGGCAGTCCATCTCCAGGTAATACTGATCGCCAGGCCAGACCGGGCTGTCGCAGGCAATCGTGCCGCCATCAGGGCCAAGGACGAGGTCAATCATTTCCTGTCGGTCAGCCACCACGCGCAGTGCGCGCCGCACCTTTACGTTGTCAAACGGCGGCGTATCAGTGCGCATGACAAACCCCTCCCAGCCGCCTGTTCGTATGTTGCGCACTTCGAATTGGCGCGGGTCGAAAAGCGGGATTTCCGCAGTTGTGGCGCTGTATGTGTCAATCTGCCCGGCCAAGGCTGCCTGGCGCACTGCGATTGCGTCCGGAATGGGGTAGATTTCGACGCGCGCGTGCCCAGGACGCCCCATCCAATAATCGTCGAAGGCTGTCATGACAGTCACACCCTCGATGTCCAGCGTGTCTAGGCGGAACGGCCCGGTTCCATTGCCAGTCTGCTCGATAGTGTCTGCGCTGCCCTCCTCAATAACCAGGGCGCGGTAGTCTGCGAGCAGCAGCGGGAAGTCTGCGTGGGGCGCGTTCAGCTCAAAAACGGCCGTTGTATCGTCCGGGGCGGTCACCTGCTTCATGATGCCGAGAACTGCGCGCACTGGTGTGTCAATGGCAGGGTCCAGGACGCGGTTGAAGCTGTAGGCAACATCGCGGGCGGTCAGGATATGCCCGTTGTGAAACGGAACGCCCTCGCGAATTTTGAAAGTCCAAACGGTGGCGTCGTCGTTTGCATACCACTCGGTCGCCAGTCTGGGCGCTAACATGCCGTTTGCGTCTATATACACTAACCCCTCATAAGCGCGGGCCAGCACATCCGACATGCGGTATTGTGACAGCGGATCAATGGACTCCAGCCTCCGAATTCCATTGCATGGTATGTGCGGAACGTTCCCCGGCTGTCCTGCGACTCAACAGCGCCGGCTGTCAGGGTGAATGCCAAGACCAAGATTAACAACAATCGAATCAGCATCGGAAAGCACCTCAAATGCCATCGCTACCATTGCCCGTGCAGACGGTAGCCAGGTTATGTTAAAAAACGTTCAACTGCGATTTAAAAGATGACCTCGCCCCAGTTCGGCGGCACTAGAAATATCCGATAAACTGCGGGTAAGGGGTAAACGATGGGCTGCAAGAAATACAGCGACGGATTCAAGCGGGATTGCTGACGATGGCCGCTGCCGCTCTATCGCTGAAGTGCGTGCTCGCTATTCGGTGCGGCACTTGAGCGCGGTGCTGCAAGTCTCAGCCAGCGGCTGTTTTATAACACCCGTCCCGCTGCGGCGGCGCTCGTGAAAAGCCTTATCAAACTGTTAACCGAATTCTGGCAGCGCCTTAACACCTGTGTGCTATGGTCGAATACACAACCATAGAGACCTGAGACCTCTGTGTGTAGCTGGCTTTTCCACTGGCGGCGCTGCCAACTTCCCCGGCAGCGTCGCCATTTTTACGTGTTTGGCGCCTCCCTCGGCGGGCCGAGGAATTGGTGCGCGTTGACGAAGTACTGGGCATAAGGCGAGCGCCGCAGCCGCTCCAGCCACTCGCTGCGCTGCGCGGCCAGCGCCTGGCTCATCCGATCAATCGGTTCAACCGGTGACGCCGGCTGTGGCGCCGGCGCAGCGTCGCCGAGGCGCTGCGCCTGGCGGCGGGCGCGCTGGGCCGCACGGAAGCGGCGGTAGCGGGCGCGCCACCACAGCGTTAGGCGCACGTTGTCGCGCCACAGCGCTTCGGGATACCGCTCCCAGCCGCCGCGCTGGCCGCAGCGGCAGGCCTGCGGCTCTGTCTCGCTTAGGCGTGGGCGCATGCAGTCCGGGCACAGCCACAGGTAGCGCTCCGGCGCAGGGGCCTGCGGCGCATCCACCGGCGCTGTCACGGACGGCGCGCGGGCGGGCGGGCACGTAACAGACATGCCTGCCGGCGGCGGCCCCTGTGACAGGGCGGCGGCGGGCACCGGTGAATTGACTGCCACGGCGGCTTCTCTTACGGGCTGTGTTTGCATTCCAGCATGCTTCAACCTAAGCGAGTAAGCGTTCCAGCCCTGGCGCAGCAGGCTGACGCGCTGGCCGCGCGCCAAAAGCCGCACAGCAATAGCCTGCAGCGGCGGATAGCGCTTGCCGGCTGCGTCCACCAGAAACGTGCCATCAGGGCCATTAGGGTCGGCTTCGGGCGGCACCAGGGTCAGATTGCGCCAGGAAATGGGCTGCTCGTCGTAGGTTGGCGTGGCGATGACGCCGCCAATACGGTCGTAGCGGCGGCTCGTCCACACGGACACGCCCAGGCGCTCGCTGAGCCAGCGGCGCGAGTAGCGCCCCGGCCGGCGGGCGATCAGCGCCTGGTGCAGGGCTGCCCGGTACCGGCGCGGGCTGGCTAGGCTGGCCGCCGGCAGCGGGTCTGCGCCGGACGGGCGAACGCCCAGGGCGCGGTACAGCGCGCCGTTATCAGGCATGATGAATTGAACTGGGGGGCGGCCGCGCTCTTGACTATGGGAAATTTTGACTCGTTTTGCACTCCTAACAAAAATACATTTTTTTGGTCTTTTGTGGTTCTTCTTCCTGCGCCGCTGGCTCTCTAATGACGGAATCAGCGGCGCGCCGGACGGCAGCAGCGTGTGCAGCGCGGCCAGCACGGCCCGCCGCCCGATGCCCGCTGCGCGCAGCAGCAGGCTGGCCAAGCGCTCGGTGAAAATTTGCCCAGCCAGGATGCCGGCGGCGCGCAGGCCCTCCAGTACGCGGGCGGCTGCGGCGTGCCCCATCTGCAGCAGCCGCTCACGCACGCTGTTAGGCAGCAGACTATCCGGGTTCACTGGGCGCTGCGCGCCGATCTGCGGGCGCGGTGGGCGGCGGTAGGCGCTGGCGATGGTGGCGCGCGCCTCGCGCAGGCGCTGCTGCGGCGTCTCTGGCGCGTGTGGGCGCGCCGGCGGCTCGACGACGTGCACATCCTGCATGACGGCTATCGCTTCAGCTTGTGTCCAACCGGAGTCGCGCAGGAACGAGGCCACGCGAAACAGTGCGCAGTTGCGGCCCAGCACGCGCGCCAGCCGCTGATACCAACGTCGCAGCGCCTCCGAGGACAGCGCGCCGCTGCTGGTCTCCACAAACAGCAGGTCTGTCGGCAGCGCGCACGCTGTCGCGCTAGCGCCAAGCTGCTGCGCGGCAACGAATGCGGTGATACGCTGGACATCACGCGCGGTCAGGCGGCGCAGCGGCGCGTCGTGGACGATTTCCCAGACGCCCCCCCCAACGCTGCTAGGCGGCGCGACTACATAGGCTCCCTCAGCCAGCAGGTCCACGCCGGGCGCGCGGGCTGTGCGCACAGTCAGGCCTGGGGAGATGTCAAAATAGTAGTGCGGCAGGCCGCGCCCACCAGAGCGCACGGTGAGCGTGTTGGCTAGATCCGGGTGCAGGCGGGCGAACGACTCAGCCAGCGCTGGGTCGTCAAAATCGAGCACGGCCAAGCCAGAGACCGCCCCGCACACGATGCCGACCGCCTGAAATCCATCATTAAGAAACCATTCGCGCACAGTATCTGCGGTGGGCGCGGCCTGCTGGTACTGTGCCCAGGCGACGGCTGGGGCTTTGGCGCGCGCCGGCGCGGCATCGCCCCACAGCGGGATAACAGACCAGCCCAGCTCCAGATATGCCAGAGCCGCCTGGCAGCAGATTTCGGCACGGGTTTCACCAGCTTTTAACACAAAAACCGCCTCTCACTGGCGGCGCCCATTGCCATTTCTGCGATTTACCGTTACACTAGCAATTGGGATTGATGGGGTGCTTTTAGCGTGAATGCATCTGCGTTGCTCTGCATCGCGCCTAGTTTGCTAGTGTCTTAGAAACCGCTATCAGCAAAAGCGCCTCACATACGAAGCCTGCACCAGCCGTGGTACAGGCTTTTTATTTTTCTGTACGCCAGCCGCAGACGTCCACGCGCCCTCAGCCAGCTACTACACTATACAACAGATTGCGCCAGCGCGCCAGCAGACCCGCGCAAATTCGCACGTAAAGGGGGGAAAAGCGCGTTTTCCTGACACCGCGGCTTTGGGGGACATCCGCACGCCGGAAACGCTGGAAAACGTGTTTTCCGCCCACCCGATTAGCCAGCGCTTACCGTAACGGCCGTTACGGTAGCGGCGCGCTGTGTCACCCTCCCCTCCCCTGCCCTACCAAGGGCAGCGAGCTGCCAGCCTGTCAACCGCCCGCTGCTCCTATTGCCGCGGGTAACCCGCTGTGGCATACTCAACGCTGCTGAGGGCCGACAGGCCCTCCACCTACCCAGTGTGCAGTGGGGGAAAGACACCGGCCTGCGCGCCAGGCCTCAGCACTTGGTCGGTCACAGCACACCGTATTCCCCCTAAGATGCAGGGCCGCGCCCTCGCTGGCAAGAACGGGCGCGGCCCTTGTTTTTCCCGCTGCCCTACCCTTCTCGCGCAGGCGCTTTCGCTTTCCGCAAGCCCCCGTCTTGCCGGGTTTCGCGGCGTAAAGGCGGCATTTGCGCCGGTAGGGTAGGGGGGTAAATCCCAAATTGGGATATAACAATCGGCAGTCCGTTCCGTCCCGCCCCGCGGCTCAGCGGCCTTGAATAGCCCGTTTCAGCTCAGCCAGCCAGCGCTCATCGGCCTCGATCTCACGCAGCGCCTGTTCGCGATCCTTCGCAGACAGGCTGGGCAGCCGGTTAGCGTAAGCCCACACACGATCGCGCCGCTGCTTGTTGGCGCGATCAACAAACGGGTTGTAGTAACCGTCTGGCGGTTTGCCGTCTGGCGCTACCGTAACGCCCGTTACGGTAGCCGCGCCCAGCGTGCGGATTTCCCACTCAGTCAAGTTGTGGTCGTCGGCGTACTGCCACACGTCGTCGGGCAGCTTAAGCAGCGCGCGGTACTGGCGCAGCTGCACCGGATTCTTCAAGCCCATCGCGTTGAGCAGCTTCTCACCCTGGCCGCGCGGGATGCGGAACTGGTCGCCGTCGGCCACTTGCGCGTAGTACTCGCGCTCGCTGCGGCCGGCGCGCAGCATCTCGTGAAAGGGGATGAACTGCGCGCCGCGCTGCTCCTGAATCAGGTCCATCAGCAGGATTGCGAACTGGCGCGCCTTGCCGATGGCGTTTAAGTTGGCGCGAGCGTTGTTCTCGCTGGCCTGCCGCCACACGCTGACCTGATCCACCACGCGGGCGGGAATGCGCGACCAATCCTCCGCCGGGAAGTTCAGTTGGAGCAGGTGGAAGGCCAGCCAGCGGCGCTCGCCGGTTTCCAGCCGGTAGACGCTGCCGTCACGCGCCACCGTGATCGGGTTGGTGAGGCCCACTTTGCGGATGCTCACCGCCAGCTCAACGATGTCGAGCAGCGCCGTCTCCAGCGGGCGGCGCTGGCGCAGCTCGCGCGGGATGTTCTCGTCGTCGTTGCCGTCGGTGCCGGGCGGCAGATAGTCCTGCAGCAGGTGCGCCTGCAGGTCGAAAGCGGCGTCCTTCTCGCGCCGCACCGCATCCACCCAGGCGTCGAACAGGGCCGCGACCGTCTGCGGGTCACCCGCCCAATGCACGCGCACCTCTGACGGCACGGCGCGCCGCGGCTGCGTCGGGTCCGGGTAGATCTCGAAAATGCTGATGGGCTTGGCGACCTGGCGCAGCGGGTCAACGTCGGCGATCTGGCCGAAGATAGCCGCGTCGGTGTCCTCCAGCGACACACGCGCGCTGCTGTCGAACAGATCAATTTCCTCGCGCCCGCGCCGCCGTCCCCTAGACATTGACAGCCGCTTCCTCGACCCTGCTCACCAGCGACCAGGCTTCGCTGGCGGCTTTGGTTTCCGGGGCGATTGCAAATACCGGACGGCGCATGGTGGCCGCCTCGGCCCAGATCGTGCGCTGCATGATGGGCGGCCACACCAGCTTGCCGAAGCGCTTTTTCAGCTCGTTCAAGTTCTCGGAATGTTCGACCGTCTGCGTGCGGAACATGGTGGGCACAATGCCCATCACCGCGATGTCGCCCAGGTTCCATTTGTCGCGGTAGGCCTGCGCCGCCTGGCGGTGGTTGATGCTCTCCACCAACCCGTCGAACGACAGATACTCGCACTTGGTAGGGTAGATGATGGCGTCGGTGGCCAAGTAGATCGAGCCGTGCAGCAGGGAAGGGGTGGGCGAGGTGTCGAAAATGACGTAGTCGAAGGCCTTCTCCAGCTCGCGCAGGCGGTCGCCGACAGCGAAAGCGTCGGAGATCGAGTTGGCGATGTTGCGCGTCTCAACGTTCGACGGGATCACAAAGAGCTGGCCGCTGGCCTGCTGGCCCTCAATGCGATACTGCTCCGGCGGCACGAAGCGCAGCACCTCGCGGAACGGCGCCTCGCGCACCAGCAGGTTGTACAGGCCCGGCTCCTTGGCCAGGCCGCACATAACGGTGGCGTGACCCTGTGGATCAGCGTCCACCAGCGCCACGCGCCGGCCGCGCAGGGCAAGACCGGCGGCTAGATGCGTCGCCAGCGTGGTCTTGCCGACGCCGCCTTTCTCGTTTAACAGCGTGATGACTTTCATTGTCGTTCCACCTGCGACCGCTGCCGGTCATGCGCGCCTGTCAGGCGCGGTCGGTCGTTCTGTAAACGAACTCATAGCCGATGGGCGTGCGGTTGTCGCGGTGCTGGATCTCGATCAACCCTTTGTCCTGCAGGATTTCGAGCATGGCGATGTCGTAAGGGGACAGCTTGCGCTTGTCCAGCGCGCGGGCGATGTCGCTGCGCGTCAGCCATTCGCCGGGCGATTCCCTGAGGACACTGAGCAGAAGGTCGGTCTTTTGATCCAGGCGTGATGTGCTTCTGTCAATCATATTACCTCCGTGTTACCCCACACCTGACGGGATCGGCGGGAGAGGGCTGCCGCGCCGCGCTGCCCCAGTTTGTCTAGTGTAGCACGATCTTGCAAAGGCGCAAACGTTCAAGCACAGCGGCGGGTGCATTCGGATTTGGGGGCAGGATCAGGCAGCGGCCCATCGTTGGTCAAAGTGTTCACCCATTGCCGCCGAACGCAAGACGATCATGCGGTTGACACCCGGTCGTGACCAGCGCATCCCCG
>Ga0308414_1000245_pt1 | contig 33969 bp, 22 predicted proteins | sample HotsprSampleOS50_FD_205667 | JGI IMG/M metagenome (GOLD analysis project Ga0308414, IMG submission 205667) | Hot spring phototrophic mat microbial communities from Octopus Spring, Yellowstone National Park, Wyoming, United States - 20090730_OS50 ... | reverse complement strand
ATCGAGCGACAAAAAGGCTTCCAGCGCTGCGACAATTTCGCTTTGCTCCTGGGCCGGGTCGTCCACACCGGGGCTGACTGCGATGTTAATGCCATAAACTAGGGGCAAATTGTGGCGGCCCCGCGCCAGAAATGCCGCCGCCGCCCGCGCGCCGGGGTTCTTGAGGCCGACGCGGTTCTGTGTGGAACGTGTGGCTGGGTCGCGCCAAACGACGACGCCGGGGTTGCCGGTGCGCGGCCAGCGCGTAAATGAACCAAACTCCACTGGGCCAACCAAACGAGGCAGGCTGCGCCAGCCGGGGATAATGTTCTCGCCGCGCATGACCGCCGCCACAGCGGACTCTTCATCGGGGAAGCCGTCGCCTTTGACGAATCCCGCCGCCAGCGTCAGTGGGAAGGGCAGCGTCGCGCCGCCGACAGTTACTGGCAGCAGATCGAAAGCCAGCCGATTGGCCCTGCCCAGGGTCATCTGCGCCCACTCCTGCCCATCCAGCCAGCGCAGCAGATCGAGGGTGCGGGTGTGCGCTGTCTGTGCGTCCGCGACGCGGAACAAGACCGGTCGCAGCGCGCTGTAGGCTGCTGCGCCGGCCGCAAGACAGGCCCGGTTAGCCATGCGCAGCCTGCCCAAAGCCAGGTAGGACAGTCACATTTTCGCCGTCGAAAGCCACATTTCCCCGGATAACAACGCGCCGCACCAGGCCGCGCACACGCATCCCCTCAAACGGCGACCAGCGGCACAGCGTCCGCAGAGTATCGCGGGTGATGGTGCGCGGCGCGTCAGTCTCGACCTCGGTGTAAGTATACGGCGGGCAGGGCACACCAAAGACGCGGCGCGGGTTTTCGGCCACCAGCGCGATCACATGTTCCAGCGTTAGACGTTTCTCGTGCACCGCCAGCAGCAGCAGCGGCAGCGTCGTTTCCAGCCCTGGCACGCCGTAGACTGGTTGACCGCTGAATTTCTCTGCCAGCGTGTGCGGCGCGTGATCGCTTTCGACAACGTCCACTAGGCCGCTGCGCAGGCCGTCCCATAGGGCGTCTCGGTCAGTCCTCGTCTTGAGTTCGGGTTTCATCAGCGCAAGCGGGCCGAGGAAGGCGACGTCCTCCTGCGTGAGATAGAGATGATGCGGGCACACGCCAACGCTCACCGGCAGACTGTCGGCCTTGGCGGCGGCCAGTGCCCGCAGTTCGTCGGCGGCGCTGATGTGGCAGAAATGGGTTGGTTTGCGGTGTTTGCGCACCAGCGCGAGGATGTCGTTCACGGTGTCGCCTTCGGCGTGGACAGCGATTACTTTGCCGGCGGGCCAAGCGGCATAATGTCGGTCGCGCTGCGCTTGGTCCTCGATAAGCAGCGTGCCAGTGGTGGCGTTGTTGTAGATCTTGAGGCCACAGGTGCGCGGCGCAGCTTCAGGGTAGGCGGCGGTGTTGTCGGTGGCTGACGCGCCAAAGTAGATGCCCCAATCGCAAACAGCCTGCGCACCGATTTCGGCCCGTTTGCGGTCGAGCGCAGCGCAGTCGGTGGTGGTGGGCGGCGTGTTGGGCATGTCGAACACGGCCCAATACCCGCCGGCCAGCGCCGCCGCTGTCTCGCTGGCGAATGTGCCCTTATGCGCCCAGTCCATGCCGCGCAGGTGGGTGTGCGGGTCGAGCATGGCGGGGATGCGGACAATCATCAGACGTAAGCGCCCCGCAGCACTTTGGCCAGCAGCGCCATGCGGACGAACATGCCGTTTTCCATCTGCCGGAAGTAGACCGCGCGCGGATCGGCGTCAAGGATGTCGTGGTCAGCGGGCGTGCCCATCTCGTGCTTGCGCGGCAGCGGGTGCATCAAGATAGCGTCGGCTTTAGCGCGGGCAAGCACCGGGGGCGTCATGATGAAGCCGTCCTTGATGGCCTCATACTCAGCGCGATCATTGAAGCGCTCCTCTTGCACGCGCGTCCAGTAGATTACGTCGCTTTCGGCCAGCACATCATCCAGGTTGTCGGTTTCGCGCACAACCACACCAGCCGCGCGCAGCGTTTCGACAATTCCTGCCGGCATCCTGAGCATGGGCGGCGCGACCAGGTCCACGCGCACATCCTGGCCGCCGATGCGCGCAATCAGTTTGGCGAGCGAGTGAACGGTGCGGCCGTGGCGCAGATCGCCAACCATTGTGATCGTCTGGCCGTCAATGCCGTTCTTGTATTCGACGATGGTGTACATATCCAGCAGGGCCTGCGTGGGATGTTCGCCAATGCCATCTCCGCCGCTGACGATTACCGTTTGGCGGCCCAGCTTCTCGCGCAGCAGGTCGAGATAATAAGCAGCTTCGTAAGACGAACCGACTTCGGGATGGCGCAGCGCGATCACGTCGGCGTAGCAGCCAGCAGCGCGCACGGTGTCGGCCAGGTCCTCACCCTTGTACATAGACGAGAACTGGATGCCGTTGCTGGCCCCGATGACCTCACCGCCCAGGCGGCGCATGGCGGCCTGAAACGACATATCAGTGCGCGTGCTGGACTCGAAGAACAAGACGGCCATCACCTTGCCGCTGCACAGTTCGACTAGACCGCGGTCGCTCTGGCGCAGGCGGCGTTTGAGCGAGGCGGTAGCGTCGAAGATGATCTGCAGGTCCTTGCGGGTGAACTGGTCAACGGTAATGATGTGCTTGCCCAGGAAATCGCCGTCAATCAGCGGCGGCTGGTAGAGGTGAGTGAAATCGCGGGCCTCACGGATGTCTACCTGTTCAGCGACAGTCATATACTTCCTCCTGATGACATAAAAAAGCCACCCTCAAGCGGATGGCTGCGAATGAGGATTAGCCGTTTCCCCTTGCAGCGCGCGCTGCACAGCCTCAACAATCAAACGGTGCTCGGCCTCATGCATGCGCGCCTCGAATTCGGCCAGCGTGTCGCCCGGCTGGTAAGCCACAACAGCCTGCGCGATCACGTCTCCAGCGTCCACTTCTGGAACAGCGTAATGCACCATGCACCCGCTGAAGGCGATCTCGCGCCGCCGGCAGGCCTCGAAAGCGCGGCGGATAGCATCTTTGCCAGGGAACATCCCCGGCAGCGCCGGGTGCAGGTTGATGACCCGACCGGGGAAGCGATCCAGAAAGGCCGAACTCAGAATGTGCATCCAGCCGGCCAGCACGATCAACGCGGGCTGATAGGGCGCGATGCGCTCGGCGAGGTCAGCGTCGTATTCAGCGCGGCTGCGACCTGCATCTGTGTAAGGTTTGAGCGGAAAGTAGAGCGTTTCAATGCCAGCGTGCGCGGCGCGTTCCAGGCCGTAAGCCGCTTTGCGATTCGAGACGACCAGCGCGATCTCGGCGGACAGCGCGCCGCTGGCGACAGCGTCAATCAACGCCTGCAGGTTGCTGCCGGAACCGGAAATCAGCACGACAAGGCGCGGCAGTTGAGCAGCTGGTTGGTGTGCGGGCGGCGTGTCCAAGCTGGCGTTACTCCCTGAGAACTGAAACGCTATTATCTCCGCTGATGACCTCGCCGACAACTGCCAGTTCACCCGGCACAGCGGCCTGCGCCGCAGTCACCGTCTCTAGCGGGACGACAACCAGCATGCCCAAACCCATGTTGAACACGTGGAACATCTCAGTTTCGCTCACACTGCCCAGCCGCTGGATGAGGCCAAAAATGGGCGGTTCTGGCCACGCCCCTCGCCGGATGACTGCACCTACGCCCGGCGGCAGAACGCGCGGCAGGTTGTCCAGCACCCCGCCGCCAGTAATGTGCGCCAGCCCGCGCACGTCAATTCCAGCGGCGAACAGAGCCATCACAGGCTGAAGATAGCTGCGGTGCACCGCCAGCAGCGCCGCGCCAACGCTCGCGCCCAGTTCGGGGTGGACGGCATTCCAGTCGAGATCGGCCAGAACGCGGCGGGCCAGCGAGTAGCCATTGGTATGCAGCCCGCTGGATTGGAGCGCCAAAATCACATCGCCAGGTTGAATACGCGCGCCGTCTACGATGCGCGCGCGCTCTACCACGCCGACAATCGTTCCAGCGAGGTCGAGTTCGCCGGGTTGGTAGACGCCGGGCATTTCAGCAGTTTCACCGCCCAGCAGCGCGCAGCCGTTGGCGCGGCAGGCCGCCGCTGCGCCACCGACAACCTCGGCGATCTGTTCGGCGTTCAATTTGCTGGCCGCGACGTAATCGAGAAAGAACAGCGGGCGCGCGCCCTGCACCAGAATGTCGTTGACGCAGTGGTTGACCAGGTCCTGGCCGATGGTGTCCCAGCGGTTCAGGCGCGCCGCGACCATTGTCTTGGTGCCGACGCCGTCAGTCGAGGCAACCAGCACCGGCGCGGCCATGTGTTTGAGCGCGGAGGCGTCGAACAGCCCGCCGAACGACCCGATATCGGACAGGACTTCAGGGCCGTAAGTGGCGCGGACAGCGGCTTTCATGAGTTGAGTAGCGCGGTTCCCAGCGGCGATATCCACGCCGGCGCGAGCATAGGCATCGCCCTGTGTCATAAGGCTGCGCTCCTGCCGATGTCGCGCCGGTAGTGCATGCCTTCGAAGTGGATGCCGCCGAGTGTGTCGTAGGCCCGGCGCAGCGCCTCGGTGAGGGTGTCGCCCAGGGCGCTCACGGCCAGCACGCGCCCCCCGGCGGTTACAAGCTGGCCTGCACTGCGCGCTGTCCCAGCCTGAAAGATGAACACGTCATCGCGGTCAACACCCTCAATGCCGGTGATGACCAGGCCTTTCGGATAGCTGCCGGGATAGCCGGGGGACGACGCCACCACTGCCGCGCACGACCGCGGTTTCCAGCGCACTTCAAGCTGGTCCAGCCGCCCCTCGGTGCAGGCCAGCAGCACGTCGAGCAGGTCGGTTTCCAAGAGCGGCAGGATGGCCTGCGTTTCAGGGTCACCAAAGCGGCAGTTGAACTCCAGGGCGCGTGGGCCATCTGCGGTGAGCATCATGCCGGCGTAGAGCACGCCGACATAAGGCGCGCCCTCGGCGGCCATGCCGTCAACTGCTGGCTGCAGCACGGCGCGCACGATCTCACCCACAAGCTGCGGCGGCACATCCGGCGCAGGCGCGTAAGCGCCCATGCCGCCAGTGTTAGGGCCGGCGTCGCCGTCGTAGATGCGCTTGTGATCGCGAGCAGGCGGCATAGGCACAACGGTGCGTCCGTCGCAGAACGCCAGGAGCGACACTTCCAACCCGCTGAGGCGCTCCTCGATCAGCGCTGTCTGGCCAGCTGCGCCGAAAGCGCCGTCTAGCAGCACGTGGCGCAGCGCGGCGTGGGCTTGTTGGGGCGTGTCGCACACAATGACGCCCTTGCCCGCCGCCAGTCCGTCCGCTTTGATCACTACAGGGCTGCTCAGTTTGTCTAGGTAGGCGGCGGCGCGATCATAGCTGTCGAAGGCGGCGTAGCGCGCAGTGGGGATGTTGTGGCGCTGCATGAACGCTTTGGCGAAGGCTTTCGACGACTCCAGGCGAGCGGCGGCTTGTGTGGGGCCAAAAACGCGCAGCCCTGCCGCCTGAAAGGCGTCCACGACACCGAGCGCCAGCGGCACTTCCGGGCCGATGACGGTCAGGTCAACAGCCTGCTGGCAGGCGAAGCGCAGCAGGCCATCCACGTCCTCGGCTTCGATTGGGGCGCACGCCGCCACCTGTTCGATGCCGGCGTTGCCGGGCGCGGCGTATATCTCCTTGGCCAGCGGCGAGCGGCGCAGCGCCCAAACGATCGCGTGTTCGCGGCCGCCGCCGCCCACCACCAGCAGGCGCAGCCCGCTCATAGGCCCCAGGCTCCTTCCAGGTGCAGCTTGTCGCGGTTGTCGTCGAAGAGCCACTCCGGGATCGCTACCGGGTATTTGCCGGAGAAGCAGGCCGTGCAGTGGCCGTTAGGCCGGCTGCCCAAGCCTTCCTGCACTGCCGCGACCATCCCAGGCAGGCTGAGATAATCCAGCGAGTCCGCGCCGATGCGCTGGCAGATTTCGGCGACGTCCATGTTGTGAGCGATCAACTGGCGGTAGGTGGCCATGTCCACGCCCATGAAGCACGGATGGCGCACAGGCGGTGACGACACGCGCACGTGAACTTCAACCGCGCCGCTGTCGCGCACCAGCTGCACCAGCGGCCCGGCGGTGTTGCCGCGCACGATCGAGTCGTCAATCAGCACGACGCGCTTGCCGGCCAGGTTCGACGTAAGCGGGTTGAACTTCAGGCGCACGCCATCGCGCCGCAGTTGGTCGTCCGGCTGGATGAACGTGCGCCCGATGTAGCGGTTCTTGGTAAGGCCTTCGGTAAAGGGCAGGCCGGTTTCTTGACTGTAGCCGATGGCCGCTGGAATGGCTGAGTCCGGAACCGGGATAACGATGTCAGCGTCCGCTGGGGCCTCGCGGGCGAGCTGGCGGCCCATGCGCTGGCGCACGGCGTGGATCACTTGGTCCTCAAGCAGCGAGTCTGGGCGGGCAAAATAGACGTACTCGAAAATACACAGCGCGCGGCGCTGCGGCGCGCACCCCGTGATTGAGGTGATGCCGCTGGCATCCAGCCGGACGATCTCACCCGGCTCGATCTCGCGCAGGTAGCGCGCGCCGATTGTGCCCAGCGCGCACGACTCCGAGGCGACCACCCAACCGCCGCCCTCCAGCTCGCCCAGGCACAGCGGGCGCAGGCCGTGCGGGTCGCGCACGGCGTAGACGCCGCTGCGGGTGAGGATGGCCAGCGAATACGCGCCGTCGGCGATCTGCATCAGTGCCCTAATGCGCGTCTGCCACAGATCAAGGTTGTCGCCGTTGACATCCAAATAGTGGCCATCCAGCCACACCTCCGGCGGCGCGGAGAGCATCTGCGTAATCACTTCGCTGTCGGTGGTGGACGACAGGCCGACGCCGCGCCGCAGCAGCATCTGGCGCAGGCTGAGGGCGTTGGTCAGGTTGCCGTTGTGCGCCACACCTAGCGGGCCGTGCACGGTCTCGATCAGATAGGGCGATACGTTGCGCTCATGCGATGTGCCGGTGGTGGAGTAGCGGTTGTGGCCGATGGCCATATGGCCTTTGAGCGGGCGCAGGTTGTCCTCGTTGAACACCTGCGCCACCAGCCCCATCGCCTTGTGGATGTAGGCGGCGCGCCCGTCACAGGTGGCAATGCCGGCGCTCTCCTGGCCCCGGTGCTGCAGCGCGTATAAACCGAAGAATGTCAGCCGAGCCACGTCACGGCCCGGCGCGTAAATGCCGAACACGCCGCACTCGTCGTGCGGTTTGTCGTCGGCGCTGTAGTCCGCTGTCGCTGCTGCCTTGTTCATCTGCCTATTTCGCTGCCTCGCATCACTCACTCAAACCGTTTGCCAACTGCTGCCGCTTCCAATCCGTCAGCGCCGCCGCAATGCGCGGCGCGGCGGGCTGCGCGCCGGGAACGAATGCCTGCCCGGTTAGGTGCTCGTAAGTGGCGATATAACGCCCCGCCACCTCTGCTGCGAAGTCGTCTGGCAGGGCAGGCGGTACACCCTCACCGCGATAGCCGCGCTCGGCGAACCACAGGCGCAGGTATTCTTTGTCGAAATGCTCCGGGTCGCAGCCCGGCCCATATGACTCGGCAGTCCAGAAGCGGCTGGAGTCGGGGGTGTGCAGCTCGTCAATCAGCGCCAACCGCCCGTCAATCAGGCCAAACTCGTATTTGGTGTCCACCAGAATTAACCCAGCGCGGCGGGCCGCCTGCTGCCCTCGGTCGAACAGCGCCAGCGCCGCAGCTTCGATTTGCTCCCAAAGCGCTGTTTCGACCAGCCCGCGCCTGATGATCTCGTCGCGGGTGAGACGCTCGTCGTGCCCACCGTGGATGGCTTTGGTGGTGGGCGTGATGATCGGCTGCGGCAGTGGGTCGTTCTTGCGCAGGCCATCTGGCAGGGCGATGCCATAGGGGCGGCGTTCGCCCTGGGCGTAGAGTGTCCACAGTGAGGTGGACGTGACGCCGGTGATGTAGCCGCGCACGATCACTTCAACGGGCAGCGGCGCGGCCTCACGGGCGATGGTCACGTTGGGGTCAGGCGACTCAACAAAGTGATTGACGACGATGTCGGCAGTCTGGGCGAACCACCACGCGCTGAGCTGGTTGAGCACCTGTCCTTTGAACGGGATCGCGCCCAGCACGCGGTCGAAGGCGGAGACGCGGTCAGTGGTTACCAGGACGCGCAGACAGCCGTGCCGATACATCTGGCGCACCTTGCCCTCGATCGCTGGCTCCCAGCCGGGCATGTCAAAATCGCGCAGGACGGCGGGAACGGCGCGCAGCAGCTCGTCATGAGTCAGCATCGGCTATCCCTTCTCATCTAGTTCAGCGCGAATGACAGCAGCCATCTGGCGGGCGCGCTGCGGCGCGTCGCCCACATAGCCATCGGCGCGCAGCAGCGCGCGCACGCGCTCCGCCGGCAGCAGCGCTGTGATGCGCGGGTCGGCGGCCAGCAGGTCGGCCAGGGGGTTGGGCTGGCCAGCCCGTACGATATCCCAGGCGCTTAGGCTGTGTTCGCGGATGATTTCGTGAAGCTGCTGGCGGTCGCCGCTGGCGCGGGCGGCCTGCATCAGCAGGCGCTCAGTCGCGGCGAACAAGCCGTAAGTCTCGACGTTGCGGCGGATGACAGCCTCGTCAATGCGCAGCCCATTGAGAATCTTGACGGCGCGCAGCACCAGCTCCTCGGCCGCCAGGAAAGCCTCTGGCAGAAGCAGGCGGCGGTTGGCCGAGTCGTCAAGCGTGCGTTCCAGCAGGTTGTGCGCGCCGTTGTCCCAGGCGATGCGCGGCAGCGCCGCCAGATAGCGGGCGAGGCTGTCCATGTTCTCGGCGTTGATCGGGTTGCGCTTGAACGGCATGGCCGATGACCCCACTTGCGACCGACCAAACGGCTCCGCCCACTCGCCGAACGGCGGCGATTGCAGCAGGCGCAGATCAAACGCCAACCGGTAGAGCGTCTGCGCCATGCCGGCCAGCGCGGCCAGCAGCGCCCACTCCTGGCGGCGCGGGGCGGTTTGCGTGGCAACGGGCCACGCATCCAGGCCGAGCGCGCTCATCACCTGCGCCTCGAGTTCGGCGGGCGACACGCCTGTGCCGTCCAGCAGTTCAGCATACGAGGCAGCCGTCCCGACCGCGCCCTTCAGTCCCTTGCCGCGCAGTTCAATGCGAAACTGGCGCAAAGCGCGATAATCGGCCAGCAGGTCCTGCGCGTAGGTGGCGAAACGGTAGCCGACGGTGGTCAGCTCGGCGGGCTGGAGATGCGTGAAGGCCATACACACCCGCTCCGACTCGTGATCGGCCAAGTCGGCCAAGCGCAGCAGGGCGCGGCGCAGATGCCTGAGCAGGATATCGAGGGCGGCGCGCAGCCGCAGGGCATCGGCGTTGTCCTCGATGTCCATGCTCGTCGCGCCCAGGTGAATAATCCCGCCGCCCACAGGGCACTGTTCGGCGTAGGCGCGCACCTCAGCCATCAGGTCGTGGTGAATCTCTGCCTCGATAGCGTGCGCGCGGGCGATGTCAACATCGTCGGCGTGAGCGCGCAGGTCAGCGACCTGCTCGGCGCTGACCAGCCCGGCGCGCTGCTGCGCCTCGGCCAGCGCCACCCAGATGCGCCGCCACAGCCGCCGTTTATTGACCTCAGACCAGACGCAGCGCATCTCATCCGAGCCGTAGCGCCAAGTGAAAGCGCTGAGAAACGTATCATGGCTGAAAGTCTGCGGCTCAGGCATGGCGGATTCCGTTCTCGAACAAGCGCAGGCCCGACAGGCCGCGCTCGCCCCGGTGGAAACGCGGGTGCTGCCAGGGAAAGATGTGATTCTCCGGGTGTGGCATCAGGCCCAGGACGTTGCCGGCTGGGTTGCACAGGCCGGCAATGTCCAGTTCAGAGCCGTTGGGATTGGCCGGGTACTCGGCGCTGGCGTAAGTCAGGGCCGCCAGTCCGCTCTGCCACACGGCTTCGCGGGCTTCAGCATCAGCGAAGACAAGGCGGCCTTCGCCGTGCGCCACCGGGCAGTAGATCGGCTCTGTGAGGCCGCGCGTGAAGAGCGACGGGCTGGCTGGGTTGGGCAGCAGGTAGACCCAGCGGCACTCGAAATGGGCGCGAACGTTGCGCGCCAGCGTCGCTGCCCTCACCGCTTCTCCCATTTCCTGCTCAGTGGGAGAGAGGCGGGGGGCGAGGGCAGGCAGAAGATTGGCTTTGACGAGGGCCTGGAAGCCGTTGCAGATGCCCAGCACCGGACGTCCGTCGGCAATGAAGCGGCGCACGGCGTCGCCCAGGCGCTGGCGCAAGTCGAGCGCCCACAGCGTCCCGGCGCCCAGGTCGTCGCCGTAAGAGAAGCCGCCGGGCACGACCAGCATGTGATAGTCGCTCAGATGCCTTTCGCCGCTGAGAAGCTGGTTGACGTGAACAATCTCCGGTGCGCCGCCTGCCAGCGTGCAAGCCAGCGCTGCGTCGTGATCGCGGTTTGTGCCGGTGGCGTGCAGGATGAGCACGCGCGGCGGCTGCGTGTGAACCGCTGGCGTGATGTCAAGCGGCCGCTGCGCTGGAATCGACGGGGGCGATGCTGGCGCTGTGTCCGACTGCGGGCCGCAGCCGCGCCAGGCGCGCTCTAGGTCACTCACTGGCAGATCAATCGTCTGCGCGCCGCAGGGGATGCGCAGCCGCCCGTCAGCGGTGACCGCGCCAAGAAGCGCGAACGGCGCGCCAGCCGCCTGGAGCGTCAGCTCGAACGCCGTCTGATCGTCGGGATGCACTTCAACGACGAAGCGGGTCAGGCTCTCGCTGAAAAGCGCTTCAACGGACTGGATGCTGGCAACGGAGGTGCCGAGCCGACCGGCCAAACACATCTCAGCCAGCGCGACGGCCAGCCCGCCCTCGCTGAGGTCATGGCAAGCGCGCACCAGCCCGGCGCCGATCGCGCGGTGCAGGCTGCGCAGTATTTGCAGCGCGTTGTCAACGGGCTGCGGCACACTTCCGCCGGCGATACCGTGCAGCAGGTTGTAATGGCTGCCGCCCATTTCTGGGCGCGTTTCGCCCACCAAGTAAAGCAGATCGCCAGGGGCTTTTAAGTCGAGCGTGGCCGTTCGGGCGACATCGGGCACGATGCCCAGCGCAGAGATCACCAGCGTGCCGGGGATGGCGTGGCGCTGGCCGTCCGCGCCCAGGTATTCGTTGTTGAGGCTGTCCTTACCGCTGATGTACGGCGTGTTGTAGGCCAGGGCGGCGGCGTGGCAGCCCTGCGCGCAGCGCACCAGCGCGCCCAGGCGATCCGGCAGGTTCGGGTTGCCCCAGCAGAAATTGTCGAGAAGCGCGACCTGATCGGGGTCTGCGCCGACAGCGACCAAGTTGCGCAGCGCCTCGTCAACGGCGGCCCAGGCCATCGCGTAGGGGTCGAGTTCGCCGTAAGCCGGACATACACCGTTGGCGATCGCGGCAGCGCGTTTTCCTCCCCCATCCTGTTTGACGGAAGAGAGACTGGAGATGAGGGCAGCCGCTGGCACAATGACCGCTGCGTCCGCCGGGCCGTGGTCGGCTGCGCCGGTCAGCGGCTTAACAGCCGTGCCACCCTGCACCTCGTGGTCGTAGCGGCGGATGATGTCCTCTTTGCTGCGGATGTTGGGGTGGGCTAACAGACGCAGCAGCGTCTCATTCAGGTTTTCGTTCGGCACAGGCTGCCAGGGCTGCACGGCTGGCGGCTGCCAGACAGCGCTTAAGCGGCGGCGCGGGATGCCGTCGTGCAGGAAATCCATGCTGATGTCGCCCGCGAGGGTGTCGCCGTAGAACAGGCGCAGCCGTCCACTGGCCTCGAACGCGCCGATACACACTGCTTCGATGTCCTGCCCGGCGCAGATGGCTTGCAGGCGCGGCCAGTTAGCCGGAGGCACGGCCAGCACCATGCGCTCCTGGGCTTCGCTCAGCCAGATTTCCCAGGGACGCAGGCCAGGGTACTTCAGCGGCACATCGGCGAGCTGCACGCGTGCGCCCACACCCTGGCCCATCTCGCCCACAGCCGACGACAGGCCGCCTGCGCCGCAGTCGGTAATAGCGTTGTATAGGCCTTCGTCGCGGGCGCGCAGCACGGCTTCCATCGCCTGCTTTTCGTGTATGGGGTGGCCGATCTGCACTGCGCTGCCGGAGACTGCGCCGGTAGTCTCGTCCAGCTCCATGCTGGAGAAAGTTGCGCCGCGCAGGCCGTCGCGCCCGGTGCGCCCGCCGACCACAACAATTAGATCGCCTGGCTGCGCGCCAGTGCGGTGGCTGCCGTGCGGCAAGATTCCCAGACAGCCGCAGAACACCAGCGGGTTGGCAGTGTAGCCGGTGTGATAGAGCACAGCTCCGTTGACTGTGGGGATGCCCATCTTGTTGCCGTAATCCTCGATGCCGGCTGCCACGCCCGCCGCCACCCGCCGGGGGTGCAGCACGCCTGGCTGAAGCGCTTCACGCGGCAGATCCTGCGGGCCGAAGCACAGAATATCTGTGTTAGCAATAGGCCGCGCGCTGACGCCCAGCACATCGCGGATGACGCCGCCGACGCCGGTGTTAGCGCCGCCAAACGGCTCGATGGCCGAGGGGCGGTTGTGCGTTTCGACTTTGAACGCCAGATCGTAGCCTTCATCGAAGGCGATCACGCCGGCGTTATCAACAAACGCTGAGCGCACCCAGGGCCGGTTGACCCTTTCGGTGGCAGCGCGAATGTAGGTTTTGAGCAAACCGTCCACCGTGATCGTGCCTTCTGGGCCTGTGTAGTCAATGAGGGCTTTGAACGTCTTGTGGACACAGTGCTCGCTCCAGGTCTGCGCCAGCATTTCGATTTCGGCGTCTGTGGGGTCGCGGCCTTCGCGCTGAAAGTAAGCGCGGACAGCCTGCATCTCCGCCAGATCGAGCGCGAGGCGGCGCTGTGCGCTGAGCGCCAGCAGCGCCGTGTCGTCAGCGCCGCGCAGGGCAATCACCTCGACAGTGCCGTCCGCCTGCTGGTACGGCACAAACGGGGGCGCGATGGGCGCGTCAATGCTGCAGCGCTGAATCACTGGGTTAGAAAACACTTCCAGCGCCAGCCGCTCCAGATCATCAGCAGTAAGCGCACCGCTGAGCAGGAACCGCTGGCCAGCGGCGGCGCGTTCCAGACCAGCGACGCCAAGCAGGTGTGCAGCGCGCACGAGATTCTCAGCAGCGGGGTCAGTCACGCCGGGAAGCAGCGTGACGTCTATGGTATGATCGGCGGTGTGAGTCGGGCCGATGGCATAGGTTTCAGTCACGGGGTCAGCCAACAGCTCGCGCGCCAGCCGGTCTGCGTCCGCTGTGTTGAGCGTCCCCTGCAGGAAGTACAGTCGGCCGCTGCGGCAGCCGGTCAAGCTGGTGATGCCAAGCTGGCGCGCTGTCTCCAGCGCATCGGCATCAACGGCCTGGTTGGCGCGGGGCAGCACCTCGACACGATATACTGCCGGCGAGCCGGACTCGACGGCCCTGGGCATCCATTCTGTCTGCTGCAAACGGACAAACCTCTACTAGAGTCTGACAAGGCGGCGGGCGCTAAGCAAACGAGACCTCTGAAACACGTGAGATTATATGATAAGCGTCCGGCGCAGGCTATGGTGTATACGGCACAAACTGGAAGCGCTGGCGCTGCAGCAGCAAGGAGAATCTACACAAGTGAGCAGCGGGGAATACGATCTAGTTGTAATTGGCGGCGGCACAGCGGGCCTGACTGCGGCAGGATTCGCGGCGTGGCTGGGGGCGCGGGTGGCGCTGGTAGAGAAAACGCGCATCGGCGGCGACTGCACCTGGACAGGCTGCGTGCCGAGCAAAGCGCTGCTCAGGGCGGCGCAGGTGGCGCACACGGCGCGAACGGCGGCGCGCTTTGGCGTCCAAACCGGGCCAGTGATAGTGGACATGGCGCAGGTACGCGCCAGTGTGCAGCAGGCCATCCAGGATGTATACCAGCACGAAACGCCAGCGGCGCTGGAAAGGGAAGGCGTGAGCGTGGTGATTGGCCCGCCGCGCTTTGTCGGCTCGCGCGCTGTCCAGGTGGGCCAGCAGACGCTGGCAGCGAAGAAATTCATCCTGGCAACCGGCGCGCGCCCGTTTATTCCTGCCATCAGCGGCCTAAATACGGTTCCGTTCATCACCTACGAGCAGGTGTTTGATCTGGAGTCGCTGCCGCTGCGGCTGCTGATTATCGGCGCGGGGCCGGTGGGCATGGAGCTGGCGCAGGCGTTCCAGCGGCTGGGGGCGCAGGTGACTGTTATCGGCAAGCAGGTGCTGCCGCGCATGGATCGCGAAGCCGCGGCGCTGGTTGAAACCGTGCTGGCCCGCGAGGGGGTGCAGTTTGTCGAGGCGCTGGCGACGGCTGTGCGGCTGGAAGGCGATGAAGTTGTTGTGCAGGCGGGCGAACGCGTCTATCGCGGCGACCGGCTGCTGGTGGCTGCCGGGCGCGCGCCCAACGTGGACGGGCTGGAGCTGGAGCGCGCCGGCGTTCGTTACACCGAGGCCGGTATCCAAGTGGATCGCAACCTGCGCACCAGCGCGCCCAACATCTACGCAGCCGGCGACTGTGTGGGCGGCTATCAGTTCACACACTTTGCCGGCTGGCAGGCGTTCGTGGCAGTGCGCAACGCGCTGCTGCCGTTCGCTGTCAAAGGCTTTTCCGATGTCGTTCCCTGGACGCTGTTCACCGATCCTGAAGCAGCGCATGTGGGATTGACTGAGGCGCAGGCACAGCATGTCTACGGCTCGGAGGCTTGTGTGACACGGCGCGAGCTGGCGCGGGTGGATCGGGCTGTGAGCGACGGTCAGACCGACGGCTTCATCAAGATTGTTCACACTCGCGCGGGTAAGGTGCTGGGGGCGACGATTGTCGCGCCGCGCGCTGGCGAGACAATCACCGAATTCGCCCTGGCGCTCACGCTGAGGCTGGACGCGGAGACGCTGGCAAAAGCTATTCACGTTTACCCGACATACGCGTCAGGCGTACAGCTTGTGCTGGCCGATATCGCCTTCGAGAAGGCGTTAAGCGGCCCCACCGGACGATTGCTTAGAACGCTCGCCCGGCGGGGGTGACAAACCGGATTCAGCATTCAGCGGGCAAAACTGGCAGAAACGCCGCCGTCAACGCTGAGCATCGCGCCAGTGGTCTTGGCGCTGCGCGGCCCGGCCAGAAAGGCAATCGCTTCGGCTAGGTCCTCCGGGTAGATTTCAGCCTTGAGCACGTTGCGCTGGCTGTAGTACTTGCCCAGGTCCTCAACTGAGATGCCGTACTGGCGGGCGCGCGCTTCTTTCCATTCGCTGGACCAGATAGCGCTGCCCTGAATGACGGCATCGGGCAGCACACTGTTGACGCGAATCTTGTAAGGGCCGCCCTCTTCTGCCAGACAGCGGGCCATGTGCAGTTCAGCGGCTTTGGCGGCGCTGTAAGCGGCCGCGCCTTTGCCGGCTGCCACCGCGTTCTTGCTGGCAACAAACACCATTGATCCGCCGATGCCCTGTGCTTTCATCACCTTGAACGCCTCGCGGGCCATCAGGAAGTAGCCAGTGATGAGGATGTCCACATTGCGCTGGAACATCTCCAGCGTGGTGTCTTCGATGGGCGCGCCGCCAGCAATGCCGGCATTGTTGACCAGAATATCCAGGCCGCCGTAGGCCAACACAGCCTGCCGAACAGCGTTGATAACGGCGCTCTCACTGGTAACATCGGTGTGAACGAACAGTGCGCGGTTTTCGCCGTGCTTTTTCTGTATGGCGGCAGCCACCTCTTCGCCGCCCTGGGCGTTGATGTCCGCGATCACGATGTGCGCGCCGTCCTGCGCCAGCCGGTAAGCCGTTGCCCGGCCGATGCCGCTGGCCGCGCCGGTGATGAGCGCCACGCGCCCGGCGAAGTCCCGATCCGGCGGGGCCAGCTTAAGCTTGTACAGCTCCAGCGGCCAGTACTCGATGTCGTAGGCTTCTTTGGCTGTGAGGCTGACGAAGCCGCCCAGCGCCTCGCTGCCGCCGATGACAGCGATGGCGCGATGATAGAGCTGGCGGCTGACATCGGCGTTTTGAACATCCTTGCCTGTGTTGACCATGCCCAGACCGGGGATGAGGATCACGCGCGGGGCGGGGTCGCGCAGCTCGTCACCTGGCTCTTTGTTGGCCTCGAAGTACTGCACATAGCGCTGTTGATAGTCGGCAATGCCCTGGCGCAGTTTTTCGGCCAGCGCGGCAGCGCCTTCGTCGGGCTGCCAGTCAATGTACAGCGGCTGGCGCTTGACGTGCACCAGGTGATCTGGACAGGCTGCGCCGACCTGGCTGACATCGCCGGTGCGTTCGCTGCCGACCATATCCAGCACTTCGTCGCTGTCGTCGTACTGTAAGATGGCCGGCTTGTGCTGCGACACCGCGCCGCGGATCACCGGCAGAACCTGGGCCATGATATCGCGGCGGGTTTGAGCGTCACGATAAGGCGGCACGACCAGCGCGCCAAACACACGCTTGCCAGCGCGGTGCTCAGCGATATAGTCCTCAGCTTCCTGAATAATGCGAATCGTGTTCTCGTAACACGTCTTGCTGTCCGGCCCCCAGGTGACCAGGCCGTGTTTGCCCATCAACACCGCTTCGATGGATGGATTCTCGCGCACTTTGCCGCCAATCCATTTGCTCAGCGTAAAACCCGGGCGGATGTACGGCACATAGGCGGCGCGCGCGCCGTAGACGCGGCGGCCCTGTTCTTCGGCATCGGGCGTGCACATCAGGCTGATGATGGCGTCCGGGTGCGTGTGATCAACGTGCTTGTGTGGCACAAAGGCGTGCAGCAGCGTTTCGATGCTCTGGCGTGGGCGGCCTGGTTCGAATGCCGTGCGCTCCAGATAGGCCACCATCTCCTCGTCAGTCATCGCCTCGCGCTGAAACAGCGACTCGATTTCTTCCAGGCGCAGCAGGGCGAACTGATGCTCCTTGATGGTAAGCACATCTGAGCCAGAGGCCTTGACGGCCAACACCTCGACCTGGCGTCCGACATGGTCGGTGAGGGTGAGCTTGGCGCTGGTGTTTCCGCCGTAGATGTTGACGACCGATCGGTCAAAGCCTAAGATGTTGCTGCGGTACACCAGCCCGTCGAGGTCAGGCAGGCGGGCAGAGGCGGTATCGTTCCAGAAACTGTGTGGCATGGCACTACATCCTCTATCTATTTGATAAAACGCATTGCAGACTATTTGATCTCCAAGGCGACTTGTGCTGGCGGCAGGCGCGGCGTGACGGCGCGAATGGTCACTTTGCCCGGCTCGTGCCGGGCCTTCACATAGAGGGCGGCCTGCCCGCCCATGATGGCGAACGGGTTGTCGCCGATGAGTTCGGCTGGGCCGTCCAACTCTAGGCTGACAACCTGGTTGGTGTAAGGCAGGCGGTTGCCGTACTTGTCCACGATACGGAAGGCGAGGCGGGTCATATCAGCCCCATCAGCACGCAGCTCGGTATCGTCCAGCGTCAGCAGCAGGCTGTCGGGCAGCCCGCCGGCAGCCATGCGCTGTTCAGCGACTATCTGTCCATCAAGATACCCCAGCAGGCGCAGGTCTTCAAAATCGCGGCCGCCCCACAGCAGACCCAGGCCGCGCACTGTGAACGGCGGGTGCGGCAGATGCGGATAGGTCTCGCGGTCTGGCTGGAAACGCCCGAAAAGCTTATCTCCCGTGTAGACCTCAACCTCGTCGCAGTTGGAGAAGATCACAAGCGGGTCAATGCCGCCCTCGCTGCGGTCGCCCATAGTCCAGAAGGTAGCTGCACGCAGCACCACCCGCTGCTGGGGCGCGATCTGGCTGCCGTAGAAATAGGCGGCGAACTTGGGCAGGCGGAAGATGTCCATCACGCCGTGATAACAGATGCGGTCGCCGGAGCCAAATTCGGCATGAGTGTTGTAATCGAAGGCGCACCAGCCGATGGCCCCGGCCACGCGCTCCATGCCCATTTGTTTGTTTTGAATGCGGGCGTGGCGCAGGGCGTGTTCGAGCTGGCGGTCCTCGCCATCCCAGGACTTGGTAGGGAACATGTGGCCGTTGAATTCGGTTACCAAGTGCGGCGTGTGCAGCGGCTCGCGCACGTCGTTGGAGAAGTCGTTGAACGTGAACACGTCCTCCAGAAATTCGCTCTCCATGAAGAAACGCACGCCGCCGGTCTGACGTGTGGGATCGAGCCGGCGGGCCAGGTCGTTGGTGCGCGTGTAGAAAGCAGCGTTATCCCACGACTCGTTGATGCGCACGCCCCACAACACGATCGAAGGATGGTTGCGATCGCGCACGATCATGGCCTCGACATCGCGCAAGCTGATGCCCTGCCAGTCGTCGTCGCCGATGTGCTGCCAGCCGGGAATTTCCTCGAAGACCAGCAGGCCGATCTCATCGCAGCGATCGAGGAAATGAGGCGACTGCGGGTAGTGCGACGTGCGCACAATGTTGCAGCCCAGCTCGTACTTGATGATGTCGGCGTCGCGGCGCTGGAGACGAGCTGGCGCGGCCGCGCCGATATATGGGTAAGTCTGGTGGCGGTTGAGACCGAAGAGCTTGACACGCTGGCCGTTGAGGTAGAAGCCGCCGTCTTGGCGAAACACGGCTTCACGAAAGCCGAAGCGCACGCGGACGCCGTCCAGCGGCCTGAGAACATCTCCGCTCTCGCGGGCGATGCCAACCTCCAGATGGTAGAGCACCGGGTTGTCGAGCGACCACAACGCGATGGGGGCAGCAAAGTCGCTGTAGTCGAAATGGCCGTTGACCGAAACGCTGTCGTTGGCGTTGATCTGGAAGCCAGATTCGTAGCGCGCAAGGTGGCGGCCCTGTGCGTCAGCAACGGCAATGCGCATTCGGCCGGTAAAGCTCTCAGGGTGGCGGTTGACCAGCCGGATGTCGAAGCCCAGCTTGAGGTCGCTGCCGAGGACGTTCTGGGGTTGAACAAAGACATCGGTGATTTCGCACGGGTCCACATAGCGCAGCCAGACGTCGCGGTAGATGCCGCCGAAGGTCAGATAGTCCACTACGCCGCCGTAAGGCGGAATGTCTGGTCGTTCTGTCGAGTCCAGGCTGACGACCAGCAGGTTGTCGCCGGTCTCATTGAGATAGGGGGTAAGCTCGAAAGAGAAGGGCGTGAAGCCGCCTTCGTGGTCGCCCAGCGCGTGGCCGTTGAGCGAGACAGCGCAGGCGATCATCGCGCCGTCGAATTCGACATAAATGCGCCGTCCGTCAGGCGGTTGGGGCAGGGGAAAGCGCTTGCGATAGGTGGAGATGAACTGGTAGTCGCGGTTGTCGAAGTTGTGGTGAGGCACGATAATGTTGGTGTGGGGCAGCGTGACTGGCTCGAAGTCAGCGTCAGGGCGCTCCGGCCCAGCCGCGGCAGGGAGAAAGAGCCAGTTGTCGTTGAACAACAGCCGGGTTCTCAAAGCATGATCCTTTTCAGTCAAATGATCCAATCGCTTGCCGCCCATTATACACCGTGGGCGGACGTCAATCAGTCTGTATGATGTTGCGCTTGCGGGCCAATGTGCGACAATACATCCACAAGCAGCAGCGGGAGCGATCTGGTGGAGCGGGTCATCGGCAGGCGGTATGTCGTTCACGACATGCTGGCAGCGCTGCGCACAGTCCTTGATCCAGACGCGCTGGATGCCGCGCTGGCCCGTGGGCGTTCTCTTGACCTAAGCTTGGTCGTAAGCGAGGTTGTGAAAGATGCACATTAAACGCGCAGCGCGCAGTGTGGGGGGAGCGCTGGCGCTGGCAGCGGCGCTAATTGGGCAACCGGCAGCGGCGCAGCGGGGTGGGGCCAAGCTGGAGTGCTCGTTTGACCAGCCTTACCTCTGTGTGGGGCGCTACGTTGAAGTGGTGGACTTCAACGGGCGCGGCCTGATCGGCCGTGTCTACGGCATCACCGTGGCAGGCGAGGGCTTTAACCTGGACGGGCACTTTATCCGTGGCAGCGCCCGCGATCAGATCACGATCCTCGAGCAGCGCACTGGCGAAGCTGTCACATTAGACCTGGCCAGCTTAGCGGCTCTGCGCGACATGGGCGCGACGCCACCTCCACCAGCAGCCCAGGACGCCAGTTTGGATCTGCTGCTGCTGATCAGCGCGGCGCTGCTGCTGGTGCTGGTGGCTGTGCTGCTGCGGCAGGAGCGCACGCGGGAGGCACGGGCACAGCCAGCGGCGCGCGACGAAGAAGCCCTGCGCCCAGTAAATTGGCCGACAGACAGCGGCGTGCACAGCGTATCGCAGGCGGACGCCCTGGCGTTTCTGGACAGGGAGCCGCCGCTGCCGGCCGTGTTCAGCGAAGCGCACGTGCCGGCAGCCGCGCTGTGCGAGACCACTCTGCCAATAGACGATGTGACGTACCTGGCCATTGGCGGCGGCATGGGCAGCTTTGCCTGGGCTGACTGCCTGCGCGTTTCTGGCGTGGCGGCAGCACAGATCATGGTGATCGGCACGACAGCACACCCATACGATGTGTACCGCAGGCTGTGCCATGCGTCACAGGTGTCCGATGACGACCGCCTGCGCAGCGACTCCGGCGCAACGCCCGACAACCTGTGGGGCTGGCCAGGGTACGCGCTGCGGGAGGCCTGGCGCGAATTACAGCGCGGGAAAGCAGGCGCGGCGCTGGCGCTGCTTTGGCGCGTGTTTGCCGAGACTGCGCTGGCAGAGCCGTACACGCCGCGCGCCGGTGACGTATTCAGGGCGATTGACCGGGAAGCATGGCGCATCAACTGGTATGCGATGCGGCGGGCTGGTCTGGTGCAGTGCCTGCGCAAGACTGACGATGGCCGCTATGCTGCGGTCTACGCCTGCTATGACGGGGAAGTCTGGTCGCGACGTGTGGCACTGGCGCGCTATGTGCACATCGCCACCGGCTGCGCCGGGCCGCGCCTGCTGCCGGAACTGCTCGATTACCGCGCGCGCACCGGCGACTTGGTGCACGCTGTGCACGCCTACGAAGATCATGACCACGTCTACGCCCGGCTGGCCGAGCGCGGCGGCACGGTGCTGCTGCGCGGTCGGGGTATCACGGCTGCGACAGTTTTAGAGAAGCTGGCGGCGGCGCGGGCGCACAACCCGAATGTGTGCGTGCTGCACCTGATGCGTACACCTCTGCCGGATGGCGTGCGCGTAGGCCGGGCTGCCCGACCTGTGCTGCACCACTGGACGCTTCAACCGTACAACTGGCCGAAGTCGTCTTTCGGTGGAACGTGGCAAGCGCGGCTGGAGCGGGCCAGCACAGCAGAGCGGCGCTGCTTGCTGAGCGCATTGAGCGGCGTGACGACTCCGCCGCGCCGGGCCTTTGCCCACCTGGTCACGCGAGGCTTGCGCGAGGGGTGGTATCAGGTGTATATGGGCACGCTGGCCCATCTGGACAGCGAAAACGGGATGCTGCTGGCCGGGGTGCGCGATCTGCAGGGCGAGCCGGCGGCGCTGTTTGCTGTGGATTACCTGATTGACGCTACCGGCCTGGACACTGAAGTTAGCAGCAGTGCGCTGCTGAACGACTTGGTTCGGCACTATGCGTTGGCGCTGAATGCCTCAGGCAGGCTGGACGTGACCGGTGATTTTGAGCTGACCCCGATGCGCAACGACGGCGGGCGTGTGTTCGCCGCGGGGGCCATCACAGCCGGTGGGTTCTACGCGCCCGTGGACAGCTTCTTCGGTCTTCAGTTTGCCGCGCAACGCAGCGCTGACGCGCTGGCGCGGTTGGGCGCCCCGGATGTGCGCCGGTTGGATGGCTGGCGTTCGTTCAGCCAGTGGCTGAGGTGGGCGAGAGGAGAACAGCCATGACGATGACGCTTTACGGCCGCTGGCAGACACGCCTGCTGCTTTTGTGGACGGCAGGCCTGCTGGTTACGCTGGTGTACGGCCTTATCTACCGCAACGTGGGCACGCCGCTGACGCTGCTCCTGTATGTGACGCTGTTTGGTTTTGCCTGGGACGCGCTCTATCACTACCTGCAGGGCTTTCGCTGGGAGGGCGACTGGCCGCCGCTGTTTCAGTTCGTCGGTGGGCTGGCCGAAGGGCTGCTGGTGTGGGCGCTGGCAGGCAGTTTGCCAGGAGTTAGCCCAGCGCTGACACTCGGTCAGTTCGCGGCGCACTATCTTACCGTGCTGCTGGTGATACTGGCGCTGATGCTGGGGCCGGTCAAGGTGGTGTTTCCTCGCTGGCGCTACCGCGGCGGCCAATGGTTTTGATCGTTTTAGCCGAAAGGCGCGGCATAGGTATTCGCACACTGCAAGGATGTGCTGCGGACGCGGCGGCGTATCCGGCAATAGAAGCTGCGCCAGGCCAAGGGCCCCCCAAGGGGTCTTTGACCTTGGGGGCACACCCCGCCAAAGCGGGATGGGGACTGGCGCTTGCCTCCTCTCCTTGTGGAATGAATCATCATGGCGACCCTAAAGTTAAGGAGGCATGGGCAGTTTTGTTCCATGCCTCCACCGGATTGAAGTGATTGTTCTATGCTTTCTCGACTCTGACCATGGTATCGTAGAACACCGCGCTGCCACCCACCGGATCAACCAGTGTGGTGTTCGGCGTGTGCGGATCCGTGCGCATAGCAGCGTTGATGTGCAGCCCGCGCCCGCGCCGCTCATCACCGGGGATGGTTATGCCATTGATCGTAAACGCCCTGCTGCCGTTGGCCCAATGACCAAACCCCAAACATACTGCAATCACGCCGGGACGAATGGCCTGCGAGATTTTGACCTTTCCAACCATCGGCTTGCTGTTGCCGTTGCCCAGGTCCCATTCACCGGTCGGGTTGGTGGGCGAGATCACACGCACCAGATCGCCTTCCTTCAGGTCACGCGCTGCAGCATCCAGCGCATTGATCTGCACGAAATTTTCCGGCAGAATGCCCAGCAGCCAGTAATTGGAGGCAGTGCGCGTTTTGGTCTGGCTGATTTCGCGGTAGGTAATCAGGCGCAGATCGAAGCCAGCCTGGACATCCTGTTCGACGCTGTTCCCATTGAGCAGAGTTGTGCCTGCCGGTATGTAGTGCGCATACCCTTTCAGGTGCTCGCCGGTCATACTGCTGCGCGTATTGTAGGTCTTTTCTTGATAGATGTTGATCAGCTTGCCGTAGCGGTTGCCGAGCTGCCTGCCGCGTTCCGTTTCGCGGTAGCCACCGCTGTAATTCTGGAAGCGCCCCCCGCGATTCAGCACGTAGACCACTTTTGGCCACAGCTCGCCGGCGATAGCCTGCCAGCGCTCGGCGTTGAAGACACTGTCGCGCAGATGGCGACGCGCCTCGATAAAGAGCCGCATTTCTTCTTCGTCAGCGTCCGGCACCGGCTCGCGGTCAACGGCCAGGTTCGCCATCATACGGATGTAGAAATCATCCTGATGCATGAAGGGTTGGCCCTCGCCGAAGCCGTTCGCGCCGAAACCAGGCAGCTCCAGGCGCTCGGCCAGGCCCAGCAGCATCGCTTCCAGCGAAAGCGGCATAGACTGACCAAAGACCGTCACATCTGGCACAAGCGGATCTATCACTGGATTGCGAACAGGCTGGATACGAAATGGCACATTGGGGTGTGTGCCCTGGAATTCCCACCTTTCCAGATACATGGTATCCGGGAAGATGTAATCAGCGTACATACTGGTCTCGCCGATGAAGGCATCGCTGGCGATAAACAGCGGCAGCTTCTGCGGGTCGCGCAGGATGTCAATATTGGTGTGGCCAGCAGGCAGCGCATAGACTGGTGAACCCATGTACAAGAACAACGCTTTCACCGGATATGGGTAAGCGTCACCGATGGATGGCACGATTTCCTGGTAGATGTCGGTCGCCAGCGGATACCAGTTGCGTTTGGCCGGGTAGCCGTCTTCCAGGAACAGAGTGTTGTTTTCATAAGATTCGCTGCGAATGATCGTCGTGCCAAACGGCACCTGTTTTTTGTCGGCATCGCTGATGTTGGCATAGCCACTGGTTACACCGTAGGTCGAAGGCCACACCAGCCCGCCCGCCCAGTCGAAGTTGCCGATCAGTGCGTTGAGCGTGTACCAGGCATACACATTGTAGAAGCCGTTGGTGTGCTGCGACACGCCGCGATGGATGTCAGCCACCGCCCGCTTGCCGTGGTTCGTGAATTCATAGGCGATGGTTTCGAGATCACTGGCCCTTACGCCGCAGATTTCGGCCCATTCCTCAAGGGTTTTCTCGTTGGCCGAGTCCGCAATGATCTGCAGACCGGATTTGACACGAATGCCTTCGATCTCGGTATCCACCAGCAGATCGCCAAACACGGCATTCTCCGGTTCGGCGGCGTTGGGATCAACCGCAACCGGCTCACCATTCACCAGTGCCACGAAGTAATCGAACACAAACGTTTTCTCGGCATCGGTAGAGAGTGGACGCTCTTCCGTCTCACGGAGGCCAATTTCGCTGGCCCGCAAAAACTTGCCCGGTTTGCCATCAGCATCCAGCTTGACCAACCAGGCCGCCTCTGTCCACGTCGGCTCGCCGATTTCGGCAGCCGCGGCCTTATTGGTCGCAGAGAGATAGCGCGCATCGTAGCGCTGGTTGGCAATAATCCACTGGATCAGGCCCATAGCCATCGCGCCTTCAGACCCGGGAATGGCGGGCAGCCATTTCCACGCTTTGGCCGCTGTTTTGGAGAAACGCGGGTCAACAACGACAAACTTCAGACCATCTTCCACAGCGTTCTGCATCAGGCCGGGGGTACGCAGCGGCGGGCCATACCCGCCCTCAAAGATTGAAGAACCGGCAATGATGGCAAAGCGAGCGTTGCCCAAATCAGCCTGCCAGTACAATTTGCTGCCGCCTGACCACTTGCCATCGACGTACTGGTTCGACATACCCATCCCGGCGAAGTACAGACTGCCCTGGCACACGGTTGTGTGGCCGTGTGCGTTGACCGAACCGAAACCCTGCCCAATCCAACGGCGGTAAAATTCGCTGCGTCCAGCTTTCAGACGGCCCCAACTGAAGACAACCTGATTGTTCTTCGGGCCAAGATCGGGGTGATCGGGATCAATCAGCGCGTCCAGATGGTCGGCAAAGGTTTCCTTGAACGCGGCCACCTTTTCGCGTTTCTTGTCCGGGTCCTTCTCACTCTGGATGGCTTTGACGGCATCCGCCATCGCCTTGGCAACGGATGGGTCGGTCAGCGCATAGGATTCGCGTAGACCCGGTACATGCCCTTCGCCAAACAGATCGCCACCCTCGACAATTTCTTGAATCGCTTGCTCAAACGAGATCGTCTCCCATTCGCCGCCGCCGCGCGGTGTGCCCGGTTTGCGTTTGATGACGCTCACCAGCCGGTAAGGATCATAAACGGTCTGCAGACCGGATTGTCCTTTGGGGCAGATGCCCCCTTCCACTGCTGCCATTTCAGTCACTGGCGTGGTGTAATCCACGTGCGGATACATCGTCATCGGGCTGTACGGGTTGCCCTCGATTTTCACAGCCACGCCATCGAGCAGCTTGACCTTGATACCGCAGCCAGTGTTGCACTGCAGACACACCGAATAGAGCTGGTTCTCTGGGTTGAGCAGGGTGTAGTCATAGCGGCCGTTGTCGGACTGGGCGCGTATCTGCGCCAACTGGCTAAAGCCAGGCAGCCCACCGAGAAAAGCAGCCGTTGCACCGCCTGCGATTGCGCTGAACTTGATGAAATCGCGCCGCGATAAGCCGCAGCCTGCCGGTTGTGTTTCAGGCGCTGCAACAGGTTGGTCAGTCATGATTTACCTCCTGATGACGTGATTGCAAGGGCAGGAAACGCAGCCCTAGTCCATAGAACAGACTGCCGAGGCCGAAAATGAAGCTCAGCGTCATCCATTCCATCATATTGGGCACGTAGTTCACATCGAGCTTGGGGTCAACAAAGGCGGTGGACAGCCCTTCCAGCTCGGGCGTCACCAGCACCGGAATAACGACATTCAGCGTCACAGCAACGAATGTAACTGTGCTCAAAAATGCAGCAATGCCAACCATCAGTGGTCTGCGCGGCATAGAGATCATCAGCACTAGCGGCACAATAACACCGAGCAGGATGTGGACGATCCAGAAGCTCCACGCAAAAGGCCCACTCAGAATCAGGTTGATACCTTCCGCCCGCACCGGGCTGCCGCTGCCCTGATACAGCATCGTGAAACCGATGACACCGGCAGCAAAAACACCTCCAGCCAGCAGGACGCTGGTCAGACGGGCGAGGCGCTGCACAATCTGGCGATACTGCTCATCCTGCTTATCCGGCCAGAACAGCACCACCAGCAGCGTCAGCAGGCCGCTGCCGGCAGCCAGAGATGAGATGAGGAACATCAGCGGCAGGCTGGCCGTGTTCCACAGCGGGCGGGTGGCGATGACGCCGAAGATCGAACCGCTGACGATAATCAGCGCCAGTCCCATCGGCAGGCTCAGATACGACAGCCACTTCATAAGCCCCTCGGTGCGCTCATTGCCGAACAGCGTCAGCCCCAGTTCCAGCGCCAGCACGATCAAATAAGCTAAGTGCAGCCATACCATCCAGGTAATCATGGACCCGAAATCGGGATAGAGCAGCACATGCCAGAAACGCTCTGGATGCCCCAGATCGAGCAGGACGATGATGAGCGCCATGAGCACGACGGTAAAACCGGTGAACAATACTACCGGTTTGACAGGTTTCAGAACTGTCATGCCAACCAGATAAAAGAGCGCGGTGAAGGTGAGCAAACTGCCCACTTCCAGCCACACCAGATAGTCATAAAAACCGACCCACAGCCCCCAGGGGACATAGCTGGTCAGGTTAGTGGGGGCCAATCCTTGTGTGAGCCGCTGCGCCATGCCGCCAGCACCCACGATCAGCAGAATGACACCCAGCACGATGAAAATATCTGTCCAGCGCAGTTTGAACGCGCCGCGTCCGCCTTCTGCTGGCGACATGCTTTCAGGTGATGCTACCGCCTGTGCCATTTTTCCCTCCTATACCAGATAATAAACGCGCGGCTCGGTGCCCAGTTCCTCACGCAGCCGCATGACATTGGGACGGGCAATCATTTTTGCAACCAGGCTGTCAGGATCGTTAGCATCGCCGAACAGCGTGGCGCGTCCGATGCAGGTTGTCACACAGGCTGGCAGCGCGCCTTCCAGAATGCGATGCTGGCAGAAGTGGCACTTGCGCGCGTTGCCAACCGGAGAATTGCGCCCTTCGCGGGGATAGGACTTGCCATATTCGAAGTTGGCGGCGCGCTCGTAGTCATCAGCCTGTGCCTGCCCCAGGATCAGCCCTTCGGCTTCCGGCATGTCCTGAGTGTAGGTGAAACCAAAGTCGGTTACGCGAGCGGAATACGGGCAGGCGGTGATGCAGTAGCGGCAGCCGATGCACCGCTCATAATTCATCTCGACGATGCCTTCTTCGTTGGTGTAGGTAGCGCCCACCGGGCACACCGGCACGCAGGGCGGGTTCTCGCACTGCATACAGGGACGCGGCACAAATCGCCGGCCCACATTGGGGTACGTTCCCCACTCCTCCTCAATCACAGGACGGTACACCACGCCCGGTGGCAGCTTGTTTTCTGCCACACAGCTGATCGTGCAGGCATGGCAGCCCACGCATTTGCGCAGGTCAATCACCATCACCCAACGCCGCTCAGCGGATGGCTTCTGCAGCGCACGCCGCAGCTCTGCGCGCATCCGCTCCAGCACATCCACCGGCCCGCCCTCTCCGGCGCTGCTCAGCGCCTGCGCGGGGTAATTGGCAACGCTATTGTTATCTTGAGCCAGCAAAACAGTCGGGTTGTCGGCCAGCGCTTCAAAAGCGGCAACTGCCGCTGCTGCGCCTGCGCCGCCCATCAGTCCTTTCAGAAAATTGCGTCTGGTGACCTCAGACGCGGGTTTAACAGTGTCTTTACTGGTCATATTGTCTTTTCCTTTCGGCAGCGACCGAGCACAAGCTGCGGGACCAGCCTGTTATAGAAAGCATAGGCGGCTGCTCGATGGTGTGGTATCAGGAAAAGTACGTGAACGTGGTGGCGATTTGTAGGGAGTTTCCCTACAGCAATCAGTCGAGTGAGTCTTTGGAGAGCAGGTTGTGCGCCAGCGCGAACTGCACCAGCGCAGCGCGCGATCGCAAACCGAGTTTCTCCATGCCGCGCGCCCGGTAAGTATCCACCGTTTTGGGACTGAGGCTCAGTTGATCGGCGATTCTCGCGGAGGTGTGACCGCGCGCTACGCGCAGCAGCACATCGCGTTCGCGCTCGCTCAGCGCGTCCCAGGGGCTGGCGGGTTCGCTGCCGGTGGCTGGCAGAATATCATCCAGCAGAGCGCGAGTCATCGAGGGGTGCACATAGATTTCGCCCCGCATCACAGCGCGAATGGCCGACAGCAGTTCAGTATCCGCTGCGCGCTTGAGTACATAGCCTGCTGCGCCATCGCGCAGCGCCTGCCGCAGATAGCTCTCGTCGTCGTGCATCGTGAGGATGAGAATTCGCACCTGGGGAACGGCCCTGCGAATCAGCGGCAGCATCTCCAGGCCGCCCAGGCCCGGCATGGACAGATCGAGCAGGATCAGGTCTGGCTTCAACTCTTCGAGCAGGGCCAGAACCTGCGCCCCTCCACTGGCCTCGCCCACCACCACCATATCATCCTGAGACTGCAGCAGCAGCCGCAGGCCAGAGCGCAGCACAGCATGGTCGTCGGCAATCAGTATCTTAATGGCGTCCATTGTGTATTTCGTCCGCTGGGACCGGAATCTCGACGTACAGGCTTGTGCCGTGTCCAATTTCGGATTCAATCTCGACGTGGCCAGAGAGCAGCTCGGCCCGTTCCTTGATTCCGTATATTCCTAGATGGCCGTCCTGCTGCTGGATGCCGGTCAGGTCAAAGCCTTTGCCGTTATCCTCAATGACAGCCAGCACCTTGTCATTGCTGTATTCGATGAAAATACTCGCGGTCTGCGCTTCAGCATGGCGGATGATGTTCGTCAAACCTTCCTGCACGATGCGGTAGAGGGCCGTTTCGATTTCCGGCGGCAGCCGTCGGGTGTCCAGTCCAGTAACAGCGAGGTCAATGTCAAGCGCTGTGCGCTTTTGGATATCGGCGACGTGCCGGCGGATCGCTTCCGGCAAGCCCAAGTCATCCAGCACACTGGGGCGCAGCTGAACTGACAGCGCGTGCACATCGTCGAGGGTGCGCCCGGCAATCGAACGCAGTTCGATCACATGGGTCTGCCTGCGGCACTGCTGGCAGTTATCTTCCAGCGCCTTTAGCCCGATCATCAGCGATGTCAGGCTCTGGCTGGTGCTGTCGTGCAGTTCGCGGGCGATGCGCTTGCGTTCTTCTTCCTGGGCTGAGATAACGCCATGAACATACTGTGCGCGCATCTGTTCACGCTCGACACGCTCTGCCTCCGCCTTTTGCAGCGCTGCGCTCATTATGTTAAAAGCGTCGGTCAGTTTCCCGATTTCGTCGTTGGCCCACCGTTTGACACGATAAGAGAAATCGCCGCGCCCGATAGCCTGCGTCGCGCCTACCAGATCAAGGATCGGGCGGGTTAGAATCCAAGTCAAAAAGACGGCTGCTGAAATGCCGATAATAGACACCATCACAGTAGTCAGCAGCAGTTGTCCCGTAATCGTGTCGATGGTTCGCAGCACCTGCCTGTCGGACAACCCCAGCCGAGCTGTGCCTGCGCGCCCTTCAAAGACCGGAACCGCTGTATCCCACACCTGTCCTTCGCTGGTGTCGAGAATCGCGGTGTGTTCATAAGCATCGCTGGTAACGGTGTTGGCGCTCAGCAGGCCCTGCGGGAATCCGCCGTTGAAAGTGTGACCCAGCACATAACCATCTGGGTCAACCACAAAGGCATACACTACATCAGGATGGTTGCGCTGCGTGTCTTGTAATAAGACATGCAGCGCGTAGAGATCATTGATCAAAATGGGATCGGCGGCTCTGGCAGCCAAGTCACGAGTGAAGGCAACCGCCTGCTCGCCTAACTGAGTATACATCGCCTGGAACAGCAGGTGGCGCACTTGTAATGTCACAGCCAGACCCAGCAAAAACACCAGGCCGAGCACAATCCCCAGAATCTTGACACGGATGTTGACAGTACCGGCGATGTTCCACAGTCGGTCAAGCAGTCTTTGAGTAAGTGCGTAGATCATTGGGCCAGGGTTCCTACAGCGGCGGTGACATATCGAACGCTGTCATATGCGCTGTCCTCGATCAGCGTGAAGCGCTCCAGGCCCAGCACTCGCAGCGCCTCTCTGCCTGTTGGCGTTTCGTGCATGGTCAGCAGCACATTCTGCAGGATTGCGCGCTGCTGTGGGCGTACATTGGGCGAGACCACAACCGGGGGAATGCCAAACGGTGGTGACCGGTGAATCACGCGCACACGCTTTGCCAGCGACGGATCGCGCTCAAGCGCGAAATCGTAGACGAGGCTGTCCACTGCGGCGCCGTCCGCCAGGCCGTCTGCAACGGCGCGAATGGCGTCGTCATGACTATAGGTGAAAAAAGTGCGGGAGAAAAAAGTCTCAGGCGTCTCCCCCAGCTCATGCACCAGATAAGTCGGATAGACGCGCCCTGTGTGCGACATGGGGTCGGTAAAGGCGAACACCTTGCCTCTCAGATCACTGATGGAAGAGGCCGGGTTGTCTGCCGCGACAATCAGAAGCGAGTAGTAGACTGATTCGCCGCCGACCTCTGGCGCGGCCAGCAGCTCCATGCCGAATTCGTCATGCCCGGCAATGTAGGCGCTGGTGCAGACGAACGCCACGTCTACCTCGCCGCTTTCGATCAGGTCATTTGTTTCCTGATACGTCCGGCGCTGCACCAGCTCCACTGGGCGCTCTGTGACAGCGCTCAGATAATCGAGCAGCGGCTGATAGCTCTCAGCCGTGCCGCGCGGCGAGATGACCGCCGCCACTGAGACACGCAGCGGCATGATGCCCTGGTCATAACGCGCCGGCAAAGGCTGGCGGGCGGACAGGTCAATGCGGGCGCGATCAGGTGATGGCGCCGCCGCGCCGCATCCCGCAGCGAGCAGAACCAGCATTAGACCCAGCGACAGCGCAAACGTTCGCGCTGCTTTCCGGCATATACCCAAACTGTCAGCCAATGACATCAGCGAAATCGCTTCTTTACACACAGGGCATTCCGTATCACATCAACCGACAAAGCCTATTATTCCATTCAGGCTGGCTGTTTAGCCAGCCTGAACAATTCTACACCGCTTACTTAGAAGAAGCAGCCATCTGCGGCTGGGTTTCCTGTCCGGCTGGCGCAGCAGGTCGCCACAGCGGATCGTGCGGGTAGAGGCGGCGCCCCAGCCACAGCGACAGATAAACCAGGGCAATCAACGCCGGCACTTCGATCAGCGGCCCGACGACGGTTGCCAGTGCTTCACCGGACGCCAGCCCAAACACGCCAATGGCGACAGCGATTGCCAGCTCGAAGTTGTTACCGGCAGCCGTGAAGGAGATCGTTGCCGTATCCGCATAGGGGAACTTCATCAGGTAGGAGATCGTGAACGAGACGCTGAACATGATGACGAAGTAGGTCAGCAGCGGCAGCGCGATGCGCACTACATCCAACGGACGCTCCAGGATCACCTCGCCCTTAAGCGAGAACATCATCACGATGGTGAACAGCAGCCCGACAATCGCAGTGGGAGATAAACGGGGCACGAATTTAGTCTCATACCACTCTTCGCCTTTTCGACGAACCAGAATCAGGCGCGTCAGAAAACCGGCTGCCAGGGGAATGCCCAGGAAGATCAGCACACTCTTGGCGATCTCCCACATCGACACGTCCAATGCGACGGCTGCGCCGCCCAGCCAGCCTGGAACGACAGTGAGGTAGAAATAACCCAGCACCGTGTACATGACAATCTGGAAAACGGAATTGATGGCGACCAGCACCGCCGCGTACTCGTTGTCGCCGCAGGCCAGCATGTTCCAGATCAGCACCATGGCGATGCAGCGCGCCAGCCCGACCAGGATCAGGCCAGTGCGGTATTCGGGATGGTCGGGCAGCATGACCCATGCCAGGATGAACATCATCGCCGGGCCGACGATCCAGTTGAGGAACAGCGATGTGCCGGACATCTTCCAGTTGGCAGCCATCTGCGGCATCTTACCATACTTGACCTTCGCCAGCACCGGGTACATCATCCATAACAGACCGATGGCAATCGGCAACGAAACCGTGTCCAGTTTGACCGAGTCCAGCGCTGGCCCCAATTCCGGAAACAGGCTGCCCAGGCCGATGCCCAGCACCATCGCCGCAAAAATCCACAGCGGCAGGAAGCGGTCAAGTGTGGACAGCCGGCTGAAAACACTGGCCTGCTGCGCTGGCATAACGGCAGGTTGTTCGCTCATGCGTGTGATCTCCTTTGGTTAGTTGTGATTGTCTGGCACATACTCAACCCAATACTGTTCCGAGTGATAGTGAATATTATACTGATTAGCCAGGTTTAGCCAGGTGCCTTACTCGCAGTTTATTAGGACATTTCTGGTGTCCGCCAAACTGGGGTTAGGTCACGCCACACCTTATCACAATTCCGTAATGCGAAATTTGGAGATAGCGGCACTTATACACTATAATTAGGTTAGTTTCGGGTTAGAACTACCGTACAGGACGCTAACATGGTGACGCCAGGTTCCCGGAACCGGCAGATTCTCATTGTCGAGGACGACGAAGACACATCGGAAATTGTCCGCCTCTTGCTGGAGAAAGCCGGTTACGACTCGATTGCTGTTGAGCGGGGTGAGGACGCCCTGGCCGAGATTGCTAACTCATCGCCCGACCTTGTGCTGCTGGACCTGGGCCTGCCCGATATACACGGCCTGGAGGTGCTGCGTCGGGTGCGCGACCAGTCTTTCCTGCCCATGATTGTACTCAGCGGGCGAACGCACGAGCACGACAAAGTGACCGCGCTGGAGGCCGGAGCCGATGACTACATGGCCAAACCCTTCTCATCAGAAGAGCTGGTGGCTCGTGTAGGCGCGCTGCTGCGGCGCGTTGACTGGACGCCACAGCCCGAAACGCGGCTTGTCGTTCGCAGCCTGGAGTTAGACATCGCGCATCGTCAGGCAACCATTCGCGGCCGCAAGCTGCATCTGACGCCTGTAGAGTACGGGCTGCTCTTCGTGTTGATGCGCAACGCCGGCCGCGTAGTGTCGCATGACGAGATGCTGCGCGCGGTGTGGGGCGACGAATACAGCGGCGATTACTCAGTGCTGCGTGTCAACATCTCCAGGCTGCGCCAGAAACTGGAAGAGAATCCCCGCCGTCCATCGTATATCGTTACCGTCCCTGGCGAAGGCTATCAGATGCCCGTGCAGCGCGCCTGACGTCCACGCTGCCCATCCTATGCCAACTTGTGCATAGTCCTCAGTCTGTCTTTGTGCTAACCTTGCACACTTATGCGCGTGTTACATGCCGCTAACCCGCTGGAACAACAATGCGACTGCGTATCCTGCTGATGCTGCTGGGTGCTATGCTGGTGATGATAACCTTTACTTTTCCACTATGGCAGCCGCTTTTGCAGACAACCACCGAAGCGGAACTGCTCCCCGGCCTGCCGCCCGATATTCAGGCGGCCTATGCAGCGCTGCCGCTCGATCAGCAGCGCGCGCTGTCCGCATTTCTGGCTGAAGACCAACAGGTTGCCGCGCTCTTGATCGCCGCTGCCGCAGCCCCTGATACGCTTGTCAGCCCAGAAGATCAGGAGCTGCCATCCGTCGCTGCGGCCACGCGCAGCCAGCGCGGCCAGTTTCGACGCATCGACTCCCTGCGCTACGCCGAGGGGCGTGTGGTCATCTATGAGTGGCCAGACAACCGCAAGCTGGTGCGCCTAGAGGGCTTCAGCGCGGCTCGTGGGCCAGACCTGCGTGTTATACTATCTGCTTCGTCTAACCCTCAAACGCCCGAAGAGGTTCAGTTGAACAACGTTGATCTTGAACTAGGCCCGTTAAAGGGTAACATCGGCAGCCAGCATTTTGAACTGCCGCCAGATATTGATCTTTCGCGGTACGCAAGCGTGGTGATCTTCAGCCCGCTTACCAACCTGGTGTTCAGCAGCGCTCCGTTG
>Ga0308414_1000244_pt1 | contig 34033 bp, 23 predicted proteins | sample HotsprSampleOS50_FD_205667 | JGI IMG/M metagenome (GOLD analysis project Ga0308414, IMG submission 205667) | Hot spring phototrophic mat microbial communities from Octopus Spring, Yellowstone National Park, Wyoming, United States - 20090730_OS50 ... | reverse complement strand
TAGTTTAAGTGCTTAGTTTCACAATAAAAATCTCAAATTTTGTTCGTTTGAAAGCGTTATTTCCGCTTGACACGGTACAACAAAAAGAATACTTTACAGGCGTCAGCTTGTGAATGTGAGCGCAAACACTAAACCGGCGGTTGGCGATGAAATATCACAAGATTCCAGAGGAAACCATTCGGCGAATGCCGATGTACCTGCGAGCGTTGTCGCTGCTGGAGCGGCAAGGTCAACAGACCATCTCCAGCGGACAGTTGGCCCAGCAGCTCCATCTCAAGTCGCCGCAGATTCGCAAGGACTTGTCTTATTTCGGGGCGTTTGGCACACGGGGCATCGGCTATCCGGTCAATGAGACCGCCCGTCAGATTCGGGCGATTCTCCGTCTGGATACGCCGCAAAAGGCCGCGTTGGTCGGCGCCGGACGGCTGGGTACGGCCATCGCGTCGTATCCGGGCTTTTCGCTGCTGGGACTGGACATCGCGGCGATCTTTGACAATGCACCGAACAAAATCGGCAAACGCCTCGGCCAGCTTATCATCGAGGACACCCGCGCCGTGCAATCCCTCAAAGAACGCAACATCCGATTGGCGATATTGGCCACCCCCTCCGAGGCCGCACAGCCCTGCGCCGAAGCGCTGGTCAAGGCGGGCGTCAAAGGCATCTTGAATCTGTCGCCGTGTACGCTCAACGTGCCGCGAAAGGTCAAGGTCGTCTCCATCGATATCGCGATGGAGCTGGGGATTTTGCCGTATTATTTGTGAGAGGTCAGAGGTCAGAGGTCAGAAGACAGAGGTCAGAAGAAAGAAGATCGAGGTTAGGAATCTCAAATCTCAAATTTGAAATTTTGAAAATTGAAAATTGAAAATAGGAAATAGGAAATAGGAAATAAATAGTCCGTGAAATCTGTGTAATCTGCGGCTGCTCTTTTCTACGAACCAAGAGCTAAGAACGATAAACTAAGAACAGGTGGCATAGCCCACCCTACGAAGAACTCTATTGAAACGGGACGATTATGAGCGTAAACACCGTCAGTAAAGACCAGTTTCGGCAATTTGTCGCCGCGTTGATTCAATCGAATCCAAGGGTTGTCGGCGTGCAGGCGCGCGGCGATCGGTTTGTGTTTGACGACCTGAAAACCCCCGACGCCCTGCGGCTGGATTATGACGTTACCATCCTGTCGCCGCGCAAGTATGTCTTGCCGCAGAAAGAAACCCTGCTGCAATTCGAAGTCGGCGGCCGCTGCCAAAGCGTTCAGCAAGCCCAGCCGCTGGTGCTGTTGGGCGTTCACCCTTATGATATGGCCGCCATCAACCAGATGGACGAGTTGTTCAGCCAAGGCGAATATGATTCGCATTATATGATTCGCCGCAAGATGATTACCGTCATTGCCTGCGATGTGGTTACGCCCAGCAAAAACGTCTTTGCCGCCTCGATGGGCACCGCCACCGTCAGCAGCGGCTACGATATCCTGCTGACCGACATCGGCGACAGTTTTGTGGTCGAGGCGCGCACCGACAAAGGCAAAAAGCTGATGAATTTGATGCCCGCTGCGCGGCCGGCCTCGGAGGCGGATTTGAACAAACGCCGCGGCGTCTGGGAAATCAACGAACACCGGCTCAACAAGCACGTCCTCGAATGCAAGCCGTCGTATCTGCCCAAGCTGCTGGAAAAAAACTACGACCACCCCGTCTGGGAAGAAAAGGCGCGGCTGTGCTATTCGTGCGGCTCGTGCAATCAGGTCTGCCCGACGTGCTACTGCTTCGACGTGCAGGATGAGGTGAATTGGGACTTAAAGACCGGCTGTCGCTATCGGGCGTGGGACGGGTGTCTGTTGGAAAACTTCGCCACGGTGGCCGGCAACCACAACTTCCGCAAAAACCGCGCCGCGCGGTTCCGCCATCGTCTGTACCGCAAGGGCAAATACGTCCCCGGCAAGATCAACGGCCAGATCGCCTGCGTCGGCTGCGGACGCTGTATCACCGCCTGCACGGCCAAAATCGCCAACCCCGTGGAAATCTATAACCAATTAATGGAACGCACCGAAATCGGATAAACAACTCAATTTACTGCGTTTCGTATTTCGATATTCGAAATTCGAATTTTAAATTCAGGAGACGCCATTATGTGTGAATGCTGTACGGCAACCCAAGACCACAAGGATATTTATCTGCCCGAGCCGGCGACGATTACCAAGCGCCGGATGCTCAACGGCACCGAGCTGTATCTGCATCTAGAGCTGGACAGCGGGCAGGAGATGGACTATATGCCCGGCCAGTTTGTCGAGGTGTCGCTGGCCGGCATCGGCGAAGCGCCCATCTCGATTTCCTCGACGCCCACGCAAAAGGGGCTGGAACTGGTGATTCGCAACGTCGGTACGCTGACCAAAGCCATCCACAAGCTGGAGGTCGGCCAGAAGCTGGGCATCCGCGGCCCCTACGGTTCGACGTATCCGGTCGAGCAGGCCAAAGGCAAAGATTTGGTCTTTATCTGCGGCGGCATCGGGCTGGTGCCGCAGCGGTCGTTTATCCGCTATGTGCTGGACAACCGCAAGGATTACGGCAAACTGACCGTGCTGATTGGCACCAAGTGCTACGATTTCCGGCTGTTTCGCGAAGAGATCGCCCTGTGGATGGAACGCAAGGATATGACCGTGATGGAGACCATCGACGAAGCGCACGACTGCTGGGACGGCGACGTCGGCGTGGTGACCACGCTGATTCCCAAGATTGAAAGCAATCTGCCCAAGAGCTTGATTATGGTCTGCGGCCCGCCGGTAATGTACAAGTTTGTGCTGATGGCGCTGGCCGAGGCGGAGGTGCCGGAAGAAAATATTTTTGTAAACCTGGAACGACGAATGAAATGCGGCGTCGGCAAATGCGGCCACTGTCAGATTAACAACTTCTATGTCTGTCAGGACGGACCCGTGTTCCGATACAGCGATTTGGCCCATGTGCCGGAGGCGATTTAAAATGAGTAAACCACGTGTAGCAATTTTTGATTTTGCCTGTTGTGAGGGCTGTCAGCTTCAGATTGTCAATCTGGAAGAAGAGATTCTCGACCTGATCAGCGTTGTCGATGTGGTCGAGTGGCGCGAGGCGATGAGCGAACAGAGCCACGATTACGACATCGCCATCATCGAAGGTTCCATCACGCGGGCAGAGGACGAACACCGCATACAGGTCATCCGCAGCCGCGCCAAGATACTGATTGCGCTGGGCGCCTGTGCGACCATCGGCGGCGTCAACAAGATGAAAAACAACTTCAATCTCAACGAGGTCAAACGCTGCGTCTATGGCAAAGACGCCGATATGCCGCATCTGGCCACGACCACGACCCGCGCCGTTCACGAGGTCGTGCCGGTGGACTTCAAGATTCACGGCTGCCCCATCAACGGCGAGGAGTTTTCGCGCATTATTCGCGACCTGCTGCTGGGCAAAAAGCCGTTCGTGCCGGATTACCCCGTCTGCGTGGAATGCAAGGCCAAAGAAAACGTCTGCCGTTATGAGTATGACGAAATCTGCTTAGGGCCGATCAGCCGCGCCGGCTGCGGCGCGCCGTGTCCGACGGCGGGCTTTCGGTGCTTCGGCTGCCGCGGCATGGTCGATAACCCCAACGTCGAGGCCGCTCAGGAAGTGATGACCAAGTACAACCTGACGGTCGAAGACCTCAAACAAAAAACCGTGCTGTTTAACAGCAAATAATCAAATCGAGGCCATCTGTATGAGTAAGAATATCAATATCAATGTCCATCATGTAACCCGTATCGAAGGGCATGGCAATATCGTCGTTAACATCACCGACGGCAAGATAGAAAAATGCCAATGGCAAGTTCCCGAAGCGCCGCGATTTTTTGAGGCGATGGTGCGCGGCCGCCGTTACGACGATATCCAGACGATTGTCAGCCGTATTTGCGGCATCTGCTCAATCTCGCATTCGCTGGTGGCCACGCGCGCCGTCGAGGATGCGCTGAAGCTGGAAGTGTCCGAGCAAACCGACCTGGTGCGGCACTTGCTGCATTATTCCGAGCAGCTCCAAAGCCACGTCCTGCACGTCGGCTATCTGGTCGCGCCGGATTTGTTCGGCGAAAAGTCCGTCGTGCCGCTGGTGCCGAAAGCCACCGACGCGGTCAAGACCATCATCAAAGCCCACCGCGTGGCCAACCAGATGTCGGCGCTGTTGGGCGGACGCATTACGCATCCGGTTACCTTAACCCCCGGCGGGATGACGCGCATCCCCAGCAATGAGGAGCTTAAGACGCTCAAAAAAGAGCTGGAGGCCATCGTGCCGGATTTGGTTACGATTTGCAAGGTGGTGCTGAGCGTGGCCGCCGGCCTGCCGGACTTTACGCGCGACACCGAGTACGTCAGCTTGATTCAGACGCATCCGCGCTACAAAGGCACGCTGACCGAATATACCTTCTACCACGGCGACATCATCAGTAACGACTGCAACGGCGCCGGCGCCGTACCCACCAGTAAATGGGAAAGCGTCGCCAATGAGTATGTCAGTCCGCAATCGACCGCCAAGTGGACCAAATGGCACCGCGCCAGCTATGCCGCCGGCGCCTTGGCGCGGTTCAACAATCAGGCCGAAAAGCTCAGCCCGCTGGGCAAACAGGTCGCCGAGATGTTCGGCCTCAAGAAGGGCTGCTGCAATCCGTTTATGAACAGCGTCGCCCAACTGGCCGAGGCCGCCCATGTCGTCGAGGCCAGCTTGGAAATTATCGACAAGCTCCTGACCAAAGGCACCAAACCCGAAAAGGTCAAGGTCGCGCCCCGCGCCGGACGCGGCCATGCGGGCATCGAAGCCCCGCGCGGCATCCTGTTCCATTCGTATGAGTTCGACAAAAACGGCCAGTGCGTCTGGGGCAACTGCTGCATCCCGACCAACCAGAACCACGCCAATATCCAGTTGGACTTTGAAAAACTCGTGCCTCAGTATATGCACGAAGGCGAGGACGCCTTGCGGCAAAAGATGGAAATGCTCGTGCGGTCATACGACCCGTGCGTATCCTGCTCGACGCATTATCTGGACATTACGTTTGTTCGCTGACCGCGTTCGTAGTTCACGCTTCAGCGTGTATCGTAGGGGCGAACCTGTGTGTTCGCCCATCAACAAGCTAAAGCTTGAACTACGAACCTATGTTTACCGGAAACGGTCTTACCGCTCGTCGTCGTCCTCGACTTCTTCATCGTCCGTTTCTTCGACGGCGTCGTCTTCGGACGGTTCCTGTGGGTCGTCCTCGCTGCGTTCGGCGGTCAGGTCGGCATAGCCAGCCACTTCGTCGGCAATCATATTCTTGCGCAGGGCTTCATATTCTTCCAGCGTCATCGTAACCTCGCGCGCCTGACTGCCTTTGTACTCGCCCAAAATGCCCGCCGCGGCCATCATCTCGATGATTCGGCTGGCGCGGGCGTAGCCGATGCTCAGCCGCCGCTGCAAGAGCGACACGCTGCCGCGCTTGCTTTCCAGCACGACGCGCACGGCCTCGTCGAACATCTCATCCTTCTGGCCGCCGCCCAGATCGACCTTGCCCATCTGCATCAATTCAGGATGATACTGCGGCGCGGCGACGTCTTTGAGGAACTTGACCACGCCGCGAATCTCGTCGTCGTCCAGATACGCCCCCTGCGAGCGCACCAATTCGCTGGTGCCGGGTTTGAGAAACAGCATATCGCCCTGCCCCAGCAGCGTCTCGGCGCCGTTCTGGTCGAGAATGATGCGGCTGTCCATGCGTGCGGCCACGCGAAACGCGATGCGCGACGGCATATTCGACTTGATTAACCCCGTCACCACCGTCGCCTGCGGACGCTGCGTGGCCAGCACCAGATGAATGCCGACGGCGCGGCTCTTTTGGGCGATGCGGACGATATACGCTTCAATCTCTTTGGCCGAGGTCATCATCAAATCGGCCAACTCGTCAATGACAATGACGATATACGGCAGTTTTTTGGGAATCTTGGCCTCTTCCTCCGGCGTGGTCGGACAGAACCGCTCGTTCAACTCTTCCGGCGTCAGCAGGTTGTATGAGGCGATGTTTTTGACCTTCGCCTCGGCCAGCAGTTCATACCGCTCGTCCATCTTCTCGGTTGCCCATTGCAGAATCTGCTCGGCCTTGTTCATTTCCGTAACGGTCGGACACATCAAATGCGGAATCGACTCGAACGCCGCCATTTCCACCATTTTCGGGTCAATCAGAATCATCTTGACCTCGTCCGGCCGCCGCGTCAGCAGTATGCTGATGATGATGCTGTTGATGCACACGCTCTTGCCCGAACCGGTCGTGCCGGCAATCAGCAGATGCGGCATCGTCGCCAAGTCCGACACCAGCACCTCGCCCGATGCGCTTTTGCCCAGAAACAGCGGAATCTGCATTTTATTGATATTGACCGCGCGTGTAATCAGCTCTTTGAGCCGCACGGTTTCGCGTTCGCTGTTGGGCACTTCGATGCCGATGGTGTGCTTGCCGGCCAGCGGCGCAACGACGCGCACCGAGCCGGAGCTGGAACTGACCGCCCGCGCGATGTCGTTGGCCAGCGTGGAAATCTGGCTGACCTTTACGCCCGGCGCCAGTTCCAACTCGTACATTGTAATCGCCGGCCCCGCTTCGGCGTTGACCACCTGCGCGTTGATGCCGAACTCCTCCAGCAGCGATTCGAGCATCCGCGCCTTTTCCTCGACCATTCGTTCCTGTATCTCGCTGAATCCGGTCTCCGGCTCTTTGAGCAGATCCAGCGGCGGCAGCTCATAATTTTCATAGCTCTTGGGCGGCGCGGAGGCGGGCTTTTCTTTGGGTTTGGCCGCTGCCGGCGCCGCGGCAGGTCTGGGTTTGAGCAACGGCTTGGGTCTGACGACCGGCGGCTGGAGTTTTTCCTCTGCAATCACATCCTCAGCTTCCGATGCGGGTTTGCTGGCCGTCTCCGCCTCGACGACAGCTTGGCCGGTCTTTTGGCGATATTCCCGCACCACATCTTGGAATGTCTTGGGTTGCTCTTTTTGTTTTTGGCTAAGACGAGTCCAAATATCGCCAAGAACCTGTGAATGTTCCTTGGCCGCCGACAAGGCAGGCCCAGCCAGCCCGAAGAACTTCAGCACCCCAATCCCAAACCAGCGTACCAGTGTCAGCACGACCGTATCGGCCGCCAAAATCGCTCCGACAATCAGACTGCACAACAGGACAATCCAAGTCCCTAATTGGGCCAGATGAATCGGCAAAAATGTTGCCGCCGCTACGCCGAGGATGCCCCCGTTGCCCCACGGGAAGTCGCCGGTGGCATAGATCCGGCCAAAGCTGACCTTGTACAAGGTCGAGCCGTGGGAGCTGTCCGGCCACAATAGCGTCCACGACGCCGAAATCGACGCCATTACCAGCACCAGCCCAATCGTGCGTAAAATCGGCTGTGTAAAGGGCTTACCGGACAAGTGCGAGGTCATCGCCACGACGACCCCCATCAGCCCGACATAAATGCCCGGCCCGAAATAATACAGCATATAATAGGCCGCAAACGCCCCCGCCTGCCCGATCCAGTTTTTCACCGGCTCATTGTGCGGCCAGACATACTCGCTGGGCGGATCGCCCATATCAAAACTGATTAAGCTGCACAACAGCAGCACGCACACCGTTAAAACGATGCCTTCTATCGCGATTTTATACAACTGCCCGTGTTTCATATCAGAAAATCTGCGTCATCCGTGAACTCTGTGGTCGTTTTGCATCGCCAAACAGTATTTATCGGCAAACCAAACGGATTTTCTGCAAAACTTGTAAAAGGGCAAGAAAAATAAATTATCCCGGCCAATGAAGGGCGGCGTCTTCGATTTTATGTTCGATTTCGACGGCCTTTTCTTTGGTGCGCTGCACAATGACATAGAACACCGGAATCATAAACACCCCCAGCGCCACGGCCACAATCATCCCGCCGAAAACGGACGCTCCCAGCGCCTGCCGTGCCGCCGCACCGGCGCCGGTCGCCACGACCAGCGGCAGCGTCCCCAGCGCGGTCGTTAAACCCGTCATTAAAATCGGGCGAAACCGCAGACGTGCGGCCTGCACGGCGGCTTCCACAACCGATAGGCCTTCTTCATGGAGCTGTTTGGCAAACTCCACCAGCAAAATCGAGGTCTTGCACACCACGCCAATCAGCAGCACGATGCCCATCTGCGTATAGATATTGTTGTCCTTCATTAACAGCCACGTCAACGCGGCCGCACCCAGCAGCCCCAGCGGCACGGCCAAAATAATCGCCACGGGGATCGACCAGCTTTCGTATTGTGCGGCCAAAAACAGATATGCAAACACCGCCGCCAGCAGAAAAATAAAGACGGTTTTTTTGCCCGATTCCATTTCCTGCAAGCTCAGCCCCGACCACTCATAGCCCATCGTCGGCGGCAGCGATTCGTCCAGCAGTTGCTGCATCCGCGCAATGGCCTGACCGGAACTGAGGCCGGGTCTGGCCTGACCGGTAATGGTCGTGGACGGGTAGAGGTTGTAATGCGTTACGGTCTGCGGGCCGACGCTGTCGCGCACCGTCGCCAGCGTCCGAATCGGCAGCATTTGTCCGCTGCGGTTGCGCACTTCCAGTTGGCCGATATGCTCGGCGTCGGCGCGGAACTGCGGCTCGGCCTGCGCAATGACCTTAAACGTTCGCCCGAACAGGTTAAAGTCGTTGATATAGCTGCTGCCCAGATACGTTTGCAGCGTGTTAAAGACCGTCTCCAGCGGCACATCCAGCGTCTGCGCCTTGACGCGGTCGATATCGACGTACAACTGCGGAACCGTCGCGCGGAAGGTGCTGTTCAGCCGCGTTACCACCGGATCATTCATCGTGCGGTAAAGCAGGTCGTTGCCGACCTCGGCCAGCGCCGTAAGCCCCGCACCGCCGCGATCCTGAATCTTCACGTCAAACCCGCCCGTCATCCCCAGCCCCATAATCGGCGGCGGCTGCAAGGCAAGACAGAAGGCGTCGGGAATGGCAAACAACTGCCCCTGCAATCGCCCGGCAATCGCCCGAACATGCAGATCGGCGCTTTTGCGCTCCGACCACGGCTTGAGATTGACAAAGCACACGCCGCCGTTGGGCATAATCGCCCCGTCCAGCAGCGAAAATCCGCCGACGGTAACAAATTCCTGCACGCCGGGCGTTTGTTTGAGCAGAGCGTCAATTTGGTCAAGGACTTGCTCGGTGCGGTGAAGGGTCGCCCCGTCCGGCAGCCGCACGCCGATAAAAATCGTCCCCTCGTCCTCATCCGGCAAAAAGCCCGTCGGCAAACTGCCAAAGCCCAGCACCGCCAATACGGTTATGCCTGCAAACGCCAGAATAACAAGCCCCGCCTTACGCACGATGCCCGTAACGATTGCGGCATAGCCGGCGGTGGTCGATTGGATAAACCTGTCAAACAGCGTAAAAAACACCCCGTGTTTGACCTGACCGCCGCGCAGGAGCAGCGCACACAGCGACGGGCTGAGCGTCAGGGCGTTGAGCGTCGAAAAACACACCGCCACCGACAGCGTCAGGGCAAACTGGGCGTACAGACGCCCCGTAATCCCGCCAATCATCACCGTCGGGATAAACACCGCCAGCAGCACCAGTGTGGTGGCGATGACCGGACCGGTAACCTGCTGCATCGCCTTGACGGCGGCGGCCTTGGGCGGGAGTTTTTCGTCGCTGATCAGACGCATACAGTTTTCTACGACAACGATGGCGTCATCGACGACGATGCCGATGGCCAGCACCAGCCCGAACAACGTCAGCGTATTGAGCGACATCCCCATCGCCAGCATCGCCGCAAACGTGCCAATCAGCGAGACCGGAATCGTTACCGCCGGCACCAGCGTCGCCCGCCAGTCGCCCAAGAAGACAAACACCACCAAAATCACCAGCCCCGCCACGCTGAACAGGGTGAAGGCCACCTCACGAATGGCCTCTTCGATAAACTTGGTGGGGTTGTAGGGGACTTGGTATTCCATCCCTTCCGGAAAGTCTTTGGACATCTTTGCCAACTCGGCCTTGACGCCTTTGACAACGCTCAGCGCATTGGCCTCCGGCGTCGGATAAATGCCCACCGCCACCGATGGGATACCCATATATTTGACGTACCAGAAATAATTCTGCGCCCCCAGCTCGACGCGGGCGATATCTTTGACCCGCAGCAGCCGTCCGCCCGGTTCGGTGCGGACAATAATGTCCTCAAACTCGGCGACGCTGCTGAGCCGTCCGAGCGTGGTAATCGTATATTGAAACTGCTGATCCGGCACGCTGGGCATCCCGCCGATCTGACCGGCGGCGACTTGGATATTCTGCTGACGAATCGCGCCTAAGACATCGTCGGTGGTCAGGCCGCGCGCCTTGAGCTTGGCCGGATCCAGCCAGATGCGCATCCCAAAATCCTTGGCGCCGAAAATCTCCACCTTGCCGACGCCCGGCACGCGCAGCAGTTGGTCTTTGATGCGCAGATTGACGTAGTTGGACAAATACAGTTCGTCGTAGCGCCCTTCTGGCGACGAGAAGCTGGCAATCATCGCAAAGTTGGTGGACTGTTTTTGCGTAACGACCCCGTAGCGTTTGACCTCTTCCGGCAACAGCGGCTCGGCGGTCGCCACGCGGTTTTGCACCAAGACCGTCGCCATATCCACATCCGTACCGACCTCAAAGGTAACGGTCAATTCCATCAGGCCGGTGTCCGAACTGCTGGAGGACATATACAGCATCCCGTCCACGCCGTTGATGGCCTCTTCCAGCGGGGTGGCGACCGTCTCGGCCAGCACGGCGGCGCTGGCGCCCGGATAAGTGGCCGTAACGCTGACGGTCGGCGGCGTGATGTCGGGGGTCTTTTCCACCGGCAGCAGCGGCAGAGCGATCAGTCCGACCAGCACAATCACGATGGATACGACCGCCGCAAAGATGGGACGGTCAATAAAAAATTTACTGAACATAAGGGACTTCCTATTTCATATTGCCGATTTCAAATTTCAAATTTGAAATACATGATGTATCTGGTTTTATTGACCCTGCATTACGCGGATTTGTCTGATTAAAAATTATAATCTGTGAAAATCCGTGTAATCTGTGGTTTCTCTTTTTACGGCCGTTGCGGATGGGCGCCTTCGGGAACCGGCGTAATCGGCATTCCCGGCCGTGCCATTGTAAACCCGCCGGCCAAAATCGTCTCGCTGCCGTCCAGCCCTTCTGCGACGACGCGCAGCGTACCCCGCGATGCGCCCAGTTTGATGTCGCGCCGCTGGAGGATGTTGTCCTCGCCGACCACCAGCACATACTTTCCGCCCAAGTCGGTCTGAATGATCTTTTCGGGGATCAAGACGGCGTTTTGCCGCAGGCCGACGGGGACTTGCACCCGCACGAACATTCCAGGCAGCAGCGTTTCGTCTGTGTTAGGCAGCTCGCCGCGAATCAATACAGTGCCGGTTTTCGGATCGACGGCGTTATCGATAAAATTCAGCGTTCCCGTTTCACCCAGCGGTTTGCCGTTGGCCGGCACGACGGAAAATCGCAGCGGCTCAAGCCCCTGTTCGCCGCGCAGCCGCGCCGGCAAGTCGCCTTGCAGCAGGTGTTCGCCGGCGTAAAACGACACATACAGCGGCGACGTTCGCATCACGGCGGCCAGCACGGTTTTGCCCTCGGCGCCGACCAAATTGCCGACATCCACCAGCCGCCGTCCGATGCGCCCGCGAATCGGGCTGCGAATCTCGGTATAGCTTAAATCCAGCGTCGCGCGGGTCAGCATCGCCTCATACGCGCTCAGCGAGGCGGCCGCTTTGTTATAGGCCGACTGGGCGCGAGTCAAGTCCTGCTGGCTGACGGAGCCGGAGGCAATCGCTTTTTGCAGCCGCTCATAGTCAAACTGCGTGCGCTCCAGTTCCGATTTGCCGCTGGCGACCATCGCCGCCGCCTCGTCGCGCCGCGCAATGAACGCCTCCGGCTCAATGGTAAACAGCAGTTGATCTTTTTCGACCATTGCGCCGTCGGCAAAGTGGATGCCTTTCAAAAAGCCCTCCACGCGGGCGCGAATCTCGACGGCTTCGACCGCTTCGGTCGTGCCGGTAAACTCCAGCAGTTCATCGACATCCTGCCGGATACATTGCGCAACCGGCAGCGGCATCGGTCCATCCATACCGCCCATCGGCCCGCCCTGCCTCATCATGGCCATAACCTTCTGCCGGAACGACCAGTACCCCATCCCGCCGCCGACTACAACCGCCAGTACAATGACCCAAATCACTATCTTTTTCAACATTGCTGTACGCTGCCTTTCTGTCGTTTTCATTCTGAAACCGCAAATGCCAAATCTTAATCTCAAATGCCAATCTCAATTCAATAACAATCTCAAATCTGAAATCTGAAATCTCAAATTTGAAATTTCAAATTTGAAATCGTCAATCGTCAATTCTTATCGCTCCCCGCTTCCCACCCGCCGCCGACCGCTTTATACAATGCAATCATCCGCTGAATAATCTGCCCTTGGCTGACGGCCAGTCGATCCTGCTGTGCGGTCAACGACCGCTGCGTATCCAGGACATTCTGAAAATCCGTCAGGCCGTTGGTGTACAGCGTTTGAACCATCCCCAGCGATTCCTGCGCCGCCGCCACCGACCGCGCCAGCGACGCGGCGCGCTGTTGTTCTTGGGCAAATCCCACCATGGCGTTTTCCGTTTCTTCCACCGCGCGCAGCACAATGGCTTGGTATGCGGCCGCAAGCTGCCGCGTGCGCGCCTCTTCGGCGGCGGTCAAGCTCTTGATGCGATTGCCGTCAAACAGATTCCACCGCACGCCCGGCCCAAACGCAAACGCCCGACTGTCCCAATCGCCCATATCGGAAATATGCGAGGCCTCAAGCGACAGCATTCCCGACAGCGACAGCATCGGATACCGCAGCGCCTCGGCGGCGCCGATTCGTGCGGTCTGTGCCGCCAGCGCCCGTTCTGCGCTGCGAATATCCGGCCGTCGCCGCAGCAGTTCGGCCGGCAGACCCGCCGCCGGCAGAGCCGCCGCCGTCGGGATTGGCCGCGGCGGCGTTACGATCTCCCGCAGCGTATGCGGCGTCGTACCCAGCAGCACGGCCAGCCGATGCACGGCCTGTGCCTCGGCAATCCGCAGCGAAGGAATCTCCGATTCCGTGTTGGACAAAATCAGCTTGGCCTGCGCCACATCCAACGCCGGCGCAAGCTGCAGGTCAAATCGATTTTGCACCAACTCCAGCGTCTTTTTCTGGATGTCGAGATTCGATTCGGCGTACTCGATGCGCGACTGCGTCGTCCGCAATTCGACATACGTGCTGGCGATTTCGGCAATCAAGCTGATGCGCACCGCCTGATAGTCCATCTCGGCGCGCTGCAGTTCGGCCTGTGCGGCCTCGACGCTGCGGCGGATGCGTCCAAACAGGTCAATCTCCCAAGCCGCGTCAAAGCCGGCGCTGTAAAGACTACGCTCGCCCGGCAGGGCGGCAAGCCCGTTTTCGCTGGCTCTGGATCGCGTATAAGCGCCGGCGGCGTCGATACGGGGGTAGTTTTCGCCCGCCGCGTACGCCCGAAGGGCGCGGGCTTGGTCAATCCGCGCCGCGGCCGCAGCCAAATCAAAGTTTTCGGCCTGTGCACGTTTTATCAGCTCGTCCAAAACAGGGTCATTCAGCGTTGTCCACCACATTGACAAGTCGCCGGTCGGTGCGGCAGCGGAACTCTGCCAGTCCTCCGGCAGCAGGACATCGGGGCGAGTATAGTTCGGCCCGACGGTACAGCCGGCTACGGCCAGTAAAAATCCGAGCAATCCCCCGATAAAACATTTTTGAGACATATATAGTCCTTTATTGATTACGTTTTTTCAGAATGTCGCAAAACAGCCGGCAAAGGGAACTCGCCTCATCCTGCGGAGAGAAGTCGCCCAATTCGGGATTGACGCACAGCGTGCCGACAATGGTTCGATGGAAAAAATTAGCTACTACTTCGGCATTATCTACATTAAAAAGACCCAAATCGACGCCTTCTTTGATAATGCCGGTTAACAATCGGATTTCCTCATCGACATGGTTGCGTTTGACGGCCATATCGATTTTGCAATACACTTGCGCCTGATCCAGAAAATTAAAAATCGAGATGTTGTTGGCAAAAAATGTAAATGTTGCTTCAACAAAAGCTTGCAGCTTTTTCGGCGGCGTATCTGCGGCGGCTATAGCCTCGGCCTGTCGAGCGCGAATGTTATCAAACAGCCGCACCGCCGTATGCACCAGCAGGTCATCTTTGTTTTGGAAGTAATTATAGACCGTCCCTGCTGCGATGTCGGCCGCCGCGGCGACTCGCTGGATGGTCAGCTTTGCAAGTCCTTCTTTTTTAAGGACTTCAAGCACGGCCGCACACACCTGCCCGCGCACAAACGCCTCGGTGACGGCCTTGGTTTTAGCTGTGATTGCTGACATAAATTATGAATACTCGTTCATAATAATGAACAATCATTCATTTGTCAACAGAAAATTTTTGGCTTCGTGTGATTTTTATGATTAATGCGGCTTGAGTTGGCTTGCGCCGAGCTGGCCGCAGGCGGCCTTGATGGAGCGGCCGCGACGATAGCGCACAATGGTCTCAACGCCAGCGTCGGTCAGTACTTGGGCGAATGCCCGAATCCGCGCCGGCGGCGAGGCGTTGAACGGACAGCCCGCAAAGGGATTCAGCTCAATGAGATTGACGTTGTATTTTAGCCCGCTCAGCAGCCGTATCAGCGCTTTGGCGTGCGCATCGGTGTCGTTGATGCGCTCCATCAGGCAGTATTCGATGGTGATGCGACGCGAGGTGTGCTGCTGATAGAACTTCAGCGCGGCGATCAACTCGGCCAGCGGCGTTTTTTTGCCGATGCGCATCAGCTTGCCGCGCGTCGCATCGTCCGGCGCGTGCAGCGACACCGCCAGCCGCGGATGCAGCGTATGTTCGGCCAGTTGCCGAATCGGCTCAGCCAGCCCGCAGGTGGACAGCGTGATATGACGGATGCCGATGTTGGCGCCCGACGGACAGTGCAGCAGCTCGACCGACCGCATCACATTGTCCAGATTGTCCAGCGGCTCGCCCATGCCCATATACACCAAGTTGTGAATCGCCCCAAACAGCCGGCGGGCGTGATAGACCTGCTCGACAATCTCGGCGGCGGTCAGATTGCGTTGGAACTTGATACGTGCGGTCGCACAAAACAAACACCCCATCCGACAGCCCGCCTGCGTCGAAAGGCACAATGTCCGCCGGTCGCCGTCTTGCAGCAGGACGGTCTCGATGCGGCAGCCGTCGGCCAGTTCGAAGACGAATTTGACCGTGCCGTCGGGGTCGTCGTGCCGATCGGCCAGCGTCACGGCGGAAATGGTATAGCCCGCCTCGGCCAGCACTTGGCGAAACGGCTTGGGCAAGGGCGTTACCTCCGACAGCGCGGCGGCGTCTTTTTGGTGAATGAACGAAAAAAGATAATCGGCCAGAAAATGTTTTTGGCCGAAGGTATCCATCAACTGCCGAAGCTGCGGCAAGGTGTAATTTTTCAGGTCGGTGTCCATGCCCAGCCACTATACCGCGCCGAGCGGGAAATTCAACGCAATTCGACGCTTAGGGTTTGTTCAGTTCGTTGCCGGCGTCGGATTCAATATCAAAATTGTCGGGCAGGGACTCGAGGATTTCGGTGGTTTCGCTCTTGGGCGGCTGTTGGTTGGTCAAGGTATCGGCGCCGTTGGACTCGGCGGCCTTGTCGGCAAACTGAAGGGCTTTTTCCCGATAACCGCTGAAATCCTTGGGCAGGCCGTCCACCTGAATGACAAAACTGACCGGCCCAATCTGCAAGATATCGCCGGCCTTGGCGCGCGTTTCTTCAATCCGTTGGCCGTTCAGCAGTGTGCCGTTGCGGCTGCCGAGGTCGCGCACATGGATCTGGTCGCGGGCAATGCTGATTTCGCAATGTTTGCGGGATACCATACTCAGCGGCAGGCAGAAATCGCAGTCCTGACGCCGTCCGATGGAGGTTACTGTGCTGGGCAGCGTGAACGCCTTTGTCGAGCCGTCCTTCTTCAGCAGAACCAAACTGACATTCATCCGCAATCCTTTCAGAATATAGTTCCAAGATGGCTGTTATTATAGTATAAACCCTTTTTCGATTACAAGCTAATTTAGCGTATTTTTTATCCAGACTGATAGGTTTTAGGAAAAAATGAAGACAAAAGGGATAATTTTTGATTTGGATGGGACGCTGGTCGATACGCTGGACGATTTGACCGATGCGATGAACTATGCGCTCAAAACGCTCGGTTATAGGCCGCATTCGCGGGATTTGTGCCGTCAAATGATTGGAAACGGCCTGAAAATGTTTGCCCAACGGGCGATTGGGACGGATGAACCGGAAAAAATTGAAAAACTTCTGGATGTAATGACGGTCTTTTATCGTGAACACTGCCTCGACAAAACACGGCCTTATATGAACTTAAAAGAGGTTGTTTTGCGTCTTTCTGAGCAGGGTATCCGGCTGGCTGTCCTGACCAATAAGAATCAAGACCCTGCCGAGATTATTACCAATCATTGTTTTGGCGCCGGAACGTTTGACCCGATTGTCGGCTATCGCGAGGGGCTGAAGGTCAAGCCCGACCCGCAGACCACGCTGGATATTATCGCCGGCTGGGGGCTGCAAAAAGACCAAGTGATTTTGGTTGGCGACAGCGAGGTCGATATCCAGACCGCCGCCGCAGCCGGCATTGCGGCGGTCGGGGTGTCGTGGGGCTTTCGCGGACGCGAGGCGCTGGTCGCCGCCGGCGCAAAAAACATCATCGACCGCCCCGATCTGCTATGGAGCATTTGTTTGTAGTTCAAGCTTTAGCGTGTTGTTTACGGGCGAACACATAGGTTCGCCCCTACGATGCACGCTGAAGCGTGAACTACGAACAGCGTGGGCATGGCCCACCCTACAGGGGAAACCGGCGGTACAGCATCTCAATCCGGCAGAGTTATTTGTGCAGGTTCGTTGCGATTTCCGGCGCAAGCCGAAAGCCGACTTCCATCACGCAGGCGAACTCCGGACTTAATGTATTGTCAATCTGGTGTTCCTGCAGGAATTGACGCGCCAAATCCGCAGCAGAGTCATAATTGCCGCTGGCCAGCCGGCGACGCATCCATTTGAGAACCGTATCTTCCGTAATCATTGTTCAATCTCCTGTGTCTTTACCCCTTATTTCGTCCACCGAAAGGGCGGACTTGTGTCAAAAATCAAAAAACGGGTGCAAAAGAAGCTCCGTTCCTTTTGCACCCGTTCAACAAAAAGGGTCTATTGTCCTGCATTAACCGTTGAAGTCGTGAAAGTCATTGTCCAGCGGTAATGCGTTTTGGGTCTTGGCGGTCGCCGAAGATTTGGCGACGGATTTGCCTTTGTCGGTCTTGGCGGTCTTGGCCTTGTTGTCGGACTTGCCTTCGGCGATGTGGTGGAAGGTATGGTCGCTTAAGCCCAGCTTGGCCGATTTGGTCGTCCGCTTGGCGACGGCGTTCTGATGCTGCTTGGCGCGGGCGGCGGCGCCTTCCACTAAGGCCACCAATTCCTCGACGATGTTCTGCATGGTCTCGGCCTGTGCGCTGAGTTCCTCAGACGCGCTTGCGCTTTCCTCGGCGTTGGCGGCGTTCTGCTGGGTGACCTTGTCCATCTGGGCGACGGCCGTGTTGACTTGGTCGATGCCCTGTGCCTGCTCTTGGCTGGCCGCGGCAATCTCGCCGACCAAGTCGGTCGTTTTGGCGATGCCGCCGACGATCTCATCCAGCGCCTTGCTGACCTCATTGCTGATTTCCACGCCGTTCTTGGCGTTCTTGACGGATTCTTCAATCATATTGGCGGTGTTCTTGGCCGCTTCGGCCGAGCGCATCGCCAAGTTGCGGACTTCTTCGGCCACGACGGCAAAGCCCTTGCCCGCCTCGCCGGCGCGTGCGGCCTCGACCGCGGCGTTCAGCGCAAGCAGGTTGGTCTGGAAGGCGATTTCGTCAATGACCTTGATAATCTTGGCCGTCTGGTCGGAGGATTTTTGAATGTCGTCGATGGCCTTGCTCATCTTCTGCATCAGTTCCGCCCCGCCCTTGGCGGCATTCCGCGCCTCGGCGGCTAAGGTGTTGGCCTGCTGGGCATTGTCGGCGTTTTGCTTGGTCATACTCGACATTTCTTCCAAGCTGGAGCTGGTTTCTTCCAGTCCTGCCGCCTGCTCGGTGGCGCCTTCGGCCAGCGACTGCGACGCCGCCGAGACTTGCCCTGCGGCGCTGGCAACCTGCTGCGCTCCTTCGGTCAGACCGGCTACGATGCGATTGATGGGCTTAACAATGCTGCGGGTAATGAAAATCGCCAATACCACACCCAACATCACGCCGCACGCGGTCAGGATGAGTGAGAACGTATTGGCAAACGCGACCAATTTGTCTTTGTGATCGTTCAGTTCTTTGCTGGTCGAAGCCAAATTTTGGTTTAAATTGCGGGCGGCTGCAATCATTGCCGCCTCGGCCTGCCGCTCGGTCAAAATCGCCTGATAGAACCGCTTGCCCGCATCTTGATACTGAGACAGCGAGGTCTTGATGGATGCGGCCGCTTTTTCCAGCGACGGAATGCCCTGTACCAACTGCGTCCACTTGTCCAGCCCATCTTGGGTCGTCTGAAGCTGTTTTTGATAGCTCTCATACTGAACGTCTTGATTGGTTGCAACCAAATAAACCGCGGCAACACGCTGCAGCAAAAAGTTCTGCACCACATCCTCATTGAGCGATTTTTCGATATGTACCCAGCGATCAATCGATTCGACATTTTTTTCCGCAATCGCCGCTTTTAACGCCGGTTCGATGGTTTCGCCGCGCGCCGTACCAATGCTGGCGGTAATCTCCCGTCCGACGCTGCCCCAATCGGCAAAGCCCTTGTCCTTTGCGGTACGTGCTTGCAGCGTGGACTGAAATGCCTCACCGTAGCTGCTCAGATTTTTATGTGCTTCCTGCACCGCAGCGAGTTCATGTTCATCAAGACCGGAGGATGCAAACGCCGTCAACTGTTCATTGAGCTTGGTGTATTGTTCCTGCCAGCTTTGGGCGGCGTTTTTGGTATCGCCTTGAGGCACACGGTCGCCGCGAATCATGAAGTTCTTTTCCTGACGGCGCAACTGCTCAAAATTCAAAATGGCGTTGTCCGCCGTTTGAGCCATTATCACCGTCTGATCGATCTGGTTGAGCAGATACCAGCCGGCCGCGCTTAATACGCCGGCAATCAGCACCATCACGCCAAATCCCATCGCCATTTTCATCGATAGCTTCATGTTCTTGAACATCTGAGACCCTTTCTTTGTTTCTGTGCAGGTTTCTTTATCCTTTTATTAAGTGCCGCACCTCATCCGTGGGTGCAACCGACATATCGTCTATATTGAAATAGAGATTTAGACGATAGAGAACAAACGGAATCAGAAATTCACTGATGTATCGACTGAACATTTCATACCGAATCGACAGGAAAATACGAAAAACACACACACCACAGCGCGGACGTTCCTATAAAAAAATAAATCGGAACATAAAAAACTAACGAATGCTTATTAAACAGCGATAGATGGAAGAATTTCGATTTGGCTAAAAGAACAGGAGAATGCACAAAATGCCGTAAGAAAGACACTCAATATTTTTCAGTAATTTTACGGATATGCCTGCCAATCGTCCTATAACAGACGCTTATAGACGGCCAATCGGCAAAAAAATACGGCATCGGAAAAGGGTTCCCGATGCCGTATTGGCACACTGAAAACAAGGGCTGCGACGCAGTTATTGGGCAGCCGGTGCGGCCGGAGCCGCCGCAGGCGCGGGGGCGGGGGCGGCCTTCATCTGCTCAATGGCCTTGTTGGCCGCATCAAGCTGGCCTTTGAGCGTATCGATCTGCTGCTGAGCGGCCTTGAGCTGGGCATCCTTTTCGGCCACAGAGGCCTGCAGTTTCTTACGCTGCTCTTCTTCCTTCTTGAGCATCGTCATAATGCTCTCCATGGCCTTGTTCTGAATGTCGGCGTTTTCGCTCTTTTGTTTTTCAATTGTCGCTTTGGCCTCGGCCAATTCCTGCTGGAGCGACGCCGTCTGTGCCTGAAGCTTTTGATTGTCTTCACGACAGGTTACCAGTTCTTTGCTTTTGCAACCGGTTAGAACAACCACCGCTGACAATACCGCCAATACTACTGCTTTTTTCATCTCAATCATCCTTTCAAAATATTCGAAATTCCTTTTTCAAACACGACGTTGTAGATAATGTAATCATCAACTCGTCGCCGAGCAAGTATTATTTTTATGGTACGGAGTGCATAGCGCCTATTGATTGTCGGTAAATGACGATGTTAATGCGGCTTCGGTGAGGGTTGTGCGAACGATTTGGCCTTTTTTGAAAACAGCCGCGTCGGGGTGAGCGGACAAATCGACTTGGAAGTACCGTTCGCAGCGGCCGTACGGCGGGCGGGTGGATTCGATGAGGACGGAGACCTCTTGGCCAATAAATTGACGGCAAAAATTGTCCTGAAGTTGGCGGTCGAGTGCTTGCAGCCGCTCGGAGCGGTCGCGAATGGCCGCGGCGGGAACTTTAGGAGACAGCTTTTCGGCGGCGGTGTTTTTACGGATACTAAAGCTGAAAACGTGTATTTTTGCAAATTGTACCCGACGTGCGATATCCATTGTCTGCTGAAAATGGGCTTCGGTTTCGCCGGGGAATCCGACGATGATGTCGGTGGTGATGGCCGGACGGTCGAGGGCGGCATTAATACGATTCACAACCTCAAGAAAATCTTCTATTTTATACTGCCGTGCCATTCTTTTGAGTATCTCCGGCGCGCCGGACTGGAGTGGTAAGTGCAGATGAGGCATAATGTTAGGATAAGATTGAAAGACCTCCAGCAAACGGTCGGTTACATCCGCCGGCTCTAACGAGCTGAGTCGCAGTCGTACAAGTCCCGGCACGGAAGCCACTTTTGCGACAAGCTCAGCCAAGCTGTCGCGTTTGGCATTGTCCCAGTGTTTGCGGCGGGCGGTGGACTGGCCGTAAGCGCCGAGAAATATGCCGGTTAGGACAATTTCCTTGTGGCCGGCGGCGACTAAATTGGCGGCCTCCTGAAGGACGGATTTTACATCCTTATAGCAGACTTCTGTTCGGATTTTGGGGATAATGCAGTAGGTACAGTAAGCGTCGCAGCCGTCTTGTACCTTCAAAAATGCGCGGGTTTGGCCTTTGTAGGCATTCAATAGTGTGTCGTTTGAGGTGGGTTTTGACACACTTTGAGCGTTTTCTGACACGTTCAGCGGCGCGTTTTTATCCTTGATTTCACAATGATTTAGTGGTTTACTATGGGTTTGGTGGCCGCGTCTGGGGTCTTGCAGCAGCATATTCAAGACATCGGGCAATTGTTTTTTATCTTTGACAATCAGACAATTTTCGGGCAGGCTGGCCAGTTCGGCATCTTGGCCGACGGGCAGGCAGCCGGCGACAACAACGCGAGCCGACGGATGTTTGCGGCACAGGCGGGCGACGGCCTGACGACTTTTGGCCGAGGCGACATGGGTCACACAGCAGGTGTTGACGACGACGAGGTCGGCCTCGCGGGCGGCGGCGGACAAACCGGCCTGCTCGCAGAGCTGGCGGATCTGCTGGCTTTCGTACTGGTTGACTTTGCAGCCGAGCGTATGGATGGTAAAGGTTTTCATAGTCGATACTATAGCCAAAAGCGGGCATTAAATGCAAGACAGAAGACAGAGGACAGATGACAGAGGGTAGAAGTTAGAGGTTAGAGGTTAGAGGTTAGAGTAGATTAGGACTTATTGTTTTTTTATTCGGAGTGTTGTTATGGCGGCAATACGCGGCGTTTGGGCAATTGATATCGGCAGCAACTCACTAAAAGCGCTTCGCCTGCGCGAGGGCGACGAGGGGCTGGAAGTGATTGGCTTTGGGTATGTCGAACACTCGGCGATCCTGTCGGCGGGAAATATGGACGAGGTCGAAAAGCAGCAGATTCTGGACGAGACGCTGCGGACTTTTCTGTCGCAGCACGAGATCGGCAAAGAAGAAGTCGCCATCTCCATCGCCGGTCAAAACAGTTTCGCCCGCTTCATCAAACTGCCCCCCGTCGAACCTAAGAAAATCCCCGAAGTCGTTCAATTTGAGGCCGTCCAGCAGATTCCCTTTGACATCAACGAGGTCGAATGGGACTGGCAGATTATGGAAAATCCGGACAGCCCGGACACCGAGGTGGGCATCTTCGCCATCAAGAACGAACTGATCGCCGAGGTAATGGATCACTTTACGCAGGAGAACCTGCGGGTCTCATGCGTGCAGATTGCGCCGATGGCGCTGTATAACTATGCGTTGTACGACCGCACGGAGATTGCCGAGTCGGCCAAGAAGGCCGTGGTCATTATGGATATGGGCGCCGAGAACACCACGCTGGTGGTCTGCACGCGCGACGCGGTGTGGCAGCGGAGCATCCGCATCGGCGGCAATACCTTTACCCAAGCCATCGCCGACGCCTTCAAACAGCCGTTCAACAAGGCCGAAAAGCTCAAACGCACCGCGCCGGTCAGCAAATATATGCGGCAGATTTATACGGCGATGAAGCCGGTCTATACGGAATTGAGCGGCGAAATCCAGCGCAGTTTGGGATTTTTCACCAGCAGTCCGCAGGGACGCGACAAAACATTCACACACCTGATCGGCATCGGCGGCGGGATGAAGCTGCAGGGGTTAAGCAAGTATCTTCAGCAGTCGCTGGGAATGACGGTGGTCAAACCCGATTCGTTTGAACGGCTCAAACTGTCCTCGGATATCTCCACGGCCAAGTTCCACGAAAACGTCTCCGATTTTGCGGTGGTGTACGGATTGGGCGTGCAGTTGTTGGGGCAGGCCAAGATTAAAACCAATCTGCTGCCGCGCAAGATCGCACGGCAAATGACCTGGACGCGCAAGGCCCGTGTCTTTACAATCGCCGCCGGCGTATTGACGCTGGTGATGCTGTTGGGACTGGTGCGGGCGTTCAGCGACCTGAAAAAATACGAAAGTCAGGCCGCGGTGCGGCGCGACGTGGAAGCGGCCATCAGCTTGGTGGAAGGCGTTCGGCGCGAGGTCTCCGAACAGGAGAGCCGACGCCAGCCGCTGCTGGATATGATTAATAAGCACAAAGCGGTTTTCAAGCATCGCGATGTGGTGCCAAAGCTCAATGAGATTATCGTGCGCTGCTTGCCGAATGCTGAAAACACACCCGATCAGGCGGCGCTGTATGAGGCGTTTGCCGCCGGTAACGCCGCAGAAGTGATGAAAACGCCGCGCAGCCAGCGCAAGCAATTGTTTATTTCGCGGCTGATGATCGAATCGGCAGCGGATGTGGCCATGGCGGGATTTCCTACGCCGGACACCACGGGCGGACGCACCACACGCACCGCAGGCCCTGCACGCGGCGGCATGATGATGCCGGGGATGCCGGGCGGAATGCCCGGAATGCCGATGATGCCGGGAATGCCGGGTATGCCGGGGATGGATATGGGGATGGGGATGGGAACGAGCAGCGCCCCTTCGGGCGAGGGCGAAGCATCCGGCCAAGTCGGCTTTACGGTGTTGATTGAAGGGTATAGTCCCTATGAGCGCATTTCCGAGCTTCTGGATCCGCCGGGGGTCGGCGGCAATCAAGCCCGCTGGGGAGTGATCACACGGTTTGAAAATATCCAAAAATTATTTCCGGATGCGGCGTTTGAACTTTTTAAGAAAAGCGATATTACACACTTTAAGGTCGAAACCGGACGGGTCGATCTGAACAGCGGCCAGACGCCGGCCGGCATCGGCGTGGTCAAGGAAAAACAGCGTGTGCCGACCGAACAAACCGATACCGCCGCAGGAGCAGCCGGACGGCTGACAGCAAGTACACGAGGGCAGGACATTATCACGGTTGAAACTGTGCTGATCGACCCGATGACACAGGAAGAAATCAGCCGGACATACGACATTTACACGCAGGACGACATCGCCAAAGACCCGTCGCTGAAAAACGCCGATCTGGGACGCAAGAAATACACCCCCTTCGGCGAGGAAAAATTTATTGACCGCGACCAGTGGTTCCGTATCTACGCCAAGTTTGTCTGGAAAAATCCGGACAATGCGCCGCCGGCAGAGGGGCAGATACAGTGAGACAGAGGTCAGAAGTCAGAAGTCAGAAGTCAGAAGTCAGAAGTCAGAAATCGGAAGTCAGAAGTCGGAATATAGAACAGAGGATTGAGCTGATATGGGCATTATAAAAGTTATTTTGAAAAAATATGCGGCGCTGCTGCCGCCGGTAGGTTTGCTGGTCGTTTCGCTGCTGATCCTTTTGCCGCTGACGCTGTGGCTGGGCGGCAGGGTAAAGGCACAAATGGCCAACAGTATCCGACACGCTTCGACCATTCGCTCGCTGTCCGACGATGTGCCGTCGCGCGATAAACCCGCCGAGGTCAAACGTTATATGGATCAGCTTGAGGCCGAGGCCAACGCCATCGACGCTTTGATGCGGCAAAGCAGCCAGCGCGAACTGGTCAGCTATCGATCCGTAATCTTTCCGGAACCGACGGAAACCTCCGATCAAATCTTTGTCCATTTCGGCAAAGATTACGAAGCGGCGATTACGGGATTGCTGACGGGGATGAACGCGATGGATGCGCCCAGCGAGGCGGAAATCCGCTCGCGCACCGGCGGGCGTTCCGGAGCGGCCGGCGGCGGGATGGGCGCCTTCGGCGGCGGAATACGCACAACGACGGCAAAAGACCCGATCGTGGACGCGATGTGCACCGAACGCGCCGAGCGCATCTCGGTGTATGCAGCGCCGTCGGCGTTTGCCTGGTATGAGTTTTGGCAGACCTTTAAGTTTGAAGGCCGCGAATCCGCCATCAAAGACTGTTGGAATTCACAAATCGCCTTTTGGATTTATGAAGACATCGCCAAGACCATCAGCGCAATGAACGCCGGTTCGACGCGCGTTTCGACCTCTCCGGTCAAGCGGCTGCTGGGCGTCAGTTTCAGCGGTCCGGTCGTACTGGGCGATTCGACGATGCGCGGCGGAATGGGCATTCCAGGACGCGGGGCGTCCGGTACAACCGCCATGCGGGATGAACCGAATTATGTTTTTGACGCATCGGCCTTATCCGGCGGTCAAAGAGGCGGTTCGGGCGGGGCATTAGGAACCAGCGTGTTTATGCCCAAACCTTGGACGGGACGTATGGGCAATGCAGATATCGACGTTATTCACTTTGCCGTGTCAGTGCTGGTCGATAACCGCTATGTGATGGCGTTTATGCGCGAGTTGTGCGGCGAAAAAGAACACACCTTCCGCGAAGACTTCAAAGCCGACGGACGCCAGATCGTCTCGCGGCACAACCAAATCACCATTTTGCAAAATGCCATCAGTGTTGTGGACAAAGACAGCCCGCAGCATGAACTGTATCGCTACGGCAACGGCGCGACAATGCGACTGGATCTGGTGTGCGAATATGTTCTGGATCGCCGCGGATACGACGCCATCAAACCAATGCCAATCAAAGTCGCCTTGGGCCAATCCGACGGTTCCCAAAGCGGCGGCTCTTCGCCGTTTGGATTCTAACACAGAACAACGCAATCTTGGGTCTATCGATAACGGAATGATCTCATGAGTAAAAAAAATAAAATTCAGGATTTAGTGGAAGCCCATCTGGACAAAGCGGTGCTGGGGGCGATTGTCATTGTCAGTCTCTATCTGCTCTGGGCGTTGGTGCTGGGCAATCCTTACGGCGTATCGCTGGACGGCCAGAAATACGGCCCCGGCCAAATCGATCAGCGCAACCGCCGCTATGCCGATTATATGAAGGAAGACCTGACCAATCCGGCCGAACGAATGCCGTATGACCTGCGGCTGGTCAAGGACTTTGACGAATTCTTCCGCAATTCGATTCCTACCGTGGCGGCCAATTTAACCCTGCCGTTTCCGAGCGTCGGCGAGCAAGCGGCCGACGACGAGCGAATTTACGCTGTGCCGCAGATTCCCGCAATAACGGATGTGCGGGCGATGGCGCTGCGCGGCGCCGTGTTTAAAGCTATCGAGGAGGTAACGCCGGAAACGCCTTACAGCAGCGCGGCGGTCGAGCTGGGCGATCTGGACGTGGTTACGGTATCGGGCAGATTCGACCTCTCCTCGCTGTATCGCAACTTTCAGCAGTCGTTTATGAATCCGCGTCTGAACGCGGCGTGGCGCGACCCATCCTTTGCCCGTCCGATTATCGCCCGTGTGGAGCTTCAGCGCCGCCAGCGCAACGCCGACGGAAGCTGGAGCGACTGGCAGGTCGTGCCGCCGACGCAGATCGACGCTTATCGGCAAATGATTCAGAAAACGCCGATGACGGTCGATACGATGGAGTTTGGAGATGTATCGCTGTGGTCGCGGCAGTATGACGAGCCGCGGGTGCAGGTCAATATCCTTCAGTCCCAGCCGTACGACTTTGCCTCGCTGCAGACGATGTGGCTGCCGCCGGTGTATATGGAAGAGGCCGAAACGATCCTGAAACGCCAAAAAGAAGAAGAGATGCGGCGTCAGCGCGATGAGCGGACGCGCGCTCGCGAGAATCAGCCGCGCGACGGCGGCGTCATGCCGGGCATGCCCGGCGGTATGGGCGCACCGGCCGGCGGACGTCCTGCAGGTCGGCAGGAGCAGCCGCGCGGACGGCGCGACGGCGGCGGCGACGGGGGCGGGATGATGATGCCGGGCATGCCCGGCGGCCCGACGCCGGAGCCAAAACGCCCTGCCGCCGCAGCCCGCCGCGAACGCACAATCGAAGATATCCAAAAAGATATGCAGCGCGAACGGCTGACCGAACAAACCAAACTGGAAACCCTGCGCGACCCAGTACTGGTCTGGGCGCACGACGACACCGTCCGTCCCGGCCAGACGTATGAATACCGCATCCGTGTGGGAGTATTCAATCCCATCGCGGGGCGCAACTGGTTTGCCGCCGAACAGCAGCAGTATCGAAATCAAACCATCTTCTGGAGTCCGTTCGCCGAGGCGGGCAAAACGGTCTCCATTCCCAAAATGATGCATATCTTTCCGACCGAGCTGCTGTCGTCGCGCGACGCGGCCGGCGGCGTCAAAATCGATGTCGCCCGCTATTATATGGGACAGTGGCGAACGCGCGAGTTTGAGGTCTTCCCCGGTCAAATCATCGGCGAAAAAGTGCAAATAGAACCGGCCAAATCCGCCGACGGAACAACGCCGGCGGCAACCTTTGACCCGAACGACCCCTTGGCTAAAAAAATGGACACGGTTGATTTTACAACGCCGTTTATGATGGTGGATGTCAACACCGTCATTGACTGGGGAACTGCGGCCAATCCCAATCGGCGGGAGTTTTCACAATTGCTTTATTATGATCCCGAACAGAAGCTGCAGACCATGGCAATCGGGCGAGCCAATTGGCCGGCGGCGATGCGGCGCGAACTGACCGAGATTAAAGACGCCGAACAAAACGCCAAGCCGCTCAATACCAGCCGCACCTCAACGCCGGGAATGACGCCGGGCGGTATGCCGGGCGGCATGCCCGGAATGCCGGGCATGCCCGGTATGCCGGGTATGCCAATGATGCCCGGGATGCCGATGATGCCGGGGTTTTAGCGATTAAATAATTCCAGCGGAAATCGCAGAATCGGTAAAGAAACAGTCCGAATTTGCGGCGTATTGACTGGGCCGGTGATTTCGATCTTCCAGAAGGTCGCGCCGAGCGTGCGCAGCAGCGGGCCGAGAATAATCGGCTCAAGACTGGCCAGTCGCCCCATCGCATACAGATTGACGGCGATATGGTTGTTGCGAAGATTAAGTCGCCCGTCGCCGTGAAAGACAAACGGATTGCCCATAATATAAATACGGTCAAATACGGCCTCATCGCCGCGGATAAAGGCGTTGGCTTCTACGCGGTCAAAAACATAGTCCTGCGGCGTGCGAAGCTGCACGGCGGTCAGCACCTTGCCCAGCAGGGTTTGTTTGCCCATCCGCATATTCGACGAGACGACCTCCACTCGCCCCTGCATTGCATCGGGCTGCCCCAATTGCCCCTGCAAGTCCAACATCCCGCCGGCCTTGCCCTGCCCGGCATGCTCGCCTTCGGTCGCCGGCGGCGCGTCGGGGGCAATCATTTGCCCGACATCCACCCCCTCAAACGACGCCTGCAAGGTATAGGTCAGGAAGCTGTCGCCGGGGCGAATGTCAAGAGTCGCCTGACCGGCAGCGATACCGCCGGCGGGAGCGGCGGCCATATCTCGGCTGGTCAACACGCCGCTGTCGGGGTCAAATGTCAGCCGACCGGAAAGATTTTCGACCGGACGTCCGCGAATGCTGAATCGCTGTGCGGTGTAGCGAGCGTCCACCTGCTGAATCTGCTCATCGGCGTCCAGTTGAAACCGCCCTTCGACAACGCCGTCAAGCCCTGCGATAAAATCGCTGCCGCGGGTGTTGACCCCTTTGAGCGCAAGACGCCCTTTGACCTCGATGCCGCCAAAATCTTGCTTGTCCAGCGTCAATGTCGCCGTGTCAATCGCCGCATCAAGAGTACCGCCGACGCCCAGCCGTTCATACGCCAGCCGCAAGCGTTCGGGCATCGCCTTGCCCAGTGCGGCGGTCATCGCAGCATTTTCAATCCTGAAGTTATCCAAACGCACCTGTCCCGCATTCAGAAAAAGATTGCCGGAAACCGTTGCCGTCGATGCGCCGTCAATAAGCAGCGGATTGCGATTAAAGACCACCGCCACCTCCATCGCCTCGCACTGTTCCGAGGACAGATGGCGGCTCCACCGGCCTTTGGCATCGACCGCTCCGCCCAGTCGAACCGACGGCGGCAGATGGGTGATTTGTTTTTCGACGGCCTTCCAGAAGACCGCGTCAAGTTCCAACCCAGACGCTTCAATCGCCAAACACAAAGGCGGCGCTGCTGTGTCAGTATCGCCGTAAATCTGCCCGCTCAGATGGATTTTGCCCGCCCCGCGCGATGCGGTAAACGACTTGATGTCCACGACCTGATGCGTGATGTCGGCGTCCAGCCGCACATTTTCCAGCGGAATCGGCAGCCCCGCATAGAGCAGCCGCGAACCGACGGCCTGCAAATGCACCGTATAGTCAAACGGACGCCCGCCGGTCGGGTCGGGAAAGATTGCAACGTCCACCGCAGCGACAGCGTCCATATCAAACTGTTTGAAAAATGCCTGCTGCGTCGGCGGCATCGCATCGGTCAGCCGAGCATCGACGGGAATCTGCTCGGCGCGGATGCGAATCGCAAACTGCGGCGTCTGGCCGGAGGCGGTCGTAATCGTCCCTGTCAACCGCACGCGCCGCGAGTCCGTATAATGCGCGACGATATTATCCAGCGTAATACGCCCCCCCTCCCAAATCAGCCGACCCGACACACGCTCCAGCGGATAGGGAAAATGCGCATACACGGCGCCGGCGTCGATCAAATCAATCACCAGCCGCTGGGTGCGCTCCTGCGGCGTTCGGCGATAGGTGTAATCAATCGCCCCCGTACCTGACGGCGAAAAGGCAAACCACAGCCGTTTGGCCGCGGGATTGAGGGCGTTGTACACATCTTCATCAAACGCAATCTTGCCGCTGACTACGCGCAGCCAGACCTGCTGATCGACGCCAAAATCTTCCACGCCGCCCTGGACAATCAGTTCCCAACCGTTATGGCGGCAATGGAGTCCCTCAAACGTCAGCGTTCGCCCCTTAAAGACAATCTCTCCCCGCATCGCTTCCAACGCATAGGGAAACCGAGCGTCTTGGATGGTCATATCGCGGCACACCACGCGGCCATTGACTTGCGCTTGGGCGATGGCGTTCCACCGTCCAGTCAAGTGCAACTGCACGTCGCTTAGGCCGCGCGGACTAAACCGCCGCAAAAACTCGGCCGCCTTGGCGGGTAAAAGCTCCATTACGGTGTCGTTATAAATCGCCGCATTCATTATTGGCGCATCGGACAGCGGAATGCCCGAAACGCTGGTTTGGAGGTCAAACGCGCCGTCGGCGGCCAGTTCCACCCTGCCCGACAGCGACCCGCGGCCGTCGCCCATTACAAACGTCAGCCGTCCAATGTCCAGCGATGCCGCGTCAAACGCACAATCCAACGCAATCGCATCCAGATGCCAGCAGTTGCCGAGAATATTAGCTTGTCCCATCATCAATTCGCCCGTCATTGACAGGGTATGGGGTTGGCCGTTTTGGCCAAGGCGAAAGACGCCGTCGAGCCGGCTGCCGGTCATCGCAAATCGCTCATCGGCGCCCAGCGAAAATCCATACGCTCCGGGTTCGTCGAGGGCGACCAACTGTCCGAAAACGCTCACCGTCGCCAGCGTTGTGGGCTTGCCGTCGCGCACATAACGGATGCGAAACGCGCTGCGATCTATTTGCACCAACGGCAGGGTTTTGGGTTGGCCGGCCGGACGCTTGAAACCGAGCCGAAGAAGATTCCAGCCGCGGCCTTTTTCGTAATCGGCAATCAGCACGGCCTCTTTGAGCTTAACTAAATGAACAACAAGTTTGCCTTTCAGCAGGTCGGCCAATGAAAGATACACCTGTATGCGTTCGGCCAAAAAAATCGGCGCCGAGGTCAGCAGCGACTTACGCTCGGCCACTGCCAGCCCTTTGATGAGAATCCCCGCCCCGCTGAATCGCGCGCCCTGTACGGCCACCGCGGCGCCGTCAAGCTGCGCCGCAAGCTGCCGCTCAATAATAGGCGCCAGAAAAAAACCGCTGCACAGATACACCCCTACCCCCGCCGCAGCCATCGCCAACACCCCTCGCAGCAGCCAGCGAAACACCCAACGCACTTTCTGATCTTTCATATTTTTTGCCACTGAGAGAATAGTTTTGAGTTTTTAGTTTTGAGTTCAACTAAAAACTAATAACTCACGGCAACCTCTATGAATTGAAGATTGCAAGCGAAATCTGGCATTATCACAGAAATAACGCGGGCAAGATGCCCGCGACACGTATTTTTAAAGGTTGCCTCACAACTTAAAACTGCTTGATCGCTTTGTCGGCGATGTCGCGGCGGTACACAGCGCCTTCAAACGATATCTTGGAAACCGCCTCATACGCCTTGGCCTTGGCGGCGGCAATCGTATCGCCTACGCCGGTTACGCCCAGCACACGGCCGCCGTTGGTAACGATGTCGTCGCCTTTTTTGGCCGTGCCGGCGTGAAAGACCATCACGTCCTTGATCTTGGCCGCCTCATCCAGTCCGCGGATAACCTTGCCCTTTTCGTAGTTGCCCGGATAACCGCCGGAGGCCATCACCACGCACACCGCCGGACGTTTGTCCCACTGCAGCGTTACTTTGTCCAGCCGCCCTTCGCAGACCGCCAGCATCACCTCCAGCAGGTCGCTCTTGAGCCGCATCAAAATCGGCTGGGTCTCAGGGTCGCCGAACCGCACATTGAACTCCAGCACACGCGGCCCGCCCTGCGTGAGCATCAGGCCGGCGTACAAAATGCCCTTAAACGGCGTCTCGTTGCGGTTCATCCCATCGACCGTCGGCACCAGAATCTCACGAACAATCTGATTCATCAGCTTATCGGTAACAATCGGCGCCGGGCAATACGCCCCCATCCCGCCGGTGTTGTCGCCGGTATCACCGTCGCCGATGGGCTTGTGGTCTTGGGCGCTTTCCATAACATAAATATTATGCCCATCGACAAACGCCAGAATCGAGGCCTCCTGCCCCAACAGCTTATCTTCCACGACAATCGTCTTGCCGGCATTGCCGAAGATACCGTTGACCATAATCCGCTCGGCGGCCAAAATCGCATCCGACGGCTCATCACAGACGAAGACGCCCTTGCCCTTGGCCAGACCGGCCGCCTTGACAACCACCGCCTCATCGCGGCTGGCGATGTAGGCCTTGGCGTCCTCGAATGAAGTAAACGTGCGGCTCTCGGCGGTAGGGATGCTGTTGGCTCGCATAATCGTCTTGGCAAAGGCCTTGTCCGCTTCCAGTTGGGCGGCGGCCTTGTTCGGCCCGAAGGCCTTGATGCCGACGGCCTCAAAGGCATCCACCGCCCCCGCCGCCAGCGGCTCCTCCGGCCCGATGACCGCCAGATCGATTTTTTGAGTCTTGGCAAAGGCAACCAAGCCGGCAATATCGGTATCCGCGATATCGACATTCGTCCCAAACGCCGCTGTGCCGGGATTACCCGGCGCGATGTATAAATGCTCTAACTTCTTAGATTGCTTTAACTTCCACGCCAAAGCGTGTTCCCGTCCGCCGCCGCCGACCAACAATACGCGCATCGATAACTCCCTAATTGACAAGTCAAACGAATCTATTGATTTAGATAAAACTATACAGTACAAAACATCCAAAGTAAACACAAAAGCCCGCCCAACAGGGCAAGCGTTATATCCTGTCAACCCACGCATTTTATCCAACGTTCAGGTAAAAAAATAATGTTTTTAGGGTTGACAGGTCAGGTCGTTGATTTATAGTATAACCTTTTATAGATAAATGGTTTGGAGTCATTATGCCAAAATCGTCAGAGAACCTAAAAGTTGCCGTGCTTTCGGGCGGGATCGGGACAGAACGCCAGGTTAGCTTGCTGAGCGGCCAGACCATCACTGCGTCCCTTCAAGAGGCCGGATTCAACGTCGTCGTCAGCGATATCACGCCGGAGGATACACGGATTCTCGACGATACAAGTATTGATGTGTTCTTTTTAGCCCTGCACGGCCAATTCGGCGAGGACGGCGGCGTGCAATCCCTGCTGGAAGAGCGCGGGCTGGCCTTTACCGGCTCTGGCGCAGCGGCCAGCCGACAGGCGTTTGACAAGATTCAAAGCAAGGTCGCCTTTGCCGCCGCCGGAGTTCCCGTGGCTCGGCACGTGGTGGTTGAGCCGTCCGATACCGAGCAAACCCTCCAAAAAAAGCTGGCGGGCTTTTCGACCCGATTGGTTGTCAAGCCCGCTCGTCAGGGCAGCAGCGTCGGGGTGGAAATGGCTGAGGGGTTTGCCGCCGCAGCAGCCAAGGCCATGCAGTGCTATAAGACCTTCGGCGACTGTCTGATCGAGGAGTTCATCAAAGGCCGCGAGATTACCGTCGGCATCGTCAACGGCGCCGCCCTGCCGATTATCGAGATTCGCAGCAAAGCCGCTTTCTACGACTATCACGCCAAGTACATCGCCGATACAACCGAATACCTGTTTGACACCATTACGGACGGCCAACTCGTTACCAAAATCCAACGCTTAGCATTAGCTTGCTTTAATGCTCTGGGCTGTCGCCACTTGAGCCGCGTCGATTTCATTCTGACCGACGACGGCGTACCGTATGTGCTGGAAATCAATACGCTGCCGGGCTTTACGAGCCATTCGCTGCTGCCGATGGCCGCCCGCAAGGCCGGCATTCCCACGCCCGAACTGTGCCGCCGCATTGCGCTGGCGGCCTGGAACGACCGCCCCGCCCGAAAAACCTCGTGCGCAAGGACTTTATAACCGGTGAGCAAACGCAAAAAAAATAACGGCAAAAGCTGGTTTGGCTTCTTCAAACGCGACGACAACAAGAAAACCGCCTCGCTGACGCCGCGCAGCCGCAAGAAGAAGGAACCGCCTCGCATCCTGTCTTGGCTGTGGGTGATGCTGACCATCGTCGGCTTTGCGCTGCTGGGAGCGGGACTGACTGCGGGGTTTATGGTTATGGAAAACTACGTCAAAGGGCTGCCGCAGACCCAGCAGCGCAGCGGCGCGCTCAAACTGGTTAATCCGCCTATCTGGCTGGAGCAGGCCTGGCTGGATGAGATTATCAAGACCGCCGGCGGAATCCGTTTTGTGCTGGATGAAGACGCCGCCAAAGCCATCGCCGAACGGCTTGGCCGTATTCCATGGATGACCGATATTCGCGTACAAACAACGCCGGAAAATATCGTCATTCATGCCCAGTATCGCCGTCCGATTGTGCAGATTGCCGGCGGGAAAGACAAGTACTATTATCTTGATGAAAAAATGGTGCTTTTTGACGCTCTGCC
>Ga0308414_1000243_pt1 | contig 34079 bp, 30 predicted proteins | sample HotsprSampleOS50_FD_205667 | JGI IMG/M metagenome (GOLD analysis project Ga0308414, IMG submission 205667) | Hot spring phototrophic mat microbial communities from Octopus Spring, Yellowstone National Park, Wyoming, United States - 20090730_OS50 ... | reverse complement strand
GATTGTCGCCTGATGGCGGCTTGTCGCCTGATGGCGGCTTGTCGCCTGATGGCGGCTTGTCGCCTGATGGCGGCTTGTCGCCTGAGGCGGCTGGTTAAAGCCGTTCCTAACCGCGCTGCAGAACGAATCTGACGCGCGCCCCTGCCCCTTGCGGCGTCCTGCGGTATACCACATTGGCATTACATGGTACACTAACGTAAGAAAATAGGACATACCGCACCAACACAGGACGCACTACCATGCTCACCCAGGCTAACCTGAGCGTTCCCCTTGACCGGGACGGCGAAGAGCCGATCTACCGCCAGTTGATCCGCCACATCCGCCTGCAAATTGAGAGCGGCGCGCTGCCCCCCGGCGCGCGGCTGCCCGCCAGCCGCGACCTGGCGCGCCAGTTGAACATCAGCCGCATCAGCGTGGTCAACGCCTACGCTGAGCTGCGCGCCCAGGGTTACCTGAGCGCCCACGCTGGCCGCGGCACGTTCGTGGCCGGCGACAGCAGCGCCGGCCACGCCAACGGCGGCAGCGGGAACGGCCATGCCCATTCAACCGCCGCCGAAACCCCTTCCTCGCCTGACCGTTCGATCCGCGAGATGATGCGGCTGGGGCGCAAGCCGGGCGTGATCAGCTTCAGCAAAGGCTCGCTGCCCATCGAGTTCTTCCCCGTGCAGCACCTGCGCGACGCCATCAACGCCGTGTTGGACCGCGACGGCCCCAACGCGCTGGGCTACGAAGCGGGCGAGGGCTTTGCCCCGCTGCGCGCCGCCGTGCGCGACTACGTCAGCGCGCTGGGCATCCGCTGCAGCGCCGACCAGGTGCTCATCACCGGCGGGGCGCAGCAGGCGCTCGACCTGGCGATTCAGGCGCTGTGTTCCGAGGGCGAAACCGTCGTCACCGAGAACCCTACCTACCTGGGCATGATTGACATCGCCCGCGCGCGCCGGGTGCACCTGCACGGCATCAGCATGGACAAGGATGGGATGCGGCTCGACGAGCTGGAGAACTATATCATTGACAACAAGCCGCGCCTGATCTACGTGATGCCCACGTTTCACAACCCCACCGGCGGCGTGATGCCGCTGCACCGCCGGCGTCAACTGCTCAACCTGGCCAACGACTATCACATTCCGGTGCTGGAGGACGGCGTTTACCACGAGTTCCGCTTCGAGGGCGAACCTATCCCGCCGCTGAAAGCGCTGGACGACAGCGGCATCGTCATCCACGTGAGCGCCTTCACCAAGATGATGCTGCCGGGCATGCGCATCGGCTATCTCATCAGCGACAGCCGCCACTACGAGCGGCTGGTGCGCGTGAAAGAAGCGGCTGATATCTCCACGCCCGGCCTCAACCAGCGCGCCATCCATCTGATGCTGGAGCGCGGCGTGCTGTCGCAGCAGTTGGAGCGCAACAACCGCGAGCTGCACCGCCGCCGCGACGTGGCGCTGGCAGCCGCCCGCCGCTATCTGCCGCCGGGCACGACCTGGAACGTGCCCGAAGGCGGCATGTACCTGTGGGTGCAGCTGCCCAAAAGCGGGCCGAACGCCGCCGAGCTGTTCGTCACAGCGGTGCAGATGGGGGTGGCCTACGCTATCGGCAGCGTGTTCTACACCAACAGCTGCGGCAGCCACCGCCTGCGCCTGAACTACGGCACCAACCGCCCCGCCGACATCGAGGAGGGCATGCGCCGCCTGGGGCGCGCTTGGCGCGAGCTGGCCTGCGACTACGACGAGATTGACAAGTCGCTGCTGCTCTGATCGCCAGCGCCCAGCAGCGCCCGCCGCGCAGCCGCTGCGCCCTGAAACAGCCGGTCCTCAAAGCGCCGGGCGCGGTAGTCGCTGCCGGCCAGTGCCATGCGCGGCGGCAGCAGCGCCTCGATCTCGCCCATCAGCCGGTCGTGCCCTGGGTCGTGCGGGTCCAGCGCGTGCGATTCTGGCCAGTGATCGGCGCGGATAACCAGCGGCGCGGCGGCCAGCTTCAGGCCGCGGCACACTTCGGCGGCCAGCGCGTCCGGCGTGGTCTGCGCCAGGGGGAAGCGCACGCCCACCTGGGCCAACACGTGCCCCGGCGGGACGCGGTGCGGGCTGGTAGTCCAGCGGACGAAGGCACAGGCCGGGTCCGGCGGGCAGGTCAGCGGCAGACGAATGTCAGCGGCGCAGAAGCCAAGCGTCACGCGGGTAATGGTGTCGTAGCGGAAGCGCAGCAGACGCAGCGCGATCTCCGGGACAAAGCCGTAAAACATGCGCTCGGCGTAGCGAGCCGGAGCCGCCACCACCAGCGCGTCGGCGTCGCACACCAAGCCGTTCTCCAGGCACACGGCGAAGCGCCGCCCGGCCAAGCCGATGCTGCTGACCGCCATGCGCATGAGCGCGCGGCCGCGCGTCAGGCGCGCTGCCAGCGCGTCCACCAGGGACTGCGCGCCGTCCTTAAAAACCACCAGGCGCGCCCCATCGGGCAGGTCCGCCACTGTGTCCAGCGCGTCGCTCAGGCCGAGGGCGTCCAGCAGCGGCCAGGGGCGCGTCTGCTTGAGCACGAACGGCCCGCCGTCCAGCACCCAGCCGGCGCGCCGCTCGCTGACTACGCTGCCGCCCAGCCGCCCCTTGACCTCGATCAGGGTGTAGGCAGCGCCCAGCCGTTCCAGCTCGTAGGCGGCGGCCAGGCCGGTGACGCCGCCGCCGATCACCAGCGCGTCCATATAGCCTACGCGCCCCACGACAGCGCGTCGCGAGCAGCGCGCAGGGCGTCGCGCAGGCGCGCGCTCTCGGAGAGCGTGTCTACTGGCGCGAAGCCGGGAGCGCTCATGTACTCGACGCACACCACGCCCTGGTAGCCGGCTTGCTGCAGCGCGTCCAGCACGCGCGGGATGTCTATCCGGCCGCCTTCGAAGGGCGTCTGCGGTTTGCCTTTGGCCGCCTGCCGGATCTGCACATGGCGCGTGTGCGGCAGCAGCGTGCGGATGTCCACTTCGTTCACGCCCTGGGTCACCATGTGCGCCCAGTCAAGCGTGAGCGCCAGCCCCGGCACGTCCTTGAGCAGCCGCAGCGCTTCGTCCGGCGTCTGCGCCATCGAATCAGCGTGCGGTTCCACGCTCACGCGCAGCCCGGCGTCGGCCCCCAGGCGCACCATCTCGCGCAGGGCAGCCGCCGTCCGGTCGCGCGCGTCGGTGTCGTCGGCTGGATGCACCAGCCCCGGCGACAGCGTAATGCCCGGCGTGCCCAACGCCTTAGCGAACGGGATCAAAGCGCGGTATAAGCTCAGGTCTTTTTGGCGTTTGTCGTCGTCCGCCAGCGAGATGCGCGGCAGCAGCAGGTACAGGTCGCTGAGCTGGAGGTTGAACAGCGCCAGATCGCCTTTGATCTCGGCGGCGGCGCGCAGCGGGTCAGCGGCGGCGCGCGGCGCGTTGAGGTTCGGCCCGCTGCCGATGTCGGCGCAGCGAAAGCCGAGCCGGGCAATCGTGCCCAGCGCCTCCGTCAGCGTGAGGTCGCTGAAGGCCCAGGTGTGGCAGGCGAACTCGATCATGGCGGGGAGTATAGCGCGGCCAGCCCGGCGCTGACCAGGGCCGGGGTTGCGCGCCGCGCCCGGGCCTATACAATCATCCCGGAACTGGCACATCAGGGATACGCGCATGACACACGCGCTGGTTACGGGTGGGGCGGGCTTCATCGGCAGCCACTTGTGCGAGCGGCTGCTGGACGCCGGCTGCGCCGTCACCGTAATTGACAACCTCAGCACCGGCCGTTTCGAAAACATCGCCCACCTGGAAGGGCGGCCTGGTTTTCGCTACGCCATCGAAGACATTCGCAACATTCTCGTGATTGACCGCCTGGCCAGCGAGTGCGACGTCATCTTCCACCTAGCGGCGGCTGTGGGCGTGCACAAGATCATCAGCCAGCCCATCGAAACCATCGAGGTCAACGTGGGCGGCACGGAGATCGTGCTGCGCACGGCGCGCCGCTACCGGCGCAAGGTGGTGATCGCCTCCACGTCCGAGGTGTACGGCAAGGGCGTGCGCTTCCCCTTCCACGAGGACGACGACACGCTGATCGGCCCAACGATCCGCAGCCGCTGGAGCTACGCCACGTCGAAGGCGATTGACGAGTTTTTGGCCCTAGCCTACCATAAGGAGATCGGCCTGCCGGTGGTGATCGTGCGGCTGTTCAACACCGTTGGGCCGCGCCAGACTGGCCAGTATGGCATGGTGATGCCGCGCTTCGTGCAGGCCGCCCTGAAGGGCGAACCGATCCGCGTCTACGGCGACGGCCAGCAGCAGCGCTGCTTCGCCAATGTCACCGATGTGGTGCAGGCCATCCACGCGCTGGCCGAAGCGCCTCAGGCGGTGGGCCAGGTGTTCAACGTGGGCAGCAACGAGGAAGTGACCATTCTGGAGCTGGCGCAGCGCATCAAAGCGCGCGCTGGCAGCTCCTCAGAGATCGCGTTTGTGCCCTACGAGGAGGCTTACGAATCCGGTTTCGAGGACTTCCGGCGCAGAATCCCCAGCCTGGATAAAATAAAGCAGGTCATCGGCTGGACGCCGTCCACGCCGCTGGACACGACCATTGACCAGATTATCGCCTATTACCGGGAGGTGCAGTCCCATGCCTGAGATCACCCGCCAGCAGCTCATCCTCGCGCTGATACCCGCCGGCCCCAACCCGCGGCTGGCCGGCGTTAACCTCCAGCAGCTCGACATGACCCGGCTGGACCTGAGCGGGGCCAATCTACGGCTGGCCTTCCTCACCGGCGCCAACCTGCGTGAGGCGCTGCTGCGCTCCGCCACGCTGTTCTTCGCCGACCTAGCGCTGGCCCAGCTCCCCGGCGCCGATCTCAACCGCGCCAACCTCACTGGGGCCAATCTGACCGGCGCCAACCTGCAGAACGCCAACCTGGCGGGCAGCGACATGACCAACTGCACGCTCAACGACGCCAACCTGCTGGGCGCGATCATGAAGGGCGCCAACGTCAACGGCGTGCGCTTCAACCAGAACACCGTCTGGCCGGACGGCAAGCGCGGCAACCAGAGCGCGCCGGGGAATTATATTTAAGAATGCAGTCAAGTATGAAATCTGTGGCTAAAAGTGTCTCATCCTTTGATGTAATGAAGGTCAGTATCAGACTGCCGCATAAAGCTATTGCGGCGGTTAGTTTACTGATTATCGTGATAATTCTGTGGACGCCGTTTGGCTTTAACGTCACTGGCATCAATGAGACTTGGGTCACTCGCGGCGTCTTCGCCGATACGAAGAATGCGAGCGGTATTTACCCGATTAATGAGCTGTTTGCACGCCCCGGCGTCGTGCCTATGATGGCGCTGGCGCACTATCTTACGCCGGACAATTTCGTCGGTTACAACCTGGTGCATGCGGCCTTCTTCGTGGGCAAGGGCATTCTGCTTTACCTGCTGGTGCGCCGCCTGCTGCCAGGCGGCGCAGCGATTGCGCTGCTAGCTGCCGCCTTGTTCATCGTGTATCCAGCCGACGCCGGTTTGATGAACCTGCGCGCCACACACATTCACGGCGCAGTTTTCTTCTACTTACTGGCCCTGTATCTGCTGGTGCTGTACTGGGACAAGCCGCGCCCGGTCACACTAGTGGGCATGTGGCTGGCGCTGGGGATCAGCACCAGCGCTTACGAAGCCGGCTATGCGCTGGCAGCGGTCAGCCCGCTGGCGCTGGTGTGGCTGGAAAAACGACTGAGTCGCCGCGTGGCGCAGGTAGCCCTGCTGTGGTATCTGCCGCCGTTGATTACTTTTGCTAACCTGATTTATCATATGACTACTCAAACTTGGCTTCTACAAACCGATACTCTGCAACGTGGTGTAGGCAACGGAGAAATTGTGCCGCTGATAAACGAAATGTTCAGCAGACTGCTGATAACTTACGAACGCCATTTTTTGACAGGTTGGTATGATGCTGTCAACTTGCTGCCGCAGAACCGGCTATACACCACTTTGGGTATATTGGCCGGAGCTGTCTCGCTAGTGGCAGCGCTGCTAATTAGACCACCTGCCGAGACGGAAATGCCGCGTTCATTGCGCCGGTTCGTCCTAGTAGCTCTGCTCGGCGCCACTATTGTTTTCTTGGGCTTCATCATATTTTTGCCAACAGCTCGTCGCTATGCCAACTGGCGCGTCTACTATTATTCGTCGGCGGGAGCTGCGCTCACTATCAGCGCCGCTGTAATGATCTTCAGCAGAGCAGTTGGCTGTCGGACATTCTACGTCGTTTTCAGTATTGCAATGAGCGCGCTTATTAGCATAAGTGTGGTGCGGACACTTCATCAGCATGCAGATTACTATCGGTTAGCGCTCGAGGAACAATACGTTATAGGCAGTATTGCAGCCCAGGTTCCTGCTCTGCTGCGACCTGCGTATTTTATCGTAGTGCAAGTTGGCCCAGAGGAAGTTCACATGGGTAACTTGTACAACCCATGGGGAGCACAAGCAGCGCTGGCTTTCGTATATAGCAGATATGATTGGGTGCGAGGCCTTTTTTTATGTGAGGGTAGAGACTGTAAATTTACCCCTCAAGGCGTAAAAAATCCGATAAAACTACTATCGGGGATTGATGAATACATCCCCTACAGCGATGTGCTGGTCTTTGCAGCGTCATCGGTGACCGGAATCACCCTGCTGGACACCATCCCCGATACACTGGCAGCCGCCGAATACACGACAGCGTATAACCCGGCGGCGCTGATTGACCCCGCCATCACCACGCCGGCGCGGGCTTACACGCTGTTTGAGCGGTGGCCGGTGCCGTTTGCGTATCCGCTGGTGGGCCGGGCGTCATTCGCCGCTGCAATCGAGCCGCGCTACGCCCCCGGCGTTCCAGTCGTTATCAGCGTCAGCGGCCAGCCGTGCGCCAGCGCGTCGGACTGCTCGCTTTACGACTGGCTGTCCGGCAAAGCAATCAGCGTGCCAGAAACTGAACGTTTCTACATCACAGCCAACACAACCGCCGACGCGGACACGCTGGCGGCACTCGAGTCGTTTCTGGCAGAGGCGCCGCTGGTGTGGCACATCCAGGGGTACACCGGCAATCCCCAGGAGGCGCTGCTCATCGAAGCGCTCACGGCGCATTACGCCCCGCTGTGGCACGAAGCTTGGCGCGGTCAGCGCTACCCGGTCATCACGCTGTACCGGCGAAAGCCAGCGCAAACCGCCACTGTGTTCAAGTTCGGGCAGGCGATCAGCATGAAAGCCTGGACACTCCGAGACAGTGTGCAGGCGCAGCGCTGCCAGCCGCTTACTGTCGAAACCTGGTGGCAGGCAGACAGCGTGCCCGACCGCAACTACAGCCTGACGCTGGTGCTGGCCGACGCTAGCGGCATGGGTGTGGCCCGTGCCGACGGCAGCCCGGGCGCTCTGCTGCCGATGCTGTGGACGGCAGGTCAGCTGTACCCCGACGAGCGCACGGTCACAGTGCCGTGCGACGCCGCACCAGGGGAGTATGCGCTGCTGGCCGGCCTGTACGACTACGAAACGCTGGAAACCCTGCCGGTCGCGTTTCCGGATGGAACTCCGCTGGACGGTCTGGCGTATCTGACAACAGTGCACGTCAGCGAGTGAAGCCGGCTGCGGCCGCGGGGCAGCGCTGGCCGCCGGCCAGCAAAGCGTAACAAACGCCCGCGCTCGCACCGCGCGTCCTACTGCCGTTTTTCTTCGACAGCCGGCGGCCCTAGCTCCCCGCGCCGAACACAGCGCCTGCCTAAACAATCCCCAGTTAATGGGGGGCGGCTTCGCTTGACCTGCCAGCGCGGCCGGGACTATGATGAGCAGTTGAAACGCTGTCGTGCGCGGCAGCCGCCGCGCCTACCGCTGACACCACCTGCCCAACCGGGACACCTCAGGCTGTTCAAAGGAACACCATGGCTCTCAACAATCCACCGCAAACGCTCGAGCGCCAGGCTGAGGACAGCTGGCACCTGCTTGACGCTGACACGGCTCTCCACCAGCTCGAAACCAGCGTTGAAACCGGCCTGAGCGACGCCGAGGTGGCGCGCCGGCTCCAGCTTTACGGCCCCAACGAGCTGGTTGCCAAGCCGCTGAAAAGCCCGTTCAAAATCTTCTGGGAGCAGATGACCAGCCCGCTCGTGCTGCTGCTGCTCTTTGCTGCCAGCGTCTCGGCCCTGCTAGGCAAGGTTGACAACGTGATCGCCATCATGGCAATCGTCATCCTCAACGCCGGGCTGGGCGTGTTCCAGGAGTACCGGGCCGAGCGCGCCATGGCGGCGCTCAAAGAGATGGCCGCGCCGCTGGTGCGCGTGCGCCGCGCGGGGCAGATCAGGGACATCAACGCGCACGACCTGGTACCTGGCGACATCGTTCTGCTGGAATCCGGCAGCATCATACCGGCGGACGCGCGCGTGATCGAGGCGGCCAACCTCAGCGTGCAGGAGGCATCGCTCACCGGCGAGTCGCTGCCGGTGCAGAAGACGTCGGCCGCGCTGGCAGCGCGCGATCTGCCGCTGGCGGACCGGCGCAACCTGGTGCACATGGGCACATCGGTCACGTATGGGCGCGGCCTGGTAGCCGTCGTCCGGACGGGGATGCGCACCGAGCTGGGCCGCATCGCCGAGCTGATCCAAAGTGTCGAGGACGAGACCACCCCGCTGCAGCGGCGTATGGCCGAGGTGGGCCGGGTGCTGGTGATCGCGGGGCTGGGCGTGCTAGCGCTGGCCTTCATCATCGGCATGATCGGCGGGCGGACGCTGGACAACGTGCTGCTCAACGCCGTGGCAATTGCCGTCGCCGTTGTGCCAGAGGGCCTGCCCGCCGTCGTCACGATTGCGCTGGCGCTGGGCGCGCAGCGCATGCTGCGCCGCAACGCACTGATCCGGCGGCTGCCCGCTGTCGAGACGCTCGGCTCGGTCACCACCATCTGCTCAGACAAAACCGGCACACTGACACAGAACCGCATGACTGTCAAAGTGGTGGACGTGGCCGGTGAAACCGTTGACCTAGACGAGCTGGTCGGGCGCGGCATGGCCGCGCTCGTCAGTGCCAACGGCCGCGCCCGCGCGCCGCACAAGGCGCAGGCGCTGGTGTTGGCTGGGATGGCGCTGTGCAACGATGTCGTGGTCGAACACGACGCCAACGGCGGCCTGCGCTTGCTAGGCGACCCGACTGAGGGCGCGCTGGTGGCTGCCACCGAGCGCTTCGGCATCGAGCGCGACCACCTCAGCGCGGTGCTGCCGCGTGTGGGCGAAGCGCCCTTCTCGTCCGAGCGCAAGCGCATGTCCACTGTTCACAGCCTGGACCGCGCTGCCCCGGCCGGCCCCAAAGAAAGCTACTTGGCTAAGTGGATGGGGGCAGACCGCTGGCCGTATGTCGTGCTGACCAAAGGCTCGGTGGACGGCCTGCTGGACATCAGCGACGCGTTGTGGGTGGACGGCGACAGCGCCCCGCTGACGCCGGAGCTGCGTGCCCGCATCGAAGCGGCTAACGACCGCCTGGCCGGGGAGGGCCTGCGGGTGCTGGGCCTGGCGCTGCGCCACCTGCCGGAAAGACCGCCGGATTGGACGCCGGAAACGCTGGAGCAGCGCATGACGTTCGTCGGCATGGTCGGCATGATTGACCCGCCGCGCCCGGAGGTGAAAGCCGCCGTCGAGGTGTGCCACACGGCCGGCATCCGCCCAGTGATGATTACCGGCGACCACCCGCTCACGGCCTTCAACATCGCCCGCCAACTGGAGATCGCGCACCCCGGCGACCGCATCCTCACCGGCCAGGACCTGAGCCGCATGTCGCTGGAAGAGCTGGAAGCGGTGGTGGAGAATGTGTCGGTGTATGCGCGTGTCTCGCCCGAACACAAGATGAACATTGTGCAGGCACTGCAGCGGCGCGGCCACATCGTCGCTATGACCGGTGACGGCGTTAACGATGCCCCGGCGCTCAAGCGCAGCGACATCGGCGTGGCGATGGGCATCACCGGCACAGACGTGTCCAAAGAAGCTGCCGAGATGGTGCTGGTGGACGACAACTTCACGACCATCGTCAACGCCGTCGAAGAGGGCCGCACCATCTACGACAACGTGCGCCGCTTTATCAAATACCTGCTGGCCAGCAACACCGGCGAGCTGCTGGTGCTGCTCGTCAGCGACTTGATCGCCGGCATGTCGCTGCCGCTGACAACACTGCAGATTCTGTGGATGAACCTGATTACGGACGGCATCCCGGCCCTAGCGCTGGGCGTGGAACGGTCGGAGCGGGGCAGCATGCAGCGCCCGCCCCACCGGCCCAGTGAGAGCGTGTTCGGGCGCGGCCTGGGGCGTCACGTGCTGCTCATCGGCTCGGTGCTGGGCGTCACTGGCCTGGCGCTCGGTTACTGGGCGTGGTCCAACGGCGTGACCGCGGCCAACGGCGCGCCGGCCTGGAACACCATCGTGTTCATGTTCCTCATGCTGGCGCAGATGGGCCACGCGCTCAGCCTGCGCTCGCACCGCGACTCGTTCTTTTCGCTGCCGTTCTTCGGCAACCGGCTGCTGCTGGGCGCAGTGGCGGGCACGCTCATCCTGCAGTTGATCGCGGTGTACACGCCGTTCTTCAACAACCTGTTCAACACCAACCCGCTCACGCTGGAACAGCTTGCGCTGTGCCTGGCCCTGAGCACGATCGTTTTTTGGACCGCTGAGCTGGAGAAGCTGCTTATCCGGCGCGGTGTGCTGAAATAGCGGCCGTCTCAGCGAACGCTCACGCGGCTCTCACGGCTCGACATAGAGCAGGCCGCGCGCGTCAGGTAAAATTGCGGCTTGTAAACGGCGCGGTTCAAGCCGTGTTTATCCGAACACGCATGTACTTCACCTGAAAGGAGGCAAAGCGCACTCCCCATCCCGTTAAAACAGGGGGTCTCCTGCGCTGATTTCTATGAAACCAGTCACGGTGCTCGCGCTGCTGCTGGCGCTGTTCGGCGGCGCGCTGGCCGCTCAAGACACCAATCTCAACCCAGCCCAGTACCGCCTGGCGCTGGTGGCGTCCGGTTTTGCCCGCCCGCTGTATGTGACCGGCGCCGGTGACGGTTCTGGTCGGCTGTTTGTCGTCGAGCAGGCGGGGCGCGTGTGGATCGTGCGCGACGGCGCGACGCTGCCGGTTCCCTTCCTCGACATCAGCCCGCTGGTTTCCACCAGCGCCAACGAGCGCGGCCTGCTGGGCCTGGCCTTCCACCCGGATTACACCACCACCGGCGTGTTCTACGTGCACTACAGCGCGCGCAGCCCCGACGGCGACACCGTGCTGGCTCGCTACCGCGTCTCGCCCAACAACCCTGACCTGGCCGACCCCGGCAGCGCCGAGGTGATCTTCACGCTGGCGCAGCCCTACAGCAACCACAACGGCGGGCAGATCGCCTTCGGTCCGGACGGCTATCTCTACATGGGCCTGGGCGACGGCGGCTCCGCCGGCGATCCGCTCAACGCCGGCCAGACGCCGGACACGCTGCTGGGCAAGATTCTGCGCCTGGACGTGGACAGCAGCCCCACTTACACCGCCCCGCCAAACAACCCTGCCTTCACCGTGAACCCGGCGCTGGCCCCTGAGGTGTGGGCCTGGGGCCTGCGCAACCCCTGGCGCTTCAGCTTTGACCGCGCAACTGGCGACCTGTACATCGCCGATGTCGGCCAGAACCTGATCGAAGAGATCAACTTCCAGCCGGCCGAAAGCCCTGGCGGCGAAAATTACGGCTGGCGCGTCTTCGAAGGCACGCGCCGCTTCACCAACGAGCGCGAGCCGGCTGGTCACGTGCCGCCGATCTTCGAATACACTCACGCCGAGGGCTGTTCGGTCACCGGCGGCTATGTCTACCGGGGCGCGGCCCTGCCGGAGCTGGACGGCGTCTACTTCTTCGGCGATTACTGCTTCGGGCGCGTGTGGGCCACCCGTCGCAGCCCCGACGGCGCGTTTCAGACGCAGGTGTTCCTGCCCGACACCGACCTGATCATCAGCTCGTTCGGCCAGGACGACGCCGGCGAGCTGTACCTGGTTGATCACGGCCAGGGGCGCGTGTTCCGGCTGGCCCGTCGCTGACGCTTTGCCCAACCGCCGTTAAGACGACAGCAGGCCCGCTGGCAGCAGCGGGCCAGTATTTTTGTGGGCGCGAACGGCGCTCAGGGCAGCCGGTCTACGCAGGCGGTGCGGGAACGGCGGCCGCCCACCAGCGGCGGCGCGTGAGCCACAGGGCGGCCAGCGCCAGCAGCGGCAGCGGCAGGAACAGCGTGGGGTGTTCGAACTTGTCCGCGCCCAGCGTCAGCAGGAAATGCGCCCACGGCAGTGCCACCAGCGCCGCCACCAGCGCGGCGGCGTGCCAGCCGCGGCCCGCCTGCGCCAGGCCGCGCAGGTAGAACACGAGCGGAATCGTCAGGACGACAAAGTGGGGCGTGGCCGTGCGCAGGCCGATCAGGTGGGTCATCGTCAGCGTCATCATGACCGTCCACCAGAAGCGCTCGGCGCGCCCCTGGGCCAGCACAGCGCGCCAGGTCCACAGCAGCAGCGCCAGACCGGCGGCGTTGAGCGCCAGCTCAGCGCCGCGCCCCAGGCCCAGCAGAGACTGAGCAATCACCCAGGCCGGCGTGGACACCTCGATATACGTCGGGTAGAGCGCGAGCTGGTCAGCAAAGCCCGCCACCCAGTCCGGCTGGAGCGCGAACGAGAGCGCGATCAGGGCGGCAAACAGCGCCGAAAAGCTGGCAACGAACGGCCAGCGGCACGCGCGCAGCCCCCACAGCAGCAGGAACGGGATCAGAAAGACGCCCATCTGCGGCTTGAACGTGGAGGCAGCCAGCGCCAGGCCGGCCAGCCGGTCGCGCCGGCGGGCCAGCGCCCACAGCGCCAGGGCCTGTAGAAAGTAGACCAGGTGGCTCACCTGGCCCAGCAGCAGGCCGCGCGCAGCGGGGTAGGCCAGCAGCGCCGCCAGCAGCAGCCCGGCCAGCGCCAGCGGGCGCGGCCTCCAGCCGTAAAAATCGAGCAGCAGCAGCAGCGCGCCGGCCAGCAGCGCGCCGTTGAGCACCAGCCACACAGCCGTCGCCCAGGCGTAGTCCAGGTGGATCAGCGGCCAAGCGACGAACAGCGCGTAGAACGGGTAGGCGTAGTGGTTGGGCTGCTCGTCGGGCAGGGCGGGCCGCCCGTACAGCCGCTGCTGGATGTTCAGGCTGGTCTGCGCGCTGTACGGGTCAAGTCCGTCGTAGAAGAACGAGCGCGCCGCCTCCCAGGGGGTCATGTAGTCGTTGAAACCGGGAAACGGCCGGGTGAAGGTGGCGTAGACCACTAGGACGGCCGCGCCGAACAGCGCAGCGAGGAGCGCCAGCCCGGCCAGCCGGCGGTGTGATGCGCGCATAGGCGAGTCGTTCCGGGCGTTTTGGCCCCACGCCCCACCGGGTAGGGCGGGGCGTGGGATTCGCGCACAGCTGGCGCAGCGCCCGCTAGTTGGCCGCCGCGCGCTCGAGCGTCAGCGTGACGATCTTGACCGAGTAGCTGTAGTCGTTCAGCTTGACCAGCACAACGCCGTCCTGCGGCACGACCAGCGTCAGCGTCATGGCAGTCAGCGCATCGCTGCTTAAGTAGGCGACCGACGTGCCGCCCTGCGTGATCTCGATGTAGGAGGGCAGCTTCGCGCCGGATTCGAGCGCCACCGTCAGCGTCACGGTCTCGCCAGCGACGCCGTCGAACACCACCTGGCCGGTGCTCTGCTTGTCGCTAATGCGCAGGCGCTGCGGGCCTTCGTCCAGCGACGGCAGCTGCACGGCCGTCAGCGTCACGGTCAGCGGGCCGCTTTCGTCGGGGTAGCGCCCCTGGACCAGCACGGTGTACGTGCCAGTGCTGGACAGGTTGGTGGCCACCAGCGCTGGGTCAATGCCGGTTAAGTCGTCGTTGTAGCCGACCTGGTAGCCTTCTGGCCCGCGCAGCGTCAGGGTGGTGTCAATCGTGTTGCCGCTGTCCACGCGCAGGTCAATCGTCTGGCCGCTGACGCCCTCGAACGTAAAGTACAGCGGCTCTCCGGCCACTAGGTTGACCTGGGCCGGTGTGTCGAACGCCAGCGCAGTGACCTGGGCTTCGTCCAGCGCCAGCGTGAACGGCCCGGTCGAGGTGCGGCCCAGGCTGGTGGCGGTGATGATGTAGGTGCCGCTCTCCGGCAGTTTTAGCGGCCCGATGAGCGCGTTGAGATCGCCGGCGCTGTCGTCGGTCCAACTGTAGCTGCCGCTGCCGGAGCGCAGCTCGAGGTAGGCGTCGAACGCGCTGGAGCGCAGCGTGATGGCCACAGCGTCGCCCGCTTCAGCCTCGAAGAAGAACGTTTTGGTCAGCTCGTCTGCGGTCAGCTCGCTTTCCACAACGTCGCCGAGCGCCAGCGTTTGGGCCTGCGGCGTGGCCAGCGTCAGGCTGTAGGCGCCGGTTTCGCTGCCGAACAGGCTGGCGACGACGATGACGAAGCTGCCGTTCGCCGGCAGCGCCAGCGGCCCGATGCGCGCGTTGCGCCCGCCGCCGCTGTCGTCGTCGCTGGCGATGAACATGCCATTGGCGTCTTCCAGGGTCAGGTAGGCGTCGAAGGCGTTCGACACCAGCGTGATCGTGACGAGCTGCCCCGCTTCGCCGGTAAAGGTGTAACGGGCCTGCGGTTGGGCGGCTGTCAGACCGCCTTCTACAGTATCGCCGATGTTAATCGGCGTGGTGGCCTGCGCCAGCGCCGGCAGGGCTGCGCTCAGGGCGGCCAGCGCCAACATCACGACAAAGACCATACGTATGTGACGCATCACCAAGGTCGTCTTCCTTTCGACTGCACGTATACGCCGTTATCAGTGTAATGCTGTCGCTGTTTTAGCGCTATCCCCCAAAATTGCGTCTTGGCGCAGTGGCGCTGCAAGGCAGGCGGTGTTACAGTGTTGATATAGTGCTGCCCTCAACCCTGGCCGCCGCGGGGCAGATAGGCGCGGCCATCGCCACCTGTCCGCCGGTCACCGGCAGCAGCGCCCGCTGCGCAGTAGTCACCGCGCAGCGCTAGCCGCGCTCAGGCCAGGCCCGGCTCGTAGGCAGTCAGCGCTGCGCGCCAGGCGTCGGGGATGGGCGCGGACTGGCCGCGCTCGTAGTCGTAAACGACCAGCGTGATCTTGGCCGCGGCCGCCACGCGCGCCTCGCCGTCCAGGTAGCGCACGACCTGCTGCTCGGTATCCAGGCTCTTAGTGCCCAGGCGCGATGTGCGCGTGTACACCACCACCTCGCCGGCCAGCGTCAGCGGGAACTTGTAGTCCAGCTCGACGCGGGCCATGATCATGCCGCGCCGGGTGGCCTGGCCGTCCCACAGGCCCAGCGTGTTGATGTAGTGGATGCGCGCCTGTTCCAGATACGTTAAATATTTGGCGTTGTTCACGTGGCCCATAGCGTCCAAGTCGGCCCAGCGCACCTGGATCGGCACGCCGTGGCGGAAGCCTTCGGGCGGCGGATAGTCGTTCGTCATAGGCGTGTTCACCCCCTCGCTGGCGCTCACCGGCCGGGCGCCAGCTGGCGTGGGTAGCTGGTGAGCACGTCCAGGCCGGTCTCGGTCACCACAACGTCGTCCTCGATGCGCACACCGCCCAGGCCGGGGATGTACACGCCCGGCTCGATGGTGAAGGCCATGCCCGGCTCCAGCAGGTCGGGCACGCCGGCGGCGATCTGCGGGATCGGCTCGTGCGCGTCCAGCCCCAAACCGTGCCCAGTGCGGTGGATGAAGTACGGCCCATAGCCCGCCGCCTCGATCACCGCGCGGGCGGCGCGGTCCACATCGCCCATCGGCACGCCGGGGCCGGCGGCGGCGCGCGCCGCTTCGTTGGCGCGCAGCACGGTGTCGAAGATTGTCTGCATCTCGGCGCTGGGCGCGCCCAGGCAGAATGTGCGCGTGATGTCCGACGGGTAGCCGTCCACCACTGCGCCGAAGTCCACCAAGAAGAACTCGTCGGGCTGCAGCGCGCGCTCGGTGACCGTGCCGTGCGGCAGCGCGCTGTTGGGGCCGGTCTGCACCAGCGGCTCGAACGCCAGCCGGCTGCTGCCCAGCGCCTCCAGCTCGCGCACCAGCTGCGCCGCAATCTGGCGCTCGGTCATGCCCGGCTGCACCCAGGCCAGCAGGCGATCCAGCGCCTGCTCGGCGACAGCGACGGCGCGGCGCATCAGCGCGATCTCATCCGGCTGCTTGCGCGCGCGGATGGCGATCAGCGCCCGCTCCACGGGCCGCAGGGCCAGGCCGGGCGCGGCCTGCTGCAGCGCCAGGCCTTCTGTGACGCGCATGGTCATGCCGTCCACGCCCAGCACAGCCCCCTCGCCCAGGCCCAGCGCCTGCGCCGCCGCGCTGAACGCGCCCTCATAGCCGTCGGTGTCGCTCCAGGGGAAGGCGCGCGCCGCCAGGTCTGGCCGGGCGGCCAGGCGCGGGGCTTCGAGTTCGGGAATAATAACGGACATCTGGCCGTCTGGCGTGAACAGGGCGATGATCGGCCGCTCCGACAGGTGCAGGTCCAAGCCGGTGAAGTACAGCATGTTGGCCCCCGGCACGATGGCGACCGCGTCCACCTTTGGGATGGCCGCTAGCTGCGCCCGGCGCGCGCTGTAATCTGCTGTCATACTGAGAAAGCCCCCTCCGCTGCTGCCAACCGCGCCGGAATTGTACTGCACGGCCTGCGGCTGGCGCAACGCGCTACGCGCTCTGAACGGCGTCGGTGGCGGTCGGTGTGGGAGAAGGCGTGGGCGTGGCTGTGGCGGCCGGGTCGGGCGTGTCGGTGGGGTGCGGCGTAGGCGACAGCGTCGGCGTGAGCGTGGGCAGCGGCGTGACCGTCGGCAGCGGCGTGGGCGTGCGCGAGGGCGTAGCCGTGGGGTTGAGCGGCTGGATCACGGTCTCGTGCATGTAAGCCAGCTCTACCCGGCGGGTGCGCGGGTTCTGGTCAATGGCATACCACTCGCTGCTGCCCTCGCGCCCCAGCACGCACACCGTCTGGCCGGCCGACAGCGACGTGACAATCTGGCCGCGGGTGGTAGGCTGGCCGCGCACGATGGCGCTGGGCACGGAAACGACGAAATCCTGGCAGGGAGGAACAGGCGTAAAGGAGGCCACCGGGGTGCGCGTGGGCACGCTGCGCACGCGCGCCGCCGTCGCTGTAACGACCAGCTCGGCCTGCCGCGTCGCCTCCACCACGCCCAAGCCGCCTGTGCGCAGGTAGTTCTGCACGCCCACCCATAGGTAGTACGCGCCGAACACGATGGCGACCGCCACCACGAGCACCAGCCAGGCCGGCGCGCCGCTTGCACTCTTCATGCGCGGGGCACACCTCCCATCCCGAACAGTGCGGCTGTTTTTACCAGCATCGAGGGCCGCTGCCAAGCGGCCGCGGCGCGACAGGTGGGCAAACGTCAGGTTAGGCCGGGCCAGTGAGCCGGCACAGCGCCAGCGGCGCGCCGCCGCCCGGCGGGGACTGCGGCGGCAGGCGCAGCGCCGTCACGCGATCAGCCGCCCGCTGGCACAGCGCCTCGCTGGCGATCACCTCGCCGTCGTCTGCCAGCGCCTGCAGCCAGCGGGCCAGCCCGGCGGCGCTGGCTGGCGAGCTGGCGCAGTGCAGCCCGACGCCCAGCGCCAAGCCGCGCGCCGCGCACGCGCGCCGCAGCGCCAGGGCAGCCTCTGCGGCGGCAGCCGGCGCGTCAAACAGGGCCACAAACTCGCCGCCGATGCGCCCGTCCAGCGCGCCGCCCCAGCCAGCCACGGTCTCGGTAACAAGGCTGGTGGCCCGGTCGAGCAGCGCTGGCGTGTCTGGGCGGAGCGCCAAGCCGCGCAGGCCGGCAGCCAGCGCAGCGACCGTGCAGGCTGACTCAGCCAGCGCCTCATGCTCCGGCGGAGCGAGCGGGCCGGGGTCAGCGCCGAGCAGGCGCAGGAGCTGCCGGTCGCGCGCCGCCAGCGCGTCGCGCAGCCGCTTGACGCGCACCAGGCTGCGGGCGCGCAGCAGCAGCGCTGCCGAGTCAAGCGGCTTGGCAAGGACGTCGTCGGCCCCAGCGCTGATCGCCCGCTGTTTGTCGGCCTCGCCCGCCAGCGCTGTCACCAGCACAACGGGCACGGCGGCCGTCGCCGCGCTCGCTTTGAGACGCCGGCACACCTCGTAGCCGTTCAGGTCAGGCAGGCGCACGTCCAGCAGCACCAGGTCTGGCGGGCGCGCCTGCGCCTGCGCCAGCGCCTGCTCGCCGGTGTGCGCCGTTATCACATCCCAGCCAGCGCTGACCAGGTACGCCTCCAGCACCTCGCGGGTCATCCAGTCGTCGTCAGCGACCAGCACAAACGCGGCGGCATTGTGATCAATGTGCTCCACGGTGTTTGTTCCTTGCGCATCGTGCCTCTCTATTCTACCGCCGCCGCCGCTGGGCGGGGCGAAAGAGGTAAATCGCGCGCAGCGGCCGTTATGCGGCTGCAAGGCTGTCAGGGTAGGCTGATGCGCGTGAGAGAACGACGACATGGGCGCGACCGCGCCTTCTGCTGAGAACGCTGGCTGCATTCGGGACTGCTCTATGACGCCTTTTCAACCTTCCCGCCGCGCCTACGCGGCCACCGTGTTCCTGATTCTGCTGGTCTGTTACGGCTACTTCATGCCCCGCTGGGCTGACTGGGGCGCCAACTCGCGCGCCAACTTGGTCTACGCCTTCGGCGACCGGGGCGTGCTCTACATTGACGATTACCACGAGAACACCGGCGACAAGGCCTGTTTCCCCGGCCCGTACGACCTGGAGACGGACACGTGCAGCGGCCATTACTACACCGACAAATCGCTGGGGCCGTCGCTGGTGGCGCTGCCGTTCTACTTGGCCTTCAAAGGCGTGGCGGCGCTGCCGCCGGTGGCGCGCTTCATCGAGAGCGGCCAAGGCTTGGGCAACTTTGCCGACACGCTCAACCCGCAGGGCGCTGGCATCCGGCCAGAGGCAGTCTACCAGGGGATGGCGCTCACGTTCATCACTTTCTTCGCCATGTCTGTGCCGTCAGCGCTGCTGGGCACAACGGTGTTCCTCTTCGCCGCGCGCTTCGCCCGCCGCGACCTGTACGCCGCCGTCTTGGCGCTGGCCTACGGCCTGGGCACGATCGCCTTCCCGTACAGCGCCGCCCTCTACCAGCACCAGCTGGCGGCCTTCGGCGCGTTCGTCGGCTTCTTCCTGCTGTGGCGCGTCATCTACGAGGACGCCAGCCGCCGCTGGTTGTGGCTGGTGGGGGCGTTGTTCGGCCTCACCGCGATCACCGAATACCCGGCGGTCATCATGCTGGGCGTGATCTTCCTGTGGGCGCTGTGGCAGATGCCGGATCGCGCCGCGCTCTACCGCGTGGCGCTGGGCGCGCTCCCGCTGGGGCTGATCTTCGCCGGCTACAACTACGCCGCCTTCGGCACACCGCTGCCGGTGGGTTACACCTACTCAACGCTGTGGCAGAACGAACACCAAACCGGCTTCCTCAGCCTGACGTTCCCCACGCTGGAACGGCTCTACGGGCTGACGTTCAGCCCCGTGCGCGGGATTTTCCTGCTGTCGCCGTTCCTGCTGCTGGCCCTGCCCGGCTTCGTCGCCATGTGGCGCCAGCGCCGCGACCAGCGCGCCACAGCGCTGGCGCTGGCCTTGGTGGCGGCCGGCTTCCTGGCCTACAACGCCGCCAGTGTCATGTGGTGGGGCGGCTTCACCGTGGGGCCGCGCTACCTCGTGCCGATGCTGCCCTTTCTGGCCCTGCCGGCCATCTTCGCCTTCAACTGGCTGCTCGCGCGCGCTTGGGGCGCGCTGCTGACAGCCGCGCTGATCGGCTTTTCCGTGTTCCACGTGTGGGCGCTCACCATCGCCGGGCAGGCTTGGCCGCCGGTGGACGTGGCCCCGCTGACAGTGGCGCAGATGAACGCCAGCTTCCCGCTGGCCGATCACGCGCTGCTGCTGCTGCAGGCCGGCGACGTGGCGCGCAACTACGGCGGCGTCGTGCTGGGGCTGGACGGCCTGCTGGGCCTGCTGCCGCTGCTGCTGGCTGTGGCGCTGATCGCGCTGGTTGTGCCGCGCCTGCTCACGCCGCGCCCGGCGCGCGCCGCCCCATTGGCAGACGAGCCAGCTCCCGTGCGCGCCGCCCCGCCCCGCCAGCCCTGACCCGCGCCCTCGCTGCCAGCCGTCCTAGACTGCCCCGGCGGTTGACCGCGCCCAGCCATCCGATATAATCCCTGTGGAACCTGTGGGACGAGACCAGAAGAACCGGCATGAGCAGACGACCTTCGGTGTACCCCTTTACCGCCATTGTGGGCCAGGAGCGCATGAAGCGCGCCCTGATCCTGACAGCCATTGATATGCGCATCGGCGGCGTGCTGATCCGCGGCGAGCGCGGCACGGGCAAGTCCACTGCCGCCCGCGCCCTGGCGGCGCTGCTGCCAGAAATTGAAGTCATTGCCGATTCACCCTTCAGCGACGACCCGCACGAGCCGTCCACCTGGTCCGACGCCGTGCGCGAACGGGCCGAACGCGGCGAGGAACTGCCTATCGCCCGCCGCAAGACCCGCTTTGTGGACCTGCCCGTGAGCGCCACCGAGGACCGCGTGGTGGGCACGCTCGACATCGAAAAAGCCATCCAAAAGGGCGAACGCCACTTCGACCCCGGCGTGCTGGCCATGGCCAACCGCGGCATCCTCTACGTGGACGAGGTCAACCTGCTGGACGACCACGTGGTAGACCTGCTGCTCGACAGCGCCGCTATGGGCGTCAACGTCGTCGAGCGGGAGGGCATCAGCTTCTCCCATCCGGCCCGCTTCATCCTGGTGGGCACGATGAACCCGGAAGAAGGCGACCTGCGCCCCCAGCTTCTCGACCGCTTTGCCCTGTCTGTCGAAGTGCACGGCATCCAAGATGCGCACGAGCGCATGGAGATTCTGGAACGCCACATCGCCTACGAGGCCGATCCCGACGCCTTCCGCCGCCTCTGGCAGCCGGAGGAGGAGCGCTTATCGGCGCGCATCGCCGCCGCCCGCGCCCTGGTGGACAGCGTCACCTACACCCGCCGCGACCTGCACGCCATCGCCACGCTCACCAGCAGCCTGCACATTGACGGCCACCGCGCCGACCTGGTGATCCTCAAGGCAGCCCGCGCCCACGCCGCCTTCGCCGGCCGCAACAGCATCACCCAAGGCGACATCCTGCTGGCCGCCGAGCTGGCCCTGCCGCACCGCCTCAAGCGCGGCCCCTTCGCCGACGCGCAGCTCAGCGTGGCCGCGCTCGAAGACCAGCTTGAGCAGGTGATGTCGGAGTGGGGCGAGGGCGACGAAGCCGCCGAGGCCAGCGACTCCGCTGACCAGAACGCTGTCAAAAAAAAAGTCAGCCGCTGACCGGGCCGGCCAGCGAGGAGCTGCCGGACTACGGCCAAACTGACCCCAGCCCGCAGAACATCTTTGACAACCACGACGCCCACTGGTGGGAGGGCGGCAAACAGGTCAAAAGCGGCGAGGAGTTCAACCCGCGCCGCCTGCAAACCCCGCTCGACCGCCTGACGCGCCACGCTGCCGGCCGGCGCTCGCGCACGCGCACCGACCGCAAGCGCGGGCGCTACATCCAGGCGCGGCCCGCCAACGGCAGCCGCACCGACATCGCCTTCGACGCCACGCTGCGCGCTGCCGCTCCCTACCAGCGGCGCCGCCAGCAGCAGCTTGACGAATCCGGCATGGCTTATGCGATCCAGCCAGCAGACTTGCAGCGCAAGGTTCGCGTGCGCCGCGCCGCCAATCTGGTGCTGTTCGTGGTGGACGCCTCGTGGAGCATGGCGGTGTCGGAGCGCATGACGGCCACCAAAGGCGCGATCATGTCGCTGCTCACTGACGCCTACCAGCGCCGCGACCGTGTGGGGCTGGTGGTGTTCCAGAAAGACCGGGCGCTGCTGGTGCTGCCGCCCACCAACTCGGTGGACCTGGCTAAAAAAGCGCTGGCCAACATCCCAGTGGGCGGCAAAACGCCGCTGTCTGCCGGCCTGCTGCTGGCCTATGAGACGATCAGGCGCGAGAAAACGCTGCACCCGGATGTCGAGTCGCTGCTGGTGCTGCTCACGGATGGCGCGGGCAACGTCTCAATGGGCGACCGCCCGCCGCAGGAAGAAGCGCACCGCATCGCTCGCATGATCAAGGACGAGGGCATCAAGACCGTGACCATCAACATGGAACACGTCGCCTTCGACCGCGGCCTGGCCGCCCAGCTCGCGGAGCAGTTAGGTGGGCCGTGCTACACGCTGAGCCAGCTGCGCGCCGACGCGCTCTACCAAACAGTGCGGCGCGAGATAGACGGCGCTGGCTGAACGCGAGCGGCTACAGCCGCACCGACTCGATATACACGGCCATGACGCCGCTGGCGCTGATGTCGCACAGCACGCGGATGATGCGGAAATCGGAGCCAGTGCACTCCTGGCCGATGTAGGCGCTGGCCGCGGCTGGCCGCCACCAGGCGTTGAGGACGAGCTGCTGCTCGGCAGTGAGCAGCCGCGGGTGCTGGAAATTGGGGCGGAAGTTGTCGCGCATCAACAGCGGGCAGGTGATGAACGGCGAGCCAGCCAGGAACGGGCCGAAATCTCTGGTGGCGATGGTGAAGCCGATCCACACCGCCTGGTCGTTCAGGTTAACGTAGTTGAAGCCGCCCGCGCTGGCCGGAAACGACCGGCCCAGCACCTGTTCCAGCGGGCCGCGCGCGTTGTCGCCGGTGTAGGCGCGGAACGACGAGAACAAGCGGCCGTCCAGGTAGCCGGAAACCGGCACATAGGCGAAGAAGCCGCAGCCGAACGCCAGCAGCGCAATGATGACCAACCGCACAAACCCGACTCGCACGCTGCACCCCCGTGACAACCGTCGTGCCCGCCTGCGGGCGGGCCTTCCTGTGCTGTTCCTATGACCGTAGTATACGCCAGTTGTGCGCCAGCGACGAATAGGCGCTGCCAGCGCTTACGGGCCGGACAGCGTGACCGTCGGGGCAGAAGTGCCGCTGGCGGACGGCCGGGGCGCAGCGCTCAGCGCCAGCGCGGCCAGCAGCCCGACCACCAGCAAGCCGATCACCAGCGCGATCGCCAGCCGCTGCCGCTGGCCGGGCGCGCTGGCGGAGGCCGCCGCGCCGCCCCGGTCGAGGCGGGCGTTATCCAGCAGCCACGCCTGCAGCAGACCAGCGCGCAGTGTCAGCCCTGGCACGGCCGCCACCACTTCGCGGTACTCCAGGGCGCGCAGCGCCGCGTGAATGGCGGTGGTGTCCAGCGGGTAATCCGTTTCGACCAACCAGGATTCAACAGCCGCCGCGTCCAGCGGGCGCAGTGGGTCGTCGTAGATCAGCCCGCTGAGCGCAGTGAGCACCAGCTTTTCGTTGTAAGAAGCGGCGCGCCACTGCTCACGAAAGAACGCGTCCGCGCCCGCCACCAGCGTCGGCAGCAGCGCCCGCACGTCCTCCGGCGTGAGCGCCGTGCGGTCTGGCTGGGTGTGCCAGCGCTCAAACAGATGCAGGCCAGCGAGCTGCACCAGGTCCGGCTGGCCGCCGGTCTCGCGGTAGACGGCGGCAGCCGCGTCGTCGGTCACCGTGTACAGCCCTTCGACCGGCGCGCGCAGCAGATCGCGCACAGCGTCAGCGTCCAGGTTGGCCAGGCGCACGGCCCCTTCGCGCTGCGCCAGCGGCGCTAGGTGGGGCAGCGCAGGCTCGGCGGAGTCGTCCACGGCCAGCGCGAGGCGCGCCTGCGGGAAGCGCCGCAGCAGGTCGAACAGGTAGGCTGGCAGGCCGGGGGCCAGCTCGCTGCTGGCGGCGGCGGCCAGGTGGTGGGCGTCGTCTACCAGCCACAGCAGGCGGCGGTGCGGGCGGACAGCCAGGCAGGCCTCCGGCAGCCACTCGCTGGCGAACCACTCGCGCAGCAGCGGCGAGGTCTCTGGCGGCAGCGGCGGCAGGTGGCGCAGCGTGAAGTCGCGGCGGGCCAGCACAGCGGCGGCTGCCTGGGCCAGCGCTGCCAGAAAGGCCGCCTCGGCCGGCGGCGCGGCCAGCGGCGTGTACACAGCCACCAGGCTGTCGTCATCGGCGGCGGCGCAGCGCAGCAGCAGGGCCGTTTTGCCTGTGCGCGCCCGCCCCAGGATGACCAGCGCGCCGCCGCTGGCGGACTCGCGCGCGTGCTGGCGCAGGCGCAGCAGCGCGTCGGCGCGGCCGGCGAAGGGCGCGTCGGCGCTAGGCGCGGCAAACGGGCGATAAGGGTTGACCTCAGATACCTGCATCGCGCATGACCTCTGGCGGCAAGTGTAGACAATCTGTGCGGGCTGGGCAAGCCTGCTATATAATCCAGTTGCTTTGCCAACTGACGAACAGCAGCACAGAGGTTTCATGCGCCAACCGAATCAAGCGCCGCGCGCCCTGGCCCTGGTGGGCATGCCGGGCGCCGGCAAGACACTGTGCGCCCAGCACCTGCAGGGGCGCGGCTTTGCCCAGTTTCGCTTCGGCAGCATCGTTGTGGACGAGGTGGTGCGGCGCGGCTGGCCGGTCACGCCGGAAAACGAGCGGCTCGTGCGCGAGGAGTTCCGCTCCAGCGAGGGGATGGACGCCATCGCCCGGCGCGCGCTGCCGCACCTGCGCGCCGCGCTGGCCCAGCAGCGCAGCTTAGTGATTGACGGCCTATACGGCTTCAGCGAGTACAAGACGCTGCGCGCCGAGCTGGACGCGGCTATGGTGGTGGTGGCCGTCGTCAGCCAGCGCCGCCTGCGCTATGCCCGCCTAGCTGCCCGTCCGGAGCGCCCGCTTACGCCAGAAGAGGCGCAGCGGCGCGACTACCAGGAGATCGAGACGCTGGAAAAGGGCGGGCCGATCGCCATCGCCGACTACACGCTGCTCAACGACACCACGCCGGCGGACCTGCTGGCCGCCCTGGACGCGCTGACGGCCGCGCTCGGCTTCTACCCGTAAGAGCGGCTGTGTCTGTTAGATTTATTGCGGCTTTTGTTTCGACGCAGCCGCTTGGTGCTATAATAAAACCTGACCGTCAGCACAAGTCTTTTAGGACGCGATGGTAAACGCACGCAACTGGTGGATGTACCTTGGCCTCGCCGGATTCCTCGGCTATGTGCCGGGCTTTCCCGGCGAGCTGCGCCTGCTGAACCTGTTTTTCCTCACGCCGCTGCTGCGGGCCGCCATCAGCAGCGCTGCGGGCCGCCGCCAGCCGCCGGCTGAGCGCGCGCCGGCCCTGCCGCTGCCCCCGTCTGCCGGCGGCGCGGCCCTTTTCCTGGCGCGCGCGCTGGCCGCGCAGGCGCTGATGCTGGTTGTGCCGTCCATGCTGCGCCAGATCGTGCGGCAGTATCTGGGCCAGACTGCCGCCCGCCGCCGCGCCATCCCCGACGCAGCCGCCTACCAGCAGCGGGCGCGCTACCGTTTGCCGTTCAACGGCCAGTGGTATGTCTACAACGGCGGGGTAACGCAGGCCACCTCGCACTCCTGGGATGTGATCGGCCAGCGCTACGCCTACGACTTCGTTATGGTGGACGACCAGCGCCGGCGCTGGCGCACTGACGGCCGCGCGCCAGCCGACTACCTGTGCTACGACCAGCCGATTCTGGCCCCGGCGGACGGCGAAGTCGTGGCGGTGGTGGACGGCGTGCGCGACGCCCCCGGCGTGGGCACCGGCTGGATTGACGTGTTCACGCCGCACTTTCCGGGCAACGCTGTAACGATCAGGCACGCCGAGGGCGAGTACAGCTTCCTGGCGCACCTGAAACCCGGCAGCGTCTGCGTCCGCCCTGGCGAGCGGGTGAGGCGCGGTCAGGAGATCGGGCGCTGCGGCAGTTCCGGCCACTCGACCGAGCCGCACCTGCACTTCCACGTGCAGGATTGCGCCGATTTCTTTGCAGCCGCCAGCCTGCCGGTCGCCTTTGATGGAGTCGCAGTGGGCGGCGCGCCGGCGCAGGACGGCGTTTATGTGGTGCGCCACACGCTGGTACAGCACAGCCAACACAGTGAGGGAAGCGCGTGAAGCTGACACCGGAAGAAGTGCGAGCAATTGCCGAGCTGGCCCGGCTGGAACTGACCGAGGAAGAGGTGGCGCTGTACGCCGGCCAGCTCTCGGAAATTCTGGGCTACTTCCAGCGCCTGCAGGAGCTGGACACAGCCCACATTCCGCCCACCGCGTCAGTGCTGCCGCTGACGAACGTCACGCGGCCCGACGTCGCCGCCGCGCCGCTGACGCCCGCCGAGGTGATCGCTAACGCGCCCGACGCTGAGGACAACCAGTTTCGCGTGAGCGCGGTGCTGGACGAGGGGTGACGCTGTGGCAGTGCGTATTCTAGTCGTTGAGGACGATTACGATATTGCTGAAATGCTGATAGGGTACTTCAGCCGCCAGCGTTACGACATCCTCCACGCTGAAGACGGCCTGCGCGGCATCGAGATGGCGCGCCTGCACTTCCCCAACCTCATCCTGCTGGACGTGATGCTGCCCCAGATGGACGGCTATGAGGTGTGCCGCCGGCTGCGCCAAGTGTCGTCCACCCGCTACATCCCTATCATCTTCCTGACACAGCGCGACGAGCGCGCCGCCAAGATACGCGGCCTGGAGCTGGGGGCCGACGATTACATCACCAAACCGTTCGACCTGGACGAGCTGCGCCTGCGCGTCACCGCCAGCCTGCGCCGCGCCGCGCGCGCCAGCCTGCACGAGGCGCGCACCGGCCTGCCCACCGGCCCGCTGGTGGCCGAAGAGATCGCGCGCCGCGCCGACACCGATCACACGGCCCTGCGCCTGACCATCACCGGCTTCGACGCCTACAGCGACGTTTACGGCTTCATCGCCGCCGACGAAGCTTTCGGCTTTGCCGCCCACTGCATTCAGAGCGTCGTGCGCAGCGAGGGCACGCCTGACGATTTTGTCGGCGTGGACGGGAACACCTTCATCGTGCTCACACACGCGCCGGACCCGGCAGAATTGGAGGCGCACATCAAAGCGCATTTCGACCTGGGCGTTAAGGCGTTTTACACGTTCGCGGATGTGGACCGGCGCGGGCTGGTGGTGCGCAGCAGCCCGGCAGGCGAGACGCTGGCCCCGCTGATGCGCCTCAGCTCGCAGCAGCAGAGGGCAGACTGATGGGCAGCGCGCGCCCGCTGCAGAAACCGCGCCTGGTGTTTCGCGCGCAGATCGAACGCCGCGCCTACTGGCGGCGCGCCCGCTTCGCCCTGCTGGCGCTGGCTGCGGTGGCGCTGGGCATGCTGGCGCTGCGCCTGGCGCGCGACGCCGCCGCTGCCGACCTCGCCCTGCTCGACCTGGGCTTCCTGGCGGCGGTGATCGCGGCCGGCCTGCTGGCCGTGCGCGCCGGGGTCAACCTGCTGCGCTGGCTCCGCCGCCGCGACGAAACGCTGGCCTTCTACGACCAGGGCTTCCTGTGGAAGCGCGACGGCAGGCAGCACAAGTACACCTGGAGCAAGCTGGCCGTGCTGCGCGAAGGCGCGGGTGGCCTCTACCTGCGCAGCCGCCCGCTGCTGCAGTGGGGCGCGCACACCCTCACCATGACCGACGGCGAGGTGTTCCGCGTTACGCCGGCTCACGGCAGCGTGCGCGCTTTCGCCCACGCCATCCGCCCCTTCGCCGCCGAGGTCACTGGCACGCGCATGGGGCGCATCCTGCGGCGCGAGCGCCCGGTGCGCCTGCACCCGAAGCTGGTCGTGTGGCCAGGCGGCGTCGCTGCTGGCCGGCGCGAAATCCCCTGGTCAGACCTGGACGTAGGCGTGCGGCGCGGCCGGCTGATCATCCGCGCGCGCAGCGCCCGCGGGCGCTTCGTCACCGTGATGCGCTATCGCATCAGCCGCGTGGACAACGTGGGCGGCTTCCTCGATCTGGCGCGCGCAACCATCCGCAATCACCGCCCGCAGCAGCCGCCCGCCAGCGCGCTGGCCCAAGCCAGTTGAGGCCGCCTAGCGCCCGCGCGGGCACGGGTGCTTGAAACAGGCGGCCGTGTGGTCGTTGACCAGGCCGCAGGCCTGCATCAGCGCATAGCAGATGGTGGGGCCGACAAAGCCAAAGCCGCGCTGCCGCAGGTCCTTGCTCAGCGCCCGCGACTCCGGCGTTTCGGCGGGGACATCGGCCAGCGTGCGGAAGCAGTTGATCTTTGGCTGGCCGTCCACAAACCGCCAGATATAAGCGTCAAAACTGCCGAACTCCGCCTGTACGGCCAGGAACGCCCGCGCGTTGGCGATGGCGCTGCGCACTTTGGCCCGATTGCGGATGATGCGCGCATCGGCCAGCAGCTCCGCCACCTTGGCGTCGTTGTAGCGCGCCACGATCTGCGGGTTGAAGCCGTCGAACGCGGCGCGGTAGTCTAAGCGGCGGCGCAGCACTGTAATCCAGCTCAGGCCGGCCTGCGCCCCCTCCAGCGTGAGCATCTCGAACCAGCGCCGGTCGTCGTGCACTGGCACGCCCCATTCCTCATCGTGGTAGGCCACGTACAGCGGGTCGCTGCCGGCCCACTCGCAGCGGGCGATGGTCATAGCGCGTCTCCTTGTGGAGTCAGGCTGCTGCGCCATTCTACTACATGTTCACGCGCGGCGGGCGCGAAGCAGTCACCGCTGATCCGCCGCGATGACGCGCTAGCGCCCCACCCAATCGCGCAGGTAGAGGAAGTCGTGGCCGATAGTGCGCCTGCTCACCTTGGCGATGTTGGGCATGGTGCGCTTGTAGTGGTTGGCCTTCACACGCCGCCACACGTCCGCCACAAAAGCCGCGTCGAAACCTTCAGCGGCCACTTCGTCCACCGTGTAGCGCTCGTCCACCAGCAGGTAGAGCACCTGATCCACGTCGTCGTAGGTGAAGCCCAGCTCGCCCTCGTCGGTCTGGCCTTCCCACAGGTCGGCTGACGGCGGCTTGGCGATGATGGCCGGCGGCACGCCCACCGCCGCCGCCAGCTGGCGCACCTGCGCCTTGTACAGGTCGGCCAGCGGCTGCAGCGCCACGCCGCTGTCGCCGTAGATCGTGGAGTAGCCCAGCAGGAACTCGGTCTTGTTGCTCGTCCCCATCACCAGCCCGCCCCAGGCCGCTGATTGGTCGTAGAGCACGATCATGCGCTGGCGCGCCATCACGTTGCCCTTGCGCACGTTGTTCATGTCGGGAAAGCGGGCAAACAGCGGCTCGACCATCGGCGTGATGTCCACCGTGTCGGCGCGCAGCCCCAGCGCCTCGATCACGGCGTCGGCGTCTGTCAGGCTGGAGGCGGCCGAGGCGCGGTACGGCATGCGCAGCGCCAGCACGTTCTCTGGCCCCAGCGCCTCGGCAGAGAGATAAGCCGACAGCGCCGAGTCAATGCCGCCGGATAGGCCGATGACGGCGCGCCTCATGCCGACCTTGTGAATCTGGTCGCGGATAAAGCCGACGAGGATGCGCTGCGTCAGCGTCGTGTCAATCTCTAGGCGGTGCAGCAGGTTGGGCTTGGTGGGGGCAGTCATTGGCATTTCACTCCGGCGCGGCCAGCGGCCTATGCACATAATCGGTGATGCGGTGGGGGTAGTCTTCCTCAACGGCCAGCTCGGTGTAGAACAGCGCGCCGCTGCGCCGCGCCTGGGTGAGGGCGATCACGCGGTGCTTGTCGGCGGCGATCACCTGGCAGACGCGCAGCGGGCCGCCGCTGGCGAACTGCCCGCGCAGTGCAGCCAGCCGGGCAGGGAGTATCTCCGCCTGCAGCGCGGCGGGCGCGTAGCTCTCGGCGATGAACGCCCGCAGCCGTTTGAAATCGCCCCGGTTGAACAGCGTGAGCTGCGCGATCAGGCGCATGCCGGCGCTGCTGCGGGTGAGCGCGGCCTGGTCGCTGTTCATGCGTCCTGCCCGTTGAGGATGCGCGCCAGCTCGCGCTGAACCAAGTGCGGGCGCTCGTCGCGCAGCAGCGGAAGCTGGCTGCGCGTGCGGTGAATCTGGTTCAAATCAATCTCCTGCACGATCAGCGCCTCGTCGAAGTACAGGCCGCGCGTGAGGAACTCGCCGTCTGGATCGGTGATGGACGAACCGCCCCAGTAGTTCCGGCCGTCCTCGTAGCCCACGCGGTTGACGTGCACCACGTAGGCGGTGAAGGCGCTGGCGTAGGCCTGGGTCATCAGCTCCACCCAGCGCGACACCGTCAGCCGCCCGCCCTCGCTGGCGCTCACGCCGCGGCTGGGGCTGCAGCTGGTGAAGATGAGCAGGTCCGCCCCATCCTGCCACAGCACATACGGCGCGGACATGTGCCAGAAGTCCTCGCAGATGAGCATCCCCATGCGCCCGAAGCGCGTGTCGAAAGCGCGGATGGCGCTGCCCTGGTCGAAGTAGCGCCCGTCGTCGAACATGCCGTAGGTGGGCAGGTAGACCTTGTGGTGGATGTGCAGGCACTGGCCGCGGGACAGATAGGCGCTGGCGATGTAGAAGCGCTGGCGCGTGTCGGCGTGGACGAATCCGACCACCAGGTCTGGCCCGCTGGCGCTGGCGTCGAGCAGGGCGCGGAACGCCTCGTCGTCGCGCGTGGCGCGGATGGCCACCTCTGGAACCATGTCCTGCACGTAATAGCCGGTCAGCGACAGCTCTGGGAACACAACCAGGTCAGCGCCCTGTGCGCCGGCCTGCGCGATCCATTCCAGATGGCGGGCGAGGTTGGCCTGCACATCGCCCAGCTTGGGGTATATCTGCGCCAGCCCAACGATCAGCCGCATAGTACAGACCTGTCTCCTTGAGAAAACTGTTTTTCCCGCGCATCGGCGCTGCGCGCTGCCCCGCTTCCGCTCGACGGGCTGAGAGAGCGGAGGATAAGGGCTACTTCCTGCGCCGCTGCGCCTTGCGCTGCTGTTTAGCCTGCTTGCGCTTGGCTTTCTTCTTCGCGTCGGCGCGGCGCCGCGCCGCCCGCAGATGTTCGATCTCTGTGTCCGTGTCGTCCTCGTCGTCGCGGCCGAGCAGCGCCCGCAGTTCATCGGACATCACCACGCCCATAGCGACCAGGTTGTCCTTGAGCGTGCCGGCGACATTCTCCCAGATTTCACACTCGTCGTAGGCCCTGATGATAGACGTCACGGCGCTTTCCGCCTGCAGGTTCGCCAGAGTGCGCACCAGAAAGCTGTTGAGCCAAGGGCCGTTGGACTGTCCCTGTTCGAGCTGGGCCGTTACGATGCCCACGCACAGATCGTATACCTCTGGGTATTCCTCAGCTATGTTGCGCAGGCAGGCCAGCGCGGTGGTGCGCGCAATCGGCGTGTCGCGGTCGTCGCTCAGCACAGCGGCCAACGTCCCGATTGTTTCCGGGCCGAGCATGGCGTAAACCGTCGGCATCTCCTGCACGATCAGCGGATCTATAAAGTTAAACAGCTTCGTCAGCGGTTCAGCAGCCTCTTTCGCGCCCAACTGGCCCAGCCGCCGCCAGGCGTGCATAGGCGCCCAGTGGTAAGCCAGAGCGCGCTCCGGGTCGTACAGCCGCCGGTCGGTCGCCATGCGGATCAGGTCGGGGATGTGGGCGCGGCCTATCTCGAACTCGGTGTAGCTGCCAGTGTAGCCGCTGCCCAGCGTGAGGAAGGGGTGCAGCGCCTGCGGGTAATCGAACCCATAGGGGACGGTCTGCCCCCAGCCAGGGCCGCGCACCACCCGGCCCGGCGTCGCGCCGGTGTGCTCGCCGTCTTTGAGCACCGGCACGCCGTTGACCAGGACGTGTATCATGCCGGTGGCGTACTGGTGCGGGTTCTCCGGCGTGGCGTGATCCTGGATCGCTGCGGGGTCGAACACCACAACATCGGCGTAATAGCCGTCTTTGAGCAGGCCGCGCCGCTCCAGGCGCAGGTTCTGGGCGGGCAGCGCTGTCAGGCGGCGCACCGCCTCCTGCAGCGTGATCAGGCCTTCGTCGCGCACGTACTTGGCCAGCAGGCGGGCGAAGGCGCCATAGGCGCGCGGGTGCGGGTTCTTGTTAAGAAAGACGCCTTCGGGGGCCATCGAGGCGGCGTCCGAGCAGAAGCTGACCCAGGGCAGCGTCACCTGGCGGCGCAGATTGTCCTCGGACATGCTGAAGTACATGGCGAACACGCGGCTCTCGTCCTCGGCGATCAGGTCGAGCAGCGTGTCCTTGGGCGACGTGCCGCGCTCGCGGGCTACGTCGGCCAGCGTGCGGCCCTGCAGCGGGCGCAGGTGTTCCTTGCGGAAGCCGGCCAGCACGATGCTCTCCGGCGAGTTGTCGGCGTACATGTTCTCCCAGAGATCGTCAGGGTGCTCCGTGTCGGTAGGGCGCTCCATGTCCGCCTTGATGCGCTCGCGCGTCTCTGGGTCGGCGATGCGCTCCAGCAGCTTCTTAAAGCCCCCTTCGTGCGCCCAGGGCGGGATGCAGGCATCCAGCCCAGTGCCCGAATACGGGTAGGTGTACATGTCGGCGGTGATGTGCAGGCCGTCGCTGCGCGCGTTCTCGATTATCTCGATCACGCTGTCCAGCTTGTGCCAGTTGGACTGGCCCGCCACCTTCAGGTGGTAGATTTCAGCGCGGACCTCAGCCCAATCGGCCAAGTCAATAAAATCGCTCACCGCGTTTTCGATGTCCGCCCCCTCGCTGGCGATGTGCGAGATGTACAGGCCGCCGTACTCGCCGGCGGCGCGGACCAGCGCCTCCAGTTCTTCAGCGCGGTGGTAGGTGGCGGGCGGGTAAATCAGCGCCGACGACAAGCCCACCGCGCCCTCGCGCATGGCCTGCCGCACCAGTTCGACCATGCGTTCAAGCTCTTCGGGTGTGGCCTCGCGGTCGTCGTAGCCGATCTCGTGAATGCGCACGGTGGCGCTGCCCACAAACGACGCGATGTTGGGCGACACGCCGCGGGCGGCCAGCCAGTCCAGGTACTCGCCCAGCGTCGTCCACTCAATCGGGTAAGTGATGTCGTCCTGCTCCAGGTACGCGCCGAGTTCGGTGCTTTTCATGGCCTCGTTGAGCGGCCCCATCGAGACGCCCTCGCCCAGCACCTCCAGCGTCACGCCCTGGCGGATCTCGCTCTGCGAGCGCCCGTCGTAGATCAGCGACTCGTTGGACCAGCTCAGCATGTTGATGAAGCCGGGCGCGACAGCCAGCCCGCTGGCGTCCACCTCAACGGCGGCGGTCGCGCCGGATAGATCGCCGATGGCGGCAATGGTGTCGCCGCGAATGCCCACATCAGCGGTGAACGGGTCAGCGCCGCTGCCGTCGTAAACTGTGCCGCCGCGCACAATCAGATCGTAATCGGTCATGGTCAGCCTCTTGCGGGTGTAGACAGCGAACGCGCCAGCCGCCAGGCGGCCAGCGCCGCGAATGCCAAATCCAGCCACTGGTCAGCGCGCAGGCCGGCGGCAGCCGGCGTGTGATCGGCGCGCACAAAGCCGATGGCGAACATGCCGGCGCTGAACAGGAGCAGCAGCAGCCAGAAGCGCCGCCCGCGCAGCCAGCCGCGGCCGGCCAGCAGCAGCGCCAGCGCCAGCAGCGCCGCGCTCAGCGCCATGCCGAAGGCCTGCGTCCGGTAGCGCGGCGCGGGCAGGCCGTAGATATCGGGCAGCTCGGCCACCATCCAGGCGGGATAACGCGCCAGCGTGTCCACCTCGACGCCGTAGCCGCAGGCCGCGCCCAAGCAGCCCCACCACACCGCGAACGCCGCCAGCGGCAGCGCCAGCGCCAGCCGGTCGAACAGCGCTGCGGCGTCCACGCCGCGCCAGCGCGCCCCCAGCCCCAGCCCGGCCAAGCCGCCGGCGACCGCCCCGTGCCAGCTCAGGCCGCCGGCGCTGAGGCGCAGCGCCTCAGCCGGCGCGCCAGCGAAGTAATCGAGATTGAGCAGCACATGCGCCGCCCGCGCCCCGACAGCGGCCCCAACCAGCGCCGCCAGGCCGCAGTCCGCGGCAGCGGCGGGGCGCATCGGCGCGCGGTACAGCAGCAGGCCAGCGGCGGCAGCCACCGCCAGCGCCAGCAACAGCGTAAAGGTGGGCAGCGTGATGGGGCCGAGTGTCGTATAGGGCATAGGGTCATCCGTCGCGGAGAATTGTAGACGTGAAGGCAGCGGGCGTCAAAAATACGCCGAACTAGCCACCGGACATCAAACAAAAGTTCGGAATCGAGACGAGTGGGATGGGATCAGACAAGGCTAATCGGCGCTCCAGGAAGTCCCAACCGAGACGAAACAGGCT
>Ga0308414_1000242_pt1 | contig 34196 bp, 27 predicted proteins | sample HotsprSampleOS50_FD_205667 | JGI IMG/M metagenome (GOLD analysis project Ga0308414, IMG submission 205667) | Hot spring phototrophic mat microbial communities from Octopus Spring, Yellowstone National Park, Wyoming, United States - 20090730_OS50 ... | reverse complement strand
GTTCTGGCTCGCCCTGCAGCGGCTTGCCCTCGGCTTCGGCCTCGCGCTGGTCAGGGTCGTAGCCCAGGCGGCGCAGCGCCTCAAGCACGGCCTCGCGCAGGTTGTCGTTAGGCGCGTAGCTGAGCACCTCCAGCAGCGGGCCAACAGCGCGCGGGTCGCCCAGCTTGCCCAGCGCCTGGGCCGCGTACAGCGGCGTCTGATAGCCGGGCGCGTCCAGCGCCTGGATCAGCGCGTTCACGGCGCGCGGGTCGCCCAGCTTGCCCAGCATCAGGGCGGCGCGCCCGCGCGCAATCAAGTCCTCATGGGTGTTCTGTACCAGCAGGATCAGGGTCGTAACCGCTTCATCGCCGCCGAGCATGCCCAGCTTCATCACAGCAGTGCGCCGCCGGTCTTTGTTGACATCGCGCAGCTCGACGAGTATCTGTTTGATGGCCTCAGGATCACTGTTGGTCATGGGTTGCCTTCTCCCCTTTTACCCGCTCGCCATCCCTGGTATCGCGGCGTGCTACCGAATAGCATTAACTTCAATGCCTGTCAAGAAATGCTAATCTGCCCCTGGCCAGCCGCCGCCAGCGGCCGGTTCAGCGTAATGTGCAGCCGTCCCTCGTGGATGCGGCAGACGCGGTCGGCGAGCGGCACTATTTCCGGGTTGTGCGTGGCCATCACCAGCGTGCGCCCGGCATCGCGCGTCAGCTCCAGCAGCAGGCGCAAGACGCTGGCCCCGGTGTCCTCGTCCAGGTTGCCGGTTGGCTCATCGGCCAGCACCAGCCGGGGCTGCTGCACCAGGGCGCGGGCAATCGCCACGCGCTGTTGTTCGCCGCCGCTCAGCTTGTCGGGAAAGGCAGCAGCGCGGTCGGCCAAGCCCACGCGCGCCAGCAGCTCACGCCCGCGCTGTTCAGCGGCCTGGCGCGCCAGGCCGCGCAGCTCGGCGGGCATCGTCACGTTTTCCAGCACAGTCAGTGTCGGGATCAAGTTAAAGAACTGGAAGACAATGCCGATGTTGTCGCGGCGAAACAGCGTCTGCTGGCGGTCGTTGAGCGCAGTGATGTCGGTGTCGCCCACGCAGACGCGGCCGGCGTCGGGCCGGTCAATGCCGCTGATCAGGTTCAGCAGCGTGCTCTTGCCGCTGCCGCTCTTGCCCAGCACCACGAAGAACTCACCGGCGTAGATGTCTAGGTCAACGCCCTCCAGCACCGCGCGCGTTCGCCCGCCTTCGCTGTAGCGGCGTGTAAGCCCAGTTAGGCGGATGAGCGGTTGTGCGTGGTGGCCGTTGCTTGTCGTCATTGGGCGGCAGTCGCTGTCGTTACAAATTTCACAGGTTATAGTCACATTGTAACACGCGACCGTTAGCGGAAGATTATAACATCTGCTGAATGTTTTCTGAACGGTGCGTTAAGCCACCGCGCCAATCCGCCGTTGCCTTGCCCCCCAAACTGTGCTAAGCTGTGATCAACAACCAACAGGTGCTTAAACAGCACTCATCAAGAGCGGTGGAGGGAACCGGCCCGTCGAAGCCGCGGCAACCCCCGAAGCATCGGGACGGTGCCAAGTCCGGCAGAGTCCATCTCTGGAAGATGAGCAGCGATGTGTTCTGGCTAACCGCGCCTCTCTTACCGGAGAGGCGCTTTACATTGGTCGTCCAGCGCACGCAAGGAGCAGCAAACCCGTGAGCAACAACCTGACCTTCATGACATCCCCGCGCTATTTCTTCACCTCGGAGTCGGTGTCGGAGGGCCATCCCGACAAAATGTGCGACCAAATCTCCGATGCCATTCTGGACGCGATCCTGGATAAGGACCCTTATGCGCGCGTGGCCTGCGAGGTGTCCACCACCACCGGCTTGGTGCTGGTGATGGGCGAGATCACGACCACCGCCTATGTGGACATCGAGCGGCTGGTGCGCGAGACCGTGCGCGACATCGGCTACACGCGCGGCAAGTTCGGCTTCGACGCCGAGACGTGCGGCGTGATCGTTTCGATCAAGGAACAGTCGCCCGACATCGCCCAGGGCGTTAACCGGGCGCTGGAGGTGCGCGAGGGCCAAACCGAGGACGAGGCCATCAACGCCATCGGCGCGGGCGACCAGGGCATGATGATCGGCTTCGCCTGCGACGAGACGCCAGAGCTGATGCCGCTGACGATCTCGCTGGCCCACCGCTTCACGCGCCGCCTGGCCGAGGCGCGCAAGAGCGGCGAGCTGCCCTGGCTTCGCCCGGACGGCAAGAGCCAGGTGACGGTCGAGTACGCCTACGGCAAGCCGCGCCGGGTGGATACCATTGTGATCTCGACGCAGCACTCGCCGGACATCACGCAGAAGGAAATCCGCGAGCAGGTGATCGAGCACATCATCCTGCCCATCGTCCCTGACCACCTGCTGGACGACAAGACGCGCTTCTTTATCAACCCCACCGGCCGCTTTGTCACCGGCGGCCCGCTGGGCGACTCCGGCCTGACCGGCCGGAAGATCATCGTGGACACCTATGGCGGCGTGGCGCGCCACGGCGGCGGCGCGTTCTCCGGCAAGGACGCCACCAAAGTAGACCGCAGCGCGGCCTATATGGCGCGCTATGTGGCCAAGAACGTGGTCGCGGCTGGCCTGGCCACCCGCTTTGAGCTGCAGGTGTCCTACGCCATCGGCGTAGCGCACCCCACCTCGCTGGCTGTCGAAACCTTCGGCACGAACGTCGTGCCGGAGGAGCAGATCGAGGCGCTTATCCGCAAGCACTTCGACATGCGCCCGGCCGCCATCATCCGCGACCTCGACCTGCGCCGGCCCATCTTCAAGCAGGTGGCCGCCTACGGTCACTTCGGCCGCGACGACCTGGATGTGCCCTGGGAGCGCACCGACAAGGCCGCGCTGCTGCGCGCCGACGCCGGCCTGTAGCGCCCTACGCCGCTAACACCGGACGCCCCGGCCCCCGCGCGCTGCGCAGCCGGGGCGTTCGTTTGTTTTCCGTTTGAGTCTTAAGTTGCCTGGGCCTGCGGCCTGCTGTATAGTGAAAAGTGGCAGGCTGGCTGTGGGCAAGGAGGTCCGGCGATGGGCATGTTCTTCTTCCGGCTGCGGCGCTGGATCTGGCGCTTCATGGTCATCTTCTCGTTCATCGTCAACGTGGTGCTGGTTATCGTGGTGGCTGCGCTGCTGCTGCTGCTGTTCGACATCAAGGCCAACATCGCCGAGCCGCTGGTGGGGGGGCTGCACCGCAGCTTCGTCGGCCTCGACCAGGCGACTATTGACTGGACGATCCCCGTGCGCGACCGGATTCCGGTGGTGATGACCGTGCCCCTGGAGACCAACACCACCGTGGTGCTCACCCAGCCCGTTCCCCTCAACGTCTCGGCCAGCATTGACCTGCCCGGACTCAACGCGGTCGGCGCGGCGGCGCAGGTGCGGCTGACGCTGCCGGCAGGCCTGGCGCTGCCCGTCAGCCTAGACTTGGACGTGCCGATCAACGAGCAGCTTGACGTGGCGCTGGACGTGCGCGCCGTTATCCCGCTGCAGAGCACCCAACTGCACGACGTGGCCGAGAGCCTGCGCCTGCTGTTCGAGCCATTTGTGCGCGGCCTGGCCAACCTGCCCAGCGGCTTCGACGAAGTGCCGGCGCTGGTGGGCGCGCTGCTGAGCGGCAGCCCGCCAGACCTGATGCGCTGGCCGGAAGACGCGCCCAACACCTGGCCCGGCTTCTCGCAGACGGCCGGCCTGAACTACGACCTGTTCACCGAACCCTGGCCGCTGCCCAACCGCCCCGTAGCCACGGGCATCGTCGTGCCGGGCGGCGTGCCCGCACTCGACGAGCAGGTGCGGCCTGAGGTGCGCGCCGCCGGCGGCGTGGACGAAATCAACGCGCGCGCCCGCCACGAGATGGACAGCCGCTACATCCCGCCCCAGTTCTACGACGGCACGCTGGGCAGTTACATCGTGCGCCTGCGCAACGGCAGCTTCGCCATCGAAACGGCGCCGCCCGCCGGTGGCGGTTGAAAGCGGCCGCCAGACGCAGTAAGATTGAACCGTTCGCACACAGACTAAGGTAAAACAGCGCCCCATGACCAAGCCCCCGCCCAGGCCTCGCATCTGTGACTACGAAGGATCAAACTACCGCACGGAGTTCTGGGAAAACAAGGACCGCGACTACGAGGATCGAGTGGAGCGCGCGGCCCTGCGCCGGCTGCTGCCGCCCAGCGGCCAACGCCTGCTGGAGATCGGGGCCGGCTTCGGTCGGCTCACCGAGGAATACAGCGGGTTCCGCCAGGTTGTTCTGCTGGATTACTCGCTCTCGCTGCTGCAAAGCGCGCAGGAGCGGCTGGGCCGCTCCGGGCGCTACATCTACGTGGCCGCCGACGCCTACGCCATGCCCTTTCGCCCCGGCGTGTTCGACGCCGCCACGATGGTGCGCGTGATCCACCACATGGCCGACGCACCGGCGGCGCTGGCCCAGGTAGCCCGCGCGCTGGCCCCCGGCGGCGTGTTCGTCCTGGAGTACGCCAACAAGCGCAACGCCAAGGCCCTCATCCGCTACGCCCTGCAGCGCCAGACGTGGAACCCGTTCGACGAAGCGCCGGTCGAGTTCGTCGAGCTGAACTTCGACTTCCACCCAGCGTACATCGCCCGCGCCCTGAGCGCAGCCGGCTTCACGGCTGAGCGCCGGCTGCCGGTGTCGTTCTTCCGCCTCAGCGCGCTGAAGAACGCCCTGCCTACCGACACGCTGGTGCATCTCGACAGCTTGCTCCAGCACACCGGCCTGCTCTACACCCCCAGCGTCTTTGTGCGCGCCCGCGCCAGCCGCCCCAACGCCCCCGACAACCTGGCCGCCGAGGCAATCTTCGCCTGCCCGGAGACCGGCGCGCCGCTGGTGGTTGAGGGCGAAACGCTGGTCAGCCGCGCCAGCGGGCGGCGCTGGGCCGTGCGCGACGGCATCTACGACTTCAAAGCGCCCTTGGAGTAGCGGCGGCGCGGCCGCCGCCTACAGCTCTTCCAGGTGGCTGTCCACCCAGGCGTTGTAGCGGGCGCGGATGGCCTGCGTGTGCGGGCCAGGCGCGCCGCTGCCGATTGGCTGGCCGTCAATTTCGACAATCGGGATCACACCGCGGCTGCTGCTGGTGAGGAAGGCCTCGGCCATGCGCGGGATGTCCGCCAGGCGGGCGGCCTCGCGCTGCACCGGCAGCACCGCCGGCGCCACCTCAAACACGATCTGCTGCGCCACGCCCGGCAGCACGCCCGCGCCGGCGGTGCGCAGCGCGCCATCGAGCACGGCGTAGAAGTTGCTGCTGAAGCCCTCCAGGATTGACCCGTCGGCGCTCACCAGCAGGCCCTCGTAGACACCGGGCGGCAGCGCCGCCTGGCGGCGGTTGTGCGCCCAATCGCTCGTTTTGGCCTCTGGGTTGCGCCGGGCCAGCCCCGGCACAGTGGCGCAGCGCACGCCCTGGGCAATCAGCTCTGGCCCCGGCGGCGTAAACGACTCCAGCGACAGGATGACATGATCGGGCTGGGCGCGCGGCACAGTGATGCGAAAGCGCGACTCAGCGTGCCCAGCTTCTTCGATCATCTGGCGCAGCGCCGCCCGCAGCCGCGCGCGATCCAGGCGCAGCGGGATGCCCTCGCGCCGCGCCGAGTCCTCCATGCGATCCAGATGCGCGTCCAGCTTGAGGGCGCGCGTGCGCTGGAACGTGCTGGCAATCGTGTAGATTCCGTCCGGCTCGTGAGGCAGGGCCTCGGCCAGCGACTCAGCAGTGTAGGCGGCAGGCTCTAAACGGCCGTCCGGCGTTAGGATGCGAATTAAACAGGGAGACATCGGCTTCCTTGCGCTTCGGCAGCGGCTCACACTGGCGCGATTGTAGCGGCCGGCCCGCCGCCGGGCAACAGCCCGCAGGAGTCGGTCAAACGGCGGATTCTAGTGGAATCATAGGCGCTGACAAACTGCAAAACAGTGCTATGATTGTGAATGGACTACACTCTCATTTCACGCTAAATGCTGTTTGTGCAGGCTGACGCAGTTTTGCCGGTCAGCTCTGGTTTGTGAAGGCGGGTCATTCCGGTGGCCCGTGCTGTTTGTATGCGCGCCGCCGCGCCGGCAGAGGTCGTTCGATGAGCACCACCACGATGAGCAGTTTCAACCCGAAAGTTGAACGCGCCAACTACAACCACTTGGTCATGGACATCGTCTGGTTCGGCCTGGCGCTGGCCGCCACCAGCCGCTTCTTATCGGTATACGCCATCCGCTTGGGGGCCACGCCGGCAGACCTGGGCTGGCTCACGGCGCTGCCGTTTATCGTTCTGCTCGGCTCTAACCTGCTCAGCACTTGGTGGCGGCGGCACTACCCGGATTCCATCAGCGCGCTCTTCTGGCCGGCGCTGGGCATGCGCCTGATGTTCCTGCTGCCCGCGCTGACGCCGCTGTTCCCGCCGCACCTGCAGCCCGGCTGGCTGATTCTATCGGCGACGCTGCCGGCCATCCCGCAGGGCATCTCCAGCACGATCTTTGTGGTGATGATGCGCGAGGCCGTCCCCGAAAACGCGCTCACCCGCCTGCTGAGCCAGCGCTCGCTGTGGATGAACGTGGCGCTGGGCGGGGCGGCGCTGGCTTTCGGCTTCTGGTTGGAGAAAGCGCCGTTCCCGCTTAACTATCAAATTATGTTCCTGGTGGCGTTCCTGGCAGCGCTGTTGAGCCAGATACACGTGCTGCGCATTCGCGTGCAGCCCGCGCCGGCTGCCCCACAGCGTCAGGCGGCCGGCCGCGCGCGCCCGCTGCGCGAAGGGGCGTTCCAGCGCACGATCGTGATCGCCCTGGTGATCCACATGGGCTTTTTCGCGCTCATTCCGGTGACGCCGCTGCATCTGGTGCAGACGCTGGGGGCTTCGGAAGGTTTCGTGGCGCTGTTCGGCATCTCAGAGCTGGCGGCGGCGGCGGTCATCTGCGTCTTTATTGACCGGATGGCGCGGCGCGTCGGCAACCGGGCGCTGGTGGGCCTGGCGATGATCGGCACAGCCGCGGCAGCCTTCATCCTGGCAGCGGCCCACAACCTGCCGGTAACGCTGCTGGCCGGCGCGCTCAGCGGCGCGTCATGGACGGTAGCCGCCATTGCGCTGTTCGGCGTGTTTACCGAGAGCACGCGGGACGTGCCGCTGGCCGAGACAACCAACCACACGATCATCTACCACCAGGTAATCTACATCGCCGCTTTCATCGGCCCGCTGATCGGCAGCAGCTTGGCGCAGGCCGGCCTCAATCTGGTGTTGGTGATGCTGATCGGCGCGCTGCTGCGCTTGACGGCGGGCGGGGTTGTCCTCAAGCTGGAGGCGCTGTGGGCGCTGGCGACCCACCGATCAGCCGACCGGGCGTACAGGCGCTTCTAACCTCACCCCTAACCCCTTCTCCATGTGGAGAGGGGGAGTCGAGCGCAGCGAGACGGGGGTGAGGTTTCAGAACAGGCCAACGACGCTGCCGTTCTCGTCAATGTCCACCTGCTCGGCGGCGGGGTGATCTGGCAGGCCAGGCATAGTGCGTATGTCACCGCACAGCGGGTAGATGAAGCCCGCGCCCACGCTGGCGCGCACCTCGGTGATGGGCAGGATGAAGCCCTTCGGCGCGCCCTTCAGGCTGGGGTCGTGGCTCAGGCTGAGCTGAGTCTTGGCCATGCAGATAGGCAGGCTGCCAAAGCCGTTGGCCTCGTAATCGCGGATTTGGCGGTCGGCCAGCGGCTCGTAGCGCACCGACTCCGCGCCGTAGATTTTCGTGGCGATCGTCTCGATCTTGGCCTTGATCGGCTGATCTAGGTCGTAAAGAAACCGAAACTCGCTGGGCGTCTCCGCCGCGCTGACCACCATCTCGGCCAGCTCGATTGCGCCAGCGCCGCCCTCGGCGTGGTGGCGCGACACCGCCGCGCCCAGCGCCCCAGCCTCCACCGCAATCCGGCGGATCACCTCGATCTCCTCCGGGTGATCGCTGTCGAACACGTTGATGGCCACCACCGGCGTCACGCCGTGCAGGTTGAGGTTCTCGATGTGTTTGACCATGTTGACCGCGCCCTTTTCCACGTCAGCCGGGCTGCAAGCCAGCATCTCCGGCGGCAGCGGTTTGCCGGCCACTACGCGGTAGCTGCCGCTGTGGGCCTTCAGCGCCCGCACCGTCACGACTAACACAGCCGCGTCCGGTTTCAGCCCGCTGCAGCGGCACTTGATGTTGAAGAACTTCTCTGCCCCGATGTCCGCGCCGAAGCCGGATTCAGTAATCAGATAGTCGCCGCACTTGATGCCGATGAGGTCGGCCAGCACGCTGCTGTTGCCGTGGGCGATGTTGGCGAACGGCCCGGCGTGCACCAGCGCCGGCGTGTTCTCCAGCGTTTGCAGCAGGTTGGGGCGCAGCGCGTCCTTCATCAGCACGGTCATCGCGCCGGCCGCGCCAATCTGCTCGGCCGTCACCGGTTTCTTGTCGTTGGTCAGGCCGATGACGATGCGCCCGAAGCGCTGGCGCATGTCCTGCAGCGACGTCGTGAGCGCCAGAATGGCCATCACCTCGCTGGCGACGGCGATGTCGAAACCGGTCTCGCGGATGACGCCGCCCTCCATCTTGCCGCCCAGCCCGATGATAGTGCGGCGCAGGGCGCGGTCGTTTATATCCACTACGCGCTTCCAGGTGATGGTGTCGGCGTCAATGTTGAGCGGGTTGCCGCGCAGCAGGCGGTTGTCAATCATGGCGGCCAGCAGGTTGGTGGCGGCGCTCACGGCGTGGATGTCGCCGGTGAGGTGCAGATTGAACGTCTCCATCGGCACGACCTGCGCGTAGCCGCCGCCCGCCGCCCCGCCCTTGATGCCGAAGGTTGGCCCCTGCGATGGCTGGCGCAGCGTGATCACGGCGCGCCGGCCAATGTGTTTCATAGCTTGGCCCAGGCCGACAGTGGTTGTCGTCTTGCCCTCGCCCAGCGGCGTGGGCGTGATGGCGGTGACGTCAATGTAGCGGGCGTTGGGCCGGTCCTTGATCTTGTCGAGCACATCCAGGCGCAGCTTGGCCACATACGGCGTGCCGAAGATGTCCAGGTCGTCCGGGCCGAGGCCCATCATATCGGCGATCTCGTGCACGTGTTTCAGCGCAGCGCGCTGCGCAATTGCCAGATCAGACAGCATGAAAATCAACCTTTCGTTTATCAATTTCCTTCCAGTGTAGCAGATCAGCGCGCTGGCCCGCCGGTAAGTTCATCACGCCGCCGGCGGACAACCTTCAGTTTCGGGGCGCAGGCGCGAACCACTGCATACCATTAAGACCATTGGCGCTTCAAAACGCGCCGGATTCGGCCCTACAATCGTACGCGGCGTATGAGCAGATGGGCACAGAAGCCGGCCCCCGCAGCACCGCAGGACAAACGATGAACATCTACACACCGGCGGCAGCGCGCAGCCAGGATGAGCAGAACTTTCACCACCTGGTAATGAACGCGATGTGGTTTGGCGTAGCGCTGGCAGCCAGCACGCGCTTTCTGTCGGTATTCGCCATCCGCAGCGGGGCCACGCCGCTGGAGCTGGGGCTGATTTCGGCGCTGCCAGGGCTGATGGCGCTGGCGACCACCACCTTCCTCAGCCGGTGGTGGATGCGCCACTTCCGCGACAGCGTGCACGCGGTGTTTCTGCCCGCGTTGGGCGTGCGCCTCAGCTTTCTGCTGCTGGCGCTGACAGGCTTTGTCCCGCCTCAGTGGCGCCCGGCGTGGATCATCTTCTCGGTGTCGGTCTCGGCTTTTGCTGAGGGCATCAGCGCTGTGGTGTTCACGGTGATGCTGCGCGAGGCTGTGCCGCAGAACCGCTTAACATCCCTGCTGAGCCGGCGCAACATCGCGCTGAACATCGTGCTGGGCATCAGCATCCTAGTGTTCGGCTACTGGCTGGAAACAGCGCCGTTCCCCGCCAATTACCAGGTGATGTTCGCCGTCGGCTTTATGTTCACGCTGATCAGCCTGTGGCACGTCACGCGGGTGCGCGTGAACGAAACCACCAGCCTGCTCAACCACCAGCCCGATGAGGCGCAGCCGGGCAGACGCGCCTGGCGCTCGCCGGCCTTCCAGTTGGTCGCTTGCGCGGCGGCCTTCATGCACGTGGCGTTCTTCTCGATTGTGCCGGTCACGCCGCTGCGCCTGGTCAACGAGCTGGGCGCCGCCGAGCAGTTCATGGCGCTGTTCGGCATGGTGGAGCTGGCAGCGGCTATCGCCGTGTCGTTCGTCACCAGCCGCTTCGTCGCGCGGCACGGCAACCGGTCACTGATCGCCGTTTCGATGGTCGCCACCGGCCTGGCGGCGCTGGTGCTGGCGCTCAGCGGCAGCCTGCCGCCGACGCTGCTGGCAGCGGTGCTGTCGGGCGCGGGCTGGACAGCCGCGACCATCGGGCTGTTCGGCTACTTCACCGAGAGCACAGCGCCCCAAGATATGCCGCGCTTTACTGCCGCCTACACCCAGGTGATCTACCTGGCGATCTTCATCGGCCCGCTGGTGGGCAGCAGCCTGGCCAACGGCGGGGCCAACCTGACGGCTGTGCTGCTGCTGGGCGCTGCGCTGCGCCTGCTAGCGGGCGTCTTCACCAGCGCCGCCGGCGCGCTCACGCTGCGGCGGCTGGCCGTTTCCTTTTACATCATGCAGTGACTCTCGGCCCACCCAGGCGGGGGAACAGCGGAACGCGCGTAAGACTTTGTGCAATTTGCCAGGCCCAAGTTGTTGCGCGCAGCGCCTGCAGCGCCGCCGTTCGCCCGCGCCTGCGCGCAATTGTGACAACTGACACTTAGCTCCGTTGCAGATTGTACTGATACCCATCAGCGCAACCTGTTATCCTGGGGATAGGAGAAGATGTAGATGACCGTTGTTTGTTATTTTGAGTAGAAAGGATGCAGCCAATGGCGAGCGGCACTATCACCATTGACTGTGACCGCTGCAAGGGCTGCGGCCTGTGTGTGGCGGTTTGTCCCCAACACGTCCTGGTGCTCGACCAGGACTGCCTGAACGCGCGCGGCTATCACCCGGCGGCGCTGGTAGACCCCAGCGGCGCGTGCACCGGCTGCGCCCTGTGCGCCCTGGTGTGCCCGGACGTGTGCTTTGCCGTCTACCGCGCCCCCGTGCGCCGGCCGGCGGCCGTCTGAAGGCTGGAGGTATTCCCCCGATGACCCGCGAACTGTTGAAAGGCAACGTCGCCATCGCCGAAGCGGCGGTGCGCGCCGGTGTCGAGGCGTATTTCGGCTATCCCATTACACCCCAGACCGAACTGCTGGAGCACATGTCGGCGCGCATGGTCGAGCTGGGCCGCGTCTTTCTTCAGGCCGAGAGCGAAGTAGCGGCCATCAATATGGTGTACGGCGCGGCCTGCGCCGGCGCTCGCGTTATGACCTCGTCGTCCAGCCCCGGCATCAGCCTGATGCAGGAAGGGCTGTCGTACATCGCCGGCTCAGGGCTGCCGTGTGTGGTGGTGGACGTGATGCGCGGCGGGCCGGGCCTGGGCAACATCCTGCCCTCGCAGGCCGACTATTTCCAGGTCACGCGCTCGGCAGGCCACGGCGACTATCACCCGATTGTGCTGGCGCCAGCCTCGGTGCAGGAGGCAATTAACTTCACCGCCCTGGCCTTCGACCTGGCCGATCAGTACCGCCACATCGTCATCATCGCCGCCGACGGGCTGATCGGCCAGATGATGGAACCGGCGGAGCTGCCGCCGATGCAGCCGCTCCGGCGCGACCGCCCGGAGTGGGCGCTGACCGGCGCCGCCGGGCGGCCGCGCCGCGCCATCATCTCGTTCAACCTGCACGGCGAGGCGCAGGAGGCTTACAACCTGCGCGTGCAGGAGCGCTTGCGCGCCATCGAGCGCGCCGAACAGCGCTGGTACGAGTTCGCCACCGACGACGCCGAACTGCTGGTGGTCGGCTACGGCACAGCCGGGCGCATCGCCCACACGGCGGTTGAGGAGGCGCGCGCGCGCGGCTGGAAGGTGGGCCTGTTCCGGCCGCAGACGCTGTGGCCCTTCCCGTCGGATCGCCTCTCGGCGCTGGCCGACCAGATTGCGGGCTGCCTGGTCATAGAGATGAACGCCGGCCAGATGGTGGAGGACGTGCGGCTGGCCGTGGGCTGCCAGGTCCCGGTGGCCTTTTACGGGCGCATGGGCGGCATGGTCCCCATGCCAGAAGAAGTGTTCGAGGCCGTCGAGCGCGAGTACAAGCGCTGCCGGCCGTGCGCAAAAGCGGAGGCGACGCGCCTATGATGACCCCAGTGCAAGCCCCACCCGCGGGCATGGAAGTCGTTTACCAGCGCCCTGAAGCGCTGTCCGAGGTGGAGACGCGCTACTGTCCCGGCTGCACGCACGGCGTCGCCCACCGCATCCTGGCCGAGGCGATTGACGAGCTGGGCCTGCGCGAGCGCGTGATCTTCGTCGCGCCGGTCGGCTGTTCGGTGTTCGCCTACGAGTATTTCAACGTGGATGCCTGCGTGGCAGCGCACGGGCGCGCCCCGGCGATGGCCACCGGCCTCAAGCGCATGCAGCCGGACAGCATCGTCATCACCTACCAGGGCGACGGCGACCTGGCCTCGATCGGCGCCGCCGAGATTCTGCACGCTGCCGCGCGCGGCGAGAACATCACGACCGTGTTCATCAACAACGCCGTCTACGGCATGACCGGCGGCCAGATGGCCCCCACGACGCTGCCGGGGCAGAAGACCACGTCGTCCCCTTGCGGGCGCGATGTGGCCCTCACCGGCCAGCCGATCCGCATGAGCGAGCTGCTGGCCGGGCTGGATGGCGCGGCCTACGTGGTGCGCCGCACGCTGCACGACGCCGCCGGCATCCGCCGGGCCAAGAAAGCCCTCATTACCGCGCTCAAAGTGCAGATGCGCGGCCTGGGCTTCAGCATGGTCGAGCTGCTGTCAAGCTGCCCCACCAACTGGGGCCTGACACCAACCGACGCGCTGGCGTGGATCGAGGAGCGCATGATCCCGTATTTCCCGCCCGGCGATTACAAGATCGCCCCCGGCGTGAAGGCGCTTGAGAACGGGAGAAAGTAGCCTTACAGCGATGAAAGAAGAGTTTGTTTTTGCAGGGTTTGGCGGCCAGGGCGTGATGTTCGCCGGCCAACTGCTGGCCTACGCCGCGATGGACGAAGGCCTCGAAGTCACCTGGATGCCGTCGTATGGGCCGGAGATGCGCGGCGGCACGGCGCACTGCTACGTCATCATCAGCAGCAAGCCGATCGGCTCGCCGCTGGTCAGCCGCCCCAAAACGGCGGTGGTGTTCAACGTGCCGTCGTTCGACCGGTACGCGCCGCTGGTGGCCCCCGGCGGCCTGCTGGCCTACAACGAGTCCCTGATTGACCGGCAGCCGCAGCGCCAGGACATCGCCGCGCTGCCTGTGCCGGCCTCGGCCCTAGCAGACACGCTGGGCGACCTGCGCCTGATGAACGTGGTGATGCTGGGCGCGCTGCTGGCAGCCCGCCCTGTGCTGCCGCTGGGCGCGCTGCGCCGGGCGCTGGAGCAGCACATGCCGCAGCGCCGGCGCAAGATGCTGGCGCAGAATTTGGCGGCGCTCGAACGCGGCGCGGCTTACGCCGCCGATCTGGCGCCAGCCTGAACCACACAGCGCCCCGGCGGGGGCGCAGCCAGAACCAGCGGTTGGGCGCTCGCGGCCGCGCTGCGAGCGTGAAGAGAATTACGTGTGTGCTGCACAAGGAAGGTCTATGACGCAACAGATGACACTGTACACAGAGGAGCGGGCTGTTTTCGGCCCGGAGGGCCTGGATCAGCTCATCACAACGCTGGCTGACCGGGGGTTTCGCGTCATCGGGCCAACCGTGCGCGATGGCGCGGTGGTGTACGACGATATCGCCGCCGCCGCCGACCTGCCGGCCGGCTGGGCCGATGAGCAGACTAACGGCCGCTACCGGCTGACACAGCGCGGGGACAAAGCGCTGTTCGGTTACACGCACAGCGCCCAATCGTGGAAACGCTACCTGCACCCGCCTGAAGCGCGGCTGTGGGCAGCCCGGCGCCTCAACGGGGCGTTCGCGCTGCTGCCCGAAACGCACGAGCCGCAGCCGCTGGCGTTTATCGGCGTGCGCGCCTGCGAGCTGGCCGCCATCGCCGTGCAGGATCGCGTGTTTCTGGGCAGCGGCGTAGTAGACCCCACCTACGCAGCCCACCGCCAGGGGCTGTTCATCGTGGCTGTCAACTGCGGCCAGGCCGGCGGAACCTGCTTCTGCGCCTCGCTGAACACCGGGCCGCGCGCCACCAGCGGCTTCGACCTGGCCCTCACCGAAATCGCGCACAAGGACGAGCACTATTTCGTGGTCGAGGTGGGCAGCGCGCGCGGCGCTGAAGTGCTGGCCGCGACCGCGCACCGCCCCGCCACTGACGACGAAGCGCTGGCCCCGGAGCGCATCACTGCCCGCACAGCCGCCCGCATGGGCCGATCGCTCGACACCGGCGGCCTCAAGGAGCTGCTCTATGACAACCTGGAGCACCCTCGCTGGGAGCAGGTGGCGCAGCGCTGCCTCGCCTGCGCCAACTGCACCATGGTGTGTCCCACCTGCTTCTGCGCCACCATCGAGGACACCACAGACCTAACCGGCAGCCGAGCTGAGCGCTGGCGCAAGTGGGACTCGTGCTTCACGATGGATTTCTCCTACATTCACGGCGGCAGCGTGCGCTTCTCCGCGCGGGCGCGCTACCGCCAATGGTTGGTGCACAAGCTGGCGACTTGGGTGGATCAGTTCGGCACGTTCGGCTGTGTCGGCTGCGGGCGCTGCATCACCTGGTGTCCGGTGGGCATTGACCTGACCGAGGAGGCGCGCGCCATCCGCGAAACCAGCGGCAGGATGCAGAAAAAAGAGGTGGTTAACGATGCAAACGATTGAGGAAATTCTGGCACAGCACGATTTCTTCCGGGATATGGACCCGGTGTACCTCAAGCTGCTGGCCGGCTGCGGCATGAACGTGCGCTTCGACCCCGGCGACTACCTGTTCAGGGAGGGCGAACCGGCCAACACGTTCTTCCTCATCCGGCACGGGCAGGTGGCTATCGAGCTGTACGACCCGCGCCGGGGCCAGCTCCCCATTGACACCGCCGGCGAAAACGAGGTGCTGGGCTGGTCGTGGCTGTACCCGCCCTACAAATGGCACTTCAGCGCCCGCGCCGTCTCGCTCACGCGCGCTATCGCCATGGACGGCAAATGCCTGCGCGACAAATGCGACGCCGACCACGACCTCGGCTACGACCTAATGCGGCGCTTCGCCCTCATCATCATTGACCGGCTTCAGGCTACCAGACTGCAGGTGTTGGACGTCTATGGTTGATCAGCTCTTCGCACCCACAATCACGACCGCGCCCGCCGAGCCGATGCTGCCGGAGGTGTTCCGCATCCAGCGCGTCGTCAAAGAGTCCTACGACACCTTCACGCTGGAGCTGGAGCCGGACCGGGGCAACCGCGCTTTCCCGTTCGAGCCGGGGCAGTTCAACATGCTCTATGTGTTCGGGGTGGGCGAGATTCCCATCTCCATCAGCGGCGACCCGCTGCACCCGGAGACGCTCATCCACACCACGCGCGCCGTCGGCACGGTGACGAAGGCGATGGGCGCGCTCAAACCCGGCGACGTGATCGGCGTGCGCGGGCCGTTCGGCACAGAGTGGCCGGTGCGCGCCGCCAAGGGCTACGACGTGGTGTTCGTAGCTGGCGGCATCGGCCTGGCCCCGCTGCGCCCGGCGCTCTATCACATCCTGGCCCACCGCGAGAAGTACGGGCGCATCGTGCTGCTCTACGGCTGCCGCAGCCCAGAGGACATCCTCTTCCGGCGCGAGCTGGAGAAGTGGCGCGCCCGCTTCGACCTGGAGATTTACGTCACAGTGGACTACGCCAGCCCGCGCTGGCACAGCAACGTCGGCGTGGTCACCAAGCTGATCCCCAAAGCGCCGTTCGACCCGCTCAACACGATTGCGCTGGTGTGCGGCCCGGAGGTGATGATGCGCTTCACCGCCATCGAGCTGGCCAAGCGCGGCGTTCGCCCGGACGACATCTACATCTCGATGGAGCGCAACATGAAGTGCGCCATCGGCTTCTGCGGCCACTGCCAGCTCGGCCCGGTGTTCATCTGCAAGGACGGCCCCGTGTTCACCTACCGGCAGATGCAGGGCTGGCTCGCCCAATGGGAGATTTGACCGATGCCTGCTGAACGCAAACCCAAACTGGCGGTGTGGAAATTCGCCTCGTGCGATGGCTGCCAGCTCAGCCTGCTGGACTGCGAGGACGAGCTGCTCGACGTGGCCGGCGCGGTGGAGATCGCTTATTTCCCAGAGGCGACGCGCGCCGTCGTGCGCGGGCCGTATGACGTGTCACTGGTTGAAGGCTCGATCACGACGCCGCACGACGCCAAACGCATCGCTGACGTCCGCAAACAGTCGAAGTTCTTGGTGACAATCGGCGCGTGCGCCACCGCCGGCGGCATCCAGGCGCTGCGCAACTTCAAGGACGTGGAGGAGTTCACGTCTTACGTCTACGCCACGCCTGGCTTCATCGAAACGCTGGACAAATCCACACCGATTGCCGATCACGTCTTTGTGGATTTTCAACTGCGCGGCTGCCCGGTCAACAAATACCAGCTTGTCGAGGTGCTGAGCGCCTATCTCAACGGGCGCAGGCCAAACACGCCGCCGCACAGCGTCTGCATCGAGTGCAAGCGGCGCGGCGTCACCTGCGTGATGGTGGCCCAGGGCACGCCGTGCCTGGGGCCGGTAACGCACGCCGGCTGCGGCGCGCTGTGCCCGTCGTACAACCGCGGCTGCTACGGCTGCTTCGGCCCGATGGAAACGCCCAACACGGCGTCGCTGGCCGCCTGGTGGAACGAGCGCCTGGGCGCAGCCGACGCCGACATCGTCCGCGCGTTCCGCGGCTTCAACGCCTACGCCGAGCCGTTCAGAAAGGAGAGCGAAGCCTATGAGCACGCGAACAGTCAAGGTTGATTATCTGGCCCGCGTCGAGGGCGAGGGCGCGGTCACGGTCAAGATCAAGAACGACAAAGTGACCGACGTCAAGCTGCGCATCTTCGAGCCGCCGCGCTTCTTCGAGGCGTTCCTGCGCGGGCGCAAATACAGCGAAGCGCCGGACATCACAGCGCGCATCTGCGGCATCTGCCCCATCGCCTACCAGATGAGCAGCGTCCACGCGATGGAGCGCATCTTCGGCCTGCAGCTCACCGGCCAGCTGCGCGCGCTGCGCCGCCTGATCTACTGCGGCGAGTGGATCGAGAGCCACGTGCTGCACGCCTACATGCTGCACGCGCCGGACTTCTTGGGCTACCAGGACGCCATCGCCATGGCCGCCGACTACCCGCAGGTGGTCAAGAACGGCCTCAAGCTCAAGAAGGTGGGCAACGAGATCGTCACGCTGCTGGGCGGGCGCGAGATTCACCCGATCAACGTGCGCGTGGGCGGCTTCTACAAAGTGCCGAGCAAGCGCGAGATGGACGCCCTGGGCGCGAAACTGCGCGAGGTGCGCCCCATTGCCGAGGAGTTCGTGCGCTTCGCCGCCAGCCTGCCCTTCCCCGCCTTCGAGAAAGACTACGAGTTCGTGTGCCTCTCCCACCCGGACGAGTACCCGTTCAACGAGGGGCGGATGGTCTCCAGCAAAGGGCTGGACATTGACGTGTCGGAGTACGAAATGCACCTGATCGAGGAGCACGTCAAGCACTCGACAGCGCTGCACGCCTACCGCAGGGGGCACGGCCCGTATCACGTGGGGCCGCTGGCGCGCTACAACCTGGAGTACGCCAAGCTGACGCCGGCGGTGCACGCGCTGGCCAAAGAGGTGGGCCTGCAGCCGCCGGTCAACAACCCGTTCAAGAGCATCGTCGTGCGCGCGCTGGAGACGCTCTACGCCGTAGACGAAGCGCTGCGCATCATTGACCAGTACGAGCCGCCCACCAAGCCGGCGGCCGATTACACCGTGCGCGCCGGCACGGGCTGGGGCGTCTCGGAGGCGCCGCGCGGCAGCCTGTACCACCGCTACACGGTGGACAGCGACGGCGTGATCCTGGACGCCCACATCAGCCCGCCGACGGCGCAGAACATGAAGACGATCGAGGATGACCTGTGGCACTTCGCCGAGACGGCGCTCGACCTGCCCGACGACCAGCTCACCTGGCAGTGCGAGCAGGCCATCCGCAACTACGACCCGTGCATTTCGTGCTCGGTGCACTTCCTCAAGCTGGAGGTTGTGCGCGAGTAAGCACACCTCACGCCCTGCGTTCATCTCGCGTTCATGCGTTGGGTGTACACTTCAAGCTGCCAGCAAACCAGACTGGCAGCTTTTTTCGTTCTGATTCTCGATTGCCCATTCCGTGTGATACTGCAGGGACCGATCATGCGAAAACTCATACCGGTTGCAGTCTTAACAGCGATTTTGGGCGCGGCGCTGGCGGCCGCCGCCCAGGACAGCGGAGGAGGAACCGTGCGCAGCCAATACGAAGGACGCATCCCCGCCCCGGAGTTCCCCGGCGGCCTGGACTGGCTCAACGTGCCCGCGCCGCTGACGCTGGCGGACCTGCGCGGCAAGATCGTGCTGCTCGACTTCTGGACCTACGGCTGCATCAACTGCATCCACATGATCCCCGTGCTGGCGCAGCTTGAGGAAAAGTACGGCAGCGCGCTGGCGGTGATCGGCGTGCACTCGGCCAAGTTCGACAACGAAGGCCGCACCGACAACATCCGCCAGATCGTGCAGCGCTACGGCCTGGAACACCCGGTGGTCAACGACAGCGGCTTCGACGTGTGGCGAACGTTCGGCGCGTTCGGCGTCAACGCCTGGCCAACGTTCGTGCTGATTGACCCGCGCGGGCGCGTGCTGGCGGTGCAGCCCGGCGAGGTGCCGTTCGAGGCCTTCGACCGCGTCATCGGCGGCATGGTGGACTACTGGGACAGCCTGGGCGAACTCGACCGCACACCCCTCACGCTGGCGCTGGAGCGCGATCAGCGCCCCAACACCCTGCTGGCCTTCCCCGGCAAGGTGCTGGCCGACGCCGCCACCAACCGCCTGTTCATCGCCGACAGCGGCCACCACCGCATCGTCATCGCCGATCTGCTCACCTACGAGGTGCTGGATGTGATCGGCGGCGGCGCGCCGGGCCTCGCCGACGGCGCGTTCGAGGCGGCGCGCTTCAACCAGCCGCAGGGGATGGCGCTGGCTGGCAGCACGCTGTACATCGCCGATACGAAGAACCACGCTGTCCGCGCCGCGGACCTGGGCGCGCGCACCGTTCGCACCGCCGCCGGCACGGGCGAGAAAGCTGCTTGGGGGGCAGTGGGCGGGCGGGCGGATGTCTCCGCCATCGCCAGCCCGTGGGACCTGGCCTTCGACGACAGCGGCCTGCTGCACATCGCCATGGCCGGGCCGCACCAACTGTGGGCGCTGGACCTGAACGCGGGCGTCGTCTACCCGCTGGTGGGCAGCGGGCGCGAGGGGCTGGTGGACGGCCCGCTGGCCGAGAGCCAGCTCGCCCAGCCCAGCGGCCTCTACTTCCGCGACGGCGTGCTCTACTTCGCCGACAGCGAGTCGAGCAGCATCCGCGCTGCCGATTTGACCAACGGCCAGGTGTTCACGCTGGCCGGCCCCACTGCCGAGACCGTGCCCAACCCAGCGCAGCGCCTGTTCGCCTTTGGCGACGTGGACGGGCCGGTGGGCCAATCGCGCCTGCAGCACCCGCTGGCGGTGACCGGCGGCCCAGATGGTTATCTCTACGTAGCCGACACGTACAACAGCAAGATCAAGCGCATTGACCCGGCGGCGCGCCAGATCGTCACGCTGTACGGCGTGGACGGCGAAACCGGCGGCTTCCGCGACGGCGGGCCGGATGAGGCGGCCTTCGACGAGCCGGGCGGCCTGGCCTACGCCGACGGCAGGCTCTATGTGGCCGACACCAACAACCACGCCATCCGCGTGATTGATTTAGCAGCGCAGCAGGTGACAACCGTTGTGTTCCCCAACCCGGAGGCGCTGCAGATCGGCGAGCGGCCTACGGTCGTGGCTGGCAACAGCGCCCTGGGCGCGCAGGTCGCACTGCCAGAGCAGACTGCTGCCCCCGGCGATGGCGAAATCGTGCTGGACATCGTGCTGCCGGAGGGCTACAAGCTCAACGCGCTGGCCCCCTTCAGCGCCGACTGGGTGACCAGCGGCGAAGCGGTCATCATCGCCGAGGCCGACCAGCGCCAGCGCCTCTCTGATCCCGCGCTGCCGCTGCGCGTGCCGGCGCGTCTGCTGCCCGGCAGCGACCTGCTGCATGTAGACTTAACGATCTACTACTGCGAGGCGGTCAACGAAAGCCTGTGTTTCGTCGAGCAGGTGAGCATTGACGCGCCAGTGACCGTGACGGCCAACGGCGGCCAGCCGGTGGTCAGCTTGACGCACACAATCGTCCCGCCGGAACTGCCAACTGCCGGCGGCTTGTAAAGCCTGATAGGGCAGCTTACGGGGCGGCGCGCCAGGCGTAGAGGACGTATGCGCCGGCGTCGTCCTGCCACACCGGCTCCAGCCAGCGGGCGGCGGCCGCGTCGAACTGGCGGTTCTCCGGCGCGGCGCGCGTCTCAACCTCGGTGAGGAAGCGCCGCCCGACGTCGAACACCAGCACGTAGTCGTCGCCGGCGGCCTGCCAGCCCGCGAACACGTCGTCGGGCGAGCGGCCGGCGCGCACGGGATGCGGCCAGGCGTCGAGCAGCGAATCCGGAGCGCAGGCGAGGTGGGCGGGACAGTAGTAGCCCTGTGGCTCCCACAGGAAGCGCACCCGCGTCCCGGCGGGCAGCTCTGCCAGCCGCCGCATCGCGCCAGCGTACACCCCCAGCCGCCCGTCGAGGTAGGCGGCGCGGTCTGCGGCGGCGGTAAGATAGGCAGCGGGGCGTTCGCGCACGGTGACGTAGACCATCTCGGCCAGCGCCAAAACCAGCGTGAATGCCACAATCCCGCGCAGCACTGGGTACAGGCTGAACGGCTTCTGCGGCCAGCGGGCCAGCCCTTCCAGCGCCAGCGCGCCGGCGGCTGCTGAGACAGCCAGCGCAGGCATCATCAAGCGCGTCTGCGCGCCCAACAGCGTGAACGCCGCCAGTGCCGCCCAGATCAGCAGCAGCGGGGCTAGCAGCGCCCAGCAGGCCGCCGCCAGCGCGCGGGCGGGCGCGTCCAGCCAGCGCCAGCCCAGGGGAACGAGCAGCGGCAGCGTCAGCAGCCAGGGGCCGGCGGTGAAGGCGAAACCGGCAGCCTTTTCCACCCCAAAGATCGCGGCTGCCGCCGGCAGAATCAAGACTTGCCAGCCCTCGCCGCGCCCAGCCAGCCCCGCGCCGCCGAAAAACAAGTCAGCGCGGGCAGCGTCCCAGCCTAGGCCGTCGAAGAAGAACGGGTACACCGGGTTGTAATAGAGCAGCAGGCCGCGCGCCAGCCAGGGCAAAAACAGAATCAACGCGGGCAGACCCAGCAGCAGGCCGCTGCGCACAGCGCGGCGCGGGGCAGTCCAGGCCGCGCCGGCGGCCAGCGCCAGCAGCAGCACACCCGCTGTGTACTTGACGCCCAGGCTGAGGCCGGCGCTGACCCCGGCCAGGATCAGCCAGCGGTCATCGCGCGCGGCGCGCCAATTCGCAAACGCGGTCAGCGCGGCGGCGCTGTAGAGCAGCACGCCCAGGTCTACATATGGCCAGCCGAACAGCAGCCAACTGCTGTAGGCGCTCACGATGAGCGCGGGGGCCAGCCAGCCGGCCGCTTCGCCGCCGTGCCGCCGGGCCAGCCCGCCCAAACTGATCAGCGCCAGCAGGCCCAGGCCGAAGTGCAGCGGGGCGGCGGCGGTGTCGCGCCCGAACAGCGCCATGCCCAGCCCGTAGAGCGTCTCCACGCTCTGCGGGAAGCCGAGGTAGGGGTTGTCGGGCCGGGCGACGATGCGGCCCGCGGCCAGGTAGCTGCGCGGCCCATCCAGGTGATACATTAGCGCGTCCCAGGCGACCGGCGGGGCCAGCGCGTGCAGCAGCGCCAGCGCCAGCGCCGCCAGCGTGAAGGCGGCGAGGAAGCGCGGCCACGCCCTGGCGGGCCAGCGGCTGCGCGCCAGCGCCCGCGCAGCAGCCAGCCAGCCGCGCAGCCCCGGCCAACCGAGCGCAGCGGCGGCCAGCAGCAGCGCCCACAGCGCCGCCGGCGTGTACAGCCCGGCCAGCCCCAGCGCCAGCGCTGCCATGCTGAGCAGCCCCAGACCAGCGGCCGCCTCCAGCGCCAGCCTCTCGCCGTTCGACAGCAGACCCGGCGGCAGCAGGCGCGCCAGCGCGCGCCGCCCCAGGCCGCCCCCAACGGCGATTATCGCGCCGGCGGCCAGCAGGTCGAGCAGCGCGCCGCCCAGCGTGAACGCCATCTCGAAGCCGGCGGGCTTGTGCACCCAGTAGTACCCGATGAGCAGCGCCAGCGCCGCCGCCAGGATCAGCATCCCCCGCGCCGCAGCCTGTGTTCGCTCTGTCATGCGCCTTCCTTTGCCGGCAGCCGGCGTGCGCGTTCTCACCCCTTTACCCTACCACCAGAAGCGCCCTGCCACCCTTGAGAGCGGCTGCTGTGCGCCGGCTGGCCGGCCTCTTTCGGCCCGCTAAACCCGCGCCAACGCTATTTTTATGCATATCGGTTACAAGAGTAATGCGAGACAAATCTGTTCACGGCGTAAATGCCGCTTTCCCAGTACAATTGTTCCTGTCTAGCTGCATCAAGCTGCATCAGCAGCACCCTGATGCACCGGTTACCAGTGAGGTAATGTAAACCCCCATGATGCGTTTTGACCGTTTCACCGAGCGCGCGCAGGACGCCGCCGCAAGGGCCTACGAGATTCTCCAGCGCTACGGCCACAACCAAGTGGACACCGAGCACATCCTGCTCGCGCTGCTCGACCAGACCGACGGCGTCATCCCCCAAATCCTAGAGCGCATGAGCGTGGACGTGAACGCCATCCGCGCCCGCCTGGACGAAATCCTGCGCGCCAGCCCCAAGGCCGCCATCTATGGCGGCGGGACCGGACAGGTGTTCATCACGCCGCGCGTCAAGCGAATCATTGACCTGGCCAACGAGGAGGCTAACCGCCTGCGCGACGAGTACATCTCGACCGAGCACATCTTCCTCGCCATCCTCAGCGAGCGCAACACGGCCGTCGCCAAGATTCTGGCCGACCACAACGTCACCCGCGACCGCACCTACGACGCCATTAAAGACGTGCGCGGCGGCCAGCGCGTCACTGACCCGCAGTCGGAGAGCCGCTATCGCACGCTGGAGAAGTACAGCCGCGACCTCACCCGCCTGGCCGCTGAGGGCAAGCTCGATCCGGTGATCGGTCGCGACGCCGAAATTCTGCGCGTGATCCAGATTCTGTGCCGCCGCACCAAGAACAACCCCGTGCTGATCGGCGAGGCCGGCGTGGGCAAGACGGCCATCGTCGAGGGGCTGGCGCAGAAGATCGTCGCCGGCGACGTGCCGGAGCTGCTGCTGGGCAAAACTGTCATCAGCCTGGACCTGGGCGCGATGCTGGCCGGCAGCCGCTTCCGCGGCGAGTTCGAGGAGCGCCTGAAGGCCGCCATTGACGAGGTTAAGCGCGCCGAGGGCGAGATCATCCTGTTCATTGACGAGGTGCACCAGGTGGTGGGCGCAGGCGCGGCCCAGGGTGCGCTGGACGCCGGCAACATGATGAAACCGGCGCTGGCGCGCGGCGAGCTGAACGCCATCGGCGCGACCACGCTGGACGAGTACCGCCAGTACATCGAGAAGGACAGCGCGCTCGACCGGCGCTTCGCCCCGGTGTTCGTCGAGGAGCCGAGCGTCGAGGACACGATTGACATGCTCTTCGGCCTGCGCGACCGCTACGAGGCGCACCACAAAGTAACCATCTCCGACGACGCGATCGTGGCCGCCGCCCGGCTGGCCGCGCGCTACGTTACCGAGCGCAAGCTGCCGGACAAGGCGATTGACCTGCTGGACGAAGCCGCCGCCAAGCTGCGCGTGGCGCTCTACTCGATGCCGCCCGAACTCAAAAAGATGAAGGACTCCATTGACCGGCTGCTGGCCGACGAGGAAGCCGCCGGCATCGCCCGCGACTACGAGCGCGCTGCGGAATACAAGGTGCGCCGTCTCCAGCTTGAGGAGGAGTTCGAGCGCCGCCGCTTCGTGTGGCAGCAGGAACACACGCTCGATGAGGTGGTGGACAGCGAAGATATCGCCCAGGTGGTCGCCCAGTGGACGGGCATTCCCGTCAGCCAGATGCTGGAGACGGAGAGCGAGAAGCTGCTGCGCATGGAAGAGGCGCTGCACCAGCGCGTGATCGGCCAGGACGCGGCCGTGGTGGCCATCGCCGACGCCATCCGCCGCTCGCGCAGCGGCCTGAAAGACCCCAAGCGGCCGATCGGCTCGTTCATCTTCTTGGGGGCCAGCGGCGTGGGCAAGACTGAGCTGGCCAAGGCGCTGGCCGAGTTCCTGTTCGACGACGAAGAGGCGCTGGTGCGCATTGACATGAGCGAGTACCGCGAGCAGCACACCGTCAGCCGGCTGTTCGGCGCGCCACCCGGCTACGTGGGCTATGAAGAAGGCGGCCAGCTCACCGAAGTGGTGCGCCGCCGCCCCTACCGCGTGATCCTGTTCGACGAGATCGAGAAGGCCCACCCAGACGTGTGGAACGCGCTGCTCCAGGTGCTGGAGGACGGCCGCCTCACCGACGGCCAGGGCCGCACGGTGGACTTCCGCAACACGGTCATCATTATGACCAGCAACCTGGGCACGGAGTTTGTGCGGCGCGGCGGGGCGCTGGGCTTCATCCAGCCGACAGACGCCCAGGCGGTGGCCGACCACCAGAAGATCGAACGCGCCATGCGCGAGACCTTCCGGCCGGAGTTCCTCAACCGCATTGATGAGATCATCATCTTCGCGCCGCTGACGCTGGCCGACGTGGAGAAGATCGTGGACCTGCAGATGCGCGGCATCGCCGAACGGCTGGCCGAGTCCGGCATTGGCGTCCATCTGACTGAACCGGCGCGCCAGTGGCTGGCTGAGAAAGGCTATGACCCGCAGTTCGGGGCGCGCCCGCTCAAGCGCGCCATTCAGCGCTACATCGAGAACCCGCTGAGCGTGCAGCTCCTCAAGGGCGATTTCACGCCCGGCGACCTGGTGGTGATTGACGAGATGGGCGGCCAGTTGATCTTCGAGCGGCACGCCGACGCCAGCAGCGACTACCTGCGCCTCAATCAGCGCGATCTGCTCGGCCACGAACGCCGTCAGCCGCGTTAAGCCTAGGCCTTGTGCCTGCGCGCCGGCATCCCCTCTCCGCGCGGAGAGGGGATGCTTTTTCGTTGGGCGTTATCCCTGCCAGAACGCCTCGCTCAGGTACTTGTAGGCGCTGTCCGGGAACACGGTGACGATCACGCCCGGCTGGCCGGAGTCGGCCAGCTCTTCGGCTACCTGGAGCGCGGCCACCATCGCCGCCGCCGAGCTGATGCCCACCAGGTAGCCTTCCTCGCGCGCCAGCCGCCGGGCCATCGCGTAGGTCGCCTCGGTGCTGACGCGCAGCGTGCGGTCCGGCAGAGCCGGGTCGTAGATGTCCGGCCGGATAGCGGTGGGCATGTGCTTGAGTCCCTCCAGGCCGTGGAACGGCGAGTCCGGCTCGACGGCTGCCACCTGCACGGCCGGGTTGTAGTGGCGCAGGCGGCGGCCCGTGCCCATCAGCGTGCCGCTGGTGCCCAGCCCGGCGACGAAGTGCGTCACCGCCCCGTGCGTCTGCTGCCAGATTTCGACGCCAGTTGTGTGGTAGTGCGCCTGCCAGTTGGCCGGGTTGCCGTACTGGTTTGCGTAGAAGTAGCGGTCGGGCGCGGCCTGCACCAGCTCGCGCACGGCCAGAATCGCGCCGTCAGAGCCTTCCAGCGGGTCGGTCAGGATCAGCTCAGCGCCGTAGGCGCGCAGGATGGCCAGGCGTTCCGGGCTGGCGTTGGCCGGGATGTAGAGCCGCACGCGGTAGCCGCGCGCCGCGCCCAACATGGCGTAGGCGATGCCGGTGTTGCCGCTGGTGCTGTCCACCAGCGTCTTGCCGGGGGCCAGCGCGCCGCTCTGCTCAGCTTGGCGGATGATGTTAAGCGCGGCCCGATCCTTGACGCTGCCGCCGGGGTTAACCCACTCGGCTTTGGCGTAGACGCTCACCGACGGCGGCAGGTGGGCGGTGATGCGCTGGAAACTGACCAGCGGCGTGCCGCCGATCTGCTGCTCGACGGTCAGCGCGGGAATGTAAAGCCTGGGCGTTGTCGCTGCTACCATGTGTGCCTGTGTCCTTCTGCGCGCCAGCCGGCGCGGGTGATCTCGATCCTGATTAACGCTGCAGCTCAACAAAAAAGCCAGCAGACAGCAAAAAAGCGCGGAACTCTGCCCGGTCACAGTGACGGTGGCTGCACCACCGCCCCAGGGGCGTTCCCACGCTTCTTACGGCCTCTGCTGGCCTCGGTTACTGGCTGAGTTTACCGTCTGAAGCTGTGGTCAGCGCCCCTGCTTCAGACATGTGCAGACCTGCATGAGTGTGCTGCTCCGCTGGTCGAACTTTTCAGGCCACAAGATTACAGCTCAAAGTCTAACCGAACTGCGGTCCGGCTGTCAACCGCTTCTGCCGAACGTTAGTCTGGCGCTCATCTAGGGCCGGTGGGGCCGGCCCAGGCCGTCAGCAGGCGGTCTCGCCCTGGAAGCCCGCCGGACTCCACACCGGCGGCGTGTTGCCAGGCAGCGCTTCGTCGAAGATGGCCCACGATTGGGTGGCGGTGTCCACAACGGCCAGGGCGTAAGCGCTGCGGAACGCCAGCCAGCGTCCGTCGGCGCTGAAGCGCGGGTAGTCAGCGTAGGCCAGCGCCGGGTTGTCGAGGTAGAGCGCGGCATCGGTATCGGCCCAGCCCAGCAGCGGAATGCGCCACAGGCGGTTGTCGCGCACGTCGCGGAAGTCGCGCACGGCGGCCAGCATGGCGCTGCCGTCCGGCAGCCAAGTAAGGTCGAGGATCAGACTCCACTGCTGGCTGAGCTGTGTCGGCAGAGCGCCTGCCTGCCCGGCGATCATGTAGAACTGGTCGTTGCCGGGGCTGGGCGAGTAGACAAAGCCGATCAGATCGCCGTCTGGCGACCAGCGCGGCCCGCGCACGCTGCCGGTGGGAAAGCTGGTGAGGCGCTGCTTGGCCTGGCCGTCGGCGCGCACCAGCCACAGGTCGGCCTCGCGCAGCAGCGGGGCGGGCGGCCCGGTTTGGCCGGCTGGCGTCGGCACAGCGGTTGAGTAGATGTCAGCCCCGGCAGGGCGCTCATCGTAGGCGATGTAGGCCAGCCATGCGCCGTCCGGCGACCACTGCGGCTCGTGCTCGTCGCCGCTGGCGCTGTAGAGCTGGGGCGCGCCGCCGTCTGCGCTCACCCAGGCGATGTGATAGGTGCGGCGGACGCCGCCGTCGCGCTGCGGCACGTCGCGGATCAGCGTGAAGGCGACCCGGCTGCCGCCTGGCTGCCACTGTGGATTCCAGGCGCGCCACGCGTCTGGCAGCAGCTCGTCGTACTGCACCAGCGCGCGCACATCGCTCCCGTCCAGACGGGCGGTGTAGACGCGGCTGGCGTCCGGGCCGTCGCTGCGCGTGAACAAGAGGCGGCAGCCGTCGGGGCTGAAGCCCCACACGCGCACCCAGCCGGGGCCGAAGCGGAGTTCGCGCCGGGCCGCCCCGCCTAGATCGTAAACGACGATGCGATCCTGCTGCGCGGTGTCGGCGGCCAGCAACGGCCCCTGCAGCGCGGCTTCCTGCGCGCCCAGTCGCGCGGCCAGCGCCAGCAGCAGCCCCAGCGCCAGCAGCGCCAGGACAGCCGCTCGGCTCACCGGGCAGCCTCGGCCCGCTCGGCGCGGTAAACTGCCACCTGTTCAGCCAGCCATGTCACCCAGGCGTCCAGGCCGTCGCCCGTGCGGCACGACAGCGCGAACGTCGTCAGGCCGGGGTTGAGCGTTTCCACGCCGCGGCGGAAGCGCTCCATGTCGAACGTCACGTAGGGCAGCAGGTCTATCTTGTTGATCACCAGCGTGTCCACGCCGTGGTACATGGTGGGGTACTTGTAGGGCTTGTCGTCGCCTTCGGGCACAGAGGCCACCAGCACGCGGCGGTGTGTCCCCAGCGCCCAGCCCGACGGACACACCAGGTTGCCCACGTTCTCAACGATCACCAGGTCGAGATCGGCCAGCGGCAGGCGCGCCAGCGCGTCGCGCACCATCCAGCCCTCCAGGTGACAGTTGCCGCCGGTGTTGATCTGCACCGAAACCGCCCCGGCGGCCTCGGTGCGCTCGGCGTCCAAGCTGGTGGCCAAGTCGCCCTCGATCACGCCCAGGCGCAGGCGGCCCGCCAGCCGCTTCACGGTCTCCTCGATGAGGGCGGTTTTACCCGCGCCAGGCGAGGCCATCACGTTGAGCGCGTAGACGCCGGCGGCGTCCAGGCGCGCGCGGTTCTCCGCCGCGATCTGGTCGTTGGCGCTCATAATGTTTTCCACAACGGGTATGCGTGTCATGGAGAGTCTCCAGTCGTCAGTCGCTAGTCGTCAGTCAAACCTCACCCCTGAATTCCCCTCGCCCACGAAGGGGGTCAGGGTGAGGGTTATGCCGTCTCCACATCAATCGACTCGACGTAGAACTCCTCGCCGCCGGTCACGCGCACATCGCTGCTGCCGCACTGCGGACAGGCGAAATCGGCACTGGCCGCCAGCGCGAACGCCGCGCCGCACGCCTGGCACTGCATCTGAGCCGGCACGCGCTGGAAGTGCAGCCGCGCCCCCTCGGCGATCGTGCCAGCGGCGATCATGTCCCAGTAGAACTGCACCGAGTCGTCCACAATCGAGGAAAGCTGGCCGATCACCAGCCGGATGTCTGTGATGCGCGCTGCGCCGGCCTGTTCGGCGTGGCGCACGACGATGTTCAAGATGCTCTGTGTCACCGGCAGCTCGTGCATGGCGATCAGCAGATGCGCGGGAGCTGCTCGCCGCTGAGCATGTCCACCACGCGGTCTGCGCCGATGGCGCTGCGCAGCGTCACCAGGCCGGCGCGGTCGTCGCGCACCTCGCCGATGCGCACGGCATCCTCGCCCAGCGGGTGCGCCCGCAGGATTTCCAGCGCGCGGTCGGCGTCTTCCGGCGCGACAAACGCGGCGAAGCGGCCCTCGTTGGCCACGAACAGCGGGTCCAGCCCCAGAATTTCGCACGCGCCGCGCACGTCCTCGCGCACGGGCACGGCCCGCTCGTCAATGTGAACGTGCAGCTTGGCCGCCTCGGCGATCTCGATCAGCGCGCTGCCCAGCCCGCCGCGCGTCAGGTCGCGCAGGCAGCGCACGCTGACACCAGCCTCAATCAGCAGGCGCACCGGCTCGACCAGCGGCGCGCAGTCGCTCGCGATCTCGCTTTCGAAGGCCAGTCCCTCGCGCTGCGCCATGATGGCGATGCCGTGTCGCCCGATGTCGCCGCTGAGCAGGACGGCGTCGCCGGCGCGCACGCTGGCCGGGCTGATCTCCAGACCGTGCTCGACCAGGCCGATGCCGGCGGTGTTGATGAACACGCCGTCGCCCTTGCCGCGATCCACCACTTTGGTGTCGCCGGTGACGATCTGCACGCCAGCGGCCTGGGCCGCGGCCTGCACGGACTGCACTACGCGCCACAGCGTGTCCATCGGCAGCCCTTCCTCGATGATAAGCGCCAGGCTGAGCGCCAGCGGGCGCGCCCCGGCCATCGCCAGGTCGTTGACCGTGCCGTTCACCGCCAGCGCGCCGATGTCGCCGCCGGGGAAGAACAAGGGGCGCACCACAAACGAATCCGTGGTGAAGGCCAGCCGCGCGTCGCCCAGGCGCAGCACAGCGCTGTCGTGGCGTGTTTCTAACAGCGGGCTGCTGAAGGCCGGCACGAGCATCTTCTCGATGAGCGTGTGCATCAGCTTGCCGCCGCCGCCGTGCGCCAACAGCACGTGCGGATACTGCGAGATGGGGATGGGACACGCAAGCGTGAAATCAAGGGTGTCAGTCATTAGTCGTCAGTCGTCAGTCTGCAGTCTTTAGTCGTCAGAACCTCACCCCCGCGCATCTGCGCCTCGCTTCCTCTCTCCATCGGAGAGGGGGTTAGGGGGTGAGGCAGCGCAGTCACGCTGGGTCGCTGAACAGCTCGCGCCGCCGGTAGCGGTAGTAAGCGGCGCACGCACCCTCGCTGGAAACCATCGTCGCGCCCAACGGGCGCTCCGGCGTGCAGCGCGTGCCGAAGGCTGGGCACTCGTGCGGCTTCTTCACGCCCTGCAGCACCAGCCCGCTGATACACTCGGTGTCCTCCTCAACGCCCGGCCCGGCCAGCCCGAAGCGCTGTTCGGCGTCGTAGGCAGCGAATTCCGGGCGCAGCGCCAGCCCGCTGTGCGGTATCTCGCCGATGCCGCGCCACTTGCGGTGCGTCACCTGGAACACCTCGCGCAGCAGCGCCTGCGCCGGCACGTTGCCCTCGCGCCGCACCGTGCGGCTGTACTGGTTCTCGACTTCAGCACGGCCTTCTTCAAGCTGCTTCACCACCATGTACACGCCCTGCAGAATGTCCAGCGGCTCGAAGCCGGTAACGACGAACGGCACGCGGTACTTGGCCGCCAGCGGGTAATACTCCTCAAAGCCCACCACCGCGCACACGTGGCCGGCCGCCAGGAAGCCGCTGACGCGGCAGTCAGGCGCGCTCAGGATCGCCTCGATGGCCGGCGGGACCAGCACATGCGACACCAGGATCGAGAAGTTTTTGATGCCCAGCTGGCGCGCCTGGTAGACGGCCATCGCGTTGGCGGGGGCGGTGGTCTCGAAGCCGACGGCAAAGAACACCACCTGCTTGTCCGGGTTGAGCCGCGCGATCTTGAGCGCGTCCAGCGGCGAGTAGACCATGCGCACGTCGCCGCCGCCGGCCTTGACCGACAGCAGGTCGGTGCGCGAGCCGGGCACACGCAGCATGTCGCCGAACGACGTGAAGATCACATCCGGGCGGGCGGCCAGCTCGATGGCGCGGTCAATCAGCTCCACCGGCGTGACGCAGACCGGGCAGCCCGGCCCGTGCAGCAGCGTGATCTGCGGCGGCAGCAGCGTGTCCACGCCGAACTTGATGATGGCGTGCGTCTGCCCGCCGCACACTTCCATGATCGTCCAGGGCCGCGTCGTGATTTTGGCCAGCGCCTCGGCGTACTGGCGGGCGGCCTCTGGATCGCGGTACTCGTCAATAAACCGCATCGTCGCCCACCTCAAGCTCGTCCAGGTCGCCGATCTCGCGCAGGTACTCGAACACCTTGCTGGCCTCGGCCTCGTCTAGCGTGCTGATGGCGAAACCAGCGTGGACGATCACGTACTCGCCGGCCTGCGCCTCCGGCACATACGCCAGGTTGACCTCTTTGACGACCCCGCCAAAGTCCACGCGGCCGGTGCGCATGATCGGGTCATCGCCGGAAATGTCGAGAATCCTGCCCGGAACTGCGAGACACATCGTAAATCACTCCTCACCCTAAATTCCTCTACTCGTAGGGGGTTGATGCATCACCCCCGCGCCTGCCCTCACTCACCCCCTGCGCCAGCGCCGCCGCAATGAGCTGACCCGGCGCAATGCCGCCGTCGTTGGGCGGGATGCGCCGGTGCCACACCGGTTCAAAACCGGCGGCGCGCAGCCGCGTCACAGCTTGCTCGGTGAGGCGGCGGTTCTGGAAGCAGCCGCCGGTCAGAATTACACGCTGTTCGCCGGCCTGCTGCGCCACCGCGACCATCATTTCTACTAGTGTAGTATGGAATCGCGCCGCCTGGAATCCCGCCGGGACGTTTTTATGCCGTTCGTCGTCAATATTGCGTATCATCTGTCGCCAGTCGAGGACACCCTCGGCGTCCAGCGCGAACGGGTACGGCTCGTCCGCCGTGAAGCCCTCGGCAGCGAACTCCAGCATCATGGCCGCTTCGCCCTCGTAAGCTGACTGCTGCGCCAGGCCCAACAGCGCCGCTGCCGCGTCGAACAGCCGCCCGGCGCTGGACGTGAGCGGCGCGTTGAGGCCGCGTTCGAGCATTGTGTGGAGGACGGCGCGCTCTTGTGAACTGAAAGCCGCCAGCGGCGGCAGGTCAGCGCGCTCGAAAACCTGCGCGCCGTACACAGCGAAGAGCGCCCCCAGCGCCGAGCGGCGCGGCTCGCGGGCGGCAGCGTCGCCGCCGGGCAGGCGGAACGGCAGCAGATGCGCGGCGCGCTCCCAGCCGCTGTCGGTCACGCGCAGGAACTCGCCGCCCCACACCGTCCCATCTGGGCCGTAACCTGTCCCGTCCCACGCGATGCCCAGCGCCGGCGGCGCGACGCCGTGCTCAGCCATACACGCCAGCACATGCGCGTAGTGGTGCTGCACGCGCACCAGCGGCAGGCCGGCGCGGACAGCGTGCTGTGTCGAAAGATAGTCCGGGTGCAGATCACAGGCGATCACCTGCGGCCGCAGGTCGTAGAGCGCCTGCAGGCTGGCCGCGGTGCGCGTGAAGGCGTCGAAAGCCTGGGCCGTCTCGAGATCGCCGATGTGCTGGCTGGTGAATATGTCGCGCCCAACGGCCACCGCCACCGTGTTTTTGAGGTGCGCGCCCACCGCCAGCGCCGGCGGCAGGTCGAACGGGGCGCGCACCGGCAGCGGCGCGTAGCCGCGCGCCCGGCGCAGCACCAGCTCGCGGCCGGCCATCACGCGCACGATCGAGTCGTCCACGTGGCGGGCGATGGGCCGGTTGTGCGCCAGGAACAAATCGGCGACGCCGGCCAGCCGTTCCAGCGCCTCGCGCTCGTCGGTGCAGATCGGCTCGTCAGACAGGTTGCCGCTGGTGGCCACTACTGGAAAGCCCAAATCAGCCATAAGCAGATGGTGCAGCGGTGTGTAGGGCAGCATCGCGCCCAGATAGGGGTTGCCCGGCGCGACTGCCTCAGCCACGCCGCCCACGCCAGCGCGGCGGCGCAGCAGCGTGATCGGCGCTTCGGGCGCAGTCAGCAGCGCCGCTTCGCGTTCCGACACGTCGCAGTCAGCGCGGATCGCGTCTAGCGACGGGTACATCAGGGCGAAGGGCTTGGCCTCGCGCCGCTTGCGGGCGCGCAGCCGCCGCACCGCCGTTTCGTCGCGGGCGTCCGCCATCAGGTGGAAGCCGCCCAGCCCTTTGACCGCCACGATCAACCCAGCGCGCAGCGCGTCCTCTGCCAGCCGCAGGGCGTCGTCGTCGCGGGCCTGTTCGCTCCCGTCTGGCCCCCACAGCGCCAGGCGCGGCCCGCACACCGGGCAGGCGTTCGGTTGGGCGTGAAAGCGCCGGTCGAGCGGATTTTCGTACTCGGCGCGGCAGGCCGGGCACATGGGAAAATGGCGCATGGTGGTGTTGGGCCGGTCGTAGGGCAGCGCCTCGATGATGCTGTAGCGCGGGCCGCAGTTGGTACAGTTGGTGAACGGGTAGCGGTAGCGGCGGTTCGATGGGTCGAAAATCTCGGCCAGGCAGTCCGGGCAGGTGGCCATGTCCGGCAGCACCAGCGTCGTGCGCGCGCCGCCGCTCGCGCTGCTGCGGATTTCGAACGCCGTGTAGCCGACCGGCGTGAGCCGCGCTGTCTCTACGCTCTGTACGATGGCGCGCGGCGGGGCGTCGCTCTCCAGGCGGGCGCGGAAGGCTTCCAGCGCGGCGAGCGGGCCTTCCACCTCAATGAACACGCCCTGCGCTGCGTTGTTCACCCAGCCGGCGAGCGCCAGCTCGCGCGCCAGCCGGTAGACGAACGGGCGGAAGCCCACGCCCTGCACCGCCCCGCGCACCGTCAGCCGCAGGCGGGCCGCCTCATTGACCTCATCCACGTCGCGCTGCGCGCGACTCCCCCGCTCCACATGGAGAGGGGGTGGAGGGGTGAGGTTCGCTATCTCCTCAATCACCCGCTGCGCGGCTTCGTGCGCCGCCGCCGCGACAGCCTCCGACGGCGGCGCGCCGAGCGTGAAATCCGCCGCCTCGACGCCGTAGATCACCAGGCGGGGCGGGAGCTGGCCCAACGCGCGCGCCATCTCGACTGCCTCGGCTGCGCCGAACAGGTGCGACGACGCGGCGAACAGCCCACGCGGCAGCGGCCGTGCCAGCGCGTCCACGCGGTGGATCGTCCCCGGCGGGCCGCCAGCCTGCGCTGCGTCCAGCAGGTAGACGGCGTCCGCGCCGGCGAACA
>Ga0308414_1000241_pt1 | contig 34208 bp, 34 predicted proteins | sample HotsprSampleOS50_FD_205667 | JGI IMG/M metagenome (GOLD analysis project Ga0308414, IMG submission 205667) | Hot spring phototrophic mat microbial communities from Octopus Spring, Yellowstone National Park, Wyoming, United States - 20090730_OS50 ... | reverse complement strand
CAACGCTGCAATTGTGTCCGACTTGGACGAGGTTGTCTAACTTTGCGCCTTTGCGGATAATGGTCTCACCCAGCGTGGCGCGGTCGATGCAAGTGTTTGCGCCGATTTCGACATCGTCTTCAATGACAACACGACCGATTTGTGGAATTTTTTTGAAGCTCGAATCTTTTTGCGGTGCAAACCCAAAGCCGTCGGCGCCAATGACTGCGCCCGCATGGATGATGGTGCGATGCCCAATTTGGCAATCGTGGTAAATGGTAACATGTGGATACAGTATGCACGCATCGCCGATTACGGTGCCATCCAGAATCGTGGTATGCGGATAGAGAATGGTATTTGCGCCGATTTGCACATTTTCGCCGATAACGCAGTAAGCACCAATGCGTGCCGTTGGATGCACGGCCGCTGAACTTGCAATCACTGCGGTGGGATGAATGCCTTGTGGGGCAATGTCTCGCGGTGGGCTGAAGTGCTCCAACACAAACACAAATGCGCTGTAGGGGTCATCGACTTTAAGCAGTGCAAGTTCCTGCGGGGCTTGGTGTGTGTCAAGTTTTTTTGACACAATCAGTGCCGAGGCTTTGGTTTGCGACAGAAATTTTTCATACTTCGGATTGGCAATAAAGGAAATACTGCCAGCTTGTGCTTCTTCAATCGGCGAAATGCTCTCTATGACCAGATTCTGACTGCCAATGAGTTCTGTTTCAGGAAAAATTTCGGCAAGAAAACGGTAAATTTCGCCGAGCGATAGCTTAGGCATTCAGGTTTTCGGTTTGAGATTAAACGTTTGTATATTTGCGGCTCTTTTTTTGAGAGCATAAAATAGGGCGAACGCACTAAAAAGAAAAGCATCTGTCATGTCGTTGAGCTCAGCCTGCTTTTCAGCGGGTTGAGTGCGGTTGAGCAGATAGGGAGAAGTATGCAGCATGTTTAAGACCATCAAAATTTTTGCTGGGCGCAGCAATCGTCCGCTGGCAGAAAAAATTGCCAATCAGCTTTCACTGCCGATTTGCAAAGCGGAAGTCAAGAGCTTTTCCGACGGTGAAATTTCCGTGCATTACAATGAATCGATTCGTGGCAGTGATCTTTTCATCATACAATCGACCAACTCGCCTGCGGAGAACTTGCTGGAACTGCTGATTTTAATTGATGCGGCAAAGCGTGCTTCTGCCAGCCGCATTACGGCAGTTATTCCATATTATGGCTATGCGCGTCAAGACCGCAAGGATCAGCCGCGTGTGTCTATTACGGCAAAATTGGTTGCCAACCTTATCACCACTGCGGGCGCTGACCGCGTTTTGACCATGGATTTGCATGCGCCGCAGATTCAAGGGTTCTTTGATATTCCCTTTGACCATCTCTACTCTGCTGGGATTATCATCAATCACATTCAAAAAATGCAGTTAGATAATCTCGTGGTGGCTTCGCCTGATGTCGGAGGCGTAAAGTTGGCGCGCAGCTATGCCAAGCGTCTGGGCTCGGATTTGGTGATATGCGACAAGCGCCGACCGCGGCCTAACGAAGCCGAAGTCATGAATATCATCGGTGATGTCAAAGGCAAAAATGTGCTGCTGGTCGATGACATGATTGATACCGGTGGCACGATGGTCAGTGCGGCGACCGCCATGAAAAAACATGGCGCTCTTCGAATTTTTGCCGCCTGCACGCATCCCATTCTCTCGGGTTCAGCTGTTGAGCGCATTGAAAATTCTGACATTGAAAAAGTCATTGCCACAGACTCGGTGGTTACCAATCATCCGCCGATGCCCAAGTTAGAGATTGTCAGCGTCAGCGGACTATTTGCCGAGGCCATTAAGCGCATTTACGACGATAGCTCTATCAGTTCCCTGTTTGACGGCGATTAAACTCAACCATTTCATCTTAAACACTCAATCCGATTATGCAAACCATTGTTCTTGAAGCTGAAAAGCGCGACACTCAGACAAAAGGCGCCTTGAAAGCCTTACGCCGCAAGGGTTTTGTGCCAGCGGTGCTTTATCACAAAGGCGAACCGTCGCTTTCGCTTGCGGTTAAAGAATCTTCTTTGCGTAAGCTGGTCTATACGACCGAGTCTCATCTTGTCTGTCTGAAGTTCAGTGATGGCACGGAAAAACAGGCGGTCATGAAAAGCCGCCAGTTCGACCACCTCGGCGAGCATATTCTTCACGCCGACTTCCAGCTTATCAAAGCCGATGAGACGATTGAAACGGAAGTTCCTACACTCTTCAAAGGCACGCCAGCTGGTGCCATCAAAGGCGGACGGGTGCAAGTGTTGATGCACAAACTTCGCATTCGCACCCTGCCCGGCGACATTCCTGAACACATCGAGTTTGATATTTCCAACATGGACATTGGCAACACGCTTCACATCAAAGATGCAAACGAGATGTTTGCGTCTGCAAAGTGGAAAATTTTAGGCGACCCCTCCATCTCGATTGTCTCGGTTGTGCCGCCCACCAAAGCAACGGCGAGCGAAGTTGCTGAAACGGCTGCCGCTGCCGAACCAGAAGTTATTGCCAAAGGCAAGGAAAAATCTGCCGAGAAAACCGAGAAAAAATAACTTGCTTTTGGCTGGCACATCAGAAGTTTTGCAGAGCAAAGCGGCGTCAGCCGCTTTTTTTATGATTGGCTTAGCATCTCATTTAGCAGGCTTTGCAGCCTATCTATCCGGAAGGGTTTTTGAAGCAGTTGTATGGATTTGCCTTTCTGAAGCAGCGCAGTATCAGTTTCACGTTCATAGCCAGTGATAATCAGAATCGGCATGTCTGGCATTCTTTCTCGAATGTGCTGGATGAGCTTGTCTCCATTGACTTTGGGCATCACCAAATCGGTAATCACGCCAGAGAGCTGCGAGGCATATCTATCAAAATTTTCTATGCCCTCTGCCCCATCCTTGCACAAAATGAGATGATAGTCGCTGGACAGTATATCAGAGAGCAGCTCTCGTATGAGATCTTCGTCATCTACGATTAGCAAGGTTTTTTTGGAGTCGCTCATGCTGTGTGCGCTGTAAAATCAATGTTTTTGATGTTTGGGCTGTGCAAGTTATAGGGCTATTGCATTTTTTGCAAGACCAAGCTAAATTTACGAGTTCCACAGTGCACTTGCCGTGCTACACCAAATCACGTAAGCAGACCTCAAGCCATGAATGTCCGATTGAAGGAATTGGAGACCATGCTCAAATCTGTATCGAGTTTGCCGGCTCGTGTGGATTTAATCAATCAGGCGGCATGGGATTTGCGCCACTCTGACCCTGCAAGTGCCTTGATGCTTTGCGACGACAGCGTGCAGCTTGCTCAAAATTCGGGGTATCTCAAAGGACTTGCAGATGCCTTCAAAATCAGGGGATACTGCAAATGGCGCGAAAATGACTACGATGCGGCGCTGCAAGATTGTCATCAGGCACTGAAGATTTTTCAAGACCTCAACGATAAAGCCAGTCAGGCCACTACGCTTACCACACTTGGGAATGCCTACTACAAAAAAGGCGACCCTCAAAACGCTTTGGATAGTTATCAAAAAACGCTTGAGCTTAGCCGTGAGCTTGGCGACCGCAAAAGTGAAGCACTGGCACTGAACAATCTTGGCGGCGTGTATGCTCATCTTGGCGACTACTGGCGCGCCTTAGAGTATCATCAAAGTAGCCTCAAGATTCGCACCGCCATTCGTGACCGCGCCGGTGAAGCCAATTCGCTCAAGCATCTTGCGGTAACCTACAGTCATCTTGGCGACTACAAGCAGAGCATCACTTACCACGAGCGCTGTTTTGCCTTGCAAACTTCACTTGGCGACAAAAAAGGTGCGGCGCTTTCTTTGCAATCATTAGCCACACTTTACTACAACATCGGCAATTACGAAAAATCCTTAGACTACTACGAGCGCGCCTTGAAACTCAAGCAAGAGTTGGGCGACCTGCAAGGTGAGTCGCATTTGCTTAGTAGCATTGGCAACATCTATGCGTTTCTTGGTCAGCATGAGCGGGCTTTAGAATACCATCAACGCAGCTTGAAGCATCAGGAGCAACTGGGCGATAAGCAAGGTGAGTCTGAAACCCTACTTCGCATTGGTAAAATTCTTTCTAAGCAACAGGATACCGAGAAAGCGGCAGAGTTTTTTCAGCGGGCACTTACTCTTGCCGAGCAATTGAAAGGCAAAAATGCCAGTCGCACCGCTGCACCTAAGCGCCCGGCATCAGCGGATTTTACGGAGAGCGACTCATCGCCATCTGAACCTGCTGCGCCCGAACGCTCTCTTGACGGCACCGCACTGGTTACTGAATCCGACACTTCTGCATCACAATTTGCTTCATCAACGGCTGCATCGGTTTCGCCTTCAGAGCATTCATCAGCCCCTACATCAGTCTCTATTCAAGAGACTGCGCCGCTTGCTGAATCAAGTGCCGCTCACGCTGCCACCTCTTCAGAGACCAGCACCGTATCTACCAACAGCTCCGCTGACCTGCCAGAGAGCATCCCTGCTTCTCCGCCCAAACGCAAGCGCGGACGCCCAACTAATGTCCCAGAAGGCATTACACCGAAGAAAATCACCTACTATCTTAAAAATCCGGCGTTGGAAAAGCCACTCAAACGCCTTAGTGTAGAAACCGAACGCGACCTTTCAGACTTAACCACTGAAGCACTTGAAGATTTACTCAAAAAATATGGGTTTCTATAAGTCATGCGCCACCTTTCTGACCGAGACCTCTGGATGCTGATTGCACTATCTTCCGTGGGCGAGCATTTTCGTCCGCTCAACCTTCAGGGCGCTGACCTTTCCGGCGCAGACCTCAAATACGCTTTTTTGCAACAGGCTAACCTGACCGACACCAATCTTTCTGGTGCCAATCTGGAGAAGGCGAATCTTTACCAAGCTTACTTGCATGACGCCAATTTTTCAGGCGCAAATTTGCAAGGCGCTGACCTAAGCAATGCATATGTGCGTGGCACCAACTTTGAAGGTGCAGACCTACGCGGCACAAATTTCTCTGGCGCGCTCATCAAAGATGCGAACTTTAAGGATGCAAAAATTGACCTCAAGACCAAAGGGCTTCTTCAAGTTTGACCCAAATACGGCTTTACCTAACGACTTTTGACACACGGTATGCTTCATGCTCCTGAGCGTTCCAAGTCACCGAAGCGGCGTGCGGCGTGGATTCTCGGCGACCAGCTCTCTCTGCGCAATTCGGCTTTGCTTGCACTTCAACCTTCCAGCGACATCGTCATCATGATTGAATCGCTCGAACATGCGCGGCAACTTCAACACCACAAAGCCAAACTCTATCTCTGTTTTTCCGCCATGCGCCACTTCCGTGAGGAACTTTGCGCTCACGGCTACACCGTCTGCTACTACCCGCTCGATGCCAGCAAAAATTTCCTTGAAGGACTTCGAGCCGCTGTAACCACCTATCAGATTGAGGAGCTTTTGGTCATGGAGCCCAACGAGATTGCCACAGTGCGCTTTGCACAAGAAGTTCTGCCCGAACATCTTGGCATTGCTGTCAGATTGACGCCCAGCACGATGTTTCTGACCGATAGAGCTGAATTTATCCGCACTTATGCTGGCAAGTCGCATCTTGTGATGGAGCATTACTACCGCAAAATGCGCAAGCAGTTTAAGGTATTGCTCACCGAAGATGGTCAGCCCGTTGGCGGACAGTGGAATTTCGACCGAGACAATCGTCATCCGCTCCGCTCAAAAGTTCGCATTCCAAAGCCTTACCAGCCCAAGCAAGATGAGCTTGACCGTGAAGTTATTCGCATGGTGGAAAAATTTTTCCCGCATCACATTGGCTCTTTGGAGGCTTTAGCGCTTCCCACCGCTCGCTTGGAGGCTGAAAAATGTTTTGAAGATTTTCTTCAACATCGGCTTGCCGAGTTTGGTAGGTATGAAGATGCCATGCTTCAAGATGAACTTGTGCTGTTTCATTCGCAGCTTTCGCCGCTGTTGAATATCGGTCTATTGGATGTCATGACCGTTGTGCGTCGTGTGGAGCAAGCGTATGTGGCGGGTCGTGCACCACTCAATTCCGTCGAGGGCTTTATTCGTCAGATTATTGGTTGGCGAGAGTTCATGTATGGTTGCTATTGGCTGAAAATGTCGCAGACTGATTATCATGCTGAAAATTATTTCGGGCATACTCGTCCGCTTCCTGAATTTTTTTGGACGGGAGAGGCTGTCTTTGCTGGGCGTCGCATGAATTGCCTATCGAAAGCGATTGGCAAGGTCATTCGCTATGGCTACACGCACCACATTGAGCGATTGATGATTATCGGCAATTTTGCGCTGCTTGCTGGCGTATTGCCCAGTCAGATTAATCAATGGTTTTGGGAGTTTTACATCGATGCTTACGATTGGGTGGTCTCTCCAAATGTGATTGGCATGTCGCAGTTTGCTGATGGCGGTTTTGTGGCGACCAAGCCTTACTGCGCTTCGGCAAATTACATTGATAAAATGAGCGATTACTGCAAAAGCTGCGATTTTAACAAGTCTGCAAAAGTAGGCGAATCGGCTTGCCCGTTCAACTATCTTTATTGGAATTTTTTTATTCGTCACGAGGCCATGCTACGTCGCAACTTGCGTGTTAGCATGGTCTATCGTGCGCTTGACAAAAAAAGTGATGCTGAAAAATCAGACATTCAACAATCTGCTGCCGCTTTTCTCAATGCCCTTGTGCCCAACCGATACTATGCGTGAGCAAGTTCTGGCTCTGAAACTTTTCCACAAGCTATGCGGCGTGTGTTGCGCATTGGCATCGTAGGCGTCGGCAAGTTAGGCGAACTGCACGCTAAGCTGCTGTCGGAACTCTCTCTGGAGCGTGAGGATATTGCTTTCATCGGTGTCTTTGATACCCATGCAGAGCGCTGCGCAGAGGTTGCAAAAAAGTATCGCGTGACTGCATTTCCCTCCCTTGAAGCGTGTGCCGCTGCACTTGATGCCGCCATCATTGCCACCACCACCACGGCGCATTTTGAAGTGGCATGCACTTTACTTTCACACGGTCTCCATCTCTTTATTGAAAAGCCGCTAACTGCGACGCTTGAAGAAGCAGATGCCTTGCTTCGGCTTGAGCAAGAAAAAGGTGTCAAAATTCAGGTTGGGCATGTTGAGCGGTTCAATCCAGCTTTAGCGGCTGTGGAGCAATACATTGGTGAGCCTGTCTTTATCACGGCGGAGCGACTGTCTACTTTTTCCAAGCGTGCTACCGATGTTTCAGTGGTTTTAGATTTGATGATTCACGACATTGATCTTGTGCTCTCGCTTGTTCATTCCCCTGTCCAGCAGATTTCAGCAACTGGCGTGCAAGTGTTTTCTAATCAACTCGATATTGCCAATGCGCGCATTGAGTTTGAAAATGGCGCAACGGCTACGGTTACCGCCAGTCGCATTAGCCGCACGCGTGTTCGCAAGATGCGCTTCTTTTGCAAGAATCCGCCAAGCTATGCGTCGCTCGACCTGATGAGCGGCAAATCGGAAGTCTTCCGCCTGCTTGATGCGCCGCCCGTACGCACCACCACACTCAAAGAGCGCGCCATACAGCGAACGCTTTCGCTTTTCGGCGAGATTGAAGACTTGCTCAAAGGCAAAGTTCTTGATTTTGTGAGCCCAGAGGTGCCCAAACTCAATGCGCTCAAAGAAGAGCAGCGCAGCTTTATTGAGGCCGTGCTCTACGACAAGCCTATTCGAGTCGGTGTGCAAGATGGACGGCGTGCCTTAGATGTTGCCACACGGATTATTGCCGATATAGACCATCACTTGCGGCGGTTGCGCAATAGTTAGCACGCTTATTCTTTGGACGGGCGCAAGAAATCTACGGCTGGGATTTCAACGATGAACGTGGTGCCTTTGCCTTCTTCGGTCTCAAAGTAGAATTTGCCTTTATGATTTTGGATAATGCTGTAGCAGATGGAAAGTCCGAGCCCTGTGCCTTTGCCAACGGGCTTTGTGGTAAAGAAGGGGTCAAATATCTTGGATTGAATGTGCTTGGGAATGCCGGTGCCATTGTCTTTGACGCGCACGCTGACCCAGCCTGAGTCGTAGGATGTTGAGATATGAATGTGAGGCTCTGGCGTTTTTTCAACGGCATGAATGGCATTTTGAATCAGGTTGAGAAACACTTGATTGAGCTGTGCAGGGTAGCAATCGACCATCGGGATGTTGCCGTAGTCCGTTGTCAGCGTGATGTGATGATCCTTGAACTGATGACCGATGATAAGCAAACAGCTTTTGATGCCTTCGTTGAGGTCAGCTTTTTTCATTTCAGCTTCATCGAGACGTGCAAAATTTCTCATGCCTTTGACCAATGCCGCCATTTGTTCCAAGCCGACATTCATGCCGCTGAAGAGCCGTTCTGTGCGCACGGTCAGGTCTTGCAGCGCATCCAGCGTGTTCAAGTCTGAGTCGGTTATCACTTGAAACTTCTCTATGGCTTTTTCTATTTCCCCAGCGTTGAGCGCATCGAGCGCTTGCAGACTGTTGGCGTAGAGTGTCGCCAGTTTTTCGAAGCGTCGCTGTGCAATTTCCACATTGTTGCTCACATAGCCGATGGGGGTATTGAGTTCGTGCGCAATGCCAGCCACCATTTGACCGAGCGAACTCATTTTTTCCGATTGAATCAGATGCGCTTGCGTTTCTTGAATTTCTTTGAGCCGTGCGGCCAGTTCTGCTTCCAAGCGTTTGCGTTCCGAAATATCGGAGATAAAGCCCACGATAACCATAGGCAGACCATTTTCATCAAAGATGACTTTGGCATGCTCGAGCGCCCATTTGATTTCGCCCGACTTTGTTATCAGGCGATATTCCAGCTCTACTGGCTCTTGTTTTTCAATGGCTTTTTGGATGTCGTTCCATACTCGGTCTTGGTCATCGGGATGCACGATTTGCTCACCGAAGACGACTTGATTGTTCATCACTTCTTCGGCAGAATAGCCTGTCAGTTTTTCGCAACCCGGGCTGACAAATTCCATCACACGCGATTTATCATTTTGTCCGAGATAGACCATGCCGACCACGTTGCTTAGAATGTTGTCGAGTTGCTGGCGGCTGGCGGCTAATGCTTCTTCAAGTTTCTTGCGGTCGGTGGTGTCGAGCGCGATGCCGTTAAAGAGCGTATCGCCGTTCGGCAATCGTCGCGGTCGGGCTGTCCAGCGGATGTGCTTTTGCGTTCCATTCGGGAAAAACAGCCAATCTTCAAAATCGAAGTGCGATGCGTTGTGCATGGCTTCTTTGACAGCCCTGAAAAATTTTCCTTGGCTTGTGCTTAGCATGAGTTCAAAGAATCGCTCTGGGTAGGCAATCAATTCTTCGGCTGAAAGCGAGAGCAGTTCCTTGCAGGCAGGGTTTGCATAGCGGAAGTGGAATTCCATGTCTTTTGTTACCAAAAACTCGTAGAGCATGACTGGAGAAAACTCTAATATCATGCGATACTGCTCGTCATGCTCTTTTGCGGTTCTACTCACCGTGTCAGGGACTGTTGCCATTTTGACTGGTTAGAAGAGTTTATTTTTCACTGTCTTTTTTCTTTTGTTGCTGCCGCAAGTTGTGTAAGGCTTGAAGCGTTTGCAATGCTGGCGCATTTGACTTTGTTGATGTGCTCTTGCTCTGCGCGATGTCTTCTATGCTTTTGCGACTGCTTTTGAGCGACATAGAAAGCTGCAGCATATATGTGCGCACGGCATCTCTTACAGTTTCCTTCAATTTTTCTGGGTTCCAAGGCTTTTGAATGTAGCGATAGATTTGCCCTTCGTTGATAAGTTGCACAATATCTTCTACATCGGTGTAGGCGGTAATTAAAATTTTTGGGACCAGTGGTGCATATCGGCGCGATTCTATGAGCAAGTTTGCGCCAGTCTTGCCCGGCATGCGCTGGTCGGTGAGAATGAGTGCCACAAAGGCATCTTTTTCCAGCAGTTGCAGGGCTTCTACTGCGCTGGTTTTGCATATTACATCATACTCTTCTCTGAAAAGCTCGGTGAGTGCCTCCAATACTGATAGCTCATCATCGACGATTAACACTTTGGGTTTGCCGCCCTGACCGTAAAACGCCGCTTCATAATTTTTGCTCTGACTTTCTTCCACCTTTTGATTAAGTCGCTCGAAAAATTCCTCTTCGACCAGCTGTTGCTTTTTTAGGTACTGCATCACTTCATCACTCAAATACAGGCTGGACGATGTGTCCTCATGCAATTGGCTTTTCTGCCGTGCCGCTTGCTGCGCGAGCGCTTGGAGTGCCGCTTGTGTTGCGGCTGGCAGCGGTGTGGCAGTCGGTTTTTTCGAGCTGACTGCTTCAGAGACTTGTAGGTGAGCCTGTTGAGCACTCAGGCTATGGTGTGCAGCGACTGCCAAGCGCATGACTTCTTCGAGTTCGCTGGTCTTCCATGGTTTCTTGATGTATCGGAAAACTTCGCCCATATTGACAGAGTCCATCACAGCATCGGCATCAGCAAATCCTGTGAGCAAAATTCTTGTGGCATTTGGCACGCGCTGACGCACTGCGGCTAAGACTTCGACGCCCTTGATACCGGGCATGCGTTGGTCACTGACGACCACAGCAAGGTCAGGCAGTTGTGCCAAGACTGCCAATGCCGCTTCGCCGCCCAGTGCAGTATAGACTTCATAGTCAGCTTCAAACAATTGCGAGAGTGCCTCCAAAATTTGTGGCTCATCATCGACAAAAAGTACTTTCGGTTTCATTGCTTTACTTCCGCATTTTTGTTTATGCTGGTAAAGTTTTGGTCAGCATTGCGCCAAATGCTGAACCGATAGGGCTCTCTCAAAGCTATTAAAAAACTCTGGGTTTTCCCTTAGTGCCTTTCCTTGCTATTCTCTTAGTGCATCTTGAGGCATTGGTGTTCACCTCGTGTTTTGGAGTGCAGAATTAAGGAACTTTTAAATCGTTTTTTAGTATTTTGTTTTTTTGTATACTTGTCGCAAGCAACAGAGCAACAGCAGTCTCTGCTCCATTTGTAATGTATTTCAATCAAATCATAAACTGCAATTATTAAAGGCTATGAAGCAAGGCACGTTCACAATCGTTTTAATCGTTCTCGCATTTGCTGTCGGACTCAGCATTTATATCTGGTTTGGCACCCAGCCGAAGAGCTCCATCTTCCATGCTATCTACGATGGCGGTCCATTAGTCTCGGTCTTGATTGCCTTCATCATCATGATTTTTGCTTATGTCATTGAACGCTCAATTGCGTTGAACAAAGCCAAAGGCAAAGGGTCTATGGCAGACTTCATTCGCGAAGTTAAAGCCGAAATTGAGGCCGGTCGCATTGATGGTGCTATTGAGAAGTGCGATGCGCATCAGAGTTCTCTTGCCGCTGTCATTCGTGCCGGTCTTGACAAGTATAAGTCACTTGTCGCCCGCCGTGTTACCGACCCAGAAAAGCGCCGCACAGAAATGCAGAAAGCTATTGAAGACGCTACGGCAGTGGAAATGCCACTTCTTGAAAAGAATTTGGTGGCGCTTTCCACCATCGCCTCTATCTCCACGATGGTCGGGCTACTGGGGACGACCATTGGCATGATTCGCGCTTTTACTGCCTTAGCCACAAGCGGTGCCCCAGATGCGGTTCAGCTCTCGCTTGGCATCTCTGAAGCGCTGTTCAACACGGCAGGGGGCATCTTCGGTGGTATCGCTGCCATTGTGGCTTACAATGTCTTCACAAGCCAAGTCGATAGCTTCTCATACCAAATTGACGAATCGGCTTTCTACATTGTTGAGACGCTCTCTATGCGTGACGAAAAAGTCGCTTAATCAAAACTTCATGAGCTATCAGTATGGCAAAAGTCAAGAAAGCCAAGCGCACCGGCGTTAAGCAAGATATGACACCAATGGTGGATGTGGCGTTTCTCTTGCTGACCTTCTTCATGCTTACCACGCAGTTTCGTCCGCCGGAGCTGACCCCGGTCAGCCTGCCGAGTGCCACCGCCGAGCGCAAACTGCCTGACAAGGACATCATGGTGGTCACAGTTGGCGCAAAAGGTGATGTGTACTTAGGCGTAGATGCTCAACCTACTCGCGACCGCATTTTCAATAACTACATTGCTAAGCGTTTAGGTGAAGCGGGCATGGGCGCTGCCGCCGTAGAAGATTCTGCACGCAAGTTCCGTCTTGCTGAAGGCTTCTTCGTGGGCGACGGCAGCAATATGGAACGCCTTGCCACCAACCTTGAAACAATGATTATTCAAGCACGCTTGGCGGAACCGCGCCTTCGCCCCGTTATCAAAGCCGATGTTACGGCTGACTACGAGTATATCAAGCTCATTATGGATACATTTAGGAAAACGAACATGCCAACCTTTAACCTCATCACCAGTCTTGAGGCTTTACCAAAACCGCAAAACTAAGAGGAGACAAGCACTATGGGTGGTGGCGTAGCTGCACCAGAATCACAGAGTTCAAGAAAAAAGGGGAAAAAGAAAAAGACCAAACGCATTGGTTTTACCCTCGACATGACCCCGATGGTCGATGTGGCGTTCCTTTTGCTCACGTTCTTTATGCTTACGACAACCTTTGCCAAACCTAATACGATGGAAGTTAATCTTCCCTCAAAAGACATGACAGAAGTGAAGGTTGCCGAGTCTAATGTGCTAACGATTCGGGTTACGGAAGGCGACAAAGCATACTGGAACATCGCTTTTGATGAGCCCAAGCCCTTTGAACTCTATGATAGAAGTGGCGAGAAACCAACGATTAGCAACGCTTTTCGCGAACTTCTCAAAACAGAATCGGAAAAGATTCGCCAACGCGTCGGTGAAGATGTGATGGCTATCGTGTTGAAGTTCGATAAAAAGGCACAGTATCGCAACCTTGTTGATGTGCTCGATGAATTGAACATTTTACGCTACAAGCGATTTAGCATTGCCGACTACACGGAACAAGATGCAGAAGAAATTAAGAAAGTAAGCGGTACTCAACCAGCTAAGCCAACTCAACCCTAAAAGGAGAGATAAAGCCCATGAGTGAGATTATGGAGAAAGACACTGCCAAACCCGGCTCTATTCAAGCAGACTATACCAATGGACATCAAAAAGAGGGCGGGTTTGTCAAGTTAGACTATTTGGATACGGAGCGCTATCGAAACATCAACTATGGCGCTCTGGCTTTACGCAAGGAACTGCATAATTACTTAGCCCGTGGCGTCTCTATCGCTATCGGCACTGTTGTCGGTCTTCTTGTCTTCTATATCACTTGGGGAATCATCCAAGAGCTGCTTAAAGATGATGAGGAGGATGTCCCTGTCGTGGTGCAAAAAATAGATATTGCCAACTTGCAGCCTCCGCCGCCTATGGATGAAAAAGCACCGCCGCCGCCACCTCCTGCAGCGATTAAACCGCCGCAAGCTCCAGATATTGGCGAAATTAAGAAAGTTAAAGATGAGGAGGCTCCACCAAAGCGCACGATTGCTGACCAAGACAAGCTCAAAGAGGCTATTGAGAAAAATGCGACCACCGGTGAAGACTCCACAGGCTTTGCAGAAGCCGCTAAAGTTATCGCACCAGCCGGTCCTCCCGGTCCTGTTGAAGCCGTCAATGACAATGCTGACCCGCCAGACTTCGTTGCCGTAGAAAAGGAACCGCAGTTCGTCAATCAGGTTAAGCCCGTTTATCCTGAAATTGCTCGCAAAGCCGGCATCGAAGGGCGCGTGGTGCTACGCGTGCTGATTGATAAAGATGGCAAACCGCAGAAAGCCCAAATTCTGAAAAATCCAGGTTCAGATATTTTTGATGAAGCTGCGATTGCCTCAGTGATGCAGTCCAGCTATTCTCCAGCCATTCAGAATGGCAAACCTGTCAAGTGCTGGCTTACGGTGCCGATTAAGTTCTCGCTGTCTGCTAAGTAAATTGCGCAGGTAGCGCACACACCGCTAAGCTGAAGTTTCCGCACTACTTTTGATTCACAAAAAAAGCCAGTGTTCATCACTGGCTTTTTTCATTACTCTGTTTTTCTATGCTCTCGCTTTAGTTAAAGGATTTAATGAGGCGCATAAATTCAGAGCGGGTTGCCGAATTTTTCAGAAATTCGCCGGACATAGCCGAAGTCGTCGTCGTTGAGTTTTGCTTCTCGACGCCACGCATAACCATACATAAGTGCTTGGCTTCAATCACGACTGCCACACCTTTTGGTTCCAAGACTTCTTCAATGACATCGCGAATTTCTTGGGTCATGCGCTCTTGCACTTGCAAGCGCCGCGCATAGACATCGACCACACGCGGGATTTTGGACAGCCCGACGATTTTTCCGTTTGGAATGTAAGCCACGTGGGCTTTACCAAAAAACGGCAGCATGTGGTGCTCACACATGGAAAATACTTCAATGTCTTTTACCAGCACCATTTCGTCATACTTTTCATGAAACACTGCGCTTAACAAAATTTCTCTTGCGTCAGAGCGATAGCCGCTGGTAAGATACATGAGGGCTTTTGCCACGCGCTCTGGGGTCTTCAGCAACCCTTCTCTTTCGGGGTTTTCACCTAAGAGACGCAGGTTTTCCTTGACGTTTTCAGCAATCCTTGCAAGCGCCTGCGCTTCATCGCTGGCGACGTTTGGATAGAAATCTTCCTCATCGCCTTGCAGGCTTGCAATCACACGCTTTTCGTTCTGGCTTTTTCCCTGCATCATGCTATTCCCCACGGTAGGTGGCAATGTTGCGTTCGGATTCAAAGACTCTAATCTCATATAAGTCGACGCCTTTTAAGTTCATGGTTTTGAGTTTTTGACTAAGTACTTCCCAGAATACAACCGCAATCACTTCGGCAGTCGGCACCGTATCTCGGAACATTTCTACATCAAAGTTGAGATGCTTGTGGTCGACCTTCGAGAGAATTTCTTCTTCCAAAATTTTCTTGAGGATTTTGAGGTCAAAGAGATACCCTGTTTCTTTATCTACGATGCCCGACAAAGTTACTTCGAGCTCATAGTTATGCCCATGCCCGTAGAAATTGTTGCAGATGTCATAGACCTGACAATTTTTTTCGTCCGAGAATGTGGGGTTGAACAAGCGATGTGCCGCATTGAAATGCACTTTGCGCGTAACATACACTTTGCGCGGTTTTTCCAACACCTTGTTGATTTCTCGTGCGGTGTTTTCTGCTGGCAACCAACGTGCTGGGCTGTTATGCTCCGTAATCTGCTCACTCATGATTCTGTTTTCTGTGAAGTTAATTCTTTTGCTGTGTCTTCATGGCTTCATGGCAGTGGGTAGTATCAAGGGCTCTACCTGCTGCTGTTTGAGAGGGTTTACGGCATTGGGTGCAATTCCTTTGCACTCGGTCAGATATTTTTTGCAATCTCGGCACGAGAGTTCAAGCCATGCTGGATTACCCTCTGGGTCTTGAAAGAGCGGCACGAACTTGCCCTGCTCCGTTTTTTTCATGCCAAAACACTGACTTGCGCATTCCTCGGTCATTTGCGTGCTCGCACATTTGCCATCAATGCTACGCAGGCAGGTAAATTCCGCACAAATTACCGCTTCTGGATTCGGATGCCAGATAGGCTGCTGATAGCCTCGAATTTCACGTCGCACGCTTTGCACCAAGCGCTTTATTAGCACCATCGCATTTTTTGCGTGCCATAGCGGACTATACCAGCGTATGCCTAAACTTTCCATCAATAAGAGCGCCGCAGTAGCCTGCTGCACACGCGAGTTTGGCTTGGCTCGTCGATTAATCCAGTTGAGGATACGAACGCGGAATTTCTTCATCGTTTCAGACCAATTGACCACTTAAACCTTTCGGTCGAGCAGTAAGTTTCCACATTGCTGCCGGATGCTCCCTTAATCCGGCGCAAAAATTTCTTCACGCAAGGCTATTGCCTTTGCCTGTGGTTGCTGCGCTTTATCGAACACATAATTGCCCACGACCAACCCATCCATTTCCGTGCGCATAAAGCAACGGTAGGCATCATCTGGCGTGCAAACAATCGGCTCGCCGCGCACATTGAAACTTGTATTCAGCAGCACTGCACATCCAGTTTGCTCCTCAAACATTTTCAACAGTAGCCAATAGCGCGGATTGGTTTCGCGATGCACGGTCTGAATGCGGGCTGAAAAATCAATATGCGTGATGGCAGGCAGTGAAGAGCGCTGTGTGTAGAGCTTTTCTTTCAAAGGCAAATCGTGATAGTGCTCGGGCAGTTCGTAGCAGAGCTCTTTGCGCACATTTTGCACAAGTAGCATGTAAGGCGAATCATGGTATAGCTCAAAGTAATCGCTGGCGCGCTCGGCTAAAACCGATGGTGCAAACGGTCGGAATCCTTCGCGGTATTTGATTTTCAGGTTTAGTTTTTTTTGCATCTCTGGTCGGCGCGCATCGGCCAAAATGCTACGAGCGCCTAAGGCTCTTGGACCAAACTCCATTCGTCCTTGCATCCATCCAACCACTTTGCCTTCATCGAGCCACTTGGCTGTAATACGGCACAGCTCCTCTACGCTTTCGTAACGCACAGCTGCGGCTTCATACTTGCGAATGACCCGCTCAACTTCCAAGTCGGAGTATTCAGGACCGAGGTATGCTCCGTTCATTGCATCGAGTGTCTGCACAGGCGTGCGCTCTTTCTCAAAATAGAGATGATAGGCTGCCAAAGCCGCACCGAGTGCGCCGCCTGCATCTCCTGCGGCAGGCTGTATGAATAGCTCTTGAAACAGTCCGCTGTTGAGCAAGCGTCCGTTAGCCACGCAGTTGAGTGCCACACCGCCAGCCAAACACAAAAACTCGGCTTGCGTGAGTTGCTTGGCTTCAGCTGCCATCTTCAGCACAATTTCTTCCGTAACGCGCTGGATTGCCAAGGCAAGATTGCACTGCGACTGCGTGGGTTCTTCTTCAGGTTTGCGCCGTGGTATGCCAAAGAGTTTTTCCCACACTTTTTCATCTATCATCTTCAGCTCCGTCGCATAGCTAAAATACTTCTGATTCAGCCAGATTGAACCATCATCATAAATTTTAACCAAATGCTCTTTGATGAGACGCTCAAACCGCCTGACTTCCGCTGAATGGGGCTGACCGTAAGGCGCTAAGCCCATCAATTTGTATTCGCCAGAATTCACCTTGAAGCCCAAAAAGTAGGTAAATGCAGAATACAGCAGTCCAAGCGAGTGCGGAAAATGAAGTTCTTTCAGGGGCAGAATTTTTCGTCCTTCTCCAAGCGAAATTGACGCCGTTGCCCACTCACCGACGCCGTCAATGGTGAGAATCGCCGCCCGCTCGAACCGTGAAGGATAAAACGCACTGGCAGCATGCGACAGATGATGCTCCGAAAAAAGTAGCTTTAAGGACTTGCGCGCAAAGGGCATCACATTTTCAAGCTCCTTTAGCAACAGCGATTTGAGAAACATTTTCTCACGTAGCCACACTGGCATCGCTGCCATGAACGACTTCAGTCCCTTTGGCGCAAAGGCATAGTAGGTCTCGAGCAAGCGCTCAAATTTAAGCAGGGGTTTGTCGTAGAACACGACGGCATCGAGTTCGTTGAGCGTCGTGCCCGCATAGTCGAGGCAGAACTTTGTAGCGTGCGTGGGGAATGCCGCATCATTTTTTTTGCGTGTAAAACGCTCTTCTTGTGCCGCGGCAACAATTTTCCCATCTTGAATCAGTGCCGCCGCCGAATCGTGATAAAACGCTGAAATGCCCAGAATCTTCACGGCTATAAGAAACCTCTTAGAATTTTGCAGCTTTGGTCATAACTTCTTGCCACGACTTGCACTGCCTTAAACATCAACTTATCGATACACAAGCTGAATTTACAAGTCAGGCTTCAATTTATGGCGAATCTCAAGTCAAAATCACGCAAAGTCGCACACTCGCAGACTCCATCACCTTCTGCGGCGACTCCCGTAAGCTCAACTCCAAAACGCTATCCTGTATGGTTTTATGGCGTGTTGATTCTCATCCCTGTTCTGTTCTTTCTCCTGCTTGAGCTTGGTCTTCGCCTTGCCGATTACGGCGAAACCTATCCCGTGTTCGTTACGTTTGACCTTCGTCCCAACAAATTGCGTCTCAATCCAGAAATCCCGCGAAAGTATTTTCGGAACCTTAGCGTCACGCCATCACCGATTCTTGATGTTTTTGATAAAGTGAAAGCGCCGAATGCTTTGCGTGTGTTCGTCTTGGGGGAAAGCAGTGCTGCGGGCTGGCCTTATCCGCCTCACCTTGCTTTTTCCCGAACAATTCAGCGCGGTCTGGAAGCGCTTTACCCGCATCGCCACATTGAGGTCATCAACTTAGGTCTTGCGGCCATTTGCACCTACACCATAAAAGATTTTGTGCCCGCACTGCTGGAGCACAAGCCTGACCTTGTCATTTTCTACAACGGGCATAACGAATACTACGGAGTCTTGGGCATTGGCTCTTCTATGCGCTTTGGCAATTCACGCTTTCTGACTCACCTAAGACTTTTCTTGCAGGAATTTCGGCTGTATCAACTCCTTGAGCGCGCCGTTACACGCCTTGCTCAACTTGGTTCATCACCTGATGCGGCAGACCAAGGCACACTCATGGCGCGTGTGATTGGCGAAAGTGCCGTCGCCTATGAGTCCGATACTTACCGCAAAGGCCTTGAGCAATTTGAAGACAATATGCGCGAGATGCTTTCACAACTTTCTGCGCATGGTGTGCCGGTTGTCTTAGGCACGCTGGTCTCGAACTGCAAAGATTTGCCGCCTTTCGTCTCGCTCAACCAAGAACCCAACGCCGCTTCACTTTTCAAGGCCGCCACGCAAGCCCTTCAGGCAGGTGACTCGCTCACAGCCAAACCGCTCTTTTTGCAAGCCAAAGATTTGGATGGACTGCGTTTTCGTGCCCCGGAAGCCATCAACCGCATCATTTGCCGTCTTGCCACTGAATATGGGGCAGCACTGGCTGACATTCAAGCTGAATTTGAGCGGCACTCGCCCTACGGCATTGTTGGCAACACACTCGTATGCGACCACTTGCATCCTACTGTTGAAGGCTATCAACTCATGGGCAAAGTCTTTTTGCAGACTGCGCTGGCTCATCACTTTCTTCCCTCGCCCGCTCAAACGCTCCGCTCCGAAACTCTTGATAGTCTTCTTTTTTCGCCTGCATTTTCCTTACTGGACAAAACCTATTCTGACCTTAAACTGCGCTTGCTTAAAGGCTCGTATCCTTTTGTCCCGAAAGGCCAGCCTAATCTTTTGCTACAAGCGTTCAAGCCTCAAAATTTGATTGATACGCTGGCACTGCGTTGCCTAAGCGAAGAAATTGGCTTTGAGGAGGCTCATTATGCCGCCGCTGATTTTCTTCTTGCTCAAGGTGAAAGTGCTGCTGCCGAGTTGGAACTGCAGTCTTTCATTGCCAAAATTCCTTTCTTGGAACTGCCTTATCGCAAAGCCGGGCAGATATTTATCAAGCACCAACGCTTCGGTAAAGCCCTGCCTTATTTGCAACGCGCCTATGCCATTTCGCCGACAGCATATACGGCCAAGTGGATTGGTCAAATTCTCGTCTATCAAAATCAACCTGATGCTGCCATTCCGTATTTAGAGCAAAGCCTTGCCTTGGGCGGCGAGAGCGACAGCCAGACCTACTACAACTTGGCCGGCGCTTACTACCAAACTCAACAGCTTGATAAAGCTATTGCCTCTCTGCAACGCTGCTTGCAACTTTCACCCAACTATCCCAATGCAAAAATCTTCTATGAACAGCTGACTGCACCAGAGCCATAACTTGCTTTCCGAAAACGGCTTGGAAAGTTGCCGCTGAATGTGTATCTTATTTCCGACTAATTCGGTCGGATTTTTTTGCGGTTATAGAAACTTTTCTCATCTGGTTACGGTTAAAGACGCTGAATTTACGAGTTTTTGCGAAGAGAAATACGACTAAAAAAGTCTTATATTAAACGGGTTTGAGCACAATTTGAGCACAATTTTCAAAGAGACAGGCAGATATGCTACGGCTGACAAAGAAGTTTGAATACGGCTTGCTGGCAGTGCGTTACATTGCGTCGACTCAAAATGGGGATGTGGCAACCGCCAAGGAAATTGCTGAGAACATGAATATCCCGTTCGAGCTGGTTGCCAAAACCTTACAGCAGATGGCGAAGTCTGGTCTTATCACTTCTGTGCAAGGTGTAAAGGGGGGCTATCGGCTGAACAAGCCGGCTTCAGAGATTTCGTTTTCAGAAATTGCCGATGCGATTGGCGAGCCCATTCAGCTGATTGATTGTGAAACCAATCCCAATGGGTGCGACGCTTTCGTAGGATGCGCCGTCAAAAAGCCGCTGACGAAAATTCAGAAGCGTTTTAGGGAGATTTTTGACGAGGCTAAAGTGGCTGAAATCCTTTAGATGGATTAGATTTCACCAGCCGAAGTCTTTTCTTGTTTAACTTATAACATCAACCTATCAAAGGGGGAGACTGATATGGCACTTGATTTGAGCCGACCGATTTATATGGATAACAATGCCACAACACCGATGGATCATCGTGTTCTTGAGGCAATGTTACCTTACTTCACCGAAAAATTTGGGAATGCGGCTTCACGTAACCACAGCTACGGTTGGGAAGCCGAAGAAGCCGTGGAAAAAGCCAGAGAGCAAGTTGCCAAAGCTATCGGCGCAGATGCAAAGGAGATTATCTTTACCAGCGGTGCCACCGAGTCGGATAACATTGCGCTGAAAGGCGCCGTCGAGATGTATGCCGAAAAGGGCAATCACATCGTTACGATGCAAACTGAACACAAGGCGGTTTTGGATACTTGCCGCCGCTTGGAGCGTGAAGGCAAAGCTAAGGTAACTTACCTGCCACCAAAGAAGGATGGTCTTGTAGACCTTGACCAACTCGAAGCCGCCATTACCGACAAAACTATTATGGTAGCCATCATGATGGCCAACAATGAGATTGGCGTCATTCAGCCTATGCAAGCCATCGGTGAAATCTGTCGCAAGCATGGCGTGCTTTTCTTTACCGATGCGGTTCAAGCCGTTGGCAAGGTGCCTGTGGATGTCAATCAGATGCACATTGATATTCTTTCTATCTCTGGTCATAAAGTTTATGGTCCCAAAGGAATTGGTGCGCTCTATGTGCGGCGCAAAAATCCCCGCGTCAAGTTAGTTGGGATTATTGATGGCGGCGGACAAGAGCGTGGCATGCGCAGCGGGACGCTCAATGTGCCTGGCATTGTTGGTCTCGGCAAGGCTCTTGAGATTGCGATTGAAGAAATGCCAGAAGAAATGAAGCGTTTGACCTACTTGCGTAATAAGCTCAAAGATAGTCTCATGTCGCAGTTGGAAGATGTCTATGTCAATGGGTCTATGGAGAGCCGTCTGCCCGGCAATCTTAACATGAGTTTTGCATATGTTGAAGGGGAAGGACTTTTGATGGGCTTGAAAGGGTTAGCGGTCTCAAGCGGTTCAGCCTGCACATCGGCTTCACTCGAACCTTCGCATGTCTTGAAGGCACTCGGTGTGGGCGATGAACTGGCGCATTCATCTATACGCTACGGTCTGGGACGCTTTACGACCGAAGAAGAAGTTGATTATGCGGCAAAAATCACGGTGGAAGCGGTCAATCGCCTGCGAGAAATGTCGCCACTCTACGAAATGGCAAAAGCTGGCATTGACCTTAAATCGGTGCAATGGACGCATCACTAATTTTTTTAACTACATCAACTTTTAACGGATTTACGGAGGAATACATACTATGGCATACTCAGAAAAGGTCATTGACCACTACAACAACCCGCGTAATGTCGGCAGCCTTGACCCGACAGCTGAAAATGTCGGCACTGGGCTTGTCGGTGCCCCTGAATGCGGCGATGTGATGAAACTGCAAATCAAGGTCAATGAGGAAACTGGCGTGATTGAAGATGCCAAGTTCAAGACCTTTGGCTGTGGTTCGGCGATTGCTTCATCGTCGCTGGCTACCGAGATGCTGAAAGGCAAGACCATTGAAGAAGCTTTTGCTATCAAGAATACTCAGTTGGTGCAGGAGCTGAACTTGCCACCTGTCAAGATTCATTGCTCGGTGCTGGCTGAAGATGCTATCAAAGCGGCGATTGCCGACTTTAAGAAGAAGCAAGAAGCTAAACGGCTCAAAGCACAAGAAGCGCTTTCAAACGCATAGCAAACCAAAGGGAAAGTATGGGCGGCTTGCACCAGCTTTCCCTACTTTCTTACTTAGGAGATCCATCACCATGATTACCATCAGCGATAAAGCCTTAGAGCAAATTAAGCGCCTTAAAGCCCAGCAAAATCTTGGCGACGACTACGGTCTGCGCATCAGTGTCAAGGGCGGCGGTTGCTCTGGGCTTTCATATGGTCTTGATTTTGAGAATGAGATGCACAAAGGCGACCAAGTCTTTGAGGATAAAGGGATTAAGCTCTTTGTCGACATGAAGAGCTTCCTTTATCTTGCTGGCACGCAGCTCGATTTCTCGGACGGACTTAACGGCAAAGGGTTTCATTTTGTCAATCCCAACGCCGCTCGCACGTGCGGTTGTGGAGAGTCGTTCTCGGTGTAGCCCTGTGTGGCTCTTGAGAACGATGTGCGCACAGGCTTTTATGCCAAAGCTAAGTCATGGGTCATTTTTCGGTGTGCTCTGTTTATGTCTGTTTAGGGATTTGAACTTCCGAACAGACCATCAAAGAAATGTAGAGAACTTCAGGCTATGGGCGAGATTCGCAAACTTGCCGTTAAATCGCAAGATGAAGTCTGGTTCTACGAGAAACAAATCAATCTTTTTGACATTTTAGATTTTTTTCCGCCGGATGCTCTCCAGAAGAAGGATGGCACGCCGGGCAAGATGCTCAAAATTGATACCGATTTAGGCTGGTCGTTTGAGACCGATATTGAGTATGGCAAGTTTTGTTTTCACAAAAAGTCAAAGTCGCTCAATGGCACGGGCAAGTGGGTAGTTGAGTCAGGGCTGAAAGCCGGCGACATTATCTGCATTGAGAAAATAGGAGATTATCACTATAAACTTTTCAAAGAATCAAACTCTGCCTAAAATATGGATGTGCTTTCAATGTGTAGTGGGGCGGCGCTGTTTTTTTCGCTCTTTAGCGGGTTCCCGCGAGAAATCGTCATCAGTTCATTTGGTTTTGCTGCCGACAAAATTCGCGAGTTGCATCTCTACTCGCAGTTCAATGCCATTTTCGGTGACCATGCTCAGCCTAACCTAAACTAATCGTAAGGAGCATTGCCATGGAGAACAAAGCCTTGCTGGAGTTCGATATTCAAGATTTTCTGTGGAATGGTATCCTCAAGGAGTCAGTTTTTCGTGAAAAACTGGAAGCTCATGACTGGTCGCAGTATGATAACAAAAAGGTCATCATCAAAGGCTGCGGCTCAACGCCTATTCCCACTTGGGCTTACATGGTTGTTACCGCCTACTTGGTTCAACATGCAGAAAAGGTGATGTATGGCGAGGCTTGCGCTGCGGTGCCTATCTTCAAGCGAGCGAAAACAGTCGCTACAGCTGAGCCCCAAACTTCCTCTTCATAGGTGCGCCTCCAGCTTCGGTAGACTGCACCACTCTCGTTTTTTTGAGAAGGTTTAATCGGCACGAAGTCAAAATTGGAAATTGTTATTCCAGCCACCGTTTCGCTTTTTGCCTCGCTCCTGACTCTTTTTTCCGGCTTTGGGCTTGGCACACTGCTTCTGCCTGCTTTCGCACTGTTTTTCCCTGTTGAACTCGCCGTCATGATGACTGCCATTGTGCATTTTGCCAATAATTGCTTTAAGCTTTTGCTTTTGGGTCGATTTGCCGAGCGCACAATTATTTTGAAATTTGGTCTGCCAGCTACTTTAGCCGCATTTTTGGGGAGCTCGGTGCTATCATGGCTTTCAAGTAGCACGTCGCTCTATGTTTATCAGTATCATATTTTTGGCAAAATTGCCGAGATTTCTGCGCTTAAGCTGACATTTGCACTTTTGATAATCGTGTTTGCCGCGTTGGAATTTTCTGACCTTGAACATCGATTTACTTTTGAGCAGAACTATCTGGTTGTGGGCGGTTTGCTAAGCGGTTTTTTTGGCGGACTTTCTGGGCATCAAGGTGTGCTGCGCACCATGTTTCTTTTGCGCTGCGGGCTTGAAAAACAGGCTTTTCTGGCTACGGGCATCGTGATTGCCGTCCTAGTAGATGTTTCGCGATTACTTGTCTATCAACGCCAGTTTGCCCCGGCTCTGCGGTCAGAGAATTTGCTTGTGCTGGGTCTCTGCGTTCTGGCGGCATTTCTTGGTGCATTTGTCGGAGCAAGGCTTATCAAGAAAGTTACCATGCGAGGCGTTCAGAAAATTGTCGCCACCATGCTCATTTTTATTGGCGTGTTGCTCGGCGTAGGATTGATTTAGGCTTTAATACAATTTTTCAGCGTCGTATATTGCATCATTTTCCAACAAGCCAATACGCTATATGTTAGTCAGGGATATTCTCCGCTCAAGTAAAACTGCGTTCAGCTTTGAGTTTTTTCCTCCAAAGCAAGACCATGATTGGGATAAACTCTTCCACACGATTTCAGATTTGATGTCGCTCAAGCCGTCATATGTTAGCGTTACTTACGGCGCAGGCGGCTCTACGCGTGAGCGCACACATAATCTTGTGGTGCGCATTCAGAAAGAGACGAACCTGACGGTTGTCTCTCACCTGACCACGATTGGGTCGAGCCGAGATGAAATTTATGCCATTCTCAAGCGCTATGATGAAAATGGCATACATAACATTCTTGCACTGCGAGGCGACCCGCCAAGAAACATGCCTGATTGGACACCCGCTCATCAAGATTTCAAGTATGCTGCTGAACTTGTTACGTTTATCAAAACACACTTTCCGCATATTGGTATTGGTGTGGCTGGCTTCCCTGAAGGACATCCCGCTACGCCCAATCGGCTCAAGGAAATGGAATACTTGAAGATGAAGGTAGATGCTGGCGCTGATTACATCGTTACGCAACTCTTTTTTGACAATCATGCTTTTTATGACTTCTGCGAGCGATGCGAAATTGCTGGCATTCGCGTGCCGATTATCGCTGGAATTATGCCGATTACGACCCGACAAGGGATGTACCGCATGGCAGAGCTTTCACCCGGCACCTGCTTTCCAGCCAAGCTCTTGCGCAGTATCAATCGAGTTCAAGATGATGCAGATGTGGAAAAAGTTGGTATTCACTGGGCAACGGAACAAGTGTTAGACCTTATGCACCACGGTGTAAAAGGCATTCACTTCTACACCCTCAATAGCTCACGCGCCACGCTCAAAATTTATGAATCTCTCGGCGTTCGCGACTCTGAACAATTGGCTGCGGTCTAACGCACCGGCGAAATTTGCCTAAACATTTCTTTTTACCCTATCGTGAAATGTTCAAGCATGGAAGATGCTCTTGGCTTTGAGCATTGCCGTTTCTTTTGTTAACTTATAGTTCTTTCAACTCAATTTTCTGTGTTCAGAGCATGAACATACCTATCATCGTTCAGACCACGATTCTTCTTGCTATTTCAAATCTCTTCATGCTTTACGCATGGTATGGGCACTTGAAAAACTTAGGCGAAAAAGAATGGTATGTTGCCGCACTTGTCAGCTGGGGCATTGCACTGTTTGAGTATCTCATTCAAGTGCCTGCCAACCGCATCGGCTTTACACAGTATAGTGTTGCACAGCTCAAAATTTTGCAAGAAGCCATTTCACTGACTGTGTTTGTGCCATTCTCTGTTCTGTTCATGAACCATCCGCTTAAATTAGATTACCTTTGGGCTTCACTTTGCATTTTTGCGGCAGTGTATTTCATCTTTCGTTCATAAGGCAATAGCCCTGAACCTATCAGCGGCAATTAGAGATGATAATCTAAATCATCCATGCCAATAGGGATTGCCGAACTTTTTGCGGTTTTGAGTGAATGCAATACGACCCGATTAAGCGCCGTTTAGGCACGGTCTTTAACCGCACGCCTCTTTTGCGCAAGATATTTTACCGGTTGCTGGATTTGCTATTTCTGCGAGCGTGGTATGTGCACCGTGAGCTCAAAGCATGGGCACGCACTGCAAATGCCGGCGCCACCATTCTGGACGCTGGCGCCGGCTTTGGGCAGTATGTGTATTTTCTTTCTCGTCTGCACACTCACTGGAACATTCTTGCCGTCGATGTCAAAATGGAACAAGTTGAGGACTGCAACCGCTTTTTCCAAGCTATCGGGAAATCCAATGTTCAGTTCAAGACGGCTGACCTTATCACTTTCTGCGAGCCCAATACTTTTGACCTCGTGCTCTCGATTGATGTCATGGAACATATCATGGACGATGTGCAGGTCTTCAAAAACTTTTTTGCTTCGATGAAAAAAGGCGGGCTTTTGCTCATCTCCACGCCTTCCGACAAGGGCGGCTCTGACGCCCATCACGACCATGAACACGATGACCATCATCCACACGGATTCATTGATGAGCATGTGCGCGACGGCTACAGCCTTGAAGACATTCGGCAAAAACTTGCCTCGGCAGGTTTTACCCGCATTGAAGCCTACTACACCTACGGCAAACCCGGCAGCTTGGCGTGGCGACTCTCCATGAAGTATCCCATTCAACTTCTTGGGGTTTCACAAGTCTTCTTCATCCTTTTGCCATTTTACTACTTGGTTGTATACCCGATTGCTTTCGTCTTAAATTACTTGGATACCAAAATGGTGCACCGAAGTGGCACCGGCTTGCTTGTTAAAGCATGGAAAAATTAGCTAACATGGTTGCCCTTTCATTTGCGGACATCAAGCGCCGAGTATCTGAAGAGACGGACAAAATTTTTGATGAGCTGGTCGAACTGCGGCGCGATTTTCATCGCCATCCTGAACTGGCTTATGAGGAAGTGCGCACCTCGCACATTGTGGCTGAATATCTTGAAGGGCTGGGATGCGAGGTGCAGCGTCATGTAGCCAAAACAGGCGTGGTTGCTCACCTTCGTGGCGATTTGGCAGATGCGACTTCAAAAGTGGTGGCTCTGCGCGCTGACCTTGACGCTCTACCCATGCCTGAAGAAACCACCCACACTTTTCGCTCTACGGTTCCGGGCAAAATGCATGCTTGCGGTCATGATGCTCATACCGCCATGCTGCTTGGCACGGCAAAAGTGCTGGCAACCCTTCGCCAGTATCTTGCGGGCACGGTGAAGTTTATTTTTCAGCCGTCGGAAGAAAAAATTCCGGGCGGTGCCAAGCCCATGCTTGACGAAGGCATTTTTGATGTTCAAAAGCCCAGTGCGGTATTTGGTCAGCACTGCATTCCGCAGGTGCCCGTGGGCAAAATTGGTTTTTATGCTGGCGCAATGATGGCGGCAGCAGACGAGCTTTACATCACGGTAAAAGGCAAAGGCGGTCACGGTTCAGCGCCGCACCGCACCAATGACCCTATCACGGCAGCCGTGCAAATTGTTACATCTCTGCAAACCATTGCCAGTCGCAATGTGCCGCCCGCCGCACCATTTGTGATAAGCATTACTGCCATTCACGGCGGCAGCGCCACCAACATCATTCCCAATGAAGTGCAACTGATGGGCACGCTACGCACGATGGACGAATCCGTACGAGAACTTGCACATGCTCGTCTCAAAGACATTGTGCACTTTACTGGTAAAGCGATGGGCGTGGAAGCAGAGATTGAGATTCGCAAAGGCTATCCCGTGCTTATCAACGACAAAGCGATGACTGCCTTTGCTTTCAATGTTGCCAAAGAGTATCTGGGCGACGAGCGCGCTATTGAAGCCGAACCTATCATGGGCGCTGAAGATTTTGCCTACTTTTTGCAAGCCTGTCCAGGCACGTTTTGGCAACTTGGCGTTGGCAATACCCAGCGCGGCATTGTGCATAACATTCACTCTACACTCTTTGATTTGGATGAAGAAGCCTTGCGGGTTGGCACTGGTTTTATGAGTTTTCTTAGCTTAAAATATCTTGCTTCATGAAAAAGCCTCTGCCGCCCAGCACGCTTGCTGCGCTGCGTCCGCCCAGTTACGAACACCGCTACTTTGAAAACTGGAAACTGCATCCCTTTGACCCTCACGCCACACGGTTCAATTACTGCAATGCGTGGTGGCTTTCAGAGATTGCGTTGTTAGCTTACGCCGATGTAGATTTCATCCAGAAAGTTTTTGATGAGGCTGAACTTCACGAAACTGGCGCCGAAATTAAAACCTTCCAGAAAGATAGTCTATGGTGTTTTGTGGCTTATACTAATGAGACCATTCTCATTGCCTTTCGTGGCACGGAAATGCAGGGTTTTTGGGACAGCATTCAGGATTTGATTACGGATTTTAATTTTTTTCCGGTTAAAGACGATGGAGGGGCAAAAGTGCATCGTGGGTTTTTGAGCGCCGTCGAGAGCATCTGGCAAGAACTGGCGGCACATATAATTTCACTTTATTCAAAAAAGCCTCGCAAAATTTGGTTTACTGGTCATAGTCTGGGCGCGGCCTTAGCCACACTTGCCGTCGACAAACTGGCACGCCAGACTTCACTGCCCGTACAAGGACTTTACACATTTGGCTCGCCCCGTGTTGGCGACCTAAGTTTTTTGCAACGCTTTCTTTCATATCCCTTTGCGCGCAATGTTTATCGCCTTGTTGCAGGTGCAGATATTGTGCCGCATGTCCCGCCCATACGCTGGTTTCGGCATGTCGGACAGCTTTGCTTTATCAACGACCGAGATGAAATTGTGCGCTCTATGCCTCGCATGCTCTCTCATCAAGCCGTGCTCAAAAAAACGCTCAAAGCCTTGGCGAAATCTTTGGAGAACGCACACTTGAAGAAAATTTCTGAACTTTATCACTCGCTTATCGTGCCTGATTTTTTGGCAGACCATGCTCCGCTCAGCTATGCCACTCGAGTATGGAACTGCTATGTTCAAACACTCAACCAAAAGCCGAGAAAAAGTATATGGCGCAAAATACCACAGCTGTAAAAAAAGTCGCCTTCATTACCGGCGCTGCGGGCAACTTAGGAACGGCCGTCACCAAAAAGTTTCTTCAAGAAGGCTACCATGTTGTCGCCACGCTCGAGCCTGCCGTCGATAACTCTGCCTTTTTAGCCGCCTATCCGAACACAGAAACTTACACCATTGATGTCATGCAAGAAACGCCTATGGCGGAACTGGTCAAGCAAGTCTTCGAGCGCCATCAGCGTATTGATGCCGGCATCTTTTTAGTGGGCGGCTTTGCCATGGGTAGCCTTGCCGACACGAGCGATGCACTGTTAGACAAGATGTTTCGACTCAATTTTAAGTCGGCTTTCTTTTCCGCCAAACCTATCTTTGAGTATATGGTCAAGCAGGGATTCGGAAATCTGGTTTTCATCGGTGCTCGTGCTGGACTTGACCTTAAAAACGGTGGATATGCTGTGGCTTACGGGCTTTCTAAATCGCTTGTCTTTCGCTTGGCCGAACTCTTCAATGGCGAAGGCAACGCCAAAGGCGTCAGTGCATCGGTCATCGTTCCCAGCATCATTGATACGCCGCAAAATCGCGCCGCCATGCCCGATGCCGACTACAAATCTTGGATAAAACCCGATGAACTGGCTGACGCCATTTACTTTACTTGCTCCACCGTCGGCTCCAAACTGCGCGATACAGTCCTGAAGGTCTATCATGATGCATAGACGCCGCTCCTGCGGTTGAATTGCCCTGTTTTCGGCAGGTCATCTTGCCTATTAGGCAAGACACGGCTTGCTATTGCCGTTTTTTAGCCCGATTTGCTTGCCTTTTCCTTGTCGGATGACCTCATACATTTGATTTTGTCTAAGCGGAAAGTATCTTTGCCCGATTTTTGGAACTCATTTTTGTTGTAGTTGTTAAGACTGTCTTGGACTGTTGCCATAAACCAGAGAAGTATGCCAGCAAAAAAGAAGTCACCACGTCAAAACCTTTCGGCGTCCGCTCACTCGGCAAAGAATGGGGCTGTATCCACATCCGATGCCACTTCACAGACTGATGAGCACGATGCCCAACCGAAGGAGAATGCACAAGGCAAGCGCTTGGTGATTGTGGAATCGCCGTCAAAAGCGAAGACCATCAACAAGTATCTTGGCAAGGATTTTACCGTCTTTGCCTCGATTGGGCATATCAAAGATTTGCCGCGCAAGGAAATTGGCATTGATTTTGAGCACCACTACGAACCGCGTTATGAGATTATCGCTGGCAAGGAAAAGGTTGTCAGCGAGATGAAAAAACTCGCCAAAGCATCTCGTGAAGTGCTCATTGCGACCGACCCCGACCGTGAAGGCGAAGCCATTGCTTGGCACATTTCCAACGAGCTTGAAAAGCTGCGGAAACCGACACGCCGTGTGCTCTTCAATGAAATTACGCCCAAAGCCGTGCGCGAAGCCATTGAGCATCCGCGTGACATCGACTACAACCTTGTGCGCTCGCAGCAGGCTCGGCAAGCGCTGGACAAAATTGTCGGCTATAAGGTGAGCCCGTTTCTTTGGGAGACCGTCCTGCGCGGTCTGTCTGCCGGGCGTGTGCAGTCTGTGGCGCTGCGTTTGGTTTGCGAACGTGAAGCGGAAATTGAGTCTTTCCAGCCCAAGGAGTATTGGTCAATTATCGGCGAATTTCTGACTTCACGCGGCGAAAAACTCACCGCCAAACTTGTCAAAGTGGGTGGCAAAGATGTGGAGATTGAAAATGAAGAAACCGCTCGTGCCTTAGCCAGCAAAATTAAAGCACGCCTTTATGCGATTAGTGAAATCCGAAAGCGCAAGGTCAAGCGCAATCCGCCAGCACCTTTTACCACATCGCTTTTGCAGCAAGCCGCTTCCAATCAGCTTGGTTTCGGCTCCAAGAAAACGATGCTGATTGCCCAGCAGCTCTACGAAGGCATTGAGCTTGGTGCCGATGGCGCCGTCGGCTTGATTACATACATGCGCACCGATTCTAAGCGAATTAGCAAAGAAGCGCAACAGGAAGCGCGTGAGTTTATTCGCATGCAGTTCGGCGATGCCTTCATTCCCGACGCACCCATTCAATACAAATCGTCAGATGCGGCACAAGATGCACATGAAGCCATTCGCCCCACATCGGTTGACCGCACGCCAAAGGCCTTAACGCCATTTCTGCAGCGCGACCAATTCCGACTCTATGAGCTTATCTGGAAACGCTTTCTTGCCTCGCAAATGTCGCCTGCCGAGTTAGAGCAAACCAGCGTGGATATTCTGGATAACGAGCAGGAATTTCTTTTCCGTGCCTCTGGCAGCGTGCTTCTCTTCGAGGGTTTTCTCAAGGTCTTTGGCGACCAGCAAGAACTTGACTACGAAGAGCGCAAATCCACCAAAGAAGACGGTGAGAGCGACGACAGCCCTGCCATTCTGCCGAAGTTTTTGCAAGAGCGCGAATCGCTTACCCTTCACGCGCTCAAAGAAAATCAGCACTTTACCAAACCTCCCGCCCGATACACGGAAGCCAGTTTGGTCAAGGAACTCGATAACTACGGCATCGGTCGTCCTTCCACATATGCGACCATCATGTCGACACTTGTGGAGCGCAACTATGTTGAAATTCGCGACCGGCGCATCTTCCCCACTGAACTTGGCAAAGATGTATCTAAAATCCTTGTTGCCAACTTCCCTGAACTTTTCAATGTGGAGTTTACTGCCAAAATGGAAGCCGACCTTGATAAAGTTGCCACAGGCGAAGACGATTACGAAACGCTACTGGATAAATTTTACTTGCCCTTTGAAAAAGCCTTGGCACTTCGTCAAGCCTCGCCGATTCTGCCGCAGAATGACAATGCCCAACTCTGCGATGTCTGCCACGAAGGGCGGATGATTGTCAAATGGACAAAGTCGGGCAAATTTTTGGGCTGCTCCCGCTATCCAAAGTGCAAGAACGTCAAGCCCATCAGTGTTCAGAAAGCCCCTCCCGTTGAAACCGGCATCAAGTGTCCGAAGTGTGAGACAGGGCGTATGGTGGTCAGGCAAGGCAAATATGGCAAGTTCTTAGCCTGCACGAACTATCCGAATTGCGATAGCATCTTGAACTTGGACAAGTATGGTCGCGTGGTGCCGCCGAAGGTGCCGCCGCTTCAAACCCAAGTGCCATGCCCGAAGTGCAATGCGCCCATGTATTTGCGCGATAGCAAGCGCGGCTTGTGGTTTAGCTGCTCACGCTTTCCCAAGTGTCGTGGCATTCGTTCATGGAAAGAGTTTGATGAAACAGCACAAGCCCAGTGGTCGCTTGCCTTTGAAGAGCATCAGAAGAAATTTCCTCCCGTTGAAATCAAAATGCTGGATGGCACGCCGCTTGACTTTTCCATCAAAATTGATGACCTCATTGAAGCGCATGCCGATAGTCTCGCCGATGTTGGCACTGCACAGACCGAAAATGGCTGATGGATGAACTGAAATTTTACATACAGTCGCCAAAGCCCTCTGTCTCGCATCTTGGCACGCAAATTTTTATGGGGCTTTCGTGGATGATTATCGGCGGATTGATTTTGCTGGTCTACCGTGATGCCTTTTTTCTCATCTCATTTCTTCTCATCAGCGCAGGCTGGGTTGGGCTGGTATGGTGGCACAGGCAACAGACCCATCAGCTTTTCATTGCTCTTAATGCGCATGGCATTCTCGTCAAGGTCTCTGCGCTGTCCCCGCTTGAATTTCTCTGGCACGATATTGCTCGCATTCGCCTCACTGACGACACCATGACCTTGCGCCTCAAATCCAGCGATGAGTATGATATACATCTCACGCCCCTCTCTCATGAACAGCGCCGCCAGTGGCACAGCGCTCTCAAAACCCTGACAACCCAACACGGGGTTGAACTGATAGCATGAACCTGCTGGCAAACCACCGTTCAGACTTGCCTTGCAACGCAAAAAACTTTATTTTGAAAGTTAAAACTCAAAACTTCACCTAACCGACACTGCTTTGAACATGAAGGTTACCGTTTCCAAAGTCGATATTCGCTCACAGACCTTAGATGCCGCTGGATTTTTTATCTCTGAATCCAATCGGGAAAGGGAGCTTGGTAAACTCTCTTCTATTGTCGGCATCAACACATCTGGCTTGAATGGGGATTTCAAAGCTGGAGAAGGTGATGTGCTCATGCTCTATCCGCAGTCCGAACACATCGAAGCGTCTCGTATTTTCTTGCTTGGACTCGGTGAGTGCCGTTCTCTTGACGCTATTCGCCGAGCGGCGGCGGCGTTTGCAACTGAAGTCAAGAGAATCAAACTTGTCAAAGCAGGCATTGACCTCAGCGACGCACAAATGCTTGCTAAATTTCTCAACGAAGAGCTCTCATACATTGCGCAAGCCGTCGTTGAGGGATTCGAGTACGGCTTATACGAGTATGCGGCGCATAAAACCGAGAAAATCAATCAATTAAAGCAAGGCAAAAACTTTAAGCCCGAAAAGAAAGTAGAATTCAAAGACCTCATTCTTTTCACCACTGAGCAAGATTTCAATGCCGTCAAGCAGGGCGCCGAAGTCGGCTATGTGATTGCCACGTCGCAGTCCATGGTTCGCAACCTTGTCAACGCCCCCAGCAACTACATGACCGCCACCGACCTTGCCAATGCCGCAAAGGCATCTGGCAAAAAGTATGGCTACAAGGTAACAGTATTTGGCAAGGAAAAATTAAAGGAGTTAGGTTTTGGGGGACTGCTTGCGGTCAATAAAGGCAGCAGTGAGCCGCCAACTTTTTCAATCTTGGAGTATAAACCGACCGGCAAAGCCAAAGCAAAAATTGCCATCATCGGCAAGGGCGTTACTTTCGATACTGGCGGGATTTCTATCAAGCCCTCTGAAAACATGGGCGATATGAAAGCTGATATGTCTGGCGCAGCCGATGTTATCGGTGCGGTCGAAGCCGTTGCACGCTTGAAACTTCCGATTCATGTCATTGGTGCGATTCCTGCCACAGACAATAAACCCAGCGGGACGGCTCAAAACCCGGGCGATGTTCTGACCACTTACTCTGGCATTACGGTCGAAGTCGATAACACCGATGCCGAAGGGCGTCTCATTCTTGCCGATGCTTTGACCTACATCAAAGAACAGTATGAGCCTGATGCCATCATCGACCTTGCTACGCTCACCGGTGCTTGTGTTATCGCTTTGGGCAATCCCGTAGCAGGACTTTTCTGCAACAATGACGAGCTTGCCGAGCATCTCTACAAAGCTGGGCTGCGTTCAGGCGAAAAGGTCTGGCGAATGCCCCTGTGGGATGATTATGACAAGCAGATTAAATCGGATGTTGCAGATGTCAAGAATACTGGCGGCAG
>Ga0308414_1000238_pt1 | contig 34476 bp, 30 predicted proteins | sample HotsprSampleOS50_FD_205667 | JGI IMG/M metagenome (GOLD analysis project Ga0308414, IMG submission 205667) | Hot spring phototrophic mat microbial communities from Octopus Spring, Yellowstone National Park, Wyoming, United States - 20090730_OS50 ... | reverse complement strand
TGCTGAACGCATCAAAAGCCTGCTTGTCATCACTAAACTTGTTCAGGTTTTTCAAACCTTCGACTCTCTTGATGCAGCCGTCGCCAGTTTCAGTTAAGCCAGACACTTCACTTGCAGCATAGGCTTCCCCGAGGGAAGCCTATGCTTGAACTCTTCATCGTTGCTACCACAAAAACGCCGAAATTGCGCCTCGTAAGCCAAAGCTAAGTGCCGTTGCACCCTCACGCGGTCCGACCGATAGGAATGCAAAGCCTGTCAGACCGACATTTTTAGACACCATGTAGTTTACCCCGCCAATGAATTCAAAATCAAAGGCGTTGCTTCCCTCGCTGGTTGTATAGAATAATCCTGCGCCGACCAGCGGTGCCAGCACCGTGTTTTTATCCGCAAAGTAATAGGTTGCCGCCGGACCAATACCGAAGGTCGTCGTGGTGCGGGATTGGTTGCCAGCGGACTGCGATTGCACACTGAGAGAGATGGTGCCACCGACCACCAGATTGGGAATGACAAAGTAGCCTACGGTGGGCGCTATCGTGAAGCTCGTTGTCGAAGACCCACTAATCGACTGTATGGCTAATGTCAGGTTAGTGGTGGCACCAATTTGTATGACCCCTCTATCTTGTGCATACTGTGGTGCTTGGGCTTGAGCAGAGAGGACGCCGCTACTCAATGAGAGCGCCGTCAGGAGAAGCGTGAAAAGTTGTTTTTGCATGGTAGGTATCGTTTTGGTTGTGCTGCAATTAAAGTAGAGTAGCGAGGCTGGCGCTTGCAGCTTTGCTACCAGCCTCAATGCCTTATCTTATCGTGATACATTTTCAGGCGAGCTGCTGGATGCATCTTTTGCCCGAATGTCTAAGCCGACGAGTTTCCATTCATTATCACGAAAGACATAGTCGAGTGAGAACAGCACCGTTACTGGTGCTATTTTTGAGTCAATGGTGCCTTGTGTTTTTAGCACACCATTTGCATCAATGCTGGCTGGCTTAGAAAAGTTAATGGGCGAGTTTTGCACCAACATTCCAACATCTACTTTCCTTTCTACAAATTCAGCAAACGCCGCTTTCAATTTTTCAGGCGTGAAATCTCTTTGAAACTCGGGTGCTAAGCGCGAGTGGAATAGCGTGAAATCTCCCATCATCACGGCGTTTCCGAAATTGGTCAGCGATTTGTAGGTCAGATTTTCTAATTCTGCCATAGAGGGCACACTTGGGGTGGTCGCTCTACTGGACATGCTCTCTGGTGCAAAGCCGCTCACCCGGCGGAAGACGATGCCATTGAGTGTCATTTCATTGCTCGATGCCGTAGGCGCTTGGTCAATGCGAAAGGTTTCACCAATGCCGAACAAGCTAATTTCAAACGACTTGGTGCTGGGCGTGTATTCTACTCCGCCACCTTCCACGGATTTACCGCCTATCTTGAATGCGCCTTTGCCATTTGCAAAAATTTGCAGGCGCGACCCATCCTGCCCTTGCCACTCCCCATAGAACTCGGGCGGAAGCTGGGCGCTTTCTGAGCTTTTCTTGCCCCCACAACTGGCATGGAACAGCACGGCAGCAAGCATCACGAAGAGAAAAATTGAACGAGGCATACACTTTTCTGTTTTGGTTGATGAAAGACGCCTGCAAGATATGCCTTTCGTCTTATACTTGATGTGAGCCAGTCCACTGCTGGAAAGCTAAGCGTAACCGCATTTGCCCGATGATTGTGTTTGCTGTTCCGCCTGTCTGCTACGCCTTATTGAACCGTTGAGGAAAATCTGCCAAACTTGCTCATTAGTTTAGGCTCTTATCCTAAATTGCCTAAAAATTCATACCTTAGAGGCAGGTTCTGCATTTGTGGAACCCGACAACGAACAACAAAGCAAACAACAAAAGGAGGAACAGAATGACTGTCTGTTATAGGCAAGTTCTCTCGTCCTTGCTATGTGTAGTCCTCTGCGCATCTACCGTAGTCAGGGCGTATGCTCAAGAAACCGGTGAAATTCGCGGTATTGTCACCGATGCTAGTGATAGCTCGCCCATCATTGGTGCCAGTGTGCTACTGCCAGATTTGAAGTTAGGCGCTACGACTAACATTAGAGGAGAGTTTGTCATCCGCAAAGTGCCTGTGGGCACCTATAATATTTTGGCGCGCTATGTGGGCTATAAACCACAGACCAAGCAAGTCACGGTGGCGGCCGGTGCGGTTGCCGAAGTGGCGTTCAGTCTTGTGCAAAGCAGTGTGCAAGCCGATGAACTGATTGTGACTGGACAAGGCACGGCGACATCCAAACGGCAATTACCCACCGATGTGGTGGCACTGTCCTCAAAGGATATTGAACGCACGGCGGCGCAATCCATTGACCAACTTTTGCAAGGGCAAGTGCCCGGACTCTCATCCTTCAATGCGCAAGGGTTGCCGGGCACTGGCGCGCGCATCCAAACACGCGGCATCAAAAGTGCGCTCTCGAACACGACACCTGTTATCTACATCGATGGGATTCGTGTGGATAATGGCGATAACTTCCGTCTGGCCGATGGCACGGGTGGAGCGGTCTCTTCAGCACTGGCTGATATTGTTGTCGGAGATATTGAGCGTGTAGAGGTTATCAAAGGCGGTGCCGCTTCTACACTCTATGGCTCCGAAGCCGCCAATGGCGTGATTCAGATTTTTACCAAGAAAGGCAGACCTGGCGAAGCTAAAGTACGCTTTACCACCATCAATGGCGTCGATGTGCCTGAAACCCGCTTTACTTTTGAAGAAGCCACGCGCTCGGTGCTGTATCGACCTGCATTTTTTAACCGCCAAGCGCTTAACATCACGGGCGGTAGCGAAGCCTTGACCTACAATGTGTCGGGTAGCGTGCAGAACACGCCCGGTATCTTCAAGGGCGATGAACTTCAGAACACGCTCTACAACTTCACAGGTGGCTTGCGTGCCATTCTTTCGCCTCAAAGTGAGCTTGAATTTACTGCATCCTACACACGCAACCAGTTTGGCAGAGCCTTGCTCAACAACGCCTACGATGCATCGCCACTCTCGGCGATGGAATCGGGTTCATTTTTTGCGCCGGGTAATTATGTGGCCAGTCCCGGCTTTACACAAAATCGTGATAGCATTTTGCAATTTTTGCTCTTGCCTGACTTGCGTGAGACGGTCAATCGCTTTACCAGCGGCTTTGCCTTCAGTGTCTCACCCGTGAAAGAGTGGACGAACACATTTCGCATTGGTGTGGATTATCGGAAAAATGAGCAACGCAACCTCTATCCCGTTGCCGCCATTGCGTCTGGCATTATCTCGCCGCCCAGTTCGCTTTCACGTTCCGAGCGAGACTATCTGACTCTGACCATTGAGTATGCTGGCACATACAAATTGCCTGACCTGGGCATTGTCTCCCAAACGCTCTCTTTCGGCGCACGCGGGTTCCGAGTCGAGGACCGTGAGTTTGATGCAGACGGACAGAACATTGCGGCAGGCACAGACGATTTTGATAACTCCGCCATCATCAATTCTCGTGAAAGCAACCAAGCGCTATTCAATGGTGGGATTTACTTGCAAGACCAAATTGGTATTGCCGATAATCTCTTCATCAACTTGGCGGCTCGCGTCGATATCAACACGGCGTTTGGTGCAGATGTGGGCACGCAGCTTTACCCGACCGCTGGCATTGCCTACAACATCGGCGATGAAGCCTTCTTCCCGGCTGGACTCAAAGAGGTGCTCTCCAGTCTTAAACTGCGCGCCGCCTACGGACGCACGGGCTTCTTTCCCACACCCTTTGCGCGCGACCGCACCTTCATCGTTGCACGTAACACCGCTACCACAGCGGGCATCAACTTTGGTAATCCGGGCAATCGCTCACTAGGACCTGAAATTACCACCAGCTTCGACTTCGGCTTCGATGCAGGCTTACTCAATGACCGCATTGCGATTGAGTTCAGTTACTACACCCAAACCACCGATGCCGCGTTGTTCGACTTTCCACAAGACCCAGCGGGTGGGCGTATAACCCAACTGCGCAATTTAGGGCAGATTCGTAACCGTGGCATTGAGCTGTCGGTTCGTGCTTCGGTCTATCAATCTTCTACAGTGGATGTCAGCGTGCGCGGTGCCGTCTCTACGGTGGATAACTTGCTCGTCAGCTTAGGCGGCTCTGCTCCATTTACAATTGGGGGATTTGCTTTCTTGCCCATGCGCGCTGAAGAAGGTCGCCCGTTGGGCGTCTATCAAGTGACCGTGCCCAAGCCAGATGAAGATGGTCAATACACGGGTGATTTTGACGTTCAACTCTACGGTTCACCAACGCCCACCGTGATTGGCTCATTTGGCATTGACCTGACGCTCTTCAAGGATTTTACCTTCTCTCTGTTCGGCGAGTTTGCCGCAGGGCATTACACGCTGAACCAAGCCTTGGATACGCGCTTCTACCAAGGCTACAACGACCTTATCGGCGAACCGATTCCCGACAATGCGACGCCACAGCAGCAAGCTGAAATTTCACGGCGCAACTATCAAAACGGCAAGCTGCCCAACGATAACTACGTGACCGACAACGCCAGCATTCTGCTTGTGCAGCCTGCCGATTGGATTAAGATTCGTGAAATCTCGGCACGCTACCGCTTGCCACAAAGTCTCATCAGTGGATTTCTTAGCAGCGTGGTGCTCAGCTTCAATGTGCGTAACCCATTTGTGTTTGGGACACGCACCACTGGTGCTGACCCTGAACTCGGCACGGTGCGTTCGGGTCGGCAAGTTGACTTGGGCGGTGTGGCTAATCTTGCCGTCTCTCCGCCGATTCAGTATCGCTTTGGCATTGAGATTACACCATAGTTGTCGTGCAGGCTGGGTCAGCCGTTACACACATCTAACTCAAAACCTAAAGGATTAAACCATGACTATCCTATCACGAACAAAAGCGTTCGCTATACTTCTCATCTTGGGGATTGCATGGAGCGGGTGTTATTTAGACCCTACAGGTGTGCAAAACCCATCCGTTACAGAAGAATCCCTTCTTTCCAATCCCAAAGGGGCGACCACGACGCTGCTTAATGGATTGCGGCGACAATTTGGCTTTGCCTTGGGCGCCACGATTATCACCACCGACATTGTCTCCGATAATGTTGACCATGTCTTTGTGACGCTCTCACCTTTGCTGGATGACCCGCGGTCTGTCTCCCCATTAGACCTAACGATTAACGCAACGGGGAGCACAGGATGTTATTTCAATCTGCAGCGATTGAGGGCTCTGGCTGATTTTGGGCTCACGCAGCTTGTGCCCAAAGACCCTGACGCTACCGCTGGGCAAATTGCTGAAATCCGCACCTACAAAGGCATGGCGCTATTGATGCTGGCTGAAAATTTTTCACGCTTCCCGCTCACCGAGTTAGGTCAGCCTGTGCCCGCCTCTGTGGCGCTCGATTCTGCCATTGCGGAGTTTAATGCCGTGCGCGCCCTTGCGCCAGCTCGGGAGCAACAGATGCGCATTGCTTTGGCACGTGCCTATCGTTTGAAGGGCGATAAGGCACAAGCTCGAGCCAATGCGCAAGCCGTGAATTTGACGACCGCCAGTAGCTCTATTCTTTTTGCATTCTTCACCGAGGGAATTTTGGATAATGATGTGAACATCTATGTCTTTTTCCGTGCCTCGGAAGACCTGCAACCGCTGCCCCGATTAGATTTTCTTGACCCGAAATATCCCTTTCGCGGCTCGCCGCTACAAGCGCTCAAGCCCGAGGAGGCACCGCTAATTTTGGCTGAAATTGCAATTTCGGACAACAATCTGCCCGAAGCCCGTGAACAGATGAAACGCGCCATTGCCTTGGCGCTCTCTCGTCCGCCCGTGCGCAACCCCGTTACTGACGATACGCTTATCAATGACCCTGACCGCCGCCGCCGCGGGCGTCCGAACAATCCGGCATTTCGTGTCCGAGCTACAGATAATCCAGCACGCGGCGATACGACCGCACGCGCTGGACTTATTCTGCGCCGCAGTGGCAGTCCTGTGCCCGTCTACAACATCTCTCGCACGAGCATTCGCAACGCTGACATTGATGCGCTGCCGCCAACCGATGTGCGTGCACATCTGCGCATGCTTTATCTCTTGCGTCAAGAAATTTTCTTCTTGGAAGGGCGTCGCATGAGCGACTTAGGCATTCGCCTGCCCGTCATGCAGCGGCAAATTGAAGGCAATCCCAATATGCCTCCAGATAGTCCGGGAACAACGGCGATTGTGCCTGACTACATTCCTCCCGGCACCGAGCTGGATGCCTTCACCATCAATGCAGCCGCCAATCTGGTTACCATTCGGCACGACATGAACTTCATCTTGGCAGACAATAAAGTCTCGCCATTTCCGATTCCCTAAGCAGTGCCGCAGAGACTATCTTGCAAGTCCCGCTGGTTGGCGGGACTTTTGTTTTGCTTGCCTTTATTTTTGCCAAAAAAACGAATACACTATTTTTGTCGCTTACGCATTAGCAAGTCAATTTCTGACTTTCAAATTCATGCTTCAATCCGGGCATTGTGTGGTCTTGGGCGGTGGCGGCTTTATTGGGTCGCATGTTGTGCAAGCACTGCTGGCGCATGGCTACAGCGTTAGTGTCTTTGGCAGACGCAATTCCAAGAAAACGAACCTGCTGCATCTTCTGGACCGTGTTCGCCTTTTTGAAGGCGACTTTAACAACGAAGTTGACCTTGAGCGAGCCATTCGTGGGGCAGATTATGTGTTTCACCTCATCAGTAGCACGCTGCCCGCTACATCAAATGATAACCCGATTTATGATGTAGAGGTCAATCTGATTGGCACCATCCGATTGCTTAAACTCTGCGTTGCGCATAAGGCTGAAAGTTACTATGACTTCCGTTGTTACAGATAGCATTTCAGCACCCACCATCGTTCGGCTTATGCCGATGCGATATGCAGAACTGCAGGCGGCTTTTGATAGCTATGCACAGGGCTTGCCACCCCTTGTTGCCGCCACGCAAACCGATTCGGGCACCGTGTATCGTGCAATAAGTGATGATGCTGGACTTTACTACCTGTTGCCCAAGCTCGCTCATCTTTTTCATCTTGCCCCGTCTGAAGCATGGGCAGTGTGGTTCTTTGCCATTTTGATACTCTCGTTCGGCGTAGGGATTTATGGCACAATGCACCTGCTCAAAACTCTGCCCGCCAAAATCCTCTACTTCATTGAGCTCTCTTTCCTTGGCGCATTGATTATCAAGTATGGCGATATCTATCAGATTGCCCCTTGCTTGGCGCTTGCCGCTGTTCCATTGTTGCTTCAAAATCTGTGTTCAGAGCGTGGAGACCGTGCTCTCTGGCGCGACGCTACTGCCTTAGGAACGGCTGGCTTCATCTTCGGGCTTGCCCATCTTGTGCGGTCTCACTCGGCGACGGGGCTCATGCTCTTTGTCATCATTCTTTTGCTCTTCGGCACAGCAGTGCGCGCTTGGCACAAGCGGCTTTTGCTGGTGGCAATTGTGCTCATCGGCTTTATGCTACCCTTGCTTTACATGAACCATGTCGCCGATATGCGTGATGCGTTCTTGAAAGCGCATCAGCCGAATTATCATCCGGTATTGCGCCAGCATCCTTTTTGGCATACGGTCTATATCGGGCTTGGCTATTTGAGCAATGACTACGGTCTTGCCTACAAAGATATAGTTGCCGCAAAAAAAGCGCATGAGCTTGCACCAGACACTCCTTGGTACATACCGCAATACGACGCTGCACTGAAGACAGCTGTCATTGACCTTTTGCGAAAAGACCCTGTCTTTGTGGTGGGCACGCTGCTGGCTAAATTTGGTGCTGTGCTGGTTTATTTTCTATTTGCTGCCAATTTTGGTTTGCTGGCGGCAATTCGCTATCCGAAGCCGTGGGCGGTGGAAGTGGCGTTTGTAGCGGGGCTTGCGTTCAATGCGTTATTTGGACTTGTGGCTGTGCCGTATCCCACATACCTTGAGGGGTTTATTGCCTTTGCGATGCTGTATGGGGTGATTAGCTTGGATGTGGCACTTCAAAAATCTAATGCCTTAGCGTTGCATCGGGAACTTGCGTAGTCTTTTGTCTTACCCACTGCGAGCGACGCGTGCAAAGTATTCAATGGCAAAAATCCACGACAGCACAGCCACCACACAGCCCAAGATAACACTTAGAGCAATCCAACGCGATGTTTCATATCGTTCAATACCCTGCTCTGCCGTGCGTGATGCATTTTTCATGGCCACATCCACTAACTTGTCGAAGCATGCGGTCAGTGTGTCGTCTAATGAGAGCAGTTTCTGACGAAATATGCGGTATGCTTCTTCCTTGCGGTTCTCGCGTGAGTGAGCCACCATTTTTTTGCTCACCGACAGGTATTCATCATGAATAGTTTTTGCACGCTCAAACAGCCTCATTTCTTCGTCGGAAACCATGAGCGTTAGGTAGGCACGCTCATGCTTGGCATAACTTTCTTCTTCGAGCCGCATTCCAGCTTCTTGCCGACTCATCTCCAGACTATCGCTCGTGAGCAGATGCCGCAGCTCATGAATCTGATAATCAGACACATCGGTACTCATACTCGAGACATGATAAATGCTTGGCAGCATGGTATAAGTCAGGTCTATCGTGTCGCGACTTAGGCTAAACTCATAGCCTATTGTGTAGAGGTTTGAGAACAACAGGAGAGCAAAGACGAACAGCGTTGTGGCATATTTCCTGATAAGTTCTCGCATGAGTGTAGCAGCTTTTAACTCATTACGATTTTGGTTTTTGGAAGCCAGTATAGCACCACTCGCCCTGCACTGGCAAAATACTGCTTTGCAACACGCTGCACATCGCTTAGTGATACACTCGTCGCACGCTCCAGCTCACGGTTGATTTCTGCCGCATTGCCAAAAAAAGTATGAAAGTATGCCAGATTATCGGCTATGCCCATCGCTGTGGAGAAACTCTTCAGCAATCGGGTCTCGTAGCTATTTTTTGCTTTCTGCAATTCCTCTTCACTTAGTTGCCCCGCAATGAGGCGTTGAAGTTCGGTATCAATGTCATGCTCTATTTCCGACAGCGATGCGCCTTGTGCCGCAATCGCATTGATGAAAAAGAGTCCCGGATGCTCGCCCGGGGCAGCAAAGGCACCTACTGACTGTGCAATCTGTTTGTTATGCACCAAATTCTGATACAGCCTTGAACTGCGTCCGCCTGCCAGTATATGGTCAATAATGCCCAGCACATCGGCATCGGGATTTTTCACATCGCAAATTCGATACACTATGAATAAACCCGCCAGTTCTACATGGTCGTAAATTGTGTCGCGCACTTCTGTGGTCAGTGGCGGGTCAAAGTCTGTGGGACGCATAATCTCTTTTCCGCTGGGAATATCGCCAAAATAGCGCATGACGGCTTTCTCGGCTTCTTCTGCTGTCAAGTCTCCTGATAAGACCAATGTGGCATTATTGGGCACGTAGTAGGTCTTGAAAAATTCTTGTGCTTCTTCGAGCGTTACGGCGTCAAGATGCGCTATGGAGCCGATGGTTATCCAGCGATATGGATGCTGAAAGTATGCACGCTGATGTAGGTGCTCATACACAGTGCCGTAGGGGGCATTGTCGTATCGCATTTGTCGCTCTTCTTTGACCACCTGACGCTGATTTTCAAAGTTTTCTGCACTGATGTCGAGGCTCATCATGCGGTCTGATTCTAACCAAAGCGCAAGTTCTAATTGATTAGACGGCAAGGTTTCAAAGTAGTTGGTGCGGTCTTCATTGGTGCTGGCGTTGAGGGTGCCGCCTGCACGTTGAATGTAGGCAAAGTGCTCGGTTTTACCCACATGGCGCGAGCCTTGAAACATCATATGCTCGAAAAGATGCGCCAATCCAGTGCGGTCGGGTCGTTCATTTTTCGAGCCAACATGATACCACAGATCTACGGCGACAATCGGCACAGTGTGATTTTCATGCACAATGCAGTGCAAGCCATTCGGCAAAGTAAATTCGGAAAAGGTGATGGGTTGCATATCACTATCTCGGTTTTCGTTTCTTTACGATTCTGCTTCCGTCAAGCGTCTATCACCGTTGAAGCGTTCCCAATAGGCGATGCTCACCGATGCTAAACTGGCACGGGTTTTCCATTGAGCACGGCTTTGAGGCGAATGGAAAGCGCTGCCAGTGCCAATAGGGCGTTTGCGTTGCGCGTCAGTTGATAGATGGTGTCTTCCACTGCTGCTGCTGCCGCATCCAAATCGGCGTTGGGAAAAGCCCGTGAAAATTTTATTACGGTTTCCACAATATCGCAATTGATGGTATCGGCATCGCTGCCTGTGGCACGATAGCGCAGCGCATCTTGAAACAGTAGCAAGAGCGCCGAGAGCACTTGCAACTGTTCTTCACGCGAGGATTCTTTCTTTGCAAATTCCTCAATGTAGCGAATCATTTCCAGCTCTCGCCCTGAAGCCAATATGGCGCGCAGCCAATCCAGTGCTTTATTGCGCCACTGTTGCTCGAGCGGATTTTCAAGCAGCTGTTGGGCTTTGTAAAAATTGCCACGAGCAAAACTTGCGGCAAACGCCACACGCTCTGGCGCCGCTGACTTTGCCTCTAAGGCTTGCGCAATCTCGGCAGATGAGAGCGCAGAAAAACGCAGGGGCTGACAGCGCGAGACAATCGTCGGGAGCATCTGCTCCAAGCGTGACGTGGTCAGAATGAAGAGCACAAAGGGCGGCGGTTCTTCCAAGAGCTTGAGCAATCGGTTTGCCGCCGTTGTATTCATTCGCTCGGCTTGTGAAATCAGATAGATGCGCATTTTGCCATTGCTGGGCTTGTAGAGCGATTTGCGAATGAGCTCTTCAATCTGCTCGGCCACAATCCCCATTGACTTTTCCATTTGCATCTTGAAGTAGGGATTGCGCCGTTTCTCGGCAAAAAGTTGTTTGTATTGTGCCAAGGCGCTTTCCTGCTTTTCGCGCTCTTTGCTGGCTTCGGAAATATCTTTGACCAGTATGCCTTCTATGGGAAAGACATATTCAAGGTTGGGGTGTGTGAGGTCTGCAAATTGCTTACAGCTTTCGCATTGGTCGCAGGCCTCGGCGCGCGGCAGGGCATCGTCGGCAAGGCAATTCAGCACTTTGGCTAACTCTAATGCCACAGCATCTTTGCCTACGCCGTCTTGACCGATGAACAAATACGCACTGGCTAAGCGATTGGTCTGCACAGCACGACGCAGCACCTCAATTTGTTTTTTTTGTCCAACGATATGCACCCAACTCATCGCTGCAAGGGTTCTATTGGTTTTCACTTGTTTTTCGCAAGGGCATTAGCCAGCGGTAGGCGAGCCTTGTTGTGCTCGGCGTTGGCTAATGGTCGCTCGGCGTATTGCAGTTCGTAGAGCTTGTAGTATAAGCCGCGCTGTTGCAAGAGTTCTTGATGTGTTCCCATTTCGCGAATGGTGCCACGATGCAGCACGATGATTTTGTCTGCTTTCTGCACCGTCGAGAGCCGATGTGCAATAACGATGGATGTTCGCCCGTGCATGAGCGTCTCGAGGGCTTTTTCAATCAGTTGTTCGGTTTCGGTGTCGACGGAACTGGTGGCTTCATCGAGCACCAAGATTTTGGGGTTATAGACCATGGCGCGCACAAATGAAATGAGTTGGCGCTGCCCAGTCGAGAGTGCACTGCCGCGCTCTTGCACGGCGTAGTGGTAGCCATTCGGGAGCTTTTCAATGAAGGTATTGGCGCCGACCAATGCCGCAGCGCGCTCAATTTCAGCATCGCTGATGTCAGGATTGCCCAGCGTGATATTGTCGCGCACCGAGCCAGAAAATAGAAACACATCTTGAAGCACCACGCCAATATGGCGTCGCAACTCTCGCTCTGGAATATGGCGAATGTCAATGCCATCGAGCAAAATCCTTCCTTTTTGCGGCTCATAAAATTTGCATAGCAAGTTAATGATGGTGGATTTGCCGCTACCAGTGGCGCCCACCAAGGCAATCTTCTCGCCAGCTTTAGCTTCAAAGCTCACATCGTGCAGCACCCAATGCTCATCAATGTAGGCAAATGAGACGTGCTCGAAGCGAATCTCGCCTCGAAGGTCTTTTGGCACGATGGGCTGTTCAGGCTCTTTGATGAAGACTTTTTGGTCGAGCAGCTTGAAGATGCGTTCAGCACTGGTTATGGCAGTCTGCATGATGTTGAACTTATCCGAAAGATCTTGCAGTGGGCGGAAAAACAGTGCAATGTATTGCACAAAGGAAATGACCACGCCCAGTGTGAGGGAGTTTTCCAGCACACGCGTGCTGCTATACCAGATGATTAAGCCCAAGGCGATAGCAGAGAGCAATTCAATCGTGGGGTAGAAGATGGAGTAATACCACACAGAGCGGATGTTGGCGTCGCGATGTGCGGCGTTAATGTCAGCATGCTTTTCAAATTCTTTTTGCTCTCGCCCGAACAGTTGCACAATCGTCATGCCCGTGATGTGTTCTTGCAAAAAGGCATTGAGCCGTGCCACTTCGGTGCGCACATCTTGATAGGCAAGACGCACATACTTTTTGAACACCATCGTTGCCCAAAACATGAGCGGTAGCACGCTAAACGTCACCAGCGTCAATCGCCAATCCAAGATGAACATCATTACGATGATAAAGGTAAGCTGAAACACATCACCTAAGAGCGAGACCAGTCCACTGGAGAGCATTTCGTTGAGCGTCTCTACATCATTTGTCACTCGCGTCATGAGTCGACCGATAGGATTGCGGTCAAAAAACGACAGGGCGAGTTTTTGCAAATGTGTGAAAATATCGAGCCGTAAGCTCATCACAGCTTTTTGTCCCAAAAGTTGGGTTAGATACGTGCTACCAAATTGTGCCAAGGCTTCAAGTCCCAGCACACCCAAAAACGCCATGCTTAGTGCAAAGAGCCCTGCGTAATCACCGATGGCGATGTATGAGTCAATTGCCAATTTTGTCAGATACGGGCGCAGGGGAGAAATCATGGCGGCGCTGATGGTGAGCACCGTTGCACTTGCCAGTAGCACCGGATAAGGCTTGACATAGCGATACAGTCGCCGCAGCAGCAAGGTATCGAGCACGTTACCCGACGGCGTATCGGATTCCATTTGTAAGCCTTTCTTCGGCTGGCTTTGGTTTTCCATTCTGACCAATTGTTTATGCAGTGATGTAAGCCTTCTGCTGTTCGTCCGACCTTATGCCTGTGTCAACGCTTTGGAGGACTTGTTTCGTGCCTTGCTCTTACTCTGCTCGTTTGATGACACATCCTCGCGCCGTGGTGACTGGTGTCAGTGGCGGAACACCTGCTAAATACGCCGCAATGGCTTCTTCTAAATCCTTGGAAACCACTTTTTCTTCGCGCTGATTGTCATCGATGCGACCGCGATAGATGAGCTTGAAATTGGCATCTAACAAAAAGGCTTCGGGCGTTACACTTGCCCCAAAGGCGTCGCAGGCACGATTGTTCTCATCCTTCAGCACAGGGAAGGTAAAGCCTTTTTCTCTGGTGTGCAGCTGCACTTCTTCAAATGGTTCCGTCGCATTGGAATTGATAGCGATAAATTCCATCATGTTCTCTTTTGCCAGTTCCGCCAGCTTAATGAAGCGAGCATTATAGGCATTCGAGACCGGGCATTGTGTGGAGATAAAGACGACGATGAAGCCTTTTTTCCCTTTTTGCGCATAAAGCGAGTAGGTTTCGCCCGTAACGCTTTTGAGTCGGAAGTCTGGAGCAAGGCTACCCGGACGCAATCCCGCAGGTTGTGCCAGCAGGACATTGGTCCAGAGCATCACTGCCAGCATTTGAATCTGTAACGCTTTTGTTCGTGATACCTGCAGATATGACATATCCTTCAAGTTTAATTTATGCTCTCTTTCTGATACCGCACGCTGGCTGAGCGGCGGCGAAATAGCAATTTATACGAATCTAACAGTCGCTCTAACGTCGCCCCAAATGCCGTGTAGTTTAAGCCCAGCTCTTGGCGCGATTTGCGATTGTCGTAAAACAGCCGCCGTTCCGAGAGCCTTATGCCATCGAGTGTAATGGGACTTTCTTGCTTGCTAAGGCTGTAGAGCAATTCTGTGCCAAGTGCCAGTAGCCGTCCAAGCGACCAACTTAGGGGCACGGCGCTGCGGCTACGCCCGCCGTATTTTGCCAATTCTTCAAATAGCTCATGATAGCTCCAATTTTGGGCAACGATAATGTAGCGCTCACCGCATCTGCCTTTTTGCCATGCCAAAATATGCGCCATTGCCACATCGTGAATATCCACAAACCCGGCTCCGCCCCGTGGATAAAACGGCACCTTTCCCAAAAACACTTCCCGAAACCACCGCGATGCCACATTATCGACCCCATAAGAATTGCCTATCACAATGCCCGGATTGAGCATGACAGCATCTAACCCTTCAGCAATGCCGCGCATGACTTCAAGTTCTGCCAAATACTTAGAGACCATATACCCGATGCGTCTCTGCCAGCCTTGAAAAGCGCTCTCTTCGTTGCTGGGCGTGCCATCGCTATTGACCCCAATTGCCGCCGTCGAGCTGGTGTAAATCAAGCGCTTGACGCCATTTTTTAAGCACGCATCGACCACATTGCGTGTGCCCACCACATTGGTCTTATACAACTGCCGATATCGACGCTGCTCAAAGCTGACCAAGCCCGCTACATGAAAAACTACATCTATGCCTTTTGTGGCTTTCCATAGCGAAGGCGCGTGCAAAATGTCGCCCGTTACAAACTCAATAGGCAATCCAGCTAAGCGTGCCTTTGGCGAATCTTTACGCACCAATGCATAGAGGGTGCACTCTCGTGGATAGAGCTGATGCAGCAATTTCAGCAGCGCTACGCCAAGGTAACCCGTGCCGCCTGTGACCAAAATCTTCATAGCGCGTGATTTCTTCTGGCGGTTTTACCGCTTTGGGGAAGGTCTTCGGCTTTGCGCACGGTCTGGCTCATACCGTTTCTGGATTTAGCTCGTTTTGAATAGTTGCAATCAAAGAATGCAGATAATTTTTTTTCAGCATCAGTTTGCGAATTTCCATCAAAGCAGAGCGTTTAGCTTCTGGTGTTGTGGCTTCATCGAAGGCTTGCATGAATGTATCGATCTGCTGGTCAAGTGCGTCTCGTTCGGTTTCCAATTGCGATTGTTCGTGCTGCAGTGCTGCTCGGAGACTGTCGCTGCGTTCATGTTTGAACTGCTCCAATTGTTCTCGTATCTCCATCAGCCGCATCAAAAGTTCTGGGGGTGTTTGTTTCTTTTCTGCCTCGCTGGGCTCGCCCAAATAGCGGGTGATAACATACTGCAATCGCTTCTCACGGTCCTTGAGCGTCAGAAAGGCTTGATTGAGTTCCGCTGACGCCTCCAAGCTCAAGGTCTTTTGAGCCTCGCTGGCCGTCTGATGAAAATCGGGATGCACCGCTCGGGAAAGTGCATAAAAACGCTTCTGCAGCTCTTTGACATCGAGCCTTAGCGTCTCGGGTAAATCAAACCACTCGAAGTAACTTTTTTGAGGCATAATCGCACGCTTTGATATATTCGCTCAAACGTTTTTTTTAGCTCAAACATTTTGGCATAAAAAATCTATTCCGAGTCTATGCGTAAGGCAAAATTGGCTTCGACAGCTCTGGCAACGGCACTTCCTTCCACCATGGAGCGCACCACGCTCCCTAATGGTCTGACCGTCATTACGGAAACCGTCAAAACCGTTCGGAGTGCATCCATCGGTCTTTGGGTTAATGTCGGCTCGCGTGATGAATCTTTTGAGCAAAACGGCATCTCGCACTTCATTGAACACATGGTCTTCAAGGGCACAAAAAAGCGCAACTACATTGAAATCTCAAAAAGCCTCGAGCGCGTCGGTGGCTATCTCAATGCCTACACCAGCAAAGACCAAACCTGCTTCTATGCTCGCGTGCTTGACGACTATGTCCATGTCGCCGTCGATGTGCTCACCGACCTTGTCTTCCATCCAACTTTCCCAGAAGATGAGCTCGAGAAAGAAAAGCTCGTTATCCTCGAAGAAATCAAAAGCCTTGAAGACACGCCCGATGAACTCATCAGCGACGACTTCGACGAACTTTTCTACTATCGCCATCCCTTAGGCATGCCCATTACAGGCACGCCCAAAACGGTGCGCACCTTCACGCGTGCCGACCTTGTGCAATACATGCAACGCGCTTATACCACCGACAACATGCTGCTGGTCGCCGCTGGCAATGTCTCTCATCGTCAGATGCTTGCCTTAGCCGAAAAATTCGTGCCCAAACGCCGCGCCAGTTCTCCGCCTCAACGCCAGCTCTATTCGCATCAAGCCTATAAGCCCTTTGTCAAAGAAAAAGTCAAACCTATCTCGCAGGCGCACCTGATGATGGGCTTTCCTTTGCCACGCCACGACGACCAATACTACGCCGCACTCTTGCTCAACATCGTTCTCGGCGGCGGCATGAGCTCGCGGCTCAATCTTGAGCTACGTGAAAAACATGCCCTCGCCTATACCATCTACTCCTCGCTCCATCACTACGACGAAACTAACATGCTGAGCATCTATCTGGGCACCGACGCCGATAAGCTCGAGCGCGCCATCGCTCTCATTCGCACGGAACTTGATAAACTCACTCAAAAATCTATCCCCTACAAAGAATTAGAGCTTGCCAAAGCTCAACTCAAGGGCGGCGTTATCATGGCGCAAGAAAGCATGTCCAGCCGCATTTCTCACATTGCTCGCGACATCTTCTACTTCGGGCATATCTTCTCCAGCGACGACATCATCGAGCGCATCAACGCCACTGCGCCCAAAGACCTGCGCGCCGTCGCCGAACAGCTCTTTCAACCCGACCTTGCCTCCACACTGACCTATTTGCCCAAAAAGAAAAAATAATCCTACCGCCTCCACCCTGTTTCGGCGTTGCCGCAAATGCGGCAAGGGTGAAATGGGACAACACTGTCATGCTGAACGAAGCGAAGCATCCATACTGGATTCCTCATGGGTGTGCGTAATAGCTTTTCAGCTATGCACGCATTCGCTTCACAGACCCCCACTCAAAGCCATCAGGCTCGCAAATAGCCACCTCGACAGACACCAGTTGCACGGTAGGATTAGCAGATAGAAAGTCTGTTGCCAGCCGTTCATGAAAGGCATTGAAAAGAAAGGCGCTGAGTGTCTCGCAAGTCGGGGCAGCTTGCGCTTCAGCGGGCAGGTGCGTGTTTTCGTTGAGAAAAGTATTTCGCAAAGGGGCGAGAACATCCTCGAAGGCGCGGCGCACATCGGGCAAGTTGAGAATCATGCCTGCGCGTGTTTCCCCTGCAAGATGAACGCCCACGCGCCAAAGATGCTCATGCGGCACTTCGCGCACAGAAAGCGAATGTGAGGCACAAAACTCAAACTTTAGGCATAACTCGGTTCGCACAGGTAACATGGCGTGTAAAATGGTATCGTCATCAGAAAGATAAAACGCAGCATATTGGACTTACAATTTTCCCACATTGCGCAGCGCACGTTTCAGAAATCCACCCGCACGCTCCAAAGCGACTTTGGCTTCAGCATAACTAAGACCCGAAAGGCGCATCATCAAAGCCAGCTTCAGACTGCCTTTGGCATGGCGTAAGTAGGTTTCGGCAGTGTGATAATCTTCTCCAGTGACCATCATGAAAATGCGTTTGGTGCGTTCGCGCAGTTTGTTGTTGGTCTGCTGCAAATCAATCATGAGATTGCCGTAGGTTTTGCCGCAGAGAATCATGGCGCCGGTGGAAATCATGTTGAGCACCATTTTGTGAGAGGTGCCTGCTTTCATGCGAGTCGAGCCCATGATGACTTCTGGTCCCACCAGCGTGCGAATAACCACGGTGGCTTTTTCTTTAACCTCTGGATTTGAAGTTAGGAAAATGGTCTTGGCGCGCAAGGTGCGCGCATAACGCAAGGCCGCTACCACGAATGGTGTGCGCCGACTGGCACTGATGCCGCAGAGCACATCTTGCTTGGAAAAACCAATTTTTTGAAGCGCCTCAATCGCCGCTTGTTCATCATCTTCAGCGCCCTCGACGCTGCGAAAGACCGCACGGCGTCCGCCAGCAATGATGCCCTGCACTTGACTGGGCTTGACACCAAAAGTAGGCGGACACTCTGAAGCATCTAAAATTCCCAAGCGCCCTGATGTGCCTGCCCCGATGTAGATTAATCGCCCGCCGTGATGAAAAGCCTCTGCAACCAACTCCATAGCGGCGGCAATCTCGGATAGGCATTGCTCGACTGCCAGTGGCACTTTTTTGTCTTCCTCGTTAATCAAGCGTGCAATCTCTATGGCAGAGCGCTCATCAATGTCAATGGTATTTGGGTTCTGCTGCTCGGTCAGCAGTTGAGAGAGTTCTTCAAAGAGTTTGCGTGATGATGACATGATGTTTGGCGTTAGTGAGCAATCACAACCACTTTTTCGGCAAACTTTTCGCCTAAAAAATCAATTGGGTGCTGCTCGATATGTTCAGGGAAGCAGAGATGTTCAGCGCCGTAAATCAAAGCCTCACGAATTTCATCTTCCAAATCGCCACCCTTCAAGCTGATGAGCTTACCGCCTTTTTTGAGCAAAGGTGCCGCCCACTTGCAAAGTTCAGGCATCGCTGCCACTTGGCGACTGACAATGGCATCGAACTTGACGCCTTTGAGTTCATCACTGCGCTTTTTTTGTGCCACCACATTTTTCAAGCCAAGCTGAACAATCATATCCTGACAGGCATTGATTTTTTTGCCAATCGCATCAATCAACAGAAAAAGTGTATTCGGGAAGGCAATCGCCAGCGGAATACCGGGCAAGCCGCCGCCCGTGCCCAAATCCAACACCCGCTCGCCTTTCTTGAACTGATGAAAAAACACGATAGACAGCGAGTGCAGAACGTGCTTTGAAAGCACGCTTTGCTCATCTTTTCGGCTAATCAAGTTGACTTTTTTGTTCCACGCCAGCAAAAGCTCGGCGTATCGCCAAAGTTGCTCTTGCTGCTCATGAGAGAGCGGAAGATATGCAGAGATATGCTGAACAATCCTATCCAGTTCAGTGCGAGTCAAAGAATGTCGCCGCGTTTTGACGTTGAGAAATTTTACCAAGATACTTAACTTGACCGCCCAATGCAATAAAACCACAAGGGCAAAGCATGGTAAATCAGAACGGCACATATCCATACACACAACCCGACGCCCCTCATGCAGAACATATCTATGCTGTCATTATGGCTGGCGGCGTCGGCTCAAGGCTCTGGCCCCTATCGCGACGCAAAATGCCCAAGCAATTTTTAGATTTTTTCGGCGACGGCTCCATGATTGCTAAAACAGTTGCACGACTGGATGGTATTGTCAAACCCGAAAACATCTTGATTATCACCAATCAATCTGGCAAAGCCTTAGCCAAAAAACAATTGCCGCACATCCCAACGCGCAACATCATCGTGGAACCTATTGGTCGCAACACCGCGCCTTGCATTGCTTTGGCTACGGCATACATCAAAAAACACTGTCCTGATGCGATTGCCTGTGTGCTTCCTGCCGACCATCTTATCACCGATGTCAAGCTTTTCCAGCAGACCTTGCGTGCCGCCATTGAAACCGCCGCACGCACCGAAGCCCTCGTAACGATTGGCATCAAACCCGACCGACCTGAAACAGGCTACGGCTACATTCAGGTCAATCAAGAGCATACCGACCTGACCACCTCCATCAAAGTGCGCTTCGGCATTAACGCTCACAAAGTTAAAACCTTTGCAGAAAAGCCAGACTTAGAGACGGCTAAACAATTTCTGGCAAGCGGAGATTTCCTGTGGAATAGTGGCGTGTTTGTGTGGCGAGTCGACAGCATCATTGGCGAATACAAACGCTACCTGCCACAAATCTATTTTGATATGCAGAATATCATTGAGGCAATTGGCACACGCAAGGAAAAAAAGGTTATTGAAAGTTTCTACAGCTGGGTGCATCCCATTTCTATCGATTACGGCGTGATGGAAAAAGCCGAATCAGTGTATGTCTTGGAAGGAAATTTCGGCTGGTCGGATGCGGGCAGTTGGGATGAAATTTTCCGACACCTTGCTCATGAGCATATCATGGATGATTCAATCGTGCTCAATGAGGCACAGAATGTCTTTGCCCTCAGACCCAAGGGCAAGAGCATTGCCGTCGTCGGCATTGATGATGTGCTTGTGATTGATACCAAAGATGCCCTGCTCATTTGCAAGCGTGGTCGCTCTCAAGACGTTAAAACCGTCGTTGATGCCCTCAAGCGTCGCCAGCTTGAAGAATTCATGTAGTTCATCGGGTTAGAAACACAGTGCGGCGGCGCCCATCATCCCAGCGCGGTTACCTAACTGCGCCAGCAAAATCTCCAAACCTTCGTGCATAGAGCGCAAGGTGTATTGATACAGATGCTCGCGTGCGGGATTAAGAATGAAATCTCCAGCACCTGAAACACCACCACCAATCACAAATTTGCGAATGTCGAGCACAGAGACGAGTGAGCCTAACCCAGCACCCAACACTTCTCCTACAAAACGCCATGTCTCGATAGCCACCGCATCGCCACGCTGTGCGGCCACGCTAAGTTGCTTAGCGTCCAACGCCGAAAAATCACCTTGGCACAGTTCATGAAGAATTGGGGAAGGAGTTTTTTCCAGCAGAGACAGGGCATGCTCCACGATACGCCGCTGACCAATCAATCCTTCAATAGAGCCGCGAATGCCCGCATGAACGCGCTCGCTACGGTAGTCAATTGTGATATGCCCAAGCTCACCTGCGGCGCCTGTGACGCCACGATAAATTTTGTTATTCATGATGATGCCGCCGCCAACCCCAGTGCCCAACGTAATCATCACAAAGTCGCTAAACTGCCGTCCTGCACCGAAGTAGGATTCGCCGAGTGCGGCGACATTGGCATCATTTTCTACAAAAACAGGTAGCACGAGCTTCTCTCGCTGCTCCAGTTCAGAGCGAAGAATATCGCCAAGGCGCACCACTTGCCAGCCGGGCAAATTGGGCGGATAGCTAATCGTCCCACCATCCAAGCTCACAACGCCGGGCACGCCAACCCCTACGCCCAAAAGCAGTTCCCGTGCATGGGTCTTGAAAGTCTCATGCATCACGGTTTGAATGCCCGCAAGCATGTTGGCAATGACACCTTCTGGTCCTTTTGCGGCTTCTGTGGGCAATGTATGGTCCAAAAGCAGTCGTCCATCTCTCGACACTGAAGCAACTTTGATGGCCGTGCCGCCCAAATCCACGCCGATGGCAAAGTGTTCCATATCGCTGGTTTTTCTAAGTTGGGGCTGACGCCTATGGCGATTCAAGGAAATCTAAAGCGACTTGCAGCATGGCTTTCAAGCCGACCTGCAAAGCCGATTCATCCACATAAAACCGAGGCGAGTGATTGGCTGCCGCAGTCCTTAAGTCGCTCTTTGGTGTGACGCCGACGAAGAAGAAAAATCCGGGAATTTTCTTTTGGTAAAATGAAAAGTCCTCTGAACCTGTAAGTTTGCTGATGGTCATCACATTATCCTTGCCAGCGACGCGCTCTAAGCTCGGCAGCATCTGTGCCGTAAGCCGCTCATCGTTGTGTGTAACGGGATACAGTTTCCTGATGGTTACGCGAGCGTGTGCACCAACGCTTTTGGCAATCGATTCGGAAGTTTGACGAATGCGAGCATGAATATCGTTTTGCATCTCTTCATTGAAAGTGCGAATGGTGCCAAGCATATGCACGCTATCGGGGATGATGTTGTGCCGCACACCGCCATGAATGCTGCCGATGGTGATAATCGACGGCTCTGCCGTTACATCCACTTGGCGGCTGACGATTGTCTGCAAGCCCAAAACCACCTGCGATGACACGACAATGGGGTCTATGCCCGCCCAAGGTTTAGCTCCATGCGTTTGCCGGCCTTTGATGGTGATTTCAAGGTTATCGACAGCGGCCATGGTCGGTCCGGGGCGATAAGCAATTTTCCCAGACTCTAATCCTGCAAAGACATGCAAGCCGAAAATCGCATCGGGTTTGGGGTTTTCCAGCACGCCTTGCTTAATCATGAGTTCGGCGCCGCCTTCTTCTCCAGCTGGCGCCCCTTCTTCCGCTGGCTGAAAGATAAACTTCACCGTGCCACGCAACTCGTTTTTCATGCCGGCTAAAATTTCAGCCACGCCCATGAGAATTGCCGTGTGGCAGTCGTGTCCGCAGGCATGCATAACTCCCACTTCTTGACCGTTGTAGGTGGTTCGCACTTTGGAAGCAAACGGCAAGCCCGTTTCTTCAGTGACTGGTAAGGCATCCATATCGGCGCGCAAGGCAACGACCTTTCCGGGCTTTGCGCCACGAAGCAAACCAACCACGCCCGTATGGGCAATACCAGTTTGCACCTCCAAGCCCAGACTTTTCAGGTGCTCGGCAACCACTTTTGCCGTGCGAAATTCACGATTGGAAAGCTCTGGATGCTGATGCAAATCGCGCCGCCATGCAATCACTTTGGGCTCAATGGCGGCAACTTTTTCCGCAATCAGCTTGCGCAAACCTTCTGCACGTGCAAGGCGCTCTGAAGATGCAGAAGCCGACGCAGTCAGCTGTGCCCAACCAACTTGGCAAGTTGCCACACCTACTGCCACGGCGAATAAAACAAAAGTCAAGCAGTGCATCATGCCTCCTTTGATGTTGTTTTGAGTAGTTGGAATTGACATGAGCAAAAATTAGCGTTTGAGCAACTTAAACGCAATTTCGCCGCCCATCTGCTGTTTGAATGCCAAGTTGAGAAACAGAAGCGTCATCGTCTCCAAGTAACGCGCTTGCAAGAGCGTGCCGCAGTCGACGGGGTCGAAGCCGCTGTCAGCAATGAGCGTTGCCACTTTGGCTTTTGCTGCCGCATCATTGCCGCAGTAGAAGCCTGTGGCAGAAACGCCATCGTAGATAGGATTAGCCAGCACTTTTGCACCAATCGTGTTATAGGCTTTGACGACATGCGCCTCGGGCAGCCATGATTGAATGAGTTCCGCTGCAGAGGTATGGGGCGGCACGACCAGCGAGGCAAAGTCGGAGGCAAGTGGATTGGTGCAATCGATGAGCACCTTGCCACGTAGTTCTGCTGACAAGGCTCGCACTGTTTCTTCGGCGGCGCTCCATGGCACGCCTAAGAAGACCACATCGCCAAACCTTGCCGCTTCGTGGTATGACCCGGCTTGCGCTTTGCCTTGCGTTTCCGAGACAAGTTGAGCGGCTTTCTCGACAGAGCGAGTGCCAAAGAAAACATGATGACCCCGAGCTAACCAGATTCTGCCAAGCCGGCTACTCATGTTGCCCGTGCCAAGAATCCCGATATTCATAGATGCACCGTGTGAATTGAAGGTCGTTGAAGGTCGCAAATTAAAGTTGTGCGTGCAATTGAGTCTTACTCTGCAATTGGGAAATACTTGTCAAAGAAACGCTCTAAGGTCATGCGCTGTAAGTCATCGTGATTGAGGTGTTGTGTGCGCTCGTAAATCAAATCAGCAAGGTAATCCATATTGGCATGCGTGTTGGCTTGAATATCTTGCTCAATGAGAGAGCCCAAGAACATCATCTGTTCTGGCGTCAGCGTATTGAGGAATTTGTCGAAGTTTGGCTTGTATATCGGCTGCATCGGTGGCTTTTAGCTTAGTTGCTTGAAGTTACAACGGATTTGCAGTATTGGAAAATCTACATTGTTGCTTTTGCGCGCATCCGTGCAACTTGCTCGGAAAGGGCGACCGTCTCAGCATATCGAGAAGAGTCGCAAAAGTGATTATCTTTGTGATGCAGGGCAAAACAGCAAGCACACACATCTTTTGAACATCCGCTTCTATGAGAACACTCGAAGAAAAATGGCGAGCTATTGTCTTTGACATCATCGATTATGCCTTCGAGCCGATTATCAATGTGCATACCGGTGCCGCCTTTGGCTTTGAAGCATTGCTCCGAAATTATCAAATCATTGGGTTTGAGAGCATTCATGAGTTTTTTGACGCCGCCCATCGTGAAGGCGTGCTGTTTAAGGTCGAGCTGTTCTTGCGAGAAAAAGCCATTCAGAAATTTGTAGCCGCTGGCGTGCATGAGAAAACCAAACTGTTCCTCAATGTCGATAGCCGCATTGTCGATATGCCAGATTACCAGCAGGGGCAAACGGCCAAGATTTTGGCACGCTATGGGCTCAAGCCGCATGCGGTGGCATTTGAAATTTCTGAGCAGCATCGATTTAGCAACATCGAAAAGATACTGCAGATTGTCAGAAACACACGCGCCCAATCCTACAAAATTGCCGTAGATGATTTCGGGGTAGGATACTCTGGCATGCAGCTGCTCTACAACATCGAGCCAGATTTTGTCAAGATAGACCGCTTTTTCATCTCAAACTTGGCGCAGGATTCTAAGAAACGATTTTTCCTCACCAGCATTATCAACATGGCGCATCTGTTGGGCATGGCGGTCATTGCCGAAGGCATTGAAACGGAGCAGGAATACTATGTGTGCCGCGACTTGGGCTGCGACTTTGTTCAAGGCTATCTTTTCCAAATGCCAACCAATGACCCCATGCAACTAAAACTCAAATACGATTACGTCGAGCAACTCTCACGCGCCGACCGACGCAAACATCATGGTGACCAGCAAATCATTTACGACAAAGCCGAGTTTATCCCACAGCTCTCCATTGAAGCCAGCATGGAAGAAGTCTTCAATTACTTTCTTGAAAACAAGCAAACAAGTTTCTGCCCGATTACCACGCCGAACAATGAGCCGCTCGGCATTGTGCGTGAGCGCGACATTAAATCCTTTGCATATTCGCTCTACGGTCGGCAACTGTTGAAAAACAAATCCACAGCAAAAACCCTCAAAGATTTTCTGGTGCGCTGCCCGATTGTGGATGTCAATACCAAAGCCGAACAAATGCTCGAGATTTTCTCAAGAGAAGAAGATGCAGAAGGCATTATCATTGTAGAAGACATGCAGTATATCGGGTTCTTGAGCACGAAAGCCCTGCTGCGCATCATCAATGAGAAAAATCTGGCTGTTGCACGTGACCAAAATCCACTGACCAAGCTCCCGGGCAATACACTCATCCATACCTTCGTCTCGGAAGGATTAGCAAGTGGCACCGACTACTACCTGCTGGCTTACTACGACTTCGACAATTTCAAGCCCTACAACGACAAGTATGGATTTCGCCGTGGCGACAAAGCCATCTTGCTCTTTGCCGATATTCTCAAACGCCACTTCACACGGGAAGATACCATGGTTGGACATATCGGCGGCGACGACTTCTTCGTGGGCTTCAAAAACATAAAATTTGAAGAGGCATACCAACAGGTGCGCCACACCGTTACCGAATTTACAGAAAGTGTCAAAGCCCTTTACGACGAAAAAGACCGCTTGAATGGTTACCTCACTGCAAAAGACCGCGAAGGAAATCTCAAGAATTTCCCGCTGCTTACGGTCAGTGTCGCCATGCTGGAAATTGCAGGGGAGAAAAGCAGTTGCTCAATGGAAGAAGCCAGTGCCATTCTTGCCGAGCTGAAGAAGATGTCAAAATTCAATACCGAGAAAATCACGGCGGCAACAATGCTACGCCGCGAGACTGTCGCCGACACCACCCACAGCAGCGCCCCATTGCCAGAGCCGCAACTGAACCCCGACACAAGTGATACACCGCCCGATGTCGAAGTAAAAACCCGTGTCCCAGAGATTTAGTCTCGGCAATAGACCAGACGGCGCAGCGCCTCTTCCAGCACGGGCTGACCTGCTGTCATCTCAAATTCAATTTCAAGATAAAAGCATGGGGCATGGCGCAGCGCATTGAAGAGCTCTTCTTTGGCTTTTAGGCGATAAAAATCTTTCTCGGTGGTTACAATGATGTTAGAGCCATGACGGACGGCTTCGCTCAAAATAAACTCCACGTCTTGAGCGGTATAATCGTGATGGTCAGGAAAATGTTTGGCGTGCTCGACAATAAGCCCAGCATACTGTAAGGTCTCCATGAAGTTTTTAGGGTCGCCAATGCCTGAAAATGCAAACGCCCATGTATAGAGGAAAGGTTGCGTGCCCAGCGGCACAAGCTCAGAGGAGAAAAAGCTGCGCAAGCCTACAATCTTGACTTGCGATTGCACAATCGGTTTCTGAAAGGTCTGCAATCCATTGAGAAGCGGGGCAAGCTCAAGGTATTTGGTCACTTTGGAGAGCAAAATAAGGTCTGCGCGCCGAATGCCTTGAACCGGTTCGCGCAGTCGTCCAAGCGGCACGAGGCAATCTCGAAAGACGTTTTGCTCGGCATGAATCACAAGGAGATTGAGGTCGCAATGCAGTTGCCGATGCTGAAAGCCGTCATCCAAAATGATGACATCGGGCAAGCGTGGCGCAAAATGCTCTTCAATGAAACGAACGCCAGCCAGACGCTCTTCTGCCACCACGACAATTGCTTGCGGATTGCGCCTTGCCAGCATCAAGGGCTCATCGCCAGCTTCAGCCGCACTGACGCGCACCAACTCGCCATCGCAGACCAGCACCACCCCTTTGGTTTTGCGCTTGTAGCCACGTGAAAGCACCGCCACGCGTTTGCCTTCGCGCTGATAGAATTTGATAATCCAATCCACGGTCGGCGTCTTCCCCGCTCCGCCAACGGTCAGATTGCCCACGCACACCACCGGAATGCGAGACACTGCACTGCGCAGAATGCGGCGGTCAAACAGCCAATTGCGCACCAGCACCACAAGCCCGTAGATGCCAGAGGCAATGGAGAGCAAAACTTTCAAGCGACAATAGACAATAAGTTTGGATAAATTTCCGAAGCCTTGCTAATTAGCAAAAAACTCTATGCTTCAAATCGTTTTATGCTAAAAGTTTTACTGATTCTGACCGCATGGCTATCATGCGCAGCGCTGCAGGCGCAAACTCGGTTCGCCATCACCTTCCCAAAGACCCTTGAAGATAAAAGTTTGGACGGTCGAGTGCTGCTGATGCTGACCACCGATAGCACCAGTGAGCCACGCTTTCAAATCCGCGACGAATTTACAACGGCTCAAGTCTTCGGCATTGATGTCGAAAATTGGCAACCGGGCAAGCCCGCCATCATTGATGCCACCGTCTTGGGCTATCCTATTCGCTCACTATCCGGCATCAAAGCTGGAAAGTATTACGTGCAAGCGCTTCTGCATCGCTACGAAACCTTCAAGCTCAAAGATGGTCGCGTGCTAAAGCTCCCCATGGATAGAGGCGAGGGACAGAACTTTCGCATTGCGCCCGATAACCTGCTTAGCGACGTCATCACCGTGAACTTTGACCCAAAGAAAAACTCCACCTTTACCATCACGCTTACCAAAAAGAATCCGCCGATTCCTGAACCGAAAGACACGAAGTATATCAAGCATATCAAAATACAGAGCAAATTGCTGTCGGAATTTTGGGGACGCCCGATGTATTTGGGCGCACACGTATTGTTGCCCGAAGGCTTCGATGAACATCCCGAAGCACGCTACCCGCTTTGCATTTTCCATGGGCATTTCCCAGCGGACTTTTCAGGCTTTCGCGAAACCCCACCGCCCGCCGACATGGATACTTCCGACTACAACGAACGCTTCAAAATCTATGGCTACAAAAAAATTCAGGCGCAAGAAGCCTATAACTTCTACAAAACATGGACCAGCAAAGACTTCCCACGATTTCTCATCGTCGAAATCCAGCACGCCAATCCTTACTACGATGATTCCTACGCTGTAAATTCTGCCAACTTGGGTCCATACGGCGATGCCATCACATATGAGCTCATTCCCTACATCGAAAAACAGTTTCGCGGCATTGGTCAAGGCTGGGCGCGCTTTCTCTATGGTGGCTCAACGGGCGGATGGGAAGCCTTAGCCGCACAAATTTTCTATCCCGATGAATACAACGGCTGCTTTGCTGCATGTCCCGACCCAATTGATTTTCGTGCCTACACGGTCGTCAATATCTACGAAGATAAAAATGCTTACTACCAAGAAGGGCAATTCCGCCGCACGCCGCGCCCCGGAAAGCGAGACTATCTGGGTCACATCAGCGCCCTGCTCGAGGATATGAACATCAAAGAATTGGTTTTAGGCACCAAGTCGCGCTCCGGCGACCAGTGGGACATTTGGGAAGCCGTCTTTTCACCTGTGGGCGAAGATGGCTACCCTAAACGAATTTGGAACAAACTCACTGGCGAGATTGATAAATCGGTGGCCGCATACTGGCGAGAGCATTACGACTTGCAGCACATCATCAAACGCGACTGGGCAAAGATTGGCGAAAAACTCAAAGGCAAAATCCACATCTACTGCGGCGATATGGACAATTACTACCTCAACAACGCCGTCTATTTGATGGAAGCAACCTTGAACAGTTTGGATAACCCTAAAGCCGAAGCGGAGGTCAAATATGGCGACCGATTTGAACACTGCTGGAACGGCGACCCCACACTGCCAAACTACATTACGCGACTGCGCTACCACACGATGTATGTGCCCAAGATTTTAGAGCGCATTGAAAAAACTGCACCAAAAGGTGCAGACCTCAAAAGCTGGCGATATTAGCGATGCTGGTGGCTACAAAGACTCCGCTTTGCTCAAGCGCTCCGCTCGGTCTGAAAACGCCGACCGCTGCAACGCCATGAGGACCTCATCTTTCATGATGCGATACACTGCATTCTCGCCAGAGAGGCAAACGCCTGCAATCCCTTGACCCGGATAGACCGTGTCGCCAACAAGATAAAGCCCTTTGAACGGCGTCACGGCACCTTGCAAATCAAAAATCTTGCGCTCGAGCGTGTTGGGTACGCCGCCGACACGCCCACGGTAGCGATAGACCCACTCTTGCCAAGATTTCGGCGTCGAAAGCGTCTTGAAGAGAATTTTTTCACGGCGAAAACCGGGCAAATGCTGCTCGAGCTTTGCAAGCAGGAATTGCTCCACATCGGCTTTCTTTTCAGCGTAGCCTTCAGGCTGAAACCAAATGCTGGGGCGCGTGTGAGTAGAAAGGGCAAGTAGCCGTGTGCCTTCGGGCTGACGCTTCGTGTCGTCAGGCATGGAAAGTGAAATGAAGAATGAATCGGATTGGCAGTGCGGAATTTTTTCATCGAGAATAATCTGATGATGCATCGTCAGGTCTGGGGAGAGGGTATCTTCAATGGCAATGCTCATCGTTACTGCGCCCCAACCAAATGGGAATTGTTTCGAGCGCCTCTCAAAAAACGGCTGAAGTTTGCCTTGTGCAACCTGTGCCATGTCCCATATCGTGAGGTTGCTGACAACTTGCTTAGCGGTGTAGAGATGCTTGCGCTCTGTCCAAAGTTGATAGTAGCCGTGTTTATCCTGCTCAAGTCGAGTCACACGCTCGCGGTAGAGAATTTTTCCGCCCAGTGCTTGATATTTTTCCAAAATGGTTTCTGCCAGCGCCAGCATGCCACCGTAGGCGTAGTAGTTGGAACTGTTGGTATATGCCAAGCAGGGCGCCGCATAAAGCAGTGGCACTTCTGCCGCATGAGCTTGCGCAGTAATCATCAATTGCTCATCACAGAAGCGGATAAAATCGGCGCTGACATCTAAGCCATACTGGCGAATGGTGCGCAGCGTGGGCTGAAACAGGTAGCGCAGCTTAGGAAAATCGCTGATGGAATTCTGTCTGTAAAGTTCCCAGAGGTCGCTTAGCGAAGTTGGCGGAAAAGCACGATTGCGTTCAGAGACCAGCCAGACGAAATCACTAAGCTCAAAAATGAGCTGCCAAAACTCCTTAACCTGTTCAAAGGTGCAGGCTGTGCCCGAAAAAAACTGATGATAGCACTCTTCTACCCACTTTAGCTTGTCTTTGTAGCGAACGATGCGTTTGCCGCCAACATGAACCATCATGGATGGATTGAGCTCGACAACGGGAAATTTCAAGCCGAGTTCTTTCGCTAAGCGATACAAGGGCTGATGCTCATCGAGTCCAACAATCGTGGTTGCTCCTGCTTCAAAGAGGAATTTTTTGCCATCGCGTTTGATGAGGTAAGACGAGGCACAACCGCCAGCCACAGTAGCGGCTTCCAAAATCAAAACACTAAAGCCACGCTGAGCAAGCAAGCTGGCGGCACTCAATCCGCCAAAGCCCGAACCGATGACGATAAAATCATACAACATGCCTAACTGCTGGATTTAAGTTTTCTTAAGCGCTCGCGTGCTGGGCGCAAGTAAAAACTATGTGGATACTCGCGCAGGAGCCGCTCGTAACACGCCATCGCTTTGGCGGGCTCTTTGCGCTCACTTTCATAGAGTTCGCCCAAGCGGAAGAGAGCTTTATCCGCATAGAAACTTTTGGGATAAAGTTGCAGCAGTTTCTCATAGCCTTCAGCCGCCGCCGCTGGGGCAATCGTCAGCAGAATGGTGGCACGCTCATAGAGTGCATTATCGACAAGCGGTGAAGTAGGATACTTATTGAGCCAATCTGCAAATCGCGAGGCGGCTTCATCATACTTTTTTTGAGCCAGTGCGCGTTTGGCGGCGCTATACTCCTTCAGGGCATCGAGAGCATTTGGATTCTTGGCAGTGTCGGCAAGTGCCTCGAGCAGTAAAAGTCGTAATTCAAGCGCATCGTTAGCGGCATCGCGTTGGGTTTCAATTTGAGCAAGCGTCTTCAATGAGCCTGCATAGTTGCCTTCAAGGAACTGCACGAAAGCTAAAAGATGCGTTGCTTCGGCACGCACTTCAGGTGAAGCATTAGGGTGAGTGGCTGACTTTTGCAGCGTGCGCTCCAAGCCGTTGAAGTCGCCTTGTGAGAGTTGAATTTTGGCAAGCAGCACCTCAGCCGAGCGTGCAGGTTGAGATTCATAAAAGCGTTCTAAAAGTTTCTTGGCAATTTGAGCCGCCGCCGAAAGATTGTCTAAACCCGCATATTCCAAATTTGCCCAAGCCAAATACACATCAGGCAGATTTAGTGAAAGTGGGTAGGTTCTTTCATACTCTTGATAGGCGGCACTGGCTTCTTCAAGCTTGGCGCGGCGTGCGGCACCTGTGAGCAGTTCGGCTTCCCGCTCTAAGACTGATGCCAAGCCAATTTTGGCACGCTGCACAAAGCTGACATCTGCATTTGCCGCAACAATAGCTTGAAAGGCTTTGCGTGCCACAGCAAATTGCTTTCTTTGCAGCATTTGAGTGGCAAAATTGTAGAGCTGTCCGCCGCGTGCACGCGTGATATTGTCGCGATACAAGGCTTCGTTAAAAGCCCCATCGTAGTTTTCAGCCTCGATGTAGAGTTGTGTCAGCAATTGAGAAAGCAATTGGCGCGCCAGTGAAGTCGCTGGGAACTTGCTACGAGCCTGCTCCAGCACGGCCAGCGTCTCGTTCAGTGCCGCTGGACTGGATTTAGAGGCGTAGCTCATCACTTGCGATTGCACCTTGGCATAGTTGGGAAAATCTTCTCGCAAAAGTTTGAGATACTCTTCTGTCGCCGCACGGTAATTGCCAAGAAAGACATATGCATCGGCAGCTTCGTCGGCAAAGAGCAATTCCCGATCGAGCTTGCGGCGGGCGCGCTGCACCAGTTCAAGCATGGGCTCATAGAACTTGTAGAGCCGAAGTTCACGAATGACCAGCGAATAGTCGCTGGCAGTCTCTGCAAGTGAGGCAAGTTTGTTTAAGGTTTCGTTCGCTTTGGCATGCTCTTGCTTGTCTTTGTAACACTGGGCAAGATGGACTTGTAGCGGCACAATGGCATAAAGCGCCGTTTGACGGGCAATTTCTTTTTGCAGGAATGGAATGAGCTTATCATACTGACGCAACTCACTCCAGCATTCACGCAGGCGCTCGACATAGAATAGTGATGACGGCTCGCGCTGGTAGAGCTTTTCGTAAAGTTCAGCGGCTTTTTCGTAATTGCCAGCTTGATAGAGCGCTTCAGCAAGTTGCATATCGCCCTGCTGTGCAAAGCTCAGCCCAGAGAGCATTAGAAAAATGGTGAAAAGCCCAGCTCTTTTCATGGGAAGTTCATGCTGAAGTTTAGACGCTACTAAGGTAAATTTGAAAACGCTTTTTGTGCCTAAAAATTTCAGCATCGCATCCGTGCACCTGCGCGGCGCTAAACGCAAGAAGACCATGAAAATTGAGTTTACCAAAATGTCCGGCGCTGGCAATGACTTCATTGTCATTGACAACCGCCATCAAGCGCTGGAGCTATCGCAAACACAAATCCGTCTTTTGTGCGCGCGCCGAACTGGTATCGGCGCCGATGGCTTAATGCTCATGAATCCATCAGCGCAGTATGACTTTGCCATGCGCTACTTCAATGCCGATGGCAAACCCAGTTCCATGTGTGGCAATGGCGGGCGATGCATCACGCGCTTTGCCGCTCTTTCTGGCATGAAGAAAACACAATTTGTGTTTGAAGCCAATGGCGAAGTCTATCACGCCGAAATACTGGATGAACGGCGCGTCAAGCTCAAAATGCAACCGCCAAAAGAGTTCAGAGATACCGTCTCTGTCGAGGGCTTTGAAAGTTCTTATGTCAATACAGGTTCGCCGCATGCCGTGCTCTATGTGTCGCCCCTTGAGACCTTCGATGTGCAGAATGTCGGGCGAAAAATCCGTCATCACACCGAGCTATTTCCTGATGGGACAAATGTCAATTTCGTCGAACCGCTGTCTGAAGACCGCTTGCGCATTCGCACCTTCGAGCGCGGCGTGGAAGATGAAACGCTGGCTTGTGGCACTGGCTGTGTAGCCGCTGCAGTCGTCAGTTACCGCCTGCATAAAGTAAAGGCGCGCCACATCAAGCTGATGGTGCAAAGTGGCGAAACTATTGAGGTAGAGTTTGATGAGGCTATGCAACATGTTTATCTCATTGGCAGTGCCGATGTGGTTTTTACAGGCTGCATTGACTTGGCGGCATTGGAAAAAAGATTCATGTAGCTATTCGGTTTTCACGATGCTGCACTTTACAGCGGTTGTCATTCCAAGCAAAGCGAGGAATCCAGTGCGTGGATGCTTGGCTGCGTTCAGCATGAACTGTGATGAAAAGACAAATCCCAAGTGCCAGATGACAACAACATCTTTTCGGTAAAGGCTTTCGCTGAGCGTTACTGCACTCAATCAGGAGCAAGCGTAACAAAATCCCACATAAAGCGCATTATATTTTCCAACCTTGAAACGACCTTTTCACGCGCTATGGCTCAATTCTTCAAAGAACATCGCCCGCTGTTTTTGGCAACCCTGATTAGCCTTTTCATGATTCCGCTCATCTGGAAATATGCGATGCTCTCCGATGTGCCACGATTGGAAAAAAGTCGTGATGAAATTAACTCGCAAAGACATGCAACGCTTCATCGGATACGCGCCGCAACATGACGACATGACGATGGTCGTGGTCAAAATCAGATGAGGTTTTCCTGTCTCCTGTCCCGCTGAACGAAGCGCATTCTCCCTTTTTGTCATGCTGAGCGAAGCGAAGCATCCACCTCACCCTGTTTTGGCTTCGCCAAAACGTCCCTCTCCTTGTTGAAGAAAAGGGATGTCTGCGCCAGCAGACAGGGTGCGGTTACCACTCCATCAAACCGACTCCAACAAAATCTGCTTGAGCGAATTCGGACTGCGCCGACTTACATGCAACACCTCAATGCCCACAACCTCTCCCTCCCGATTGTAATCAAGAATAATCCCCTCCTTCACCTCCTCGGACTCAACAATTTCTGAATCGTCCAACCGTAAATACAAGGCATCATCTTCTTTATGCACAATGAGTTTCATTTTATCCTCCTGTCTAAAAAAAGCGTTACAATCTTCTTTGGCGACACCATCGGATTAACCACCACACGCAACCAACGATTGCCAGCTGCCTCAATTCGTCTAAGTAATGCGTGTTTCCTGCTGAATCTGCATCCTCACAAGGCGTTCTGGGTTTTGAAGCGTTTCTGCAACCCAATCAGGCGAAATCCTACGCACCTGCATTTGATGTTGTGCGTGGCGTGTCAGCTCGAAGCCCTCTATGGTCACCTTAATTTTGCTCAATGTTGCCGCCACGCTTGCCCTCACTCTACCGTCCCTCACCTTGTTGAAGACTAACCTTGTCGCATATTTTTTTGAGATAAAGCAAGAGAGAACCCCATCGTTAGGAACGGCAAGGCGTAAAGTCCTCTCCAAATGACTTTTACACCCAGCGGCGCATGGCTCTGACACCAACCGCCTAACTTGGCCATCTCCAGCACGGCTTCTCCCACACTTCACACCGAGCCGTTGGCTTTTGCCGACAGTGCCCGATGCTCTTCCACCGAGAGAATCTCGCTGAAAGGGCGACTCGGATATAAGCTAACCTGTTTCCCCGCTCAATCTCTATGCGGCGTGTGCCGACTACTTTGGCGGTGTTCATCGCCGTGAACAAGTCTTGCGTCGGCGCACGACGCTGTCCCGTCTCCGCCGATGTCTCCTCTGTCGTCCGTCGCTTAACTCTTAACTGTTTTGGATTCCTCGCTCTGGCTCGGGACGACCATTTTCTTTCATTCCCCATTCGC
>Ga0308414_1000237_pt1 | contig 34553 bp, 32 predicted proteins | sample HotsprSampleOS50_FD_205667 | JGI IMG/M metagenome (GOLD analysis project Ga0308414, IMG submission 205667) | Hot spring phototrophic mat microbial communities from Octopus Spring, Yellowstone National Park, Wyoming, United States - 20090730_OS50 ... | reverse complement strand
ACCTGTTTATCTGTAAACTCATACTTTAACTGCTCAACTTTTTTAGTTAATTCTTTCATCCCTGCAACCTATTATTTTTGTTAAAATTACAAAAAATCAAATTTTTCTAATGCATATTTCGGGTTTATTGTGAGTTATCTAAATATCAGATTTTCTAAAAGGAATCTTCCTGAATATTTAACTTAATAATTTCTCCATATTTTGATACTGCTTTTTCAATTTCAGATGCCTTACCAATTATTGTAAACTGAAGTTTATCCTTAGGAAAATATTCTTTAATTATTCTATTTGCTTCTTCAATTGTTAAGGAGTTAATGGTATTTTCAAAATCGTTGATATAAGAGTCATCCAATCCATAAATAAATTTCTGTACAAAGAAAGAGGCAAGTTGATTACTCGTTTCATAATTTGGTGGAAATTGTCCTTTGATATAATTCTTGGCTGAAAGCAATGTTGCTTCATCAACACCGTTTTCAAAAAGTCTGTTATATGTTTTTAATGCTAAATCAATTGCGGCTTCTGTATTTTTAGTTTGAGTGAAACTCGATATTGCAAACGTACCAGCGTGTCTGTAAGAAGCAAATCTGCTTCTGGCACCATAAGTTAAGCCTGCATTGACTCTCAACTCATCATTGAGCCAAGAAGTAAATCTACCACCTAAAATTGTATTGATTACATCAATTTTAATACGGTCTTTGTTATCCATCCTGATTCCATATCCGCCAATCATAAAAGTTGTTTCGAATGAGTTGTCTTTGTCAATCAAATACACTCTTGGTTTATCAAAAGAAATTGGTTTAAGTCGAATATCATAAACTAATTTATCTGATTGAGGATTCCAGTTTTCAAAGGTAGTTTTAATTTTTTCTTTCATCTCCATATAATTGAAATCACCAACCACAACTATCGCAGAATGTTCTGGATGATAATTCTGTTCGTAAAATGATTTTACAATTTCTTTTGAGATATTTGAAATTGTTGACTTTAGACCTTGCGGTGGATTTGAGTAATAACCATCTGAAAAAATTAGTCTGTTAAAGTAATTCCCGATTATTGAGCGGGGACTTTCTTTTGATTGTTCTAATTCTGCGATCCATCTTTGCTTGCGTTTTGCAATTTCATTTTCGTCAAATTTTGGTTTGAGGATAACTTCACTGAAAACTTTAAAAAGTTGGTCGAAATAGTCTTTGATAACTGTTGAAGTAACGATTGTAAAATCATACCCTGAACTTGATGTTAATTCACTTCCATAAAAATTAAATATTGAATCTATCTCTGATTTGGAGAAATTTTCAGTTCCGAATTTTAGAGCTTCTGCTGTAAAAGAAGCTAATCCAAAGTTCTCACCATCTTTAATTGCACCTGCATTTACAGCAAAGGATAAAGAAATTAAAGGAGAATTTTTCTTTTCAAGCAGATAAACGGTTAATCCGTTTTTAAGATCATAAGTTTCATACTTTGGTAATTTAAATTGTGCATTCATAATTGATGTTAAAATTAGTATTGATAAAAATGTTTTCACTTTTCTTCCTCCGTGAATAAAATTCCGACAGTTCGATTTTTCTTCGTAAAATACTTTTTGGCTACAGATTGAATGTCTTCTTTTGACACTCGTTTGAAATCTTCTGGAGCAGAAAAGAGTTTTTTGTAGTCTTTGAAAAAGAGTTCATAAGTGCCGATTGTATTTGACATCCCATTTATAGTTTGAGTTGTTCTATAAAACTCCATCAGTTTTTGATTCTTTACCTTTTGAAGTTCTTCTTCGTTTATACCTTCTTCGATTATTTTGTTAATCTCGTCGTAGATAGCGTTTTCCAATTTGGAAGCAGTAACATTTTCATTTGCAATTGCATAGAAGTAAAATAAAGTTGGATCAAATGCCTTAGGATAATAAGTACCAATTTCAATTGCGAGCTGCTGATCTTCAACTAACGATTTATAAAGTCTTGATGAAGAACCGTTGGAAAGAATATCGTTCAATAATTCTAAGGCATAATAATCTTCACTTCCTGTTTGTGGAACGTGAAAAGTAATTAACAAATACGGAGTTGGAACTTCTCGTTTTACAAAAATTCTTCTTTCGCCGGTTTGTTCAGGTTCAACTGTGTGTATATCTCTTGGTTTGGGACCAGAAGGAATTGATTCGAAATATTTCTCAGCAAGTTTTTTTACTTCATTAAATTTAACGTCTCCACTTATAACTATTACACAATTATTAGGTGCGTAGTAAGTTTGAAAATAATTTTGCAAATCTGCTTTAGTCCAGTTTTTAATATCCGATTCCCAGCCAATCACAGGCCACATATAAGGATGTGCAGTAAATGCAGTTGCTTGAACTTGCTGCCAGAGTTCTTCCATAGGATTGTTCTCGAGTCCCGTAGTTCTTTCTGAAAGAATTACTCCGCGTTCACTCTCAATCATTTTATCATCAAAGTTTAAATCTCTAATTCTATCTGCTTCGAGATCAAAAATTACTTCCAGAGCTGAGCTTGGAAACCAATTAGTATATGCAGTGATATTTTCTGTGGTATATGCATTATTAGAACCTCCATTAGCTTCCATAACTCTGTCAAATTGTTTTGGACCATATTTCTTTGCTCCGTTAAACATCATATGCTCGAAGAAGTGAGAAATTCCGGTGGTTCCGATATTTTCATTTCTGGAACCAACCTTAAAGAATAGATACATATTTGCGTTTGGTATGGAATGATTTTCATAAACAAAAAACTTCATTCCGTTTTTAAGAGTAAATGATTTGATGTCTTCCACTTTAACCTGCGCCTGTATTGTTAATGAAATTAAAAATAGAATAAATATTTTTTTCATTCTTTATCCTGAATTAGTTTTTATTAGTACTTAAAGATACAATTATCTTTTAAGAATTAAATAAAAAATCAAAATCTCTTTTTTAACTCTTTTTCAACAATAACTAACATAATTACTACAGTGATATTTAATATTAGTATTGATAGAATTATTTGATATTCTATTCTTAATGAAAAAATTTTAATCGAAATGACAGCAATTACACATAATCCAAAACCAAAAATCAACATTAGCTTTGATGAGTAACTTTGTGCAAAATTCCACGCCTCTTGTGATTTCATTGAGTTTTTTGTTCTGTAGCCGTATAATGAATTTATTTTTTTAGGTGGAAATTTGATTTGTATTAAAGCAGCAGCAATAAAAATTATTCCTGTTAAAAAGTTAATAAAGAATAGAGGCTGTTGAATTAATTCAGGCATCTATTTACTTCCCTAACTTAAGAATTCTTATTGCACCAATAATAACAATAAAGAAAACAATTCCTCCGATTATTAAATCCGGTAATTGAGAACCAAAGGTCAGAACTAAAATGCCAGCAATAATAACACCAATATTTATTATAACATCATTTGAAGTAAAAATCATACTTGCTTTAATATGCGCTTCTTTACTTCTTGACTTTTGAAGCAGATTAAGACAAAATCCATTTGCAATTGCAGCAAAAAAAGAAACAATTATCATAGTTTCAAAATTCGGAAGATCATCTGGCATTATAAATCTTCTTAATACTTCAACGAAACCTATGATAGCAAGCAGCAACTGAAAAACTCCTGCTAATATTGCAACTTTCTTTTTCCTTTGTATAGTTGAACCAACAGCATATAAACTTATACCATATACGAAAGCATCTGCAAGCATATCAAGACTATCTGCAACCAATCCCATCGAGTTTGAAATTATACCTGTCATTATTTCAATAAGAAAAAAAGTAAAGTTTATTAGTAAAACTGTCCATAGAATTTTACTTTGTGAGTTCTCTTCATCTATAGATACGAGATTAGTTTTTTCAGTTGAAAATAATTTACTACCGAGATTTAATTCAGATAATGATTTTTCAATTTTGTCTGGCTGTCCGATGTGCAAGACAGTTAATTTCCTGTTTTCAAGATCAAATTCCAGTTTTTTGATTTCGTTTATTCCATCAAGTTTAATACGTATAAGATTTTCTTCTGACGGACAATCCATTTTAGGGATTTCAAATGTAGTTTTACTTAATTGCATTGTGAATTAATTTCTTCTATTATTATCAAAAAGAACTAATTAAATTCTCAAATTGTTATTATTAAAACTAAAAAGGAAATCATAAATGAAAAAAGTTTTTTATCCTGAAGATTCGAGAGGAAAATTTGATTTTGGTTGGTTACAGACAAATCATTCATTCAGTTTCGGACATTACTATAATCCCGATAGAATTAATTTTGGAATGCTTAGAGTTCTCAATGATGACTTTGTTGAAAGCGGCAAGGGATTTGCAACGCATCCACATAAGGATATGGAAATAATAACTATTCCATTATCGGGTGCTTTGGAACATCAGGATAGTAGCGGCGGAAAAGGTGTTCTTTATCCAAATGAAGTTCAGGTTATGTCCGCCGGAGCAGGAATCGAACATTCAGAATTTAATCACTTAAATGACGAGACTTCTAATTTTTTACAGATTTGGATTTTCCCTGATAAAAAAGGTCATCAACCACGATATGATCAAAAGTATTTTGATGAAGAAGAAAGAAAAAATAAACTGCAATTAATTGCCTCTTCAGAAAAAGAAAATGGTAGTTTATGGATAAATCAAAACGCTTTTATTTATCTGGCAGAGGTTGAGCAAAATATCGAAATGATATATGATTTACATTCTTCAAAAAATGGAGTTTATTTATTTTTAATTTCAGGTGAAATATCTGCTGCTGATCAAATTTTACACAAAAGAGATGCAATAGGAATTTGGGAAACAAATTCTTTCAAAATAAATGCAATTAAAGATTCATTTATTCTTTTAATAGAAGTCCCAATGGAACAGTAATTATTCCAGCACTGCTTCAAATTTTGCAAGAGGAGCCATTCGTGCTTTATTAAGAAAAAGAAAATTATCTTTAATTGTATAACTATCTGCTCTGTCAAAAACTCTGTATAATTCAGTTTCAATATGTAAATCCGTGCAAGCCATTAAAGTAGATGCCATTTTGGAGAAAGTTATTCTGTTGCCGTCTTGCAGAGTATAACTTCCCCAGAAACTATTGCAACCTGCAAATCCGTTAACTCTATTCTCTGCTGAGTTTAGTTTGAATTGGATTGGTTTTTTATCATTCTGTTTCCTACTTAAAGGCTTACCTTGAATTTCAACTAATCTCCAAGTAACATCCGTGATTTTTGTAATCGGCTCTCTTGAAACTTTTTCTAAAATGTATTTTTCAGCAAGCTCATCTGAAATAAAATTCCCGTCAATATCGAGTTGCACAACAGAATTTTCACGAACAAAGAATTTATTCGGAGAATCTTTAATATCAATCAGAGTGATTGTATTGCCTTCTTTATTCCACTCAAACACTCCATATTTTTCAATCGGCTCAGATTTTTTTCCCAAATACTTTTTTGTAATTTGAAAAACATAGTTAGAGCTAATAATTAAGGTAGTTTCAATACCCTCACAATCAGCACATGGCAGAATGCCTTTATAAGTGCCCGCCCAATCAAGCGAATTTCGGCTTGTGCTTTTATCTGGCAGATTAGTTTCTTTTTGAACTTTTGATGAACATGAGAGAAATAGAAAGCTATAAATTAAAACAATAAAAATGTGTTTTTTCATAATTTTGCCCACGGATTTTTAAGAAGTTTAATAATTAAATAATGCACTGTTAAAATTTACGATAATTTCATTAATTATATTTAGTGAAAATGATTTATATAAATATGAGTATTACTTCAAAAATTAAAGACCTTAAAAAGCTGAAATTTTCCGATCTGTTTGTCAAAGAAAAAATTAAACAATTCATCAACTATGAAAAAGAACTTGCTCACAATCCACACAAACTTGCATTAAGTTTTGCTTTGGGAATATTTGTAGGACTTGTTATTCCAATGGGATTACAAACAATAATTGCTTTACCAATTGCATTACTATTCAGATGTAACATTTTTGTTGTTTATTTAGCATCCCTGATTACTAATCCAATTACTGCGGTTTTTATTTATGCTGCAATGTTCAAAATTGGTGAATTTATAACAGGCAATTACATTCCGATGGAGCAAATAAAAATTGTTTTGAATGATTTTTCATTTAGCCAATTAAATCAATTAGGAAGCATAGCCATTAATAATTATTTGATAGGAATGTCGCTGCTTACTTTAATAGCTTCACCTTTAAGTTACTTTATGGTTTTGTTATATGTAAACAGGAGAAAATATAGGTTTCTCAGAACAAAATGATAACCTACACCGCAGTTTTAGAGACCATTTGCATATCGGATTTATCGTAAAACTTAGATAACTTTAAATAAATAAGTAGAATGTTATCTTTGTTTTCCATTAGTGTTCTTGCATCAGTATAGACAATTTTGAGCTTATCAACTTTAATTAAAGATAATTTTTTGCTTATAAAAGACTTTAAAAAACTTAACTCAAAATAGTTTAGATAAAATCTGATTTTCTCAATACAATCCAATTCTCTTTCCTTAAAACCGAACTTTCTAAAATTTGAAGTTTTAAAAAAGTATGGATTGCCCTGTATTGTTTTATTCAATGATATTCTTCCCGCTTCAATTTCATTAATTAATTTGAGTAATCCTGAAGCCAGATAAATTAGAGTTTTTCTTCTTGAAGCATCGTTATCAAAAAGAAGGTCTCTCGCAAAACCAAGATGAATTTCGATATTTCTTTTTCTTTCTCTGATAAAAAAGAAAGGGTTATAAACTTTGATAAGGTTACTTTTTTTCAACAATGGCGATATTGTAAATAAAATAATTCTAACGCCTATAAAAAGGAAAACTAATACAAATAATATGATATTAATGTATTCCATATGACAAATTTAATTTATTAAAAACAAATTAAAATTAAGATTTAGTTAAATATTCATTAAAAATATTTTTGAATTCCCTTGTTTATATACTACTGTTACATTATTTTTAATCAGACAATTTAATCTGTTTATAAAAATGACGGTAATCTTCTCAAAAAAATGCGAATACGGAATTCAGGCAGTGCTTTATATGGCAGCAAATGAAGAGGGTTGTGTCTGCCCAGCTGATTTGATCTCCGAGAAATTAAAAATACCCAAAGAGTTCGTTTCAAAAATTCTTCAAAGTTTAACAGAGAGTGGCATAATCGAGTCAAAAAAAGGTAAATCGGGTGGATTTATGCTTGCAAAACACCCTTCGAAAATCCGACTTATTGAAATTGTTGAAGCTATTGATGGATTAGATGTTTTCAATAAATGTGTGCTTGGGTTTCCGAATTGTTCGCCAAAAAATCCTTGCCCGGTTCATAATGAATGGGGTGTACTTCGGGATAAAGCTTATAATATGCTTGCATCTGAAACTATTGATAAGTTCAAGAAGAAAACCATTGATAAAATTAAAAAGATTTAAAAATTTTTTGTTGTTAAATCGGATAATATGGTCTGTTATGAAATTAAAAAGCAAAATCATAAGAAAAAACGAGAAGGGAATCCAGAAACTCAGATTTATTATTCAAACATTGTTTGCTTTACTCTGTATCTGGATTGGCATTGAGTTTTATCTTTTCGTAAGATATCTGGAAACAAATGGCGCAGCAGCTTTCTATCAGAGACCACCCGGAGTTGATGGCTTTTTGCCAATCAGTTCTTTTATGAGTTTTTATTATATGTTGAGTACTGGTGAGATTCATCAGGCACATCCGGCTGGATTGTTCATCTTTCTTGCAATCATTTTAATCTCCCTTATATTCGGCAAATCCTTCTGCAGTTGGTTTTGTCCGATTGGCTTTCTTTCTGAACTTGTTGGAGATTTTGGTGAAAAAATTTTTAAGCGAAGATTAAAACTTCATAAGTTTCTTGATTATCCACTCAGAAGTCTTAAATATCTGATGCTTGGCTTTCTTGTTTACTCGGTAATATTTCTTATGACGCCATTGGCAATAAAATATTTTCTTGATAGTCCTTACAATATTGTAGCAGATATCAAGATGTATTATTTCTTTGCGAACATTTCTCAAACATCACTTATTGTAATTTCAATTCTTTTTGTGCTATCAATTTTTATAAGAAATTTCTGGTGCAGATTTCTATGTCCTTATGGAGCATTGCTTGGAATTTTTTCTTTACTCAGCCCAAATAAAATTCAAAGAAATACCTCAAGTTGCATTGATTGTGGTTTATGCAACAAAGCTTGTCCATCATTTATTAAAGTTGATAAGGTTAATACTGTAATATCTGATGAATGTTCTACTTGTCTTAATTGTGTTGATGTTTGTCCTGTTAAAGACACTCTTCAGTTGAATTTAGTTCTACCAAAAAAGAGAGTGATCAATAAAAGATATGTGGCAATTGGAGTCGTATCCGTTTTTATGATTGTAACAGGTTTAGGAATTATCACTGGTAATTGGCAAAATAAGGTAAGCAAAGAAGAATATCTTCTTCACTACAAAATGATGAACAGCTATGGACATTCGACAGGTCCTAATGCTATGAAACAATTGAATGAGCAAGCAAATAAAGATGCTAAAAAACAGTTGAGAGTGAATTGATAAAATAGTGAGTTGGCGGGGGGAAATGGGAGTTAAAGTTTAAGTTAAAGATTAAGATTAAGTTGAGATTTGGAATAATGAATTGAAAGAGAACAAACGTTAACTAATTAAATAATTAAATAATAAATCAGAAGGGGCTATGAAACTGATTAAATTACTGAAAGCAATTATCCCTCCACCACAGTGGAGATTCATAGTAATTGTTCTTATGGGAATCGGTGTTGGATTACTTCTGTTAACACTTCATCTTGCCCGTGCGACATCTTATTTTTCTGACAACCCGACAGCTTGTGTAAATTGTCATGTAATGGCACCTTATTACGCAACATGGGAACGAGGTAGTCACGGAAGAGTTGCAACCTGCAATGATTGTCACATTCCTCACGATAACATTATCAATAGTTATCTGTTCAAAGCTGCAGATGGAATGAGACATTCTTATGTATTTACCTTTCGTCTTGAACCGCAGGTAATAAGAATCAAGCAGGCAGGCAAAAAGGCTGTTCAACAGAATTGTATCCGGTGTCATCAGGATTTAATTCATCCGATTTCATTAAGAGCAATTTCGGGGCAAAGTATTCAACGCGAAGGAGATGGATATTGTTGGGACTGCCATAGAGAAACGCCTCATGGCAGAGTCAATAGTTTAACTTCAACTCCCTATGTGCGTGTACCACAACTCAGTTCTCCAGTTCCATTGTGGATTGAAGAAACTTTAGGCTTAAAAAAATCAAAATAAAATTTTAAGGAGATTAAATTATGAAACCAATTAGTGAGATTATCAAAGACAAACCCTGGCTCGGTTGGTTTTTATTCATTGGAACAACCGTAGTAGTTTTTTTATTAGGTTTATTAGCTTCTTCAGTTATTGAAAGAAGAAGTGAAGCAATTTACGCTTTACAAATGGTTAAGCCGATTGCTGAATGGGAACCAAGAAATGAAGTGTGGGGTGAAAATTTCCCGCGTGAATATGAATCTTATTTAAAAACATTGAATATGGATTTTGCCAGCAAACACGGCGGCTCAAAAATGATTGATTACTTGGAAAAATATCCTGAATTAGTAATTCTTTGGGCAGGCAATCCTTTCTCCCGAGACTATAATCAAGGAAGAGGACACGCTTGGGCAATTGAAGATTTGAGAAACACTTTAAGAACAGGTGATAATCAATGGTCGCCTCAACCAGCCACCTGTTACACTTGTAAAAGCACTGATGTTCCAAGAATGATGAATCAAATGGGAGTTGAAAATTATTATAAAGCAAAGTGGAAAGATTTGGGCAGTGAACATGTAAATCCTATTGGATGTCAGGATTGTCACGATCCTAAGACGATGAATTTACGAATTACTCGTCCTGCACTTATTGAAGCATTTCAAAGACAAGGGAAGGATATAAAAAGTTTTTCAAGACAAGAAATGCGTTCTTTAGTTTGTGCTCAATGTCATGTTGAATATTACTTTAAAGGTGAAGGAAAATATTTAACATTCCCTTGGGATAAAGGGTTCAGTGCTGATTCAATGGAAGCATATTATGATGAAATTGGATTTTTTGACTTTAAGCACGCTCTTTCTAAAGCTCCTATGTTAAAAGCACAGCATCCGGAATATGAAGCTTTTATGACCGGAATTCACGCTAAGCGTGGTGTCTCTTGTGCGGATTGCCATATGCCTTATAAGAGTGAAGGCGGAGTTAAATTTACTGACCACCACATTCAATCTCCGCTAAATAATGTTGCAAATTCCTGTCAGGTTTGTCATCGTGAAGAAACACAAAGACTAATTCAAGATGTTTATGATACTCAAGATAGAATTGAAGAGATAAAAAGAATTGCAGAGAAAACAATAGCCGCTGCACATATCGAAGCAAAAGTAGCTTGGGATAACGGTGCAACAGAAGAACAAATGAAAAATATTTTGAAATTAATCAGACATGCTCAGTGGAGATGGGATTGGGTTGCTGCTACTAATGGTCTTGGATTTCATGCTCCAGTTGAAGCCCTTCGTGTATTGGGGACTTCAATTCAAAAAGCTGAAGAAGCAAGACGACAATTAGGAATTCTATTTGTTAAGCAAGGTTGGAAATATCCTGTTGAACTACCAGATATTTCTTCAAAAGAGAAAGCTCAAAAATTTATTGGTCTTAATATGCCAAAATTGAAAGAAGCTAAGAAAGAATTTTTAATGACAACTACAAAACAGTGGGATGAAGATGCAAGAAAAAGACAAGGTTATTTATTTGAGTATAAAGCAAAAGATTAGATAGCATTGATTTATTTTAGACATTAAAAATTTCAAAAATTCATAAACATTTAATGAGGATGATAATGAAAACAATTATTTCTTTTATTGTGCTGTTAAGCTTATTAATTCCAACTAATGTTCTGCCGCAGAATTTAAGCAATTGGAAATTAAGTGGGCAGGTTCAAATTCGCTCTGAGTTAGACGGAAGAGATTTCTCTGATAAAACTTATCCAAGAACTTTTGCAACAATAAGAACTAGGATTGGTTTAGAAACAAGTGTTTCAGAAAAAATTCAGTTCTTTGCTCAGATGCAAGATTCTCGAGCATTCGGTCAAGGAACACCAACTACATTTTTAAAGAACATTGACCTTCATCAAGGTTATGTGAAACTTTCTAATCCCTTTGATTTTAACTTTGAAGTTCAGGCAGGAAGATTCCAGTTGATTTATGGTACCGAAAGGTTTATTGGTGCTTCAAACTGGAGTCATATCGGAAGGTCTTTTGATGGTGTGAAATTTACAATCGCACCAAAAAAATTTGATTTGGATTTATTTGCTTTGACTATAAACGATTCACAAAATCCAATAGCAAATCCTACTGTTGGAGAATATCCATTTCCAGCAAAGGAAACACCATCATTTAGTCTTTATGGTTTTTACAAAAAAACTGATTTGACTGAAAAAAGTAAATTAGATTTATTAGCTTATTATGAAGTTGACAGAAAAGATGCAAAACCAGACACAAATGAAATAAACAGATTTACTATTGCTACATCTTATTTTGGTAATTACGGAGACTTCTCAACTATCGTCGAAGCAGCATATCAATTTGGAAAAATTGCCGGAGTGGATTTAGGTGCATATTTAATTTCTGTTCAGGGAGCCTATAAAGCTGGAATAACTACTTTTACAGCTGGAGCTGATATTCTTTCAGGTAATGACCCAAAAGATCCTAAAAAAATAAGTGCATTCAATACAAGCTACGGTACGAATCATAAATTTTTAGGTTTTATGGATTATTTTCCGGCTAATGCTGGAGGGCTTGGTGTTAATAATTACTACTTAAAGGCAAATTTTAATCCAAATGATTCAAAATTTAGTTTTGCATTAGATATACATCACTTTATGTCAAATCAGAAAGCTCTTTCAGGGAAAAATGTTTTCGGGCAGGAAATTGATTTAACAGTTCTTTATAAATTCATTCAAGGAACTTCAATTACTTGGGGTGCAAGTGTTTTCCTTCCTGGTGATTTGATGAAAGCAATTTATTCTCCAAGAGAAGATTTGGCTTATTGGAGTTATGTAATGATTACAGCCAATTTGTAAAAGATTACATCTTTCAATAAGAGGCTGACTAAAAAGTAAATATTCTTAGCGTCTTGGTGTCATTGTGGCAAATAAAATGTCTTTTATAAACACAAAACAATAGCCACAAAGGCACCAAGTCACTATGTAGCATAAAGAACATTTTAGTCAGCCCTTTTTCCATAAAAAAAACATTGACATAGTTTGTTAGGTTTTATTATATTTAGCAAGAAAGAATATTAAATCAATTGAAAGAAAATATTAAAAACATATTAGTCATTACGATTATAATTGCAATTATTTCCGGCAGTTACGGGATTGAGTTTTTCAGGCATATTTGTTATTCGCATAACTTCAATTCAGTATCTTTACTTGAAACTCCAAATTGCGGAAATGATAATTATGTTGAAGCCACAGGTGATTGCTGTCAGGTTGAAGAAGTAGTTGTCGGCGAATCAAGTTGCTGCGAATTTGATACTAAACCTCAGTCTAAAAACGAAGTCAAATTTTCAAATTATGAAGAATGTTGTATATCATTCTACAAAATAAATAAAATTGATGACCTTTTATATCCACCAACTGAGATAAAATTATCTCCGTCATTAAAAACTTTTATAATCTTAAAAGAAATAGAAATATCTGAAAAATATTCAGAAAGAATAGTAAATCATCAAAACAATAATCTTCCACCTCCCGACTTTGGAAGAGAACTTTTAACCCTTATTCATCAACTTAAAATAGATACACCTATCTGTTAAACTTCATTGGATTTAATTCAAATTTGAGAAATTGAATCACTTTGAATTAGTATATCAATTCTTATAATCTGTATAAAATTAAATAGGTGTATTATGAAAATTAAAATCATAATCTTTTTATCTTTTTTACTATTCATTAAGGTAAATGCTCAAGAGATAAAAGGATTTGTTTACGAACTAAATGAAAAAGGTGAAAAGCAGCCTTTAATTCGTGCAAACATTTTCTGGAAGGATACGCAAATAGGAACTACTTCTAATCAAGAAGGTTTCTTTGTATTAAAATTTCCTGAAAATTTCCCAAAACAATTAATTATTAGTTATATCGGATATAAACCTGATACAATAAACATTGAACAATCTTTGCAGGATTTGGAAATAGTTCTTTCAATCAACAGAGAATTAAGCGAAGTATTGGTTATTGGCACTTCATTGTCGAAATACATTGATGTTTTAAAAGTTAAACCAACAGAAGTAATTACTACTAAAGAACTTTTGAAAGCTGCTTGCTGCAATTTATCCGAAAGTTTTACGACAAATGCTTCCGTTGATGTTCAATTTCAGGATGCAGTAACCGGTGCAAAACAAATTCAACTGCTTGGACTTGCCGGAATTTACACTCAAATACTTTTTGAAAATATGCCAACTTTAAAAGGCATTGGTAATATTTATGGTTTGAATTATGTTCCTGGTCCTTGGATGACTTCAATTAGTATTTCTAAAGGCGCTGGCTCTGTTATCAATGGATATGAATCAATTGCTGGTCAAATTAATATTGATTATAAAAAGCCAACAGATGTGGAAAAATATTATTTTAATATTTTTCAAAGTTCCGGATATAAAACTGATTTGAATGCAAATGCAACAATCAATTTAACTGAAAACTTAAGCACAACTTTTCTGGCACATTCAAACTTTACGACAAAGTCTATGGATGATAATTTTGATTCATTTCGTGATAGTCCAGACCTTAAACAAATAAATTTTATGAATAGATGGAAATATGAATCTGACTTTGGTTTTGAGTCTGTGTTTGGTTTTCAGTTTCTCAATGAAGAAAGAAAAGGTGGACAAATTTCTGCTTCTCATTCTCTAAATAATTTGCATAATGGTCACAGATATGATATTAACATTAACACAAACCGTTACGAAGTTTTTGCCAAAAACGGATATGTGTTTGATACACAATCATATACAAGTTTAGGGCTTATTATAAATGCTCAATTTCACAAGCAGAAATCGATTTTTGAATTAAGAAAATATGATGGAGTTCAAAAGTCTTTCTTCTCACAATTGATTTTTCAGAAATCTTCGCTTGATGATACACATACATTAATCACAGGCGTAAGTTTCATTTTTGATGACTATAACGAAAAATTGAATGGTTATGATTTATTGAGAAAAGAAAGTCGTCCAGGCATTTTTGCAGAATATAATTATAGTCCATTTGACTATATTTCTATTGTTCCTGGTGCTCGAGTAGATTTTCACAATATTTATGGAAAATTTTTTACTCCACGATTACACTTTAAATGGGATATCACTAACAATGCGACTTTAAGATTATCAGGTGGTAAAGGATATCGTTCTGTGAATATATTTGCAGAAAACTTAAATTACTTTGCAAGTTCAAGAGCATTCAGGATAATAGACAATCCTACTTTTGAAGAAGGTTGGAACTACGGTCTTAACTTAACAAAATATTTTTCTATTTTTAATAGAGAGTTAAGGTTAACTGCCGAATATTATCGAACTGATTTTGTAAAACAGACAGTAGTTGACATTGATTCAGATTCAAGGGAAGTTAGATTTTACGATTTAAAAGGAAAATCTTATTCGAATAATTTTCAGATTGAAGCGGGTTATGAACTTTTTTCTGGATTTGATGTTTTTGCTGCTATTAGATATTCAGATGTTAAAACTCAAATAGGCGATAAACTTTTATCAAAGCCATTGATGAACAATTTGAAAACTCTTTTAACAATTCAATATTATACAGAAGAACGTGATTGGATTTTTGATTCATCATTTTTATTGAATGGCGGCGGAAGGATTCCATCAACAAAACAAAATCCAATTGAATATCAAAGAGATGAAAAATTTAATTCATTTGTGAACATCAATGCGCAGATTACAAAAAAAATAGATTTTCTTGATGTATATTTTGGAGTAGAAAATCTTACAAATTTCAAACAAAAAAATCCTGTAATTTCTGCTGACAATCCATTCGGAGATTATTTTGATGCATCTTTAGTTTGGGGACCTATTGAAGGCAGAAAATTTTATTTCGGATTAAAATTAAGTATTCTTTAACAAAAAATAAAAAGGAGTAACTATGTTTAAACAAATCATTTTTCTCGTTTCATTTCTACTGTTAGCTGGTTCTGTTTCTTTTGCACAAAAAGCTTGTTGCACAAAGGATAAAACCACTTACGAAAAATCATCAACAGAGCAAGTTGATGCATCAGCAAATGTTGAAAAAAATCATTGCAATGTTGATGCAATTAAAACCTCTGATGCTGAAAATAAAACCGAAGTTAAAGCTGAATTAACAGTATTTAATGCTGTTTGCCCAGTTATGGGGAAACCAGTTGATGTTGAACTTACTACTGTTGAATATCAGGGCAAATTGATTGCATTCTGTTGCGCGGGCTGTGAAACTAAATTTACTGCTAATCCAGAAAAATATATGAAGAATTTAAGTGAAGACGGTAAAACATTTTTAGGCAAGAAAAAAAGTTAACACTCAATAATAAAAGGCTGTCTCAAAATCTAATTTGTAGAAATACTGAGACAGCCTTTACTTATTTTTTAATTTATAAATTTTCGTTTTCAAATTTTACTTTTTAAACGTGAAAATCTTTTATGAAAGATTCAATTTCATCAAGAATTTTCTCATCGAGAGTAAATGTTACATATTCAGCGAAATTGTTTAATATCACTAAAGAATTAATGCTTGTGTCTTGCAGCTCAAGGTTTGCAATTTTTTTTGAAACATTCTGATTTAGAATTCTAATGTCTTCATAAATTTTTATCAATTCTTTCATTTCCCAATCAGGATTGTAACCTTTTTTCCATTTGATGTATTGATGAAGCAAATAAAAAGAAAATACTCTTATTTGAGTTTCTTCAAGTGTTGCGAAAGGAAGATGAAAATTAACCATAGATTTCAACCTTCCAATAATTGGACAGCCGGATGTTACCATTTTAATACCAATCAAACTGCTAACTCCAGCTTGTAACGATGTTCTTTTATAATAAGTCCTGTCGGGTGTAACTACTTTTACATCCACCTCTTGATAGGATGGAAATTCCTTGAACTCTTCAATTATATCAGAAAGATTTAATGCTACCGGGCAATACTTATTATCATTTGGGTTTAGTGGACAATGAGGGCATTGAAAATTTTTCAACTCAGTCCAAGTTGGTAATTCTTCGCAAGAACTTCGGATTATCTTTAAAGTTGATTTATCAATTCTAATTTTGAAATGTTTTTCAACACCATTTTCAAAATTAAAATGATATTCAAATATAAGTTCTGAGTTATTTCCTTCATTCATATTATTAAAATTATTTTGACTTCAATAGTAACATAAACAGCTCAACTCTGTTTATTTGTGCAATTTGACATCTTTAAAGAAATTTTGATTTAAATCAATCATCAAAATTCATTTATTAAATAATCGAATGGATAAATATTTTGTTTAGAAGAAAGATTTAAACAATTAAAAACGGTCTTATTTCTGATAAAATTATTTTATCATCATAAATAACTTTTTCAAGGAATAATCCTGAAGGTGGAGCAGTAAATTTTTTAGGCTCTTGGGAATTATTTCTAAGATAAAATTCAATATCAGGGATTGATTTTTTTCGTCTTCCAACTTCAATCAATATACCAACAACTCTGCGAACCATTTTCCATAAAAAGTGTGAGCCAACAATTCTTATCAAAATAAGATTGTTAGTTTCTTTCAATTCAATGTTATGAATTAGAACTTTTGTTGATTTATCTTCAGAATCTTTATCAGCGAATGAAACAAAATCGTGCATACCAACAAATTTTTGAGAAGCAATTACCATCATTTCAAAGTCTAATTTATCCTTTATCCACCAGACATAATTTTTAGCAAAAGCTGTTCTTCTTTTTGAAATTTGATATAAATAGACTCTATACTGAGTAGAATGTCTTGCGTGAAAATTTAAGTCTGTTTTTACTATTTCAATAATATTTATGTCTGGCGGAAGTTCATCGTTTAATTTCATTTTGATAATTTCGGGTGCAAGAACTGTTTTGGCATCGAGATGTGCTACTTGTTCAATTGCGTGAACTCCGCTATCTGTTCTTCCAGAACCTTGAAGGTCAATGAAATTATCTCCAAATACTTTTGAAGCTGCTTCAATAATTTTACCCTGAATTGTTTTCGCATTATTCTGTGCCTGCCAACCCGAATATCGAGTGCCATCGTATTCAATAAATAATTTGAAACGTCTGAAATCCTGTTTGTGAACATTATTTGATTTGTAATTTTTCTTTTTCATCAAGTAAGTTCTGTTGTTTCTTCAGCATAATCAAATTTAGTTTCGTAAATTCTTACAGTAACTGCTTTTATATTTTTTGGAAGGGAAGCATTTTTAATTTTATTAAGTACAAAGAGACAAATGTTCTCAACAGTTGCATCAAAATCAACTTCAACTTTTTTTGACTGTATCTGATTTAAAAATTCCAGAACAATCTTATCATTTTTATTTACCATAAACGAATGATCAAATTCCTGAATGATTGGATTTATGATTTTTTCCAAATCGTAGTAATCAATTACCATTTGCTGTTCATTGATTTGCCCTTCAACGGTTAAAATCATTTTATAAGAATGACCGTGAATATTTTTACACAAGCCGAAGTGATCTGGCAGTCTGTGTCCCATTTCCCAATAAAATTCTTTAGCAATTTTCAAGTTATACTCCTTTAGTTTGTGGATCCCAAATATATTTGTGTAATTGAAGTTGAAATCTGACCTTGAGATTATCCCTTAAAATCCAGTTTACGATTTCAACAGGTTGAATTTTATCAAATACCGGAGAAAATAAAATAATACATTTATTTTCAAGATCATTTTCTCTTATTATGTTTTTACTCCAGAGGTAATCATCTTCATTTCCAATTACAAATTTCAATTCATCGGTTGGTTTAAGAAAGTTCAGATTTTCATAATAGTTTTTCTTTTCCATTCCACTGGATGGACATTTTAAGTCCATAATTATCTTTACTCGATTATCAATTTCTGCAATTGAAATGCTTCCGCCTGTTTCAATCATAACTTCATAATTAAGGTCACATAATTTCTTCATCAAGCTAAGGCATTCTTCTTTTTGAACTAATGGTTCTCCGCCAGTAATTTCTACGAGATTACAATTGTAATTTTTAATATGGCTAATAATTTCCTCAACGGATAAATCTTTACCTTCGTAAAAGGCATATTCTGTGTCACAGTAATTACATCTTAAATTGCAGTAAGTAAAACGAACAAAAACGCAGGGCTCTCCTGTTCGAGTTCCTTCTCCCTGAATTGAGAAATAAATTTCGTTAATTTTAGCCATTCAAATCCGTTTTTATACTAATTTGATTACAAAATTACCACATCTGCTCAAAATATTTAGTATCTTAAAAGATATTTTAATAAGCTCAATTATTTTGCAGTTAGATAAAGTTAAAAATTACACAGAGAACCACAGAGAAATCACAAGAGAGCCACAGAGTTTGCAATTCCTCTGCGTTCTCTGCTCCTCTGCGTTTAAATAATATTTAATTGTTTTGCAGTTACAGTTTTTGAACTGATTTATTAAGTTTAAACAAGCAAAAATTATAATTATGGGAAATTTATGATTAAAAAAACTATTCTTTTGGTTTTATTATTTTTCATTCATACCAACGCTCAAGTAATTTATGATTTGATTGAACCTATTAATATCAAACAAGATGAATCAACTACTGTTTTGTTATCAGACTTATTTTTTTCAAATGATTATGAGGTTGAGTTTAAAGCCAACAAACAAATAACTTTTAATTTTGATAAGAATACACTTCAACTAACTTTACAGCCCTCAAAAGATTTCTCCGGTTTAACTTTAATTGATTTTAGTTATTTCGGTAAAGACTATGTAATTCCTGTTCAAAGTTTCAAAACCAATAAATACCGGTTTACTTACAAAGCCTCTCCGTCAGATAAACAGATTAATCTTTTCGGACAATTTAATAGTTGGGACAGACAGAATCTTCCGATGACTGACGCAAACGGAGATGGAATTTATGAAATTGAAATTCCACTTGATCCTGGCAGATATGAATATAAATTTTATGTTGATGGCAGAGAATTGGTTGATCCTGAAAACCCAATCAAAGTTCCAAATGGATTGGGTGATTTTAACTCTGTAAGAGTGATTGAAGAATCCGAAAGCGAAAAAATTTTCCTTCACGTTTTAGGATATGAACAGAAAGCAGACAAAACTTTGCTTAAATTTTATTTTGAACATTCTGATAATTCATTCAAACTAAATAAACAAAGCGTTGTTGCTCTTTTAGATAACCAGAAAATTTCTGATAAAGATATTTCGATAAAAGGAAATGAACTCACAGTAAAAATGGATTCAAAACTTGCTGGACATAGGCACATACGTGTTGCTGTAAATAAAAATGGAAAAGTGACAAATATTCAAACAGTTCAAATAATTGATGGAAAATTCGCCGGAACAACAGATGTAATGAACCATCACGATAAGATTATTTATTCTTTAATGATTGATAGATTTTCAAATGGTGATAAATCAAATGACAATCCAATTGAGCATGATTCTCTTTTTACACCTGCTAATTATCAGGGCGGCGATTTTCAAGGTATAATCAATAAAATTAATGAAGGATATTTCGCCAAACTTGGAATTAATACAATATGGATGTCTCCAATAGTAGATAATACAAATAATGCTTATAGAGAATATCCCGCTCCTCACCGCTGGTACACAGGTTATCATGGGTACTGGCCTGTTTCAACTACTAAGGTTGAAGAACATTTTGGAGATATGAATTTAGCTCGTGAACTGATTAAAACCGCAAATAACAATAACATTAAAATCTTGCTTGATTTTGTTTCTAACCACATTCACGATGAAAATCCATTATGGAAAAATCACAGAGATTGGTTCGGTGTGCTTGAATTACCAAACGGAAAAAAAAATCTCCGACTATGGGACGAATACAGACTAACAACTTGGTTTGAGCCATATATGCCTTCATTTGATTATATCGGCTCTTATGATGCGCTCGAATATATGACTGATAACGCAGTATGGTGGTTGAATGTTACAGGTGCAGATGGCTTCCGGCACGATGCAGTTAAACACGTTCCAAATGAGTTTTGGAGATTATTAACTCAGAAAATTAAAAGGAATATAGAAATACCAAAAAAGAAAAAAGTATATCAAATCGGAGAAACATTTGGTGGAATTGATTTAATTGCTTCTTATGTTAATAATGGACAATTAAATGCACAGTTTAATTTTAATCTTTATGATGTTGCAATACCGACGTTTCTTAATCAGGATGCTTCATTCAAATTGCTTGATTATCAAATGAAAAAATGTTTCCAGGTTTTCGGATATAATAACTTAATGGGAAATCTTATGGATAGCCACGATAAGATTCGTTTTATGGCGTATGCAGATGGAGACCTCGAAATAAATGATGGTAGAGCAGATGAAATAGCTTGGGAAAATCCACCGAAAGTTGATAATCCGGATAGTTACGATAAATTAAAATTATACATTGCCTATTTAATTTCTATTCCCGGTGTACCAATTATCTATTATGGTGATGAAATTGGAATGACAGGAGCTTCAGATCCTGATAATAGAAGGATGATGAGATTTGGTGATGAGTTGAATGAATATGAAAAACAAACTTTGGAAGATGTAAGCAAACTTATTCATCTTAGAAGAAATCATCCTGCTTTAAGGTACGGAGATTTTCTTACTCTTCGAGCAGACGAAAATATTTATGCTTACATCCGCTCGGATATGAATGAAAGAGTATTAGTTGTCCTCAATAAAAATGAAAAAGAACAAACTTTTAGTATAAAAATTCCGGAAGTATATAAGGCAAAGAAATTAGTAAATCTATTTAACAAACAAGAGTTCGAATTAAAGAATAATTTATTTGAAACTAAAATTAAAGGTACTTCTTTTCTAATATTAAAACTTAATTAAAATGATATACAACAATCCACGCATACTTGAAATTAATACACGCGTATGGCTGAAAAAGAAAAATTATAATTCACTTAATGAAATTCCCGATTCACAAATTTTAGATTGGGCTGAATTAGGTTTTGATTATATCTGGTTTATGGGAATTTGGAAAATCAACAAAGAAATAATATCGAAATATTGTTTTGAACCAGGGTTAGTTGCTTCATACAACGAAGCATTGAAAGACTGGAATAAAGATGATGTAATTGGCTCGCCCTATGCAATTTCTGAATATTCAGTTAATCCCGATATCGGAACAGAAGAAGACTTATTAAATTTAAAGAAACGCCTGAACGCAGTTGGGATAAAACTTATTGTAGATTTTGTAAGCAATCATTTTAGCATTGGTACAGAACTTCTAAAAACGAACAAAGAAATATTTTTGCCTGCGGATGAGTATTTTTATAAATCCGATCCTCACACATTTTTTGCTTCTCCATTTAACCCGACTGAATTTTATGCTCACGGAAGAGATCCACTTTTTCTTGCATGGCAGGATACTGTTCAGGTAAATTATTTCAGTCCTGCTGCACGAACCTTTATGATTAATGTGCTTAATAAAATAAGCACATTGGCTGACGGAGTTAGATGCGATATGGCGATGCTTACATTGAATAATGTTTTTAATAATACTTGGATTGGACCTTTGAGAAAGTATGGATTTGAAAAACCCGAAAAAGAATTTTGGTTTGAAGCAATTTCATCTCTGAGAAATTCAAATTCATCTTTTGTTTTTATTGCTGAAGCATACTGGAACCTCGAATGGCAGCTTCAACAATTAGGTTTTAATTTTACTTATGATAAAACTCTACTTGATCGCCTTGCAAACAATGAGATAAGGGGAGTTAAAGACCATCTTAATGCCGAAGATGATTATCAAAAAAAATCTGTAAGATTTATTGAAAATCACGACGAGCAAAGATGTGCCTCTAAGTTTGGAAAAGATAAGTCTATGGCTGCCGCAACTGTTATAAGCACAATTAAAGGAATGATATTTTATCATGATGGACAATTCGAAGGGAAAAAAATAAAATTACCTGTTCAGTTAAGACGTGAACAATTTGAAAAAACCGATGAAAGAATTCAAAAATATTATCACAAACTTTTAAGAATTACCAAAAATCAAGTTTTTAGACTTGGCGAATGGAAACAGCTTGATACTATTCCGTTAAATGAAAACGATACATCATCTGAAAAGATATTTGCTTGGCAGTGGATTTACAAAAGTGAATCAAGAGTTGTAGCGATAAATTATTCCGGTTCAACTTCAAGATGCAGACTCAAATTTACTGTTCCAGATAATGGAATTTTAGTTAATCTTTTTGATGAACTTAATTCAGTCAGTTACGAAAGAAGCATACAAGAAATCAATGAGCAGGGTTTATTTATAGAATTAAAGGCTTTCAGCAGTCATATTTTCGCATTGAAGTTATAATTAAATATTATACAGTTGGAAGCGAAACTTTAAAACTTGTACCAGGTTTTCCAGCTTCTTGTAATTTTGATGGACTTGAGAATGTAATTTCCCCGTTATGTTTATCTATAATTTGCTTTACAAATGATAGTCCAAGACCGGCTCCATCTGAAACCATTTTCCGTATATTGCTTGCTCTGAAGAAATCCTGAAAGATATTATTCTGCTCTTTTTCAGGAATTCCAGGACCGTTATCTATAACTTCAAAAACCAAATTTTTTTCAGAATTGTAAATCTTAACCTCAACCAATCCATTTTCAAAACCATATTTTACTGCGTTGCCAATAAGATTTGATAGTACTATCATAATTAAAAATCGGTCTCCTTTAAGTTTAATGGACTTATCGCTTCTTTCATCTATAAAATGAATTGAAATAGATTTGTTTTTGGCAAAAGGTTCGTGACGATTAATAGCAGACAAAACAATTTCTTTTGGGTCAAATTCTTCAAAAGAAATCTCATCCATCATCTTCATTTGAGATACTTTCAAAACAGTATTTATCATTTCAATTGCTTCATCTGAGCGACGTTTTGCTCTGATTAGTTTTTCTTCAACAACTTCATCTAAAGGTCCTAAGAATTTTTGAAGGACAATATCAAGATAAGCGTGCAGAGCATTAAGAGGAGTCTTTAACTCGTGAACAATTCCAAGTATATATTTAGTTTTTTCTTTTTCAGCTTGGTTTAGTTTTTCAATATAAGAATAAAGTTGTTGTTCCTTTTTGTATAATTGCTTGGCGATATAATTTGCCAGAATTACTGTAATTATAATTACCATAGCAAAAACAATATTAACACTCAGAACATAATTAAAATTATGGTAGTTGCTCTGATTTAAAAATCCTTTTATTGAATGGTGTTCAAATAAATTTAAATAATTGCCTATTGTAATTCCCCAGAAGCAGGAAATAACAGCAAACGCAAAAGAATAAATAATTATTCCGGGAAGAATCAGACTTCCTACAATCATATGAAAAATCAAGAAGAAATATATTGGCGAATCTACTCCCCCTGAATAATAGACTAATAATAATAGCATCATTAAATCCATTACCATTTGAAGAATAGAAAGGTGGAGAGGATTGAAAGTATTCGAATCGTGTTTTAAATATCTTCTAAAGTAATGAAATGATAAATTGTATATCAATATAAATGAAGCAATACATAAAACAGCGTTTGTCTGAATTTCAGAAAGCTCAATGTTTAAGAATAATTTGTAAGAAACTATAAATAAAAATAAAACAAAAACAGTTGCATACCTTAGTTTAATAAACCATAAGTTTCTTCTTCTGATTGATAACCAGAACTCTTCGTCATAAACAGCCCAATCAGGAATGAGTTTTATCATTATTAACTTATTATTTTATTATAAAGAACTAATAATAACAAATGTCAGTCATCATTTCAGTTTAAATTAACAGATTTGATGACTGACAGTTAAAGATGTTAGTTAAGCTATATACTTACCTCTTTTTACATAATGAGTGTGCAGAAGTTTATGGGATAAATGCCCGCAAGGTCCGTCAGTCAAAAACTCTTTGTAAATATCAGTTACATATCTGTTTTCGTGACTTTTTCTAACTGGTAAAGAATTATCCTCATCATAAATTGCTTTTGCTCTCATCTTTCTTATTTCGGGGCTTGTTGGAATAGGTTGACCTCCACCGCCAATACACCCGCCAGGACAAGCCATAAATTCAATAAAATGACACTCACTGAACTTCCCACCTGCTTTAATATCGTCCATAACTTTTTTAGCGTTCGCAGTTCCGTGTGCTACTGCAATTTTAAGAGTAACACCCTTTAGCCAATTCCAATCAGGGACAAGATGTTTAATTAAATCTGGAACAGGACCTACTTCAGTAATTGGAAGTTCAGCATATCGAATACCCTCAAAACCTCTAACAGGAATTATGTCCGCATTTGCAAAAACATCCTCTACTTTTTTACCAGTAATGAATTCAATTATAGTTCTCAAAGCGGCTTCCATAACTCCGCCAGTAGCTCCAAATATTAATCCAGCTCCGGAAGCATCACCAAAAGGATCATCAAAATGAGATTTTGGCATTTCAGGTAAATATATTCCGGTTTCTTTAATCATTTGTGCAAGCTCACGGGTCGTTAAACCGTAATCAACATCTTTGTAACCACTTGAATTCATCTCAGGTCTGTTACATTCAAATTTCTTGGCGGAGCAAGGCATAACGGCAACGGAAACTATATCTGCCGGGTCTAAATTCATCTTCTTTGCATAATAGGTTTTAATCAAAGCACCAAACATTTGTTGCGGTGATTTAGCACTGCTAAGATTATCAATATATTCTGGATAAAAATGTTCAAGATACTTAACCCAACCAGGTGAGCAGGATGTAAATTGTGGTAATGCAACTTTTTCTTTTTGCACCAGAGCTTTATAGAGCCTTATTATTAATTCTGTTCCTTCCTCGAAAATCGTAAGATCAGCTGTGAAGTTTGTATCAAATACTCTATCAAAACCTATTCTTCTTAAAGCGGTATTCAATTCACCTGTAAAAGATTTCCCTGGTTCCAACCCAAACTCTTCACCTATTGCTGCTCTTGGTGAGGGGGCTGTTTGAATTATTACATGCTTTTTAGGATCATCAATTGCAGCCCAGATTTCATCGCGTGGATCATTTGCTCTTAAAGCACCAGTAGGACAACGATTTATACACTGACCGCAATTTATACAAATAACTTCTGCTAAAGGTCTGTCAAGAAAAGTTCCTATATGAGTTTCGTGACCTCTATTAATTGCTTCAAGCACTCCAACTTCCTGCAAATCAATACAGGTTCTAACACATCGTTTGCATAACACGCATTTGTCCATATCACGAACCACAGAGTAAGATGAGTCATCAACTTCATACCTTGGTTTTTCAATATGTCCGAAGTTATAATGGTCAACTCCATATTCTTTTGCTAAAGATTGTAACTCGCAGTTATTATTTCTGAAACAGGAATAACATTCACCATAATGCTCGCTTAAAAGCAAATCAAGAATATGTTTTCTTGCTCTTCTTACTGCAGGGGTAGCAGTTCTAATTTTAATTTGTTGAGTAATAGGAAAAGCGCAAGATGCTTGAAGAGTTCTCATTCCTTCAACTTCAACAACGCAGACACGACAAACCCCGGCAACGCACAAATCTTCATGATGACACAAAGTCGGAATATGAATCTGATTTTGTTTACACGCTTCAAGAATTGTAGTTCCAAAAGGTACTGTTATTTTCTTTTCATTAATTTCTACTGTAATTGATCCGCCGATATATTCAGGATGCTCAGGTTTTTCTATTTTATGCGGTTTTTGACTAACCGGAGCCCTTAATGTTTTTTTATCTTCCATTTCTACCTCCATTGCTCCTGTTAAAAATTTCGTCTTTAAAGTTTTCAAGAATAGATATAAAAGGATTTGGGCTCGATTGTCCTAATCCGCACTTTGAGGTAACTTGCATAGTTTTTCCAAGGTCTTTTAATTTATTGATATATGAGAAAGTATATTTCCCGTTTTCAATCATCTCCACCCCTTCGAGAAGTTTATGGTTTCCAATTCTGCAAGGAGTACATTGACCACAAGATTCATCTACAAAGAATTCCATAAAGTTTTTCAGGACGTGAATCATATCCCGACTTTCGTCAAAAATCATTATTGAACCACCAGTTGGGATATCTTCATAAGCAATTGCTCTATCGAATTGTGATTTTGGAATGCAATGCCCTGAAGCACCACCAATCTGAACAGCTTTGGTGTTTTTTGCTTCAACAATTTTTAATAACTCAGATACTTTAGTTCCCCAAGGCAATTCGTAAACTCCCGGCTTTGCACAATCTCCAGATACTGAAAACAATTTTGAACCGGAGGATTTATCTGTCCCGAATTTACTGAACCAATTTCCACCTTTCATAATAATGTGAGTTATAGCAGAGAGAGTTTCAACATTGTTAACGCAGGTTGGTCTTCCTAAATAACCAGTGTTGATAGGATATGGAGGTCTGTTTCTTGGTTCTCCTCGATGTCCTTCGAGAGATTCAATTAAAGCTGTTTCTTCCCCGCAAACGTAGGCTCCGGAACCAAGTACTATGAAAATATCAAAATCGAATCCTTCTTTACCGAGTATGTTTTTCCCAAGCAGATTGTCTTTTCTCATTTCTTCGAGGTAGTCATCTAAAGGTTTGAGTAAGTATTCATATTCTCCACGCAGGTATAAAATTCCCCATTGAGCACCGATTGTATATCCGCCAATAACCATTCCATCAAAAACTAATTCGGGATATTCAGAAAGTAATACTCTATCTTTGAATGTGCCGGGTTCGCCTTCGTCCGCATTACATACGATAAATTTTTGGTCAGCTTTTGCAGCAGCAGTTAACATCCATTTGGTAGATGTTGGAAATCCTGCTCCGCCTCTTCCTTTTAGTTTTGAGTCTTTTAATTCGAACAGAATATCTTCTCTTGACAAAGTCATAATTTTTTTAATAGCATCGCCTCTATTATATTCAGAAAAGATTACAGGACCTGTTCTTTTCTTTTGCTTTGGGTTAAAAATTACATTTTCCATTTTATCCTCACTTAACCTTTGATAATAGTTCTACAGCTTTTTCAGGAGTAAGATTAGTATAAACTCTGTCATTTATTGCCATAGCTGGACCCATATCGCATAATCCTAAGCAATTAGCATATTCAACAGTGAATTTATTGTCTTTAGTTGTGCCTCCAATTTTAATATCAAGTTCTCTTTCAATAGCTTCAACAACTTGTTTTTTCCCTTTCATATCGCAAGATATTGTTTGGCAAATTCTTACAAGATTTCTGCCCTTGGGATTAGTGTTAAGAAACGCAAAAAAAGAAATTACACTGTAAACTTCAACTGGGTGAATATTTAGCAGGCGAGCAACTTCCTGTTGAGCGAATTCTGATATATGTCTATGCTTTTTCTGAATTTCGTGTAAAATCATCAATAATGCGGAACGGTCATTTCCATATTTATTGACGTAGCTTTCAATTTCTTCAGAGAGTGCATTTTTTTCAACCATTAACATATTGCCTACTCCTTATGAATTGATAATAGTTTTTCAACTTTTTGAATTAAAGTTTCAGGAGAAATAGGTTTTTCCACAAACTCATCAACGGGGATCATTTCGCCGGCAGCAAATTCCAACCCCAGAGTTTTAGAAACAGAAGTGTACATAATTATTGGAATATCAATTTTTTCCCTTCTAAGTTTTTGAGCAAGAAAGAAACCATCATCTTGCTCAGTCATCATTACGTCAAGAATAATTAAAGATGGATTTTCTTCTTTGATTAATTTGTATCCATCATCTGGATTTGAAGCGGTAACGACTTGATATCCTTTGGATTGTAAAACCAAACTGCTTACATCCAGAATATCAGGATCATCATCAATTATTGCAATTTTAATCATGTGTGCGCCCCTATATGTAAATGAATAAATGTTGTTTTTGGAGTTAAAATGTCAATACTTAATTCATATTAAATGCCATCTTAATTCACTATAAAAAATTATTTTATTGCAACTAATTGCACAATCAACTAAATAGAATGGATTAATTTCTAATCTTTAGGAATTTTTATTCTCAAAAAAAATATGCGAAATACGATTAGTTGCTAAATAGAATTTGAATAGTAGAAATATTTCTTTCAATAATGTTTTTATCTGATTGAAGACAATTGAAAAGTGCCAGAAAAGAAGTCTTTATAAATAATTCTCAAGGTTTAAAATTATTTCTTTAGTGAATCTCAATTATTGGAAAAATAGAAGATTTTTGCTTATTATTTAAAAATTTTTAATAAATTCAAATGAAAAGTTTTGGCAATTGATTTGATTATTAAATTCTTTAGTAATTGGGATAAAATATTTTTATTTAAAAGAAGTTTACTGAATTTAATATATGAAAAATTGTGTTCTTTTATAAAACTACTAAAAACCAAAAGGTGAGGTATTATGAAACAAATACTAACAGTTTTCTTTTTGCTTCTTTCCGTTTCTGTATTTGCACAGCAGAATATTTCTACCAGTCTACATTATACTCGGGCTGGTAAAAATACTGCTTACAGATCAGAAAATGGAGGTATGCAATTAATAACCAACATACCAATGTCTCAATTGGCTTGTCAAAAATGCCACTCAACAACGGGATTTTATCCTAACGGTAATCCAATTAATCCTGCGACTTATGCTCCCAGTTGCGATGATTGCCATAATTTTATGACAGGAACTACAGTTTTAGAGCAGACTTGCTTAAACTGTCATAGCAGGCAGGTTTATGAAAGACAAGCTTATCCCAATATGAATGTTCATGCTAATTTAACCTGTATGAATTGTCATTCAAAACAAGAGATTCACGGTGATGATGGAGTTGCTTACATTTCAGCTAAACAGCCAGGCGCAGTTAAGGTTAAATGTATTGATTGCCATCCAAATCCTGCTTCTAACACTTCACATAATGTTCATAACGCAAAAGTGGATTGTGCTGCCTGCCACGCAGTATCAATACTTACTTGTGCAGGATGCCATTTTGAAACAGTTGTTGCTACAGGCAAAAACAGAGCCATTAATCAAATTAAAGATTACAGACTTTTAGTAAAGAAAAATGGTAAAGTTCATTTAGGTGGATTTGTTACTCATAGCTATAACAACAAATCAAACTATATAATTTCCAGTTATACTTCTCATATAATAAAGAAAAATGCTACCACTTGCGCCGATTGTCATAATAATATGGGAACAGGAGTTCCGGCAATAACTGAATATAACAACACTGGTTCTGTAACTATGGCAAAATGGAACCCTACAACAAAGAAAATTGCAGGTCCCACTGGGGTAGTTCCTTTGGTATCTGACTGGAAGACAGCTTTCAAAGTAGATCACGTAACTTATACTGGAGATCCAAATATTTTGCCAGGTGATCCGAACTTGTGGGCTTTTCTAAAATCTACAACTGATAATTCACATTTATATTATTGTGAGCCATTGGATTCATCAACTTTAGCAAAGATTGGTGTAACACGATTCCCAAGCTCTGTTGAAATTTTAGACAATAATTTACCTTCTCAGTTTGTATTAAAGCAAAATTATCCAAATCCTTTTAATCCGGAAACAGTAATTGAGTTTTCTCTACCTGAGAATTCTTTTGTTTCCATAAAGGTTTATGACGCTGTAGGAAATGAAGTTTCTGAATTATTCAGAGGAGAGAAAGATGCGGGTAATTATAAAGTTAACTTCAATGGTCAAAATTTATCAAGTGGAATCTATTACGTTAAAATGAATGCGGGTACTTTTTCAAACACTATTAAAATGGTGTTGATGAGATAAATTTAATAAATCTGATTTTATAGCGAGGTTGTTAAACAAAAACAATCTCGCTTTTTTATGAATAGTAATCAATTTTACAACCGCAGCCATCCCATTTTCTTTCGTAAAAATCCAATCTATCTTTAACAAAATCTTCTGCTTCTTTCAGAGAATTCATCCTTCTAATAATGATTTCATTTTTGTCTGAAGTTTCTTGGATGAAATAATATCATTAAAATTTAAAATTCGAATAAAATCGTTCAAATAAGTATTTTCTTCTTTGAGAACTTTAACTTGAGATAAGAATAAATTCAAATTGTTTTTATCTAAAATAATGTAAGGATTATCAGACAAATCAGAAATTAATTTAACAACTAACATAATTAGAACCTAAAAATTTTTTTCTGTAAGATGATAAAAAAATAGAGCAGGTTTCAGGATGTACTTATTGAGCGTTAAAAACAGCAACGGGACAGCTGCAGTTGTTAAGAATTCTCTCAACACGTGGACCGATATGAAGAGAATCGCCAGCAGGTCTGATATCAGTACCGACAATTACTAAATCAACATTTAGCTGCTGGGCTTTTTTTAGGATAACATTTTCAATATCAGAACCGAATTCAACCATAATGTTAACATTCAGTCCAAGTGTTTCGCCAATTTTTTTCAAGTCATTTAAACTTTGCAATGCGAAATTTTTCTGACGTTCTTTAACCATTCCTTCTATATCAAGATTATATTCATCATTTTTTTCTTCAATTACAGTTAAAATAAATATTTCCTGTTGATTTGAGTTTGCGAGGGAGAAAGCTAATTCTGCAGCTCGTTTCGAAGCAAGACTTGCATTAGAGGGCACCAAAATTATGTTCGGCTGCCAGTTTTCTTTGAATCCGGAACTTTGAACTACAAGAGTTCTGCAGGGAGATAATCTTATTATTTCATCCACTAAAGGATTAAATACTTTTTGATTTAGATTAGAAATAGATTGTGAAGATGTCTTGTCAGTTGCTCCAATTATTACCAAATCATAAGATTTCTTTGCTTCATTAAGAATCGCATCTAATGGGTTATTTGAAATTTCTACTTTTTTATTAACCTTAAAATTTTTGAATAAGCTGCCAAGATTATCGAGAAAATTAATAGCAGCATTTTTATCAGCTTCATTGGTTACAGTCAGAAAAGTTATGTCCAAATTTTTTTGTGATGATAATCTTTGAATAATTTTGGACTCGATTGTTTTCTTTTCATAATCGGCTCCATAACGAACAGGGAGTAGAATTCTATTGAGTGAGTTTAGAAGTAAATTTTTTGTTATTTCTTCTTTTTGAAGTCTTTTAATTTCGGATTCTTGCGGAGTAACTCTTGCAACGGTAAATTTAAGTAAAACAGGGGACATTAAAGAAGTAAAAACTGCCATTAAAATAATTATTGAAAAAATATCAGGCGAAATAATATTAAACGATAATCCAATAGTTGCAATTATAATTTGAATTGCACCGCGAGCATTTAAGCCAGCACCAAAACTTAATGCAGTCCAATGATCAATACCTGCTAAAAATCTTGCTCCAATATAAGCTCCGATTATTTTGCTTAATGTTGCAACAATTATTAAGACTAAAGTAAGCAGAGCCAAATCAATATTCAGCAGTGCTTTAATATCAACTTTCAATCCGGCAGAGGCAAAAAATATCGGAGCAAAAACACCAAAAGTAATACTTTCAATTCTTGTTAAAGCAATTTTGGGTAAACTTGGAATTTGTGAAAACACAATTCCAGTTAAAAATGCGCCAAATACTGCTTCAAGTTGAATTGCTTGAGCAAATGCAGAAAAAAAGAATATAAATACAAAGATTAAAGTGATTGTCTTATAACGACTTGTTACACGGTCTTGTAAAAACTGAACCGAGATTTTTGCAAGGAACCTTCCTAAATAAAAGCTTATTAGCACAAACAATAAAACTTTTATTATAGCAAATGCAGCAAGTGATAAAGTAATAACTCCAAGTTGAATTAAACCCAAAATAACCGTCAAAATTATCCATGCAATAGTGTCATCAATCATTCCAGCTGCGATGGTTATTTGTCCTATATCTCTTCGTAATAAATTTAAATCAATCAACACTTTCGCTATCACTGGAATTGCTGAAACACTTAATGCAGTTGCAATAAACAATGAAAACAGCAATCTTTCTGACGGAACAAATAAAAACTTATCTGGAATGAAATAACTAATAGTAAAACCGCTTATAAAAGGAATAATCAATCCACCAAGAGCAGTTGCAGTCGCACTTTTTGAATGGTGTTTTATTAGTCTTAAATCAATTTCATAGCCTGTAATAAATAATAATAGTAAAGCTCCAAATAGTGAAATTATTTCAAGCATCAGAGAGGGGTATAGATAAAGGTTTACATACGGAGCTAAAAAACTAAAATTGCCTAACAATGACGGACCTAAAATTATACCTGCAAGAATCTCTCCCACCACAGGTGGTTGGTTGAGTTTTAAAAATACTTCTCCCAAAACTCTTGCGCTAATGAGTAGTATTAAAAGTTGAATTAGTACGTGTAGTATATCTTGATGCATCAATTTTAAAAAATAGTTACCAAAATATATGAAGTTTTTATGAAGTAAATCATTTAATAAAAGATTACAGAATTGACTAAAGATTTCTTTATAAAATTTAGTGACTTGGTGTCATTTTTTGCCACAAAGAGGCAAAAGAAAATTTAGTTTATAGTTGGCAGTAATAATTAAATCATTTTTAAGAGAAGGATTTGGGGTAAGTAAAAATATTGTCTTAAAAAAATAAACACATTTGTTGGAGAGATCCATACACACTCTGTCTGTAAACCAAAGATTCGTAAAGCAAAATCATTCATAATTAATCCCTGAATTTTCTGATTGATAGATTATTTTAATACAACGAAATAAAAAAATATTTCAACATCAACAGGATAGAAAACTTTATATAATTTCTTTTACCGAATTTTTTTATTCTTATGAGGCTTACTGAAGAACAATATAACATTATCAACTCGAGTGGTAATATTAAAATCAATGCTGTTGCCGGCTCGGGAAAAACCACAACAATAATCGAATATTCAAAATCACGACCGAGCAGAAGCAGAATACTTTATCTTGCTTTCAACAAATCTGTAAAAACAGAAGCAGAAGAAAAATTTAGCAAACTTGGACTTGATAATTTAAAAGTTGAAACAGCTCACTCGCTTGCTAACAAAAATGTTATTTATAAATATGGTTATTCATTAAAATCAAATGGATATAAAACTCACGAAGTAGCTGAGATACTGAAAATTCGCCGCAGAAAAGAAAAACATTTTGAACTCTTCGCTGCAAATCATATCAATCGGTTTGTGAGTTACTTTTGCAACAGCTCAGCAAGAAAAGTTAATCAGCTTAATTATCTCGATGTTATTTCAGATCCGGTGGCTTATGACTTTGTTTCAAAGAATTATGAATTTATCGAAAAGCAAACACGTCTTTTCTTGGGTAAAATGGATAGTGGAAAAATTGAAATCAATCACGATTTCTATCTGAAGAAATTTCAATTACAAAATCCTGTTCTGAATTATGATTACATTCTGTTTGATGAAGGTCAGGATGCTTCTCCTGCAATGCTTGATGTGTTTCTGAATCAGAATGCAATCAAAGTTATTGTCGGTGATTCACATCAGCAGATTTATTCGTGGCGTTATGCAATAAATTCACTTGAGCAGGTTGATTATACAGCATTGCCTCTTACAACAAGTTTCCGATTTCCACAGGATATTGCGAATCTTGCTTGCGAAATTCTTAAGTGGAAAAATATGCTCTCTGAAAATATAATCCTTCCGATAAAGGGTTCTGGTGGAAAAAATTCAAATCAAATGAAAGCAACAATTGCGTGAACAAATATTGGTTTGCTTGGAAAGGCATTTAAGTTTGTTGAACAATCACATAAAACTCAGCCACTTTATTTTGAAGGCAATGTAAGAGAAAGACAGAAAAATTTTGCAATGCAAAGTTTGCTTGAGTTGAAAAAACTAGGTGAATCAGTGGGTGTTAATGTTAACGTTCTTGTTGAATTCGGAGCTGATGTTGAGAATGTAATTTTAAGCAAAGCAATTGAACACAAAACTGATCTTGTAATCGTCGGAACTGATGTAAGACCAGCCGGAGAATCTCTCTATATTGGACCGCGTGTTGAAAGACTATTGAATAATTGCTCTTGTCCGTTAGCAGTATTTAACGCACAATAAATCTCTTTGAAACTTCGTGAATTTACTTTCATCAAACAGTCAGTAAAATTCAGGAGTATATTATGTCAATTAATGAAATTATTGATTCAGTTAAAGAAAAATCATTTGCTGTTCTTCAGAAAGAAGAACTTGATAACTTATTGGCAAGTTCAACTATACTAAGAGAGGAAAACACTTTGCTTTCTGATTTTATAAGGATTCTAAAATTCAATCATGATATATTCGTTCAGGAGATGTCTGATAAAAATGAAATACTTTTAAGAAAAATGAACTCACTCGAAGAAGCAGAAAGTTTTGTAAAGGAGCGACTGGATTTCTACGATCGTAAGTGGGATGGTTG
>Ga0308414_1000236_pt1 | contig 34575 bp, 21 predicted proteins | sample HotsprSampleOS50_FD_205667 | JGI IMG/M metagenome (GOLD analysis project Ga0308414, IMG submission 205667) | Hot spring phototrophic mat microbial communities from Octopus Spring, Yellowstone National Park, Wyoming, United States - 20090730_OS50 ... | reverse complement strand
GTTGTCTGCGGCTCTTCCGGCAGGATGATGTGGTAGCCGGACGGCGCGCCGGCGTCGTCAAAGTACACGGCGGCGACGGCGTTGCCGCGCAGGTCCGCCCGGTTGTGCGAGCCGCCCAGCGCCACCAGCAGCGCGCCCTCCAGCGAGGGCAGCGCGCCGCCTCTGTAGGCCGCCAGCGCCAGCGGGCTGCTGTGCGTGGGAAACGTGAGCGCGGGCGGGGCCGCACTGGCGCAGTCGAACGCGCCCGCGGGCCAGTCTGGCGCGCTGGCCGCCCCCACACAAAACGGCCAGCCGAAGTGCGCGCCGGGCGTTACACGGTTGAGTTCGTCCAGGTCGGGCGCGTCGAACAGGCCGTCGCGGGCTGTGTCCACTGTCCACAGCGCGCCGGCGGCGAAGGCCAGCGCGGCGGGGTGGCGCAGGCCGCGCGCCACGATCTGCCGGCCGCCGCCGTCCATGTCGAAGCTGAGGACTGCGCCGCGCGCGGGGTCGTCCGGCGCGCAGTGGTCGCAGGGCGCGCCAGTGGCCACGTACAGGCGGTCGTCTGGCCCCACCGCGATGCCGCTGTTCCAGAAGCCGCCGCCCGCCGGCAGGTCATCCACCAGCGCGTCGAGATCAGCCCCGCGCAGCCGGTAGACGCGGCGCTCGTCCACAATGTACAGCGCACCGGCGTGATAGGCCATCCCAGCCGGGCGCGCCAGGCCGTCCGCGGCGACGCGGGCTGTGTCTGGCAGGCCGTCGCCGTCGGTGTCTTCGATTGCCAGGACTGCGCCCGCCCAGGGCCGGGCAGCGTAGAGCGTGCCGTCATCGGCAGCGGCCAGCGCTGTGAAGGCCAGCTCGCCCGCCGCGTCGTCCTGCACCACCAGCTCCAGGCAGAAGCGCAGCGCGTCCACCCAGGGACGCTCTAAGTAACCGGCGCGCCGGCCGCAGGGCGGCAGGTCGTCTTGGGCGGCGGCAAAATTGGCCAGCAGGAGGAGGATAAGTGAGGCGCAGACAAAGGCCAGCCGGCGCGATCCTCGGCCCGGCTGCGGATAGACCTCACCCCCACCCCCCTCTCTGTGTAGATTTGGCTTGTTTATCAGGCGCATAGCGCTCATTCTACAGCAAAACGCGGCAGTCGCGTTATAATGACCGCCGCCGCGCGGGAGGGAAAGCCTAGGTGCGTTTGCCCTGCCGCGCCGCCCTCGCCCGTGCGTGTAGTTAAGGATTACCGGAACAGTGGACAAGCGAATGGTGGATTTTATACGGGCGCTGCGCGCTGCCGGCGTGCGCGTGTCGCTGGCGGAAAGCCAAGACGCCATGTACGGCGTGGACGTCGTCGGCGTGACCGACCGGGCGCAGTTCGCGGCCGCGCTGAAGACGACCCTGGTGAAGGAGCGGCGCGACCAGGCCGCGTTCGATTACTTCTTCCCGCTGTTCTTCGGGGCCGGCCAACCGCCGCTGGAGAACATCCCCGCCAGCCTGCAGCCCGACGACGCCGAGACGCTGCGCCAGGCGCTGCAGTCGCTGATGGGCGACATGCAGGCGCTGCGCGAGCTGCTGCAGCAGTTGATGCAGGGGCAGCCCTTCAGCCAGGAGCAGCTGCGGCAGATGGGCCAGCAGGCCGGGCTGGACCAGGGGAGCGAGATGTATCAGCGCCAGTGGTTCGAGCGGCGCATGAAGCGCGACGCCGGCCTGCAGCGGCTGCAAGAGCTGATTGAGGCGCTGATGCAGGCCCTGGAGCAGATGGGCATGAGCGCCCCGGCGCGCCAGCAGGTGCGCGAGCTGCTGGAGCAGAACGCCGACGGCCTCAGCCAGCAGATCGCCCAGTACGCCGGGGCTGCGCTGGCGCAGCAGATGGCCGAGCGCGAGCCGCAGCCCAAGCCCGACCTGCTCGACGTGCCGTTCACCCACCTGGGCCGCGAGGAAGCCGAGGCCATCCGCGACGAGATTAAGCGGCTGGCGGCCCGCCTGCGCAGCCGCGCCGCCCTGCGCCAGCGCCGCGCGCGCCTGGGCAGCCCGGACCCGCGCCGCACGATGCGCGCCGCTCTCAAGTACGGCGGCGTCCCGCTGGAGATCCGCTACCGCACGCGCCAGGTCAAGCCGTGTCTGGTGCTCATCTGCGACATCAGCACGTCTATGCGCTACTGCGCCGAGTTCCTGCTCACGCTGGTCTACGAACTGCAGGATCAGGTGGCGCGCACCAACAGCTTCGTCTTTATTGACGACATCAAGGACATCAGCGACGTGTTCAACGAGGAGCAGCCGCGCGACGCAGTGGCCCGCGTGCTGGCGGAAAACCGCCCCGGCTACTACAACACCGACCTAGGCGGCAGCCTGAACACGTTCGCCCAGCGGCATCTGAGCTGTGTGGATCACCGCACGACGGTCATCATCCTGGGCGACGGCCGCAACAACTACAACAACCCGCGCCTGGACCTGGCGCAGATGCTGCAGCGGCGCGCTCGCCGTCTGCTGTGGTTCAACCCAGAGCCGCCCTCGATGTGGGGGACGGGCGACAGCGACATGCTGGACTACGCGCCGCTGGCCGACGGCGTCTACCGCGTGAGCAGCCTGCGCGAGCTGGCCGCTGCTGTAGACAAGATTCTAGCTGATCGCTAGGAAGGCCTGGCTTTTATGACACCGGAGATCGTGCGCTGCCCGTCCTGCGACGGCTACGCCTGGGTGGAGACCGACGACGGCAGCGCCGAGGACTGCGACTGGTGCGGCGGCGTAGGCTATGTCTACCGCGAGGCGGGCGACCTGCACCGCCGCATCCCTGAAGCGGACTACGGCCGTGTAGCCGATACTCTGGAGCGCATGGAGATCGAGCGGCTGCGCGAGATCGGCTACACCGGCCAGCCCAAACGGCGCTGGGAGTAGCAGGCTGGTTATTCTCCGCTTTACTCCTCGGCGGCTTCGGGCACAGCGGTGGGCAGGTCAGCGAACATCTGGCAGCTGCGCATCTGGTCCTCGTAATCGGCGATGAGCGCCTCGTCGCCGCCCTGGCGGGCTAAGGCGTAGCCGGCGCGGAAGTAGGGCACGGCGGCGGGACAGTTGCCCAGCAGCACCTGCGCGCGCCCGGCCCACCAGTAGTGGCGGGCGCTGGTCGTGCCCAGGTCCACCGCCGCTTTGAACGACTCGAAGGCCGAAGCGTAGTTCTGCAGGCGGTGCTGGGCGCGGCCCAGCGTGTAGTGGCAGTTAATGCTCTGCGGGTCAATCTCGACGCAGCGCGTCAGGTAATCGCTGGCCTGCTCCGGGCTGCCCACTGTGTTGAGGTACAGTGCGCCCAACCAGAACAGCGCCCGCGTGTTGCGCGGGTTGAGGTCAATCACGTCGCGCAGGATGCCCAGGCCGGTGTCGCTGTCGCCCACGTTGATGTAGCCCAACGCCAGGTCAATCGCCAGATAGGTCAAGTTGGGGGCTAGGTCGTAGGCGGCCTGGTAGTCGTTCAGCGCCTCGCGGAACTGGAACTGCACCTCCTGTTTGTGGCGCGCGCGCACGCGGTAGGCCTCAAAGCTGTTGGGGTCGGTTTCTAAAGCGCGCTCCACGGTGCTCAGCGCCCGATCATACTGGCCGGCATCCAGGTAGGCCTCGGCCAAAAAAGCCTGAGCGCGGGCGCGGGCGCGCGGGTTGTCCTGGCCGGCCAGGCTGAGGGCGTGCAGCGCGCTGGCGACGGCCTCGCCGCTGCGCTGGTTCCAGTTGAGCGCCATGGCGCGGATGGCCCAGGCGTCCGGCGAGTACGGATCGGCCGTGATGGCGCGCTCGGCAGCGGGCAGCGCGTCGCGGGCGCGCCCGTCCATCAGCAGGCCCAGCGCGATGCGGTAGTGCAGGTTCACGTCGTTAGGCAGCGCCGGCGCGATCTCCTGGTACAGGCTGACCGCCTCCTCGATGTTGCCGCGCACCCAAGCGGCATCGGCCAGGGCCAGGCGCTGGCTGGGGTCGGCCGTGGGCAGCGGCGTGGGCGCGGTGACGGTGGCCACCGCCTCCTGCGCGCGCTCCACCAGGCTGGCGATGGCCTGCTCCACCTGCGGCGCGATGACAGCGCGGTCGTTGTAGATGTGCGCGCCAGCCAGCACCACCAGCGGCGTGAGCACCCACAGCCACAGCCAGCGCAGCGAGATAATGCTGCGCCGCTGCCCCTGGCGGTAGCGTTTGGGCGTGCGCAGGTACACGGCTGTCCCTCACAGCCCGCCGATAGGCGTGGGCGGGACAGCGGTGGGAGGGGGAATGGTGGGCAGCGGGCGGCCAGCGTAAGCGGGGCACGACACGGTCGTCAGGCGCAGCCCCTCGCGCACGTCGCGGACGACGTTCTCGCCGTCGGGCAGCGCCTCGGCCATCGGCAGCGATTCCCCCAGAATCGCCCAGGCTTCGTCGCAGTCGCCCAGGTAGTAGTGCGCCAGCCCGCGCAGATACCAGCAGCGGATGTCGTTCGAGCCGTTGGCGATGCACGTCTCAAAGGCCTCGATTGCGCCCTCGTAGTTGCGGCGCGTGTAGCGCGCCATGCCCACTTCAGCCCAAGCGGCGGCGTAGTTCGGGTTGATGTCCAGCGCGTCCTCGCAGTAACCCTGGGCGCGATCCTGCTGGCCGACGCGGGCGTAGGCCTGGCACAGGCGCAGGTAGGCGCGCTCGTTGCGCGGCTCCAGCGACAGGATGCGCTCGTAGGTGGCGATCGCCATCTCCTCCTGGTTGGTCGAAAGGTACTGCAGCGCCAGCTCAAAATACGAGTTGGTCAGATACGGGTTGAGCGCCACCGCGTCCTCCAACTGCTCGATGGCCAGGTCGCGCCGGCCCACCCAGATCAGCGTGTAGGCGTAGCTGCGGTGCGCCTCGATGTCCATCGGGTCCAGCTCGACGGCGCGCGCGCCGTAGTCTACGCCCTGCTGGTAGCGCCCGATGGCAGTGTAGGCCCGCGCCAGGGCGGCGTAGAGCGGCGCAAAGGCGTTGTCCACCTCCAGGCCGGCCACGCCCACCGGGATCGCGCTGGCGGCCTCGCCGTTCCAGACCAGCGCGCGCGTCTTGAGCGCGTAGCCGCGCGGGTCCTGCGGGTTGGCCTGGATGGCGCGGTCGCCCACCTGAACAGCCTCTTCGGCGCGGTTGAGTTCGACGTACAGCTTGCCCAGCTCATAGAGGTAATCTACGTTGGTAGGCTGCTGGGCGACGGCCCGCTCGAACAGCGCCGCCGCGCCGGCCACGTCGCCGCGCTGGAACAGCAGCGCGCCCTCGGTGGCCAGCGCGCTGGCGAACGGCGTGGCGGTGGGCGCCAGGCCGATCATGTCCAGCGCGGCAAGCTGCAGGCGGTCGAACTGGGTGTAGACAAACACGAGAAACGCGCCCAGCAGCGCGAAGTAGGCCAGCACGAAGCGCGCAGTGCTGCGCCGCCGCCGCCGGCCGCCGAAGAACGGTTGGGAATAATCGCGCTTGATCTGCATCCGCAGGGCGTGCCAATAATCCTCACATCACGCGGAGAAGGGTAGCGGAGCAGCACAGGCGTGTCAAGGTGAGGCGCGCAGCAGGCGCTGGCGCAGCGCATCCAGCGGCAGCCACTTCTCGCTGGCGCGGTCGTAACAGCGCCAGTGCGCCCAGCCGTTGCACGGCGCGCCCAGCAGCGCCGTGCCCACCTGATGGATCGAGCCGCGCAGGTCGCCGTGAATGAGCGCGCCGTCGGCGGTGACTGTGGCGTAGAGATCAGCCGCGCCCAGGCGCAGCGTGTCGCCTGGCTGGAGCAGCCCGGCCTCGAGCAGGCTGATGAACGGCACGCGCGGCGGCTTTGGCTTAACCGTGGGCGCGTAGAGCGCCTCGTCCGGCAGCGGCGGCGCGACGGCGTCAATGCGCGCCTGCGCCAGCGCCGCGTACTGTGGGTCGCGCTCGATGCCCAGCCAGCGCCGCCCCAGCTTCTTGGCGACTGCGCCCGTCGTGCCGCTGCCGAAAAACGGGTCGAGCACCAAGTCGCCGGGGTTGGTGCTGCTGAGGATCACGCGGTACAGCAGGGCCTCTGGCTTCTGCGTGGAATGGGCCTTGCTGCCGTTGACCGCCAGCCGTTCCGCGCCAGAGCAGATGGGCAGCTCCCACACGCTGCGCATCTGCAGATCGTCGTTGCCGGTTTTCATGGCATAGTAGTTGAATGTGTAGCGCGCGCCTTTGCGCTTCTGCGCCCAGATCAGCGTTTCATGGGCGTTGGCAAAGCGCGTGCCCTTGAAATTGGGCATGGGGTTCGCTTTTTCCCACACGATGTCGTTGAGAATCCAGTAGCCCAATTCCTGCAAGATCGCCCCGACGCGGTAGATGTTGTGGTAGCTGCCGATAACCCACAGCGTGCCGGTGTCCTTGAGGACGCGGCGGCAGGCCGTCAGCCAGGCGCGGGTGAAGGCGTCGTAATCGGCAAAGCTGGCGAAGCGATCCCAGTCGTCGTCAACGGCGTCTACTTTCGTCATGTTCGGGCGGTAGAGTTCGCCCTGAAGCTGCAGGTTGTACGGCGGATCAGCGAAGATCACGTCCACCGATTTTTCCGGCAGCGCGTTCATGACTTCCACGCAGCCGCCGACGAGAATCTGGTCAGATGGCATCATGGGCGGCGGTGCAGGATTTCCAGCATCAGCCGCCGGAAGCTGCTCATGCTGTTGGCCGGGTCGTAGGCGATAGTCTCCAGGCCGGCCAGCTCCGGCGGCAGCCGGTCCACTGGCTGGTAGATAAACAGCAGCAGCGGCTTCTCGCGGTTGACGAAATAGCGGTACTCCAGCCGCACGTGGTGCGATTCGAGGGCGGCTGGCGACACCACCAGCACCAGCAGCCAGCACTCCGTGAGCGCCTGCTCGATGGCGGCTGCCCAGTCGTCCGCGCCGGGCGTGAGGTACTGGTCCACCCACACATCAATGCCGGCGTCCTGCAGGGCGACAGTCAGCGGCGCGATGACGTTCTCCCAGTCGTCGCGGGCATAGGCGACCATAATATGCCGGTCCAGCGCGCCCTGCTGCAGCCCTGTGCCCAGCCGCGACGTCCGGCGCTTGCCGGCCAGGTTGAGCAGATCGGCCTGCTTGACCTCTTTGGTGTCCAGCTTGGCGGCCGCCTCAGGCCGCGCCGCAGCGGCCCCAGCCAGCGCGCCCTGCTGCGCATCCTTAGGGCTGCGCACGTAGTGCAGGCGGGCGGTCGTGCCCAGATCGAGCGTGTCGTACACGGTCAGCGTGCGCGGGGCGGTCAGGCGCACGCCGTTGAGCAGCGTCCCGTTGGTCGAGCCGAGATCGCGCACAACGTAGGCGCTGCCCTGGCGGTTGAGCTGCAAATGCCAGCGGCTGACCTCGGGGTCGGGCAGGACGATGTCGTTGGACAGATCGCGCCCGATGGTGATCGTCTCGCTTTCCAGGGCGTAGACGCGCTCGGTATCCGGCCCCAGGTTGACCACCAAAAACAGTTGATCGGGGCGGTGATCGGCGGCGCGCGCGCCGTCCGCGTCCGGCGGCGTCGTGCGCTCGTAGGCCAGCGTGATCGAGTCGCCCAATTCGATCAAGCAGACGGGGGGCAGCAGCCAACTGGCAGTCACGCGCTGGCCGTCCACGAACGTGCCGTTGCTGGAGCCGAGGTCGTGCAGCTCGTAGTCCGCGCCGACGCGCACCAGGCGCAGGTGCGCGCGGCTTACCTGGTCGTCGTTGATGACGATGGTGTTGTGCGGGCCGCGCCCCAGGGTGATCACATCGGTGTTCAGTTCGTAGACGGCTCCAGGGTCCGGCCCGCGCCGGACGGTCAAGCGTGTCATCATGTCCTTCCTTGCGTCGCGCCGACTGCGCTGCACAGTATTTGCTGCACTGTATTTAGTGTAACAGAACAGCGAATGCGGTGAAACACCCCTGTAGTAGGGTGCATTTGTGGACGCAGACCGCGCGGGCGGATAGACTAACGGCCAGCAGCAAGCGACAGGTGGTTTAACGCTGTGCACGATCTCAAGGATTTGATCGCCAGGCTGGGCGGCCAGCGCGTGCTGGTGATCGGCGACGTGCTGCTGGACGAGTACCTGGTAGGCCGGGCTGTCCGCCTCAGCCGCGAGGCCCCGGTGCCGGTGCTGGAATTCGAGCAGCGCCGGCTGATCCCCGGCGGCGCGGCCAACCCGGCCGCCAACATCGCGGCGTTGGGCAGCACCGCGGTGCAGGCCGGCGTAATCGGCTCTGACACCGCTGGCACGACGCTGCGCCAAGTGCTGCAGGCGCACGGCATCGAAACCAACGCGCTCGTCACCGACCCCGGCCGGCCCACCAGCGTCAAGATGCGCATCATGGCGCAGATGGGGCTGCGCTTTCCGCAGCAGGTGGCCCGGCTGGACACGCTGTCGCGCGAGCCAATCAGCGCCTCGATCGAGCGCCAGGTGCGCGCTGCCATCTCCGAGCAGATCGAGAGAGTGGGGGCCGTGCTGGCCTCGGATTACGACGGCGGCCTGCTCACGCCGTCGCTGGTGGAGACGCTGCGCAAGCTGGCCGGCGGCGCGCTGCTCAGCGCCGACGCCCAGGGCCACCTGGAGAAGTATGCCCGCTTCGGTCTGGTCAAGTGCAACGCCGACGACGCCCGCCGCGCCCTGGGGCGCGACCTGTGCGGCGACGACGCCTTCGCGGCAGCCGCCCGCGACCTGTGCGCGCGGCTGCGCTTGAGCCGGGCGATGGTCATCACGCGCGGGCCAGAGGGCGCCACTGTCGCCGAGGCCGGCGGCACGGTCACCCACTGCCCGGCCCCGGCCGTCTCCGACGTGTACGACGTGGTTGGCGCTGGCGATACCTTCGTGGCAGTGCTCACGCTGGCCGTGAACGCTGGCGCGTCCGTTCCCGCGGCGGCGCATCTGGCCAATTACGCCAGCGGGCTGGTGGTGCGGCGCGTGGGCAATTACGCCCCCACGCCCGCCGAGCTGCTGGGGGCGCTGGAACGCTGGCCGTGCCCGCCCGCCTCCTCCATCGCGTGACAAACAGGGTCGTGGCCGCCAGAAAACATGTGAATTTATGAAATTTGTCAAACTTTGGCCCGATATCGATTGACTCTTTACGCTTGAAACCGCATGACTGGCCCATAATAAAGGTGGATAAGGGGCGGATGTGTTGCGCTATAATTGAGACATGCGGCTTTACCCAACTCTTGTAATCTATCCATGACAGCGTGCCGCATGGGAGAAGCGTGCAGATGGCGAAAATTCTGTACATTGACGACAACGACGACAACCGCCTGCTGGTGCGTCGCGTGCTGCTAGCCTCCGACTACGGTTTCCAGTTCGAGGAAGCCAATACCGCCCACGCCGGCATCGAGCTGGCCCGGCGCAGCCTGCCCGATCTGATTCTGATGGACATCAGCATGCCCGATATGGACGGGCTGACGGCCACCGCCTTCATCCGCGATATCCCTCAGCTTCACGATGTGCCCATTGTCGCCCTCACCGCTAACGCCATGCAGGGCGACCGCGAGCGCACGCTGAACGCCGGCTGCGATGGTTACATCCGCAAACCTATTGACGTGGACCGTTTTCCCGACGAGATTCACGCCTATCTGAGGAGTCGCCGTTGATGAGCGAAACGAGACCCACCACGAAACCCCCCATCGAACCAGGCGAAGCGCACGTCCTAGTTGTGGAAGACAACGTGCCCAACTTTGTCCTGATCGCCCGCATGCTGGCCTTCATGGGCGTGCAGCGCTGCGAGTGGAAAACCTCCGGCTGGCAGGTCGTCCAGTTTGCTGACACCCTGCCGCGCATTGACCTGATCCTGATGGACATCCGCCTGCCCTACGAGGACGGCTACCAGGCGCTGCAGAAGGTGCGCGCCAACCCTCGCCTGAAGGACACCATCGTCTGCGCCGTCACCGCCGAAGCCAGCGAGGACCAGATGCGCCGCGCCCGCAAAGCCGGCTTCAACGGCTTCCTCGGCAAACCCCTTGACCCGGACCGCTTCCCATCGCAGATTCGCCGCCTGCTGGCCGGCGAAGAAGTGTGGGAGTGGAAGTAGACACAGCAGCAGTATCCGTAAGCGCTGCAACCGTGCGGGAGGACGCCCAGCATGAACCCCGTGCCTGACCTGGAACGCCTGTTAGACCTGGCGCGCACGCTCGACCGGGGCCTGCTGGACCGGCTGCCGCGCGACGCGCTGCTGCGCCAGGCGCTGCCCGCCGCGGCCGCCTGTCTGCCCGACGCGCGCGCCCTGCGCGTTTACCGCGTGCATGACGATGTCGCCGTGCTGGAAGCCGCCACGGACTGGCCCGACAGCGCGCGTGTCCCGCTGGCTGGAACCGCCCTGGGCGCGGCGCTCGACGCGGACGGCCCGCTGTTTGCAGCCGAAGACAGCGCCTGGGTCGTCCCCCTGACGGCCGGCGGCGTGCTGTACGGCCTGCTCGAAATCACCGCCGACGCCAACGCCGCCATCGCCGCCGAACGCGCGGCGCTGGTGGCCCTGCACCTGGCTGGGGCCGTGCGCCAGGCCGCGCTGGCGGACATCAACGCCCGCCTGAGCAAAGCGGCTGACCGTCACGGCGAACAGCTCGCCCGCGTGACCGGCTACGGCCAGCGGATTCAGGCCTCGCTGGATACCGCCGCTGTGCTGGAGGCCACGCTGCAGGCCATCAGCGAGGTTGTCCCGGCTGACCGCATCGAGATCGCCCTGTTCGACGCCGCTGATGGCAAGCTGCGCACCGTCGCACTGTACACCGGCGGCGAACGCTTCATCACGCTGCGCGGCGGCAGCGTCGTGCCGCTGGAGGGGACGCTGGCCGGCAGGGTGTGGAACGCGCGCGCGGGGCGCTATATCCCCGACGCGCAGGCTGCGCCAGAGCTGGCGACCGGCGGCCTGCAGGGCCTGCGCGCGCTGCTGGCGCTGCCGGTTTTCTCGCGCGTGGGGGTGCTGGCCGTGGCCACGCTGGGCAGCGCCCAGCCCGACGCCTACGCCCCTGCCGACATCGCCCTGGTAGAGCAGATGCTGGGCCTGCTGGCCAACGCGCTGGAGAACGCTATCGTCTACGACCGCAGCCAGCACGCCGCCCGCAACGAGGCGTTGGTCAACGTGATCTCCGAGCGCCTGCAGCAGCAGATGGATGTTCAGTCCATGTTCGACGTCGCCCTGACCGAGCTGGGCCGGGCCATCGGCGCGCAGCGCGCGCAGGTGCGCCTGCGCCCGCCCGCTGACCAGTGAGGTGCGCCCCATGAACCGCCTGCGCCGCCTGCTCGACACCCTATTCCCCGTTGAACGCTACGGCCCAACCGACCGCGACCGCGCGCGCGCCGTCTACACCATCAGCGTTCTCATGCTGGCCAGCGTCACCGCCCTGGTGCTGATGGCGCTGGCCGCGCCCAACACTCCCGAGCTGCTGGGCGTCTTTGCCTCCGCGCCGCTGCTGACTGCCACGATGGCGCTGTTCTACGCCAGCCTGGTGGCTGCCGTCGTTCTCGTGCGCCGGGGGCGGCTGCGCTGGGGCGCGGCCATCGTGATCCTGCTGTGGGTCGTCACCATGCTTGTGCCCAGCGCGCTCAACGGCCTGAGCAACCTGTTTCACGGCCAGCTTGTCGCCATCACCGTGCTGCTGCCAGCGCTGCTGCTGCGGCGGGCCGGCCTGCTGCTTGGCACGGGGATAGCGGCGGCCACTGTTTTTGCTGTTTACGCTGGCAGCTCCGATCAACTGGGTTTGATCATCCCCAGCAACCTGGTCAGCATTGGTATGACGGCTGCGCTTGCCTACTCGCTGCTGCGCCTGTCGTCGCTGGGCCGCGAGGAAGGCCTCAACCAGGCGCTGGCCGAGCGCCTCAAGCTGGCCGAGCTGACCGCCGAGATCGCCCAGCGCATCTCCAGCCGCAGCGCCCTGGCCGACGTGCTCAGCGAAACGGTGGAGGACATCGTCGCCAACTACCCTGACATCTACCACGCGCAGATTTTCCTGGTGGACAGCGTCGGTCTGCGCGCCCGGCTGGCCGCCAGCACTGGCCCAGTGGGCGGCGAACTGCTGGCGCGCGGCCACAGCCTAGAGGTAGGCAGCCGCAGCGTCATCGGCCAGGTGACCGGCCAGGGGCGCGTCGTGGTGGCCCGCGCCGGCGGGCAGGATGCCACCGTCCACCGCCGCAACGAGTACCTGCCGGAAACCCGCGTCGAGGCGGCTTTCCCGCTGCGCAGCGGCGGCCGCGTGATCGGCGCGCTGGATTTGCAGAGCAAGCTGGACGACGCCTTCCCAGAGCGCGACCTGCTGGTGTTCCAGACGCTGGCTGACCAGATCGCCATCGCCATTGACAACGCCCGCCTGTTCGAGGAAGCCCAGCGCAGCCTGGCCGAAAACCGCGCGCTGCTGGCCCAGAACGAGCGCGCGCTGCGCGATGTCGAGCGCTACGCTGCCCGCCTCGCCGGGCAGGCCTGGAGCCAGTTCCTCGACGGGCGGCCGTCTGCCGCCGGCCTCAGCCTGGACCTGGCCCGCGGCACGGCCAGCGATCAGGACGCCTGGCTGCCTGTGCTGGAGCGCGCCTTGGAATCCGGCCAGGTGGAGCAGGAGCGCGACAACGGCCACCTGCAGGTGGCCGTGCCGCTGCGCGTGCGCGGCGCTGCGCTGGGCGCGATGGCCTTCCAGGTGCCGGGGCTGGAGGCGCTGGCGCCGGAGGACCTCGCCCTGGCGCAGACCGTCGGCGATCGGCTGGGCCTGGCGCTGGAGAACGCCCGTCTGTTCGACGAAAGCCAGCGCGCCGCCCAGCGGCAGGCCTTCATCAACGAGATCAGCGCGCAGCTTCAAACCAGCACCAACGTAGAGGCGACGCTGCGCGCGGCCGCCCACAGCCTGCGCGATGTGCTGGGCGCGGGCCGCGTGACGATCCGCCTGGGCCAACCGCCTGGCGCTGACACCAGAAAGGACGGTGGCGCATGATCGCCTGGCTGCGAAACCTGCTGGCACAGGTTGAAATCCCTGAAAACGATCCCCTAGCGCGGCTGCGGCAGCGCTTTCTGCAGGGCGCAGCCGGGGCAGCCGCCCTGACGGCGCTTGTCGGCATACTCGCTCAGCTGGCCGTCCGTCCCACAGCGCCCGCCATGTTATCCGGCGCTGGCGTGTTCCTGGTGGGCATCACGCTGTTGGCGCTGACGCAGCAGCGGCGGCTGCGCATCGCCGCGCCGCTGCTCTTGGTCACGCTGATTGCCGCAACGTTCGCCGCCTCAGCCGTGCGCTACGCGTTCTTGCTCTATCTGCTGCTTGGCACGCTGGCGCTGTTCAGCGCGGCCACCCTGCTGCCGCGTTGGGCGTTCATCCTGACCAACGCAGTCATTTTCGCGCGCGGCTTCACCCTGCTGGGCACAGCGCTGGCCAGCGTGCCGCCCGACGCGCCCGAAGCGTTTTTTATCGAAACTGTGACCAATGCTGCGCTGATTCTATCGGTTCTGCTGATCGTAAGCGCGGTTTCCCGTTACATCGTCGAGCAGCTGCAAGGCGCAGTCCAGCAGACACAGCGCGCCGCCGACCGGCTGGCCGCCACCGCGCAGATCGCCCAGATCACGGCCGCCACGCTCGACCTGACCGAGCTGTTCAACCGCTCGGTCGAGCTGATCCGCGACTACTTCGGCTTCTACCACGTGCAGGTGTTCATGCTGGACGCGCGCGGCGAGTTCGCGGCGCTGGCCGCCAGCACCGGCGACGTCGGCCAGCAGCTCATGGCGCGCCAGCACCGGCTTCCAGTGGGGTCTACCAGCGTGATCGGGCGCGTGACCTACTTCGGCGAGCCAGTTATCGCCGCCGACACCGACCTCGACCCGCTGCATCGCCCCAACGACCTGCTGCCCGACACGCGCAGTGAAATGGCCGTGCCGATTTTCGACGGCGAGCGCGTCATCGGCGCGCTGGACGCGCAGAGCACCGTGCCGCGCGCCTTCACGCCGCTGGATGCGCAGGTGCTGCAAACACTGGCCGACCTGCTGGCAGTGGCCATCCGCAACGCGCGCCTGTTCGAGGAGAAAACGCGCGCCCTGGCCGAACAGGAGCGGCTTGTCCAGCAGGCGGACATCAACGTGCGCGAAATCCAGCGCCTGAACCAGCAGCTCACCCGCATCGGCTGGTCGCAGTTCCTGGAGCAGCGGCCGGACACCGCCGGCGTGACCCTGCGCGACGGCATCGTGCGCGCTGAGGCCGAGTGGAGCCAGCCGCTGATCGCGGCGGCCCGCACCGCGCAGCCGGTGGCCGACCGCGCTGGCGGCAGCCCCGGCTCAGTGGCTGTGCCCGTGACGCTGCGCGGCGAGGTGATCGGCGCAATCGAGGTTGAGCCAGGCAGTCTTATGCCTCCCGCCGACGTGGTCGCTGTCTTGGAGGCCGTGGCGCAGCGCCTGGCCCTCAGCCTAGACAACGCCCGCCTGTTTGAAGAAGCCAACCTGGCCACCGCCCAGGAGCAGCGCATCAACGCCATCGCCACGCAGTACCAATCGGTGAACAGCGTGGACGACCTGCTGCGCGTCACACTGACCGAGCTGAGCGAGACGCTGGGCGCGCGGCGCGGCGCGATCCGCCTGGGCAGCGTTGGCTCCACTAACGGAGACACGGCCCAATGAACATTGTTCGCCGCTGGACTCGGCGCATTCACGTCACCTATCCCAACCCGCTTGACCGGGGCAGTGCGCTGGCCCTGATGTGGATCAACCTGGCGGCGGGGGCCGTCTGGCTGCCGCTCGCTGTCTTTTACCTGGTGCCGCGGTTTAGCGCTGGCGCTGACCGCAGCCTGCTGGCTGCCCTGGCGATTGTTGGCACGCCGATTGCGGTGTACGCCGTCCATTCGCTGGTGCTGAACAACCGGCTGGAGTGGGCGCAGCGGCTGGCGGTGGCCGGGCTGTTGGGCGTTACGCTTGGCCCACTGATGATCAACCAAGGGCAGGAAACGCCGCTGGCGCTGCTGCTGCTGCCGGTGGCGGCCGCCGGCGTGATGCGCCGGCGGGCCGAACTGCTGCTGGTGACGCTGTTGGTGACGGCTGGCGCGGCGCTTGGCACGCTCGGCGGCCCGCTGGCCAGCCGCGCCCAGCCCGATCCAGCAGCCGTAGAGGAGCTGGCAGCGGCGCTGGCCAGCGCCTGGCTGGTCGCCCTGCTGGCCAGCGCGTTCAAAGGGCACGAGGGCGGCGTGGTGACGGGCGCGCTGCGCGCCAGCGGGCAGACCGCTCTGCTGGGCGAGCTGAGCGACCGCCTGAACACCGCCGACGACGAAAACGCTGTGTTGGTGGCCGTCGCCGAAACGATCACCGACAAAATGCTGTACACCGCCTGCCATTTCTATCTGTTCGACGGCCAGAACCGGCTCAACCGGCACGTGCGCACCGGCATGGGCACGCGCCACGCCGTCAGCCCAGCGCGTTTTGAGGGCGAGCGCGAGAACGCCATCGGCCAGGCGCTGCACGCCCGCGAGACGGTGGTCGTCTCTGCCGCCGAGCCGCTGGCGCGGCGCAGCCACCTGCTGTCCTCGGCGCGCTGTGGGGCCGCTGTGCCGCTGCTGGCCGGCGAGCGCGTGCTGGGCGCGCTGGACGTGCAGAGCAGCCAAGCCGATCCGCCGCCGTTCGAGGGCCTGAACCTGGCCCTGCTGGAGCTGACCGCGCGCATGGCGGCGGGGGCGCTGGCGCGCGTGCGCGAGGCTGCGCTGCTGCAGCGCACACTGGCCGAGCAGGAGGACACACTGGCGGGCCTGCGCGCCGAAGTGGGCCAACTGCGCCAGCGCGCCCTGGCCGGCGGCGGCGATTGGGCCAGCTACATCCAAGGGCGCGGCCAGAGCGCGTTCGGTTTCGACCTGCGGCGCGAGGGCATGACGATCACGCCCGCCGCCGACCTGCCCGACACGCTGCGCCCCGCGCTGGCGCGCGGCGAGCCGGTGGTGCTCACCCAGGGCAGCGTGCAGGTTGTCAATGTGCCGATCCGCCTGCGCGACGAGGTGCTGGGCGCGATGGCCTTCACCCTGCCGCCCGGCCGCCAGGCGACTGAGCGCCAGATGGACACCGTGCGGGCGGTGGCCGAGCGTCTGGCGCTGGCGCTGGAAAACGTCCGGCTGATCGAGCAGAGCCAAGCCCAGGCCACCCGCGAACGGCGCGCCAGTGAGGTCTCCAACCTGCTGATCGGCCAGCAGGACGTGAACGCAGTGCTGAAGCTTGCCGCTGAGCGCTTTAATGAGGCGCTGGGCGCGGTCTACACCCACATCTATCTGGAACCGGCTGCCAGCCCGGCGCCAGACGAGGAGGCGGCCCGATGACCCGTCACTGGAATATCCTGGCCTGGCCTATCTGGGCCAAGCTGCTGGCTGGATTCGTCGTTGCGGTGGTTGTGCCGGTGGTGCTGCTGCTGGTGCTGGTCGTGCGCGGCATCCGCGAAATTGACCTCGCCAACGCCGAATCGGCCGTTGCCCAGTTCGGCGCGCAGCAGGCTCAGGCGCTGGCCAGCGCGTTTGCCCTGGCCAGCAACAGCCTGAACGACTACATCCAGACGCCTACCTTCCGCTCGCTGCTGCTGGAGCTGATCCCAGCCGGGCGCGCTGGCGACGCCGTCGTTGACCCGCTCGATCAGGCGCGCCTGGTGGGCAACATGCAGGACGGCCTGCTCAACCGGTCGGCCAGCACGTTCACGCGGCTGACCCTGCTCAACTCCAGCGGGCAGGTGATGGCGCAGGCCGCGCCGGGGCGCAGCATCGAGGTGACGATGGGCGAGAGCATGGCGCTCAGCGCGGCCTACCGCGCCGCCACGCTGGCCTACACGCGCGGCCAGACGCAGGCCGTCGTCGTGAGCGAGGAGGGCGGCCAGCCGGTGATCGAGATCGTCAACGTGCTGTTCCGCTACAACGTCGTCGAGTTCCGCCAGTTCCAACTGCCCATCGCCTACCTGGTGGCGCGGCTGAACCCGGCCTTCACCGTTTACGACAAGCTGCCGCCTGTTACTGCGCCTGATCAGCCGCGCGCCTACCTGGTGTCGCGCGGTGGCGTGGTCATCGCCGACGGCGCGGCCCGCTCTGGCGCGACCGACCTGGCCACCTCGGAGCTGGTGCGCGCCGCGCTCGCCGGCGCGCCGCAGGTGGCGCGGGCCAGCGAAGGCACAGCCGATGAGGTAGTGCGCTACGCCGTCCTCATCGAAAACACGCCGCTCGTTCTCATCAGCGAGCGCGCGACCAACTCCGTCGCCAGCCAGATGCACGGCTACCTGCTGACGCGCGGCTTCCCGCTGCTGATGGGCCTCACGCTGCTGGCCCTGCTGCTGGCGCTACTGTTCAACCAGTTCCTCACGCCGCCGCTGCGCCGCCTGACGCAGGCCATGCAGACCACAGGCCGCGTCAGCTTCGACAGCCCTGTGCCCGACGTTAACCGCGGCGACGAAATCGGCGACCTGGCGCGCGCCTTTGCCGACATGCGCCGCGAAATCGCCGAGCTGGTGCACGGCCTAACGCTGAGCGTCTCCGAGCGCGAACGCGACATCAGCGCCACCCAGGACATCAGCCGCTTCGCCGCCGCTCAGCGCGATCTGCAGCACTTGATTGACCGGGTGGTTAACCTGATCGTGGATCGCTTCCCCAACATTTACCACGCCCAGATTTTCCTGCTCGACGACGAAGGCCGCTACGCTGTGCTGCGCGCCAGCACCGGCGAGGCTGGTGCACAGCTGCTGGCGCGCGGCCACCGCCTGGAGGTGGGCAGCCGCAGCGTTATCGGCCAGGTGACCAGCTTGGGGCAGACGATAGTGGCCCGCGACATCGGCGCCAGCGACATTCACCGCCGCAACGAATTCCTGCCCGACACGCGCGCCGAGCTGGCCGTCCCCCTGCGCGTCGGCAACCGCGTGATCGGCGCGCTGGACGTGCAGAGCTTCCTGCGCGACACCTTCAGCGCCGACCAGACGCGCGTGCTGCAGACCATGGCGGATCAGATCGCCATCGCCATCGAGAACGCGCGCCTCTACCAGGAAGCGCAGCGCAGCGCCAGCGACGAGGCGCGCCGCCAGCGCGCGCTCACCCGCTACGCCTGGCGCCAGTACCTCTACGACGAGCGCGCCGCCCGCCTGGAGAGCGCAGCCGGCCGCGCGTCCAGCCTGGAAGCCCTCGACGACCTGCGCCGCGCCGCCGCCGCGCGCGGCGAGGCAGTGGTAGGCCAGCCCACGCCGCACCACACCGTCGCCTTCGCCGTGCCCATTCGCCTGCGCGGCGAGACGCTGGGCGCGGTGGCCTGGGAGGTGGCCCAGGCCGGCTTCGACCGCAACAAGGTGCTGCTGGCCCAAGAGCTGACCGACCGCCTCGCCGTCAGCCTGGAGAACGCCCGCCTGTTCACCCAGAGCCAGCGCGCTGCCGAGCGCGAGCGCTTGGTCAACGAGATCAGCGCGCGCCTGACCGGCCAAACCGACATTGACCACATCCTGCGCACTGCAGTGCGCGAGGTAGGCCAGGCGCTGCGCGCGCCGCAGGTGACTATCAGCCTGCGCCCCGCCCCCAACAACAGCCCAGAGAGCGCCAACGGCCGCTCCAACGGCCAAACGGGCGAACACACGGAGGCCAGTGACGTATGATCGAATGGCTGCGGACTCGCTTCGGCCCGGCGCGCCTGCTGCGCGGGCCCGTCAACAGGCTGCTGGTGGTAATCGTGCTGGCCGCTTTCGCGGCTGTCGGCCTGCTGGGCGCGGCCTCCGTGCGCGAGACCGCGCGCCTGCGCGTGGGCGACAGCCACCGCTTCGCCCTCGACAGCCTGGAGTACCAGCTCAACGGGCGCGTCGAGCGCATTACGCTTGACGCCCGCGGCCTGGCCGAGCTGAACATCACCCGCCAGTATGCCCTTACTGCTCACGAGAGCGAAATGCGCAATGTCGCCGGCCGCGCCGACGTCGTGCGCGAGTTCCTGCGCCTGCTCGACCGCCACCCGGACTCCTACCTGGCCATCCGCTATATCACGCCGGACGGCGAGGCGCGCATCGAAACCATGAACGCGCTGGAAGGCAGCGTCATGACCCCCCTCGGCGAGGGCCGCGCCTTCGCCGGCGATCCGCTGCTGGCGCGCGTTATGGCCGGCCGCCCAGGCGAGGTGTTCGTCGGCACGCTGCTGCGCCAGGTGGACGACGCCGGCCAGCCGCTGCACCCGCCGCAAACGCTGCTGCGCGTCGCCACACCGGTGCGCTTCTTCGACACCGCCCAGAACGTGCTGGGCGCCGTGGTGATAGACGTGCGCGGCGCGGCGGTGCTGGACGCAGTCAGCAGCGCGCCCAGCCCTGGCCAGCGCCTGCTGCTGCTGAACCGAGAAGGCCAGATCATCGCCGACAGCGACGACCCGCTGCGCGATTACCTGCTGGAGGTCCCGCCGGACACCGGCAGCGATTTTGCGCGCATCGCGGCCAACGAAGCCCCCGCCAACGCCGCCCTTGAGCGCCAGTTGGCGGCGCTGGCCGCCGGCGCGCTGGCGCAGGACGCGGGCGGCTACCTGGCCTCGGCGCGCAGCCTGGACAACCTGCCGTTCGCTGACGCGCCGCTGCAGTTGGTGCTGCTGGAAACGCCGGACGCCCTGAGCGCGGCCAACGAGACGGCGCTGGCCGTCCTGGTGGGCGCGCTGGTCGTGGGCGCGGGCGTGAGCGCCGCCGCCGTGTGGGCGCTCAACCGCACAGCCGCGCCGGTCGAGCGCGCCCGCCGGCTGGCAGCGCAGCTCGCCGAGCGGGGAGCGGCTGGCAGGCCGTCCGACAGCCCCGACGACGACCTCGCGGCCGCGCTCAGCGACGTATCCGCCCGCCTGACCAGCCTCAGCGCCGAGATGGAGCGGCAGCGGCAGCGGCTGGCTCACAACATGGAACTGGCCACGCGCATCGCCCGCGAGGCCGCCATGCTGCGCGACCTGGACGCGCTGGCCAACCGCGTTCTGGCGCTGGTGTGCGACGAATTCGGCTACGATCACGCTCAGGTGTTCCTGCTGGACGACGCCGGCGTGAACGCTGTCCTGGTGTACAGCCGGGGCGCGGCTGGCGCTCGCCTGCTGGCCGCCGGGCTTAAAGTGCCGGTGGGCGGTTCTTCCGCAGTGGGCCGCGTGACCGCCAGCGGCCGCCCGCTCGTGCTGGACGGCCTGGACGGCAGCGCCGGAGACGACGGCCTGCTGCTGGGCATGCGCGCCCGGCTGGTGGCGCCGCTGTACACCGAGAGCGCCGTCACCGGCGCGTTTGACGTGCAAAGCGCCTCCCCGCAGCTGTTTGGCGAGTTCGAGGTGCAGGCCCTCACGCTGCTGGCTGGCCAGCTCACGCTGGCGCTGCACAACGCCCGCCTGATGATGCAGGCCGAACAGCGCGGCCGCGAGTTGGAGGCGCTCAACCGCCAGCGCATTCGCGCCGCCTGGGAGGGCGCCGAGACGCGCTTCGGCCTGGAGCGCGCCTACAGCTATGACCTGCGCCGTGTTGTCCCCGAGGCCGAGCCGCCGCTGCCGCTGGCCGTCAGTGTCCCCATTCGCATCGGCGCAGAGGTGGTGGGCACGCTCGACGCCGCCCCGCCCGCTGGCCAGCCGTTCAGCGACGACGAGCAGGTCGTGATGCGCGCCGTGGCCGACCGCCTGGCGCTGGCGCTGGAGAACGCCCGCCTGTTCCAAGAGACACAGTTCAGCCTGCGCGAGACCTCGGCGCTGTACGAGCTGAACCGCCGCCTGAACGAGACCGATTCGCTGGCGGGCATCATCCAGGCTGTGATCGAGACCGTCATGCCCCAGGCCGCCAGCGGGCAGATTTTGACGTTCGAGAACGACACGCCGGCCGACAGGCCAGAGGCGCTGCACCTAATCGCCGCCTGGCCTGACGCTGACGGCGGCGTCCCGGCGCGGCCGGAACGCCTTCAGATCGGCGCGCACCCCTTCCTGCAGGCGCTCCAGCCCGACCGCGTGACGGTGGTGAACGACATCGCCCGCGACGCGCGCCTGGACGACCGGCTCAAGCACATCTTCCGCATGGTGGGCGCGGCGGCGCTGGCGGTCGTGCCGCTGAACGTGCGCGGCCTGTGGCGCGGCGTGCTGGCGCTGGAGTTCCCCGCGCCGCGCGCCTTTACCGAACAAGAAGGCCGCATCTACACGGCGCTGATTGACCAGGCGGGCGTGGCCGTGGACAACCGCCTGCTGCTGCGCCAGACCGAGATGACGCTGACGCAGATCGAGCGCCTGTACGGGGCCAGCCGCGCCATCAACACCGCCCAGTCCATGCTTGACCTGGTGCAGGCTGTCGTCGCCACGTCCAACGACGCGCGCCTAGATTACGCCCTCAGCCTGCTGGAAGGCGACCTGGACGCCCAGGGCTGGCCCACCCGCGAGCGCCTGGTGGCGCTCACGCACGGCGGCGCGGTGTACGAGCACAACCGCCTTTACGGCCTGCTGCTGCCGGCCAGCTCGCCCATACGCAGCCGCGAGCCGGTGGCTCTGGAGGCCGGCGACCCCGCTTGGCCGCTGGTGGTGGCTCTGCGCGCCGAGGGGGCGCACTACTGCGCCGTTTTCCCGCTGTTCAGCGCCAATCAGCCGGTAGCCCTGTTCTACGTGTTGGCCTACGAACCCTATGAGATGGCGCTGGAGGACTACGAGGTTTACGTGGCGCTGGCCGGCCAGATGAGCACGGTGCTGCAGAACCGCCGCCTGCTGGAGCAAACTGCGCAGGCCTTGGACGAAACGCGCCGCCTCTACGCGGCCAGCCGCGCCATCAGCGAGGCAGCGGACTCGCTGGCCGTCTACCAGGCCGCCGCCGCTCACCTGTCCACCGTGGCCGAGCGCGTCAGCCGCGTGCAGCTGCTGCTGGCCTGGCCTGAGCCAAGCCTTGACGCGCCTTTCCTGGAGTACGCTTTCGTGTGGACGCCAGCCGGTGTAGACGAAGCGGCGGCTGGCCAGCGTGTGCGCGCCGCCGACACGCCCTACCTGCGGCTGGCGGCTGGCGGGCAGGCCCAGCAGTTCGACAACGTGGACCGCGACCTGGCCGGCGACCAGGACGCGCTGCAAACGCTGCGCGCGGAAGGCGCTGTGAGTATGGTGGTCGCCCCGCTGCGGTCGCGCCACAAGTGGCTGGGCGCGCTGGTGTGCCACAGCGACCGCCCGCAGGCCTTCGAAGAAGCAGACACGCGCTTCGTGCAGGCGGTGGCGGATCAGGTCGCGCTGGCTGTCGAGAACCGCCAGCTCTTCGCCGAGGCTCAGGCCGAGGCCCGCCGGGCGCTGGCCCTGGCCGAGGCCGGCCAGCTCGCCGCCCGCATCGGCGCGGACTTCACGCGCAGCATCAGCGAGGTGTACGCCACTGTCGCCAAGGCCGCCGGCTACGACCGCTGGCTGCTGGCCCTGCGCCCCGATGACAGCCTCGACGACCTGGAGGTAGTGGTGCAGCACGGCCCGGCGCAGGCCGGCCTAGACGTGGGCAGCCGCCTGAACATCGCGCGTTCAGAACACATCCTGGCCCGCGCCGCCCAGCAGCGCCAGGTGATCGTCGCCAACAGCCCTACCGCCGACGGCGGGCTGAGCGCAGCCGACCAGGCCGCTGCCGGCAAGCGCCTCAGCGCGCCGGTTGCCGTGGGCGACCAGGTGCTGGGCGCGCTGCTGGTGGGCCGCCCGCTGCACGAGGCCGATCTCACCGAGCGCGACGTTCAGCTGGTCACCACGCTGGCGGCTCAGGTAGCCGTCGCTGTGGAAAACCGCCGCCTGTTCCGCGCTGTCGAGGCCGAGCGCCAGACGCTGCGCTCCATCCTGGACACGATGCCGGCCGGCGTGCTGGTGCTGGACGCCGCCACCTTCCACCCCATCGAGTTCAACGCTCGAATAGAGAGCCTGCTGGGGCGGCGTGTGGACGCCAACCGGCCGTTCAGCGCTGACGACTACCAGATTTTCCGCACCGGCACTGCCATGCGCTACACCGACCGCGATCTGCCCATCTTCACAGCCGCCGAGACCGGCGCGCCAGCCTCGATTGACGACCTGGTGGTGCTGCACGACGACGGCGGGCAGATTGACCTGCTCATGAGCGCCGCCCCCATCCGCGACAGCAGCGGCAGCATCAGCGCGATCGTGGCCGCCGTAGAGGACATCAGCGGCCTGCGCGGCCTGGAGAGCGCGCTGCAGGACAACCTGCGCGAGACAATTGCGCTGTTCGAGGCCACCCGCGCCCTGTCCGAGGCCGCCAGCACCGACGACGTGCTGGACACGCTGCTGGCCCAGCTTGTCACCATCGAGCCGGACGACGCGGCCGTCGCCATCTACGACGCGGCCAGCGGCCAGACGCGCGTCGCGCGCGCGCTGGCTTCTAACCCCGCCGACGTGACGCTGCCAGCGGCGCTGCTGCTGCCGGATGGGCCGGTGATGGTGAGCGACGTCGCCCACAGCAGCTATCTCAACCAAGCCGACCGCGCCGCGCTGGCGCAGATGGGCGCGCGCGCGCTGGCCACCTTCCCGCTGCGCGCCCCCCAACGCGACGAGCCGCTGGGCTGGCTGGCGCTGTTCTTCGCCGCCCCGCACGACTTCACGCCAGAGGAGGACCGCTTCCTCACTACCCTGGCCGACGGCGGCGCTGTCGCGCTGGATAACCGCTACCTGTTCGCCAGCACGCAGCGCGCGCTGCACGAGGCCAGCACGCTCTACCGCGCCAGCCGCGCCCTGGCCGACGCTGCCAGCCCGGCCGATGTGCTGCAGGCGGCCGTCGAGCACCTGGCCGCCGACACAACCGGCCAGGTGTTCCTGGCCCTGCTGGACGCCCCAGCCTGGGACAGCAGCGGCGCGCGCGCTGAAGTGGCAGCCTGCTGGGCCGCCGACGGCTCGGCCGACCTGCTGGGCGCTGAGTTCACACCGGAGTCGTTCCCGGCGTGGCGGCTGCTGGCCGCGCCCGCCCTGCTGACCGTGGCCGACAGCGCGAGCGACCCCAACCTGAGCGCAGCCGAACGCGCGGCCCTGGCGCAGATGGGCGCGCGCGCGCTGGTCGTCCTGCCGCTGCGCGTAGCCAACCGGCCGCTGGGCGCGCTCTGGCTGGCGTCCACCGCGCCAGGCGAGCCGGACGAGCGGGGCCGCCGTGTGCTGCAGGCGTTCATGGAGCAGGCATCGCTCACTATCGAGGCCGCTCGCCTGGTGCAGCAGACAGAGGACCGCGCCCGCCAGCTGGCCACCTCGGCCCAGGTGAGCCGGTTCGCCACCTCGGTGCTCGACCTCGACGTGCTGCTGCCGCGCCTGGTGGACTTGATCCGCGACGCCTTCGGCTACGACCACGTGCAGGTGTTCCTGATGGATCACCAGGGAGAAAACGCCGTGCTGCGCGCCAGCACGGGCGAGGCTGGCCGGGCGCTGCTGAGCATCGGCCACAGCCTGCCCAAAGGCTCCAGCAGCGTGATCGGCCAGACGGTCGCCACCGGCCAGCCGGTGATCGCGCTCGACACCGGCCGCTCGGACGTTGTCCACCGGCCCAACCCGTACCTGCCCAACACCCGCTCGGAGCTGGCCCTGCCCCTGCTGGTGCAGGAGCAGGTGGTGGGCGCGCTCGACGTGCAGTCGAACCGGCCCAACGCCTTCGACCAGGAGGACGTGACCGTGCTGACGGCGCTGGCCGCGCAGATCGCTGTCGCTATCGAGAACGCGCGCCTGTTCCGCCAGTCCGAACGCCGCGCCAGCGACATGAGCCTGCTGTTTGCCGTGACCACCGCGGCCGCGGCCGCCGAGAACCTGGCCGAAGCGCTGGACAACGTGGCGCAGGACCTGCGCGAGTCGCTGGAGGCGCTGGCGGTGGGCATCTATCTGCCGCGCACCTACGTTGACGAGCTGAACGATGCGCTGCAAGTGCGGCTGGAGCTGGCGGCTGCAGCCGGCAGCAGCCGGCCGCTGGCGGACCTGCCCGCCGTAACAGTTGGCGACCCCACAAACGCGATTGGCATCGCGGCGGCCAGCTTGCGCTCGCGCATCATCAACCAGCTTGAACCGGGCAGCCTGTACCGGCCGCTGGTGGCCAGCGCCCAATCGGCCGTGATCGTGCCGCTGGCCAGCGGGTCGCAGCTTGTGGGCCTGATCACAATGGAGAGCGCCGCGCCGTTCGCCTACACGCCGGAGACGCTCACGCTGCTGCAAACGATGGGCGGCACGCTGTCCGCCATCATCCAGAATGCCCAACTGCTGGAGCAGCTCCAGCACACCAACGAGCAGCTGCGCGAGCTGGACCGCGTCAAGAGCGAGTTCCTGGCCAACATGAGCCACGAGCTGCGCACGCCGCTCAACTCGATCATCGGCTTCAGCCGCGTAATCCTAAAGGGCATTGACGGCCCGCTGACCGAGATGCAGGAGCACGACCTCACCACGATCTACAACAGCGGCCAGCACCTGCTGGGCCTGATCAACGACATCCTCGACCAGGCCAAGATCGCCTCCGGCAAGATGGACCTCAAGCTGGACTACTTCGACATCAAGCCGGTGCTGGAGGGCGTGCGCTCGATCGGCATCGGCCTGGTGAAGGACAAGCCGATCACCATCGCGCTCGACGTGCAGTCCGGCCTGCCGAAAGTTTACGGCGACGAATTCCGCACGCGCCAAGTGCTGCTCAATCTGGTTTCCAACGCGGCCAAGTTCACGCAGCAGGGTTCGATCACGCTGTCCGTGTACACCGTGACCGGCGAGGCTGGCCGGCGCTTCGTGCGCGTGGACGTGACGGACACCGGCATCGGCATCGCCGCCAAGGACATGCCGCTGCTGTTCGAGGCTTTCCGCCAGGTGGACTCGTCGCTGACGCGCACGGCGGGCGGAACCGGCCTTGGCCTGCCCATCTCCAAGTCGTTGGTGGAGATGCAGGGCGGCGAGATGCTGGTGGAGTCGCGGGTAGGCCAGGGATCCACCTTCAGCATCACCATCCCCACGCAGCCAGCCGCCGGCAGCGCAGCCGAGCGCCACGAGCAGCCGGTTGAGGCCGCCGCTGACTCTGCGGGCAGCAGCAACGACACCCTGCGCCTGACCGTCAGCGACAGCCAGACAGGCAGCCGCGACACGGCCACCGTGCCTGCCGTCATGCCCAAGCGCCAGGTGCTGCTCATCGAGGAAATTGCCGACCGCGTAGATCAGTTCCGCCGGGTCATTCAGCGCGACGGCTTCGACGTGTTCACCGCCTCCACCACGCTAGAGGCCGAGGCAATGGCCAGCGGGCTGCGCCCGTCGGTCATCGTGATGGACGTGAACTTCGCCGGCGGCCAGGGCTGGGACATCCTGGACACACTCAAGCAGCGCGAGGACACCAGCGACATACCGGTGGTGGTGGTCACGCTCAGCGACGAGGCCGAGCGCGCCTACCAAGCCGGGGCGCACGCCTTCCTGCAGCACCCGATCGTGCCAGAGCAGCTCTCGCAGGCCGTGCTGGACGCCGAACAGGCCGCCAGCGTCAGCCGCATCCTCATCATTGACGACCAGCCAGAGAGCGCCCGCCTGCTGAAAGAGCTGCTGGACGAAAGCGGGCACTACCGCGTATTCGCCGCGCCAGACGGCGCGGCCGGGGTCTCGCTGGTGGCGCGCCGCCGGCCCGACCTGGTCATCCTGGACCTGAACATGCCGGGCAAGGACGGTTTCGAGGTGCTCGATGAGCTGCGCGCCAACCCGGAGACCAGCAGCATCCCTGTGCTGGTGGTGACCAACCGCGCCCTCAACCCTGAAGACCGCGCGCGGCTGGCGCACGTCCGCGTGTTCCAGAAAACAGAGCTGAACGGCGCAAGCCCGCAGCAGTTCATCCGCGACGTTCAGGCGCACCTGGAGCGCAACGGGGGCTAAATCTCACAAACCTCGCCGCGGCCCTCTCCACTGGCGAGGGGCTTTCCCCGTGTCCGCGTGGAGAGGGTGGGCGGTGAGGCCGGCATGGATCGCAATTCGACAACCACGAGGACGTTTTGACCAGCACAGCCAAACACATCGAACTCGAATGCATCAACTGCCGCGCGCGCGTCCCGCTGGACAAGAACGTCTCCGGCTGCCCGCGCTGCGGCGAGAACATCTTAGAGGCGCGCTACGACCTCAGCGGCCTGGACCCGGCCGCCTGGATGGAGGCGCTGCGGGCGCGGCCAGTCGGCCTGTGGCGCTATCACGAAGTGCTGCCGATTTACGACACGGGGAACATCGTCTCGTTGGGCGAGGGCGGCACACCGCTGGTGAAATCGCGCGCGCTGGCCGCCAGCCTGGGCCTGAAGCACCTGTACATCAAGGACGAGCGCCAGATGCCCACCGGCAGCTTCAAGGACCGGCAGGCCACCGTCGCCATCTCCGCCCTGCGCGAGATGGGCGTGGACGAGCTGGTGGTGGCCAGCACCGGCAACGTGGCCATCGCCTACGCCGCCTACTGCGCCCGCGCCGGCATCAAGCTGTGGGCCTTCTTCCCCAGCCTGGCCCCCGCCGACAAGATGCGCGAGGCCGCGCTCTACGGCGCAGAGGTGATGAAGATCACCGGCACATACGACCAGACCAAAGAGCTGGCCGCGCGCTTCGCCCGCACCAAGGGCGTCTTTCTGGACCGGGGCATCAAGAGCGTGGCGGCTATCGAGGCGATGAAGACGATGGCCTATGAGATCGCCGAGCAGCTCGGTCACGAGCTGGAGGGCGGCAGGCGCTGGCGCGCGCCGGACTGGTTCCTGCAGGGCGTCAGCGGGGGCATGGGGCCGATCGGCGTGGGCAAGGGCTTCCGCGAGATGCTCGACTTCGGCATGGTGGACAGCATGCCGAAGATGGGCATCGTCCAGTCCGCCGGCTGCGCGCCGATGGTGGAGGCGTGGCAGCGCGGCCAGCGCATCGCCACGCCCATCGAACGGCCGGAGACGATCATCGCCACGCTGGCCACCGGCAACCCCGGCCGCGCCTACGAGCTGCTCTACGACTATGTGCAGGCCTACGGCGGCTATTTCGTCAGCGCCAACGACCAGGAGGCCTTCAGCGCCATCCGCATCCTGGCGCGCAACGACGGCATGTCCGTTGAGCCGGCGGTGGGCGTGACGTTCGCCGGGCTGTTCAAGATGGTGCAGAAAGGCATCATCAAGCCGGACGACGTGGTGGTGGTCAACGGCTCTGGCCACACGATGCCGGTGGAAACGCAGATTCTCGATGAACAGTGGCAGCGCTCGATTGACCTGTCGGTGCGCTCAGCCGCGCCGGTGCTGCCGGAGGAGGGCCTGCTGGCGGCGCTGGAGCAGATGGACGCGCTGGTGCGGCGCGTCGTGCTGGTGGAGGACAACGCCGACGCCGCCCGCCTCATCAGCCGCATCCTGCAGGCGCGCGGCAGCTGCGACGTGCGCGTGGCCGCTAACGGCGCGGATGGCTTGGCGCTCATCCGCGAGACGCGCCCGGACCTGGTCATCACCGACCTGATGATGCCTGGCGTAGACGGTTTCACGCTGATTGACGCCATGAAGGCCGACTCAACCATGAACCACATTCCCATCATCGTAGTGACGGCCAAGGAGCTGACCGCCAAAGAGCGCGCGCGCCTCGGTGGGCAGATCAACCTGCTGCTGCAGAAAGGCTCGTTCATTGACGAGGACTTTGTGGCCAGCTTGATCAGCGAGCTGAGCTGAGAGGTCACGCGCCGTGCGCGCCCGCGCGTCTGTTTACCTGCCAGCCTTGGCGGCGGCTGTCCTCACGCCGCTGTTCCTGGGCGTTGCGCCGGTTTTCGGCAAGCTGGCCATCACCGCCGGCGCGGCTCCGTTCGGCGTGGCGGCGCTGCGCACGGCGGGTGCGGTGCTGCTGCTGTGGGCGGTGTACCTGGCGCTGTTCCGGCGCTTTATTTACATCTACCCGGCCGGCTTGCTCGGCTGCGTCGTGATCGGCGTGGTGAACGGCATTGGCTCGCTGTTTTACTACGGCGGGCTGGGTCTGCTGGACGCCTCGCTGACGCAGCTGCTCAACGGCACGTACCTAGTGTTCGCTGTGCTGCTCACGCGCATTGGCGGCGAGCGCCTGGACCGCCGGATGCTGCTGCGCGTGGCGCTGGCGCTGGCCGCGCTGGTGCTGCTTACCGGCTTCGGCAGCAGACCGGTGGACTGGCTGGGCGTGGGCCTGATGCTGGGCAGCGCCATCACCTTCGCCGGCACGGTCATCCTCAGCCAGTACGTGCTGCTGGAGATGCCCGCGCCCACCATGACACTCTACTCGCTCAGCACAATGGCGGTGCTGGTGCTGATGGTGTGGCTGGCGGCGGGCGCGCCGGGGCTGGCCGCCGCCGCCGGCCCGGCGCTGACGCCGATCGCGCTGCTGGCGGTGACGACGGCGCTGTCGCGGCTGGCGATGTACAGCGGCATCAAAATCCTGGGCGGCATGCAGACGGCTGTCCTGGCGGTGGCCGAGATCGGCGTGGCACTGGTGCTGGCCTTTCTACTGCTGGGCGAGCGCCTGACGGCAATGCAGGTGGTGGGCGTAGGGCTGCTTACGGCCAGCCTGCTGCTGGTGCGCGCCCGCGACCTGGCCTCGGCCCGCTTCAACCCCGGCGCGCTGTTGGTGCAGAACATGGCCGCCCAACAGTTCCAGTGGATCGCCTTTCACCGCGCTTTCGCCCGCGCCCCGCTGGACGCCGATGACGACGTGATGGCCAAAGTGACTACGCGCGAGATGCGCGCCATCCAGCGCATGATGGGCGTGGACACCGGCCCGCTCAATCCCTTCCCCATCGTCAACCCGACGGCGCACTACAGCGTGGACCTGCGCGCTTTCCTGGACGAAACGCAGCCGCCAGACGACGAAAAACCGCCGTCGCCCTAGCGCCTGCGTTATAATTCGCGGCCATGAATGCGCACGCTGCATCGCCCACCCTGATCTGTGCCGACTGCGGGCAGGCCGCCGGGCCGCTGGACTGGCACTGCGACGGCCACCCGCTGGAGATCGCCGGCGCGCCGCCGTTCGACGCCGCCGCCATTGACGCGGGCGCGTGGAGCATGTGGCGCTACGCCGCCGCGCTGCCGGTGGCGCGGCGCGTCTCGCTGGGCGAGGGCCTGACGCCGCTCGTCCCAGTGCAGGCCGGCGGGATGCGCTTTCACGCCAAGCTGGAGTACCTCAACCCGACCGGCTCGTACAAGGACCGCGGCACGGCTGCGCTGCTCAGCCACATGCTGGCGCACGGCGTGGCGGCCGTCGTCGAGGACTCATCGGGCAACGCGGGCGCATCGCTGGCGGCCTACTGCGCCGCCGCTGGCGTGCGGGCGCGGGTGTACGTCCCGGCGGGCGCGCCGGCGGGCAAGAAGCGCCTGATCGAGCGCTTTGGCGCGGCGCTGGTCGAAATCCCCGGCCCGCGCGCCGCCGCCGCTGACGCCGTGCGCCAGGCCGCCCAAAACACCCCCTACGCCAGCCACGCCTGGAGTCCCTATTTCATTGCCGGGCAGATGACGTGCGCCTGGGAAATCTGGGAGCAGTTGGGGCGGCGCGCGCCGGACGCGATCGTGTGCCCAGTGGGCTACGGCGGGCTGCTGCTGGGGCTGGCGCGCGGCTTCCGCGCCCTGCTGGACGCGGGGTTGATCGAGCGACTGCCGCGCCTGTACGCGGCCCAATCAGCCGCCTGCGACCCGCTGGTGCGCGCGTGGGAGCGCGGCGGGCCGGTGGAGGCGGTCGAGCAGGGCCAGACGGTGGCCGACGGCATCGCGGTGACGCTGCCGCAGCGCGCCGCCGAGCTGCTGGCCGCGCTGCGCGACAGCGGCGGCGGCGCGCTGCGCGTCTCTGATGAGGCGGCGCTGGCGGCCCAGGCGGCGCTGGCCCGGCGCGGTCTGCTGGTGGAGCCAACCGGCGCGGTGGGCGCAGCAGCGCTGGCGGACGCCCGGCGGCTGGCCGGCGCGAACGCGGCGTTCGTTGTGCCGCTGACCGGCAGCGGACTCAAGGCGCTGTAGCCGGCTGACCTAACGAAAACAGCCCTTTGTGTTACAATCGCCGCTAACCGCAGAGGGCATAGGGCAAGTGGGGGGCAGTGCAGATGCCCGACTATAACCTGAGCGAGAAGGAGCACCGTCTGGCGCTGCGGGCGGCGCTGGTGATTGACGCCGTGCGCGAGGCGCTGGACGCCCTCACCGGCTTGGCGCTGCGCTACGCCGAGCGCGGCCTGGATCAGGAGGCCGCTAAACTGCTGACGTTCGTGCTGCGCCACCCGGACGTGCGTTACGACACCTTCGACTACGCCGAAGACCTGTTTCTCGATCTCGAAGCGCGCGTGTGCCCGCGGGTGATCGAGGACGCGCGCGCGTTCGCGCTGGGCAAGTCGCTTAAGAGCGTGGCCGATTACGTCTTTGCGCTGGCCGACGACGATGAGTAGCGCAGCTCATTCGCCTCGTTCGCCTGCGTACAGCGCCGCATAGCGCGCAGCGGCTCTCGCCCAACTGTGATCGCGCGCCACCAGCGCCGGGCCGGCCGCGCTCAACTTGGCGCGCAGCGCTGGATCGGCCAGCAGGCGGATCACCGCCGCCGCCAGCGCGCCGCCCTCCACCGGCGCGACCAGCGCGTCGCGTTCGTTTTGAACGGCGATGCCGTCCACGCTCAGCGGCGTGGCCGCCAGCGGGCAGCCCATTGCCAGCGCCTCCAGCACCTTGTTCTTGATGCCGGCCCCCAGCCGCAGCGGGCTGACAAAGACCGCCGCCCGCGCCAGGTAGGGGCGCAGGTCGTCCACGCGCCCGGTGACCGTTACGCGGTCCGAAGCCAGCGCCTGCACCTCCGGCGGCGGGTCTGCGCCCACCAGCCACAGCCGCGCATCCGGAAAGCGCGCCTGCACCTGCGGCAGCAGCGTCTGCGCCAGATAACGCGCGGCGTCGGCGTTGGGCGCGTAGGCGAAGTTGCCGGTGAACAGCAGCGCGGCTGGCTCGCGCGCGGCTGGCTGCGGCTGGAAATACGCCAAGTCTACGCCGTTGGGGATCACCTCGACGCGCAGCGCCGGGTTGAGCGCCAGCAGCTCGGCGCGGTCCGGCGGCGAGACGACCACCGCCGCCCGGTAGGGCGCGAACATAAACGCCTCGTAGCGGCGCGCCGCCCACAACTGCGCCCAGTGAGACAGGCGCGGCTCGCGCGCGGCCAGCCGCCGCAGGTACAGGCTGTAGGACTCGTAGGGCGTGATGATGGCCGGCAGGCCGCCCAGCGCGCCAGCGTATTCATAGACCTGCACGCCGCCGAAAAAGTGCGCGACATCGTATCGGCCGGAGGCGGCGCGCGCGGCGACGCGCGCCCACATCGCCGGCGACCAGGCGTCGGCGGCGCGGCGCGGGAAACGCGCCCGCGGCAGCGCCAGCCGCCGGGCATACGCGGCGGCCGTGCGGCGCGGCTCTGGCAGCGCCTCGATCGTGCGAAAGCCAGCGCGGACGCCCGGCGCGGCCCAGTCCACGGCGGCGTCCTCAGGCCGGTCAGCGAAGGCCAGCAGGTCGAGTTCAACGCCGATCTGCGCCAGCGCGCGCGACAGATGCCAGATGATGAGCCGGTCGCCCAGGTGCAGCGGGTGCGGCGGGCAGCGCGAGACCATCAGGACGCGGGTCACAGCAGGCGCTCCAGCGTGCGCGTGAACTGCAGCGCGCTGGCCTGCGCGGAGAAGCGCTCCAGGACGCGCGCCCGGCCCGCCGCGCCCAGGCGCGCGCGCAGCGCCGGATCGCGCAGCAGGGTGATAACCCGTCCGGCCAGCGCGCCGGGGTCGTCCGGCGGAACAAGACAGCCGGTTACGCCATCAACGACGGTTTCCGCCGGGCCGCCGCGGTTGGTGCTGACGACGGGCCGCGCGCAGGCCATCGCCTCAACGACGGCCATGCCGAAGCCCTCGAAGCGCGAGGCGCACACCACGACATCGGCGGCGGCCAGCACGCGCTCGACGTCAGGGCGGAAGCCGAGGTATTTCAGCCGCCGCTGGAGCAGGCTGTCGGCCTGCGCCGCCGCCAGCACCCGCTGCTTGTAGGCGCTGTCCGCGCCGGTCTGGATGTTCTCGCCGGCGACGATAAAGCGCGCCTCCGGGATTTGCAGCGCCACCTGGCGCGCCATCGCCTGAAACGTGTCGTGGCCCTTCACGTCCTGGAAGCGGGCCACCAGCGCCACCACTGGCGCGTCGGCGGGGATGCCTGCCTCAAAGCGGACGCGCAGGCCGTCCACGCCGGGGTGAAAGCGTTCGGTGTCCACACCGGGGTAGAGCACTTCGACGCGCTCCGGCGGCATGAACGGCGGGCTGCCCAGGAAGCCGTCCTTGATGGCCTGCGAGTGGGCGAAGGCGGCGGCGCTGCGGCGGAAGAACGCGCGCTGCCAAGGCCGCGGCCGGAACCACCAGCCCATGCACGTCCACAGCGCGGGCACGCCGGCGCGCGCGGCGGCGGGCTGGGCGAACGGCAGCGCGTGGTATTCGCTGTGCACAGCGCGGATGTCGTGGGCGCGGATCAAGCGCTCGATGCGGCGGACAACGGGCAGGCGCGCCCACAGCGCCGGGACGAAATACACACTGGCAGCGCGCCAGGGAAACACGTGGGCCGGCCAGCCGTGCGACTGCCAGCGCGCGGCAAGCTGGCCGGGGCGCGGCGTGAGCAGGTGCAGCCGCCAGCGGGCCGGATCAAGCTGCTCGGCCAGGTTGAGCAGAGCCGTTTCGCCGCCGCCCAGGTCGGCATAGCTGGTGATGAACAGGATGCTGCGCGGACTCATCACAGCTGCAGCCGCCGCGCGACCAGCGGCCCGCGCAGGCGCGCCAGCGGCGGCAGCGGCCCGCCGATCAGCGGCAGGGCGTAATCCGCAAAGGCCGGCGTGACCATGTTCCCGGCGGCGTTCATGTATTCGCGCGGCAGCAGCTTCTCGCGCCCGGCGCAGGCGTCCAGCGGCTGCGCGCCGGCGACGCAGCGGTAGGGCGCGGCGGACACGCGCTCCAGCGTGACCATGAAGCCGCTCGCGCCTGCCGCCAGCCGTTCGACGGCGGCGGCGCCCGCCAGCTCCGCCTCTGCGCGATCGGTTTCGGAGACGCACGCCGAGAACGACCGCCCAACCAGCCCCGGCCGCAGCGCCCGCGCCTGCCAGCCGAAGCGCTGGCGCGCCAGCGCCGCCAGGTGCGACGACGCCCCCGCGCCGATCGAGTGTAAGGCACGGCCCATCACGTCGCGCGCTTCAACCTGGGCCTGCCCGATGAACGCGCCGGCGGCGTCGCGGATGCCCTCCCCCACCACGACGAACACGTACCCCAGCCGGGCGTGCACCCGCGCCGCGTCGTCCAGAAACTGCGCCTCGTCGAATGGAATCTCCGGCACGTAGACCAGGTGCGGCGCGTCGTCATCCGACTCCTTGCCCAGCGCCGCAGCCGCCGCCAGCCAGCCGGCGTTGCGCCCCAACGCCTCCAGGATGAGCATATCGTCGAATGTGGCCATTGCCTCCAGGTCACGGCCGGTGTCGCGGGCGGCCAGCGCCAGGAAGCGCGCCGCGCTGCCGTAGCCAGGCGCGTGATCCGTGCCCCACAGGTCGTTGTCAATTGTCTTGGGCACGCCGGCTGCGCGCAGCGGCCAGCCGGCTGCCTGGGCCGCCGCGCTGATGCGGGCGCACACCGTCATCGAGCCGTTGCCGCCGATGTAGACGAACGCCCCTACGTCGTGGGCGCGCAGTGTGTCTACGACGCGCGCGTACTCGTCGTCTGCCAGCCGGCGGCGGCTCGAACCGAGCGCCGCCCCCGGCGTGCGCGCCAGCAGCGCGAGGTTCTCCGGCGGCTCGGCGCTGAGGTCGCGCAGCGTCTCGCTGAGCGCGCCCTCCA